>JABAOH010000150.1_pt2 | contig 10889 bp, 12 predicted proteins | sample 7062181 | NCBI WGS metagenome assembly JABAOH01 (sample SAMN14538630, study PRJNA623070) | marine sediment metagenome | biome: marine biome [ENVO:00000428]; feature: marine pelagic biome [ENVO:01000023]; material: deep marine sediment [ENVO:00002113]; isolation source: pool of 5 deep marine... | reverse complement strand
AGGTTAATTGTAATTTGTATAGGAATGATACTGGTTCTGTTGTTAGTCCGGATGAAGTATTATTAGGTGCTGGATATTATAACTATACTACAAATACATCACAAACTGCTAATTATTCTGCTAATACTACGGGAGAGGGTCAAATATTAACCATACAAGCAAATACATCATCTAGTATTGATTTGTTCTTGAATAATTCACAAGCTAATTTTGATATGGATGCTCATACCGCCTTGAATACAACAGCAGTTCTTGTTATTCCTCCTTCTAGTAATATAGAAATATGGACAAATTATTCTGATGGAGGATGGAATCTTTGGGATTCATGTTCAGATTGTCCTTCACTGGAGAATGTAACTGTCTTAACACAATCTGGTATTTGGAATTTCACTGCTAATCTTACAAATGCTAATTATACTTCTGCTTATGAGAGTTGGTATGCTAATATGACAGGAGATACAACTTCACCACAATGGAGTCAACAAGGATCCAACGCCACATTAATTGGAGTTGGAGAACCAATCAAACTCTATGCAAATTGGTCTGATAATATTGATTTAGACTATGCTTGGCTTTCTACAAATGAAAGTGGTGAATGGAAAAATAAATCTGGGGTTTATAATTCGCCTATAGATATAAACCTAAGTGTAGGTGAAACATGGTCAAACTTCACTTGGCAAAATACTTCTACTCCAGCAGGAACAGCTGTTAGTTGGAGAATCTATGCTAATGATTCTAATAGCAATGAGAATGTTACAAACATTCAAACTTTCACCTTAAATGTTACTGAACTTTGGAATTTTTCAACTAATGGTTCAATATTTTCATCTGCAGCAATAGCAGATATAAATGATGATACATTCATAGATGTGATAATAGGTTCTGATGATTTCAATGTTTATGCACTGAATGGTACTAATGGTAGTAAATTATGGAATTATTCAACTGAAGGTGCAGTTGCATCATCTCCTTCTTTGGCTAATGTTACTGGCGGTGATGATTTAGAAGTTATAGTTGGGTCCTTTGATGATAGTGTTTATGTATTAAATGGAACTAATGGGAGTAAGATATGGAACGTTTCGCTTGGAGGGGATGTTTGGTCATCTGCGGCAATTGAAGACATAGATAATGATAATTATTTAGATATAGTTATAGGCTCTGATAATTGGACTGTCTATGCTTTTAATGGAACAGGAGATTTAATCTGGAGTTTTTCAGCTGAAGATTCTATATGGTCTTCTCCAGTAATCGCAAATATAACTCAAGATGAGTTTATAGAAGTAATTTTTACATCTTATGATTATAATGTCTATGCCCTTAATGGGAGCAATGGAAGTAAATTATGGAACTATTCAGTTTTGGATATGATTGAATCGTCTCCAGCAGTTGGTGATATTAATAATGATAATTTATTAGAAGTTGTTTTTGGGTCTTATGATAACAGAACATATGCTATTAATGGAACCAATGGAGAAGAGCTTTGGAATTTCTCAACTAACGAATGGATAATATCTTCTCCTGTAATAGCTAATATCACAGGAGGTAATTCATTAAAAATTGTTGTTGGGTCTGATGATGGTACTGTTTATGCTCTGAATGGAGATGGTACATCTTTTTGGAATTTTACTGTACCTACTGGAGGAAGAATTGAATCTTCACCAGCTATTGCTGATATGAATGATGATGGAATTAATGATGTTATTGTAGCTTCTACTGATAATAGAGTATATGCTTTAAATGGCTCTACTGGCACACAAATATGGAGCTATAATACACGTGGCTATCTCTTTTCATCTCCATCTGTTGAAGACATAAATGGTGATGGACGTTTAGACATTGTAATTGGTTCATTTAATGAAAAGATTTATTCTCTTGATCCTCCAAGTGGTTGGAATATGTTTGGTGGTAATCAAAAACGCACAAGAGTTGTGGATAGGTCTCCACCAATTAACTTAAAATATGGAGTATATCTAATCAATGGTTCTGCAATAATTTATTCCTATTGGAGAGATTTGTATAGTAACTTGGCTTTTGGAATAATAGAAGAAAACTCAAATGGAATGTTTACTGATCACAATATTAATATTTTTGGAACAACTAGTTGGATTAATTATACTATTGACAATTGTTTAAGTTCTCCTGAAAAAAACATGCGTAATTGTATAAAACAATGTACAGAAACGTGGAAAACATGTGAAGAAACAAAAGATGAATGTCATGAAGAGATGAAACACTGTAAAAACAATTGTAGAAATTCTGAAAAAATAGTCGAATATAAAATTCATGCTTTTGACACATTCAACAATGAAGGTATCGTAGAAGATGTGTTTATATGTGGTGGATGAGATGAATAAAAATAAATTAATGTTATTGTTCGTATTGTCAGTATGCTTTATTGTTTTAATGTTTTTTGTAATGCCCGCATCATCTAATGTAATACATTTAACACCTATTGAAGCAAAAGATTCTGATGGCAATCCATCATCTGATATAATCCAAAGAATAATTTTAGAAAATGATTTTGAAGATGTTATTTTAAAGGTAAGACCGTTTGGCTACATTACAGTAAAAGAATGGGATAATGGAATGTCTGACATATCAAAGATAGAAAAAGCTATCATAAATGTTAAGTGGAAAACTGATGTGAATAAAGGAGCTGGTAATATCTACATAGGATATTCAACAGATGAAGGTAAATCTTTTGTGGAAAAAGGGCCTTTCAATGAAAGTGAGATTATACAAAATAGCGTGATTGAACTCCCAAAACCTTTTACATATGATTTAAAGAAAGTTCAGGTTAGATGGAGAGGAGAAGATCTTGATTACAGATTAGCTGCTAGGGGATATGTTAATTTCACAATGGATGTTTATGTTTGAGGATGAAAATATGATGACTGTTAATAAAATAAAAAATAATTTTGTGTATTCATTCTTATTGATTTTATTAATTTGGTTTTTATTTTTTGTTATTTTTGTAATTGCAACACAGCCTAGCATAAACAGAGTACCGACTGCATGTGTAGATTCAGATGGTGATTGTGATGTTGAGAACATTAATCTAAGTGATAATATCTATGAGAGTGTTAACTTGAAGACATCTCCCTTTGGTTGGATTAATGCAACTGATTGGGATCAAGATGTGCCTGCTGGAAATACAATAGATAATGCGACATTGTATGTTGAATGGTACACTGATACTGGTAAAGGTGCTGGTAATATCTATGTAGGATATTATAACAGTACTGATTGGGTTAATTGTACAAGTCCTTTGAGTGAAAGTGGAAGTGAAACTAATACAAGTTGTGACATTACTACTCTAACAGTTTCACAGTTGAATAACATAAAAGTTAGATTTAGGGGTGAGGATTTAGATCAACGTAACCCTGCTTATGCTTATGTTGATTATATTTACATTGAGGTTAATTATTCTGCTCCACCTTTGTGGGCAAATCAAACAACAAATGACACAAATAATGTTATACTTTCCAAAAAAGCCATAAATTTATCAGCACAAGGATATGATGATGTAGGTTTAGACTATGCTTGGCTTTCTACAAATGAAAGTGGTGAATGGAAAAATTATACTGATGGAACTTATGGATCACCAATGTATTTGAATGGTGTATCGGAAACTTGGACTTGGAGTAATTTCACTTGGAAGAATGATTCATTTTCTTATGGACTGGTTGGATGGAAAATTTATTACAACGATACATGGGGAAAAGAAAATGTTACAGATAATTCTACATTTTTTGTTCAATTAGGAAGAATACCGACTGGATGTGTAGATTCAGATGGTGATTGTGATGTTGAGAACATTAATCTAAGTGATAATACATATGAAGCTGTTAACTTGAAGACATCTCCGTTTGGTTGGATTAATGCAACTGATTGGGATCAAGATGTGCCTGCTGGAAACGTTATTGACGATGCAATATTACATGTTATTTGGTACACTGATACTGGTAAAGGTGCTGGTAATATCTATGTAGGATATTATAACAGTACTGATTGGGTTAATTGTACAAGTCCTTTGAGTGAAAGTGGAGGTGAAGTAGATACAACATGTGATGTTTCTAGTCTGTCTCTTTCACAGTTGAATAATATAAAAGTTAGATTTAGGGGTGAGGATTTAGATCAACGTAACCCTGCTTATGCTTATGTTGATTATATTTACATTGAGGTTAATTATTCTATGGCTGGCATGGGTTATTTAGAAGTTAATCTTTCATTGCCACCTGATCCATACAATGTTATTCAAAATAATACTTTTACTATTAATGCAACTGTTTATTGTAGAAGTGGGAATTGTCAAAATGTTAATGGAACTGCTAGATATAATCTCTCATCTGCAACGCCAGACACTCCGATGAATGTTACACCAGGAGAAGAACCATTTTACGTGAATGAAACTCCTGCTCTAGCAATGAAGTCTTGCCCAACAAACCCATTAAATGTTGATGATTTTTGCAATTTAACTTGGACCATTAATGCAACAGGTAATATTAACACTTATTGGGAAATCGATGTCTTATTTAATTCATCTGATGGTGGTATTACAGACAATCATACAGATGATACAACAATATCAATACTTGATTGCACTGTGGATATTACTGCACAATGGTCTTCTATAAAATTTGGTTTATTGTATCCGAGTACAGGACCACATGCAGCTCCTGACAATTCAAATGATAAATATAACATAACTGTTAATCCGGGAAGTTGTAATCTAGATCTTTACATAAATGGAACAGATTTAACAAACATAACTTACAATTCTCAAATCGGTGTTGATAATGTAACATGGAGTAACACAAGTGAAGTAGCTGGTGAATTTAATCTATCATCCACAGTTGATGTTATTAAGTTAGATGTTCCTCAAAATACAAATGTTACAACTTGGTATTGGATAAATGTTCCAGCTGTTTATGCCGGCTACTATAATGGAACAATTTATATATATGGTGTTGAAAATGGTGAAAATCCTCCTTAAAATATTGATTATTATTTTATTTTCCATTTTGCTATCGTCAGAAGTACATGCAATAAATCTTGGAAGCGTTGCAAAAAATAAATTTGCCGAGATATCAAATGATGAATCAGTAAAATTCAAAATGCTTTTTTGGAACGTTGAAAACGAATCTTATACTATGAAATTATCAGTAAAAGAGGCTCCAAAAGATTGGGTAATAATAATTGATCCTAACGAGTTTATTTTAAATAAGTCAATTGGTGAAGAATATATTAAATTACCACATATAAAAGAAAACATAAAAGCAAAAGTTGTTAATCTTTTTGTTAAAGCTGATAGCAATAGCAAACCTGGTAAATATTTTGTTATGATTGAAGCAGAAATTAAAATATTTAAAAATGAAACGACCGATATAACAATCGTTCCTAGAAAATTATTCAAATTTGAAATTGAATTAATGGATTTTGATACTAACTTGAATAATGTAATTAAAAATAAGGAAACCATGATAGAATTTTCTGGTAATAGTTTTGATCATAATGATGAAATTCTAATAAGTAATGGAAAAAATGGAAAGCAAATAGATAGAAAATATTTTTATTCTATTGTTATATTTCTAATTGTCCTAATTTCAATAATAATATATAAAAAATGATAACTATGTTCAAAATTAGTATAACAAATAAAATCTTTTTAATTAGTATTTTTTCGATAATAGTTGCATTTTTAATGTTTTATTATAATCTGAGTGGAATTACTGGTTTTGTTGGGGCTGATGTAGCCATAAAATCAAAAACAGATGGAAATATATTTTTAAATTATAATTATAGTGTTAATTTAACATCAATTCAAAATATAACAGTAGAATTTATTAATACGGGAAGTACAAATTACACTGCAAGAATAGAAATAGCACTATATTTTTATAACAATACTACTGGTAACTTAGATGAATTAGCAACTTATTATGACGCTTCTGTTTTTCTATTTCCTGGAGAAAGAAAAAATTTTAAAATATCTTTTCTGCCAAACAGAGTAGGGATTTATTATATTAAAGCAAGAGTTATCTATGGTGCTAAAGTAGGAGAGCAATGGGGTAGTTTTTTTGTCTATTATCGATATACACAAATACCAGAAATAATTCATGTAGCAACATATCCTGGAGGTGGGACAATACCTAGGAAAGGAGAAGGAGGAATCACTAATTTAGATTTGGAATATAGAGATAAGGTCGAATTGTATCCTGGACAAGAGATTTTGTTAAGTGTAACTGTAAATAACACTGGGACAATTAATTTACACAACATGAAATTTTATTCTTCGACAACAGAATATATAGACTTTGAAGTGAATCCAAAAGAAATTTATGAATTGGGACTCGGTGAGCATAGCATATTCTTAATTTCTTTAAAACTATCAGAAGATATCCCACCAGGAGAGTATGACTTCTTTTTTGAAGTATTGTGTCTAGAAATAAAAAGGACAGGAAATATAAAATTAAACATAACGCCTTTTGCTAAACCTCCATTAAAAGATGAAATTTATGATACAATATTAAATTATGAATATCTTATCACAGAACTAGACTATGAAATATATCTAACATCTTCAAAAGGATTTAATACTTCAAGAGCTGAAAGGTATTTAGATAATGCCAAAAGAAATTTACAAAGAGCGAGAGAGCGTTTTGATGAAGAAGATTATGAAGATGCGAGAGATGTTTTAGATAGAGTTAAAAGAGATTTAGAAAACGTTGTTTTTGAACTAGCTGCTATTTCATTTAGAGTTTATGTTTATCCAGCCTACAGTCCTTTTTTAATATCGATATTATTATTAATGGTTTTAATTAGTATAATAATCGCTATTTATTTGTATAAGAAAAGAAAGAAGAAAAAACCAAAGTTAATAAAAGAATTTACTGAAGAGGAGACATAAGTTTAAAAATATTATAAATGGGATATAATTATGGGATTATTTGGTCCTTATATATACACAAACAAAAAAGGTAAGAAATTTTGGCTTCACATGAGAAAAAAAGGGAAATCTACTATATACTTTTTTTCAAAAGATCCTAGAGGAGCTATTAATAGCTTGCCAAGAGGTTTTACAGTTGTGGAAAACCCAAAAACAGGACTACCCTTCGTAAAAAGAAAAACAGGTGGACTATTGGGTGGTCTATTTAAAAAGGTTACTGAGAAAAAATTAACAGAAGAAAAGACTACAGAAACATCACAAAAAACTGAAGGTGAATAAATGGTAAGAATAATAGGAATTGTATCAGGAAAGGGCGGTGTTGGAAAAACTACTGTAGGTCTAAACCTTGGAGCAGCTTTAGCTCATCACTTTAAAAAGAATGTTACTATTGTTGACTGTAATGTTACAACATCACATTTAGGACTTTATTTAGGAATGTATTACTGTCCTATTACATTAAATAAGGTTTTAAGAGGAGAATATACTGTTGAAGAAGCTGTTCAACAACACCACACAGGATTAAAAGTAATACCAGCCTCTCTATCTTTAACAGATTTAGAAGGAATAGATATAACAGAAATAAGAAACAGTTTAAAATCAATCTTTGATAAAAATGATATCATATTATTAGATGCAAGTCCTGGTTTAGGAAGGGAAGCAGTAGCAACATTAAGAGCAAGCGATGAGGTATTGTACATTACAAATCCTTATATTCCTTTTGCGATGGATATTGTAAGAAATCAAGAAATTGTTAATGAGATTGGAGTAAAACCTATAGGAATTGCTCTTAACATGGTTCATGACAAAAAATATGAAATGAATAAAAAAGAAATAGAAGAATTAACAAGATTACCTGTTATAGCTAAAATACCTTTTGACAGAAATATTCATAAGAGTCTTGCTTTAAAAACTCCAGTCGTAACTTATAAGCCTTATACTGCTGCAAGTAAAGAAATCATAAATCTTGCTTCTAATTTAATTGGAGAAACTTATAATTTTGAGGGTGCACTACAAAGATTTTTAAGAAAATTAAGATTAAGATAAGCTTAAATTTTTTCATTTAAACAATATTCTCATGTATAAAAAAGTTTTTTGGTTCTTGCTTGTATGGACAGTGTTCTCTTTAATATTACAAATGTTTGGTTATGAAATTTTAGATTCCATTATAATTGTTCTCATAATTGATTTAATAGCACTAGGAGTAATTGTAGAAATTGGTAGGAAAAAACCATTAAAAGAAATTAATGAAAAAATTGCATCAAAAATTGAAAACATAGAAAATGTTTGCCAAAGCATACTTAAAAGTTCTGATGAAAATCCAATAATGGAAAAAATAGAAGGAAGAATAAATAAACAAAAAGAAGATGTAAATTATCTTTTAGATAAAATGTCTAGAAAAGCTCTAGAATTAGAAGAGAAAATAAATAAGTTCGGATTAAATTTAGCTGAACATGTAGAAGATTTTACTGATAGGCTAGAAAAACTTGAAAATCCTGAAGAAACAGAAGAAACAGAAAGTTTTCCTATTGGAGAAACCGTATACATAGAAGAAGAAAAAACTTAAATATATATTAAAATAATTAATCTACACTGCTTAAGCAGTAGCATTGTGCGTTGACGAGTTGTTGAAAATGGTTAATGAAAAAATAATTGAAGTTTTGAAAAAGACTAGAGACACAAAGAAAAGAAACTTTAAACAAAGTTTTGATCTAGCCATTAATTTAAAAAATATAGATTTAAGAAAACCTGAAAATAGAATTAAAACTGAAATAAAATTACCAAATGGTTTGGGAAAAGAAACTAAAATAGGAGTTATTGTTGATTCTCTTTTACCTCAAACAAATAACATAGAAAATATTGTTATTATTAAAAAAGATCAATTATCAGGATTCGGAAAAAATAAAAAAGAAGCAAAAAAAATTGTAAGGCAATGCAGATATTTTTTGGCTGAAGCTCCTTTAATGCCTTTAGTTGGAAAAAACTTAGGTCCTGTCTTAGCTCCTAGGAATCTTATGCCATTACCAATACCTCCAAATGCTAATTTAGGGGCAATGGTGAATGAAAAAAGAAATGTTTTAAAAATCCAGTTAAAAGAATCTCCAACAATTCATGTAGGTATTGGAACAGAAGATATGGATGATCAAAAAATTGCTGAAAATGTTGATGTTGTTATTAAAAATGTTATATCAAAACTTCCAAAAGGTAGAGAACAGGTTAAAAATTATGTTATTAAATTAACAATGGGTAAACCTGTTAAGTTTAAGTTGTGATTATATGACTGTAAATTGGGATTCATTTGAAAAGGGAGTTTTCCTAGTTAATTGTCTAGCTATAATTTATAAAGATGGAAAAATTCTAATTGGAAGAATAGGAAAAGATCCTCATATAAAAGAATTAACTTGGCGTTTCCCTGGAGGAAGACCTAGATATGATAAACCTTTGGAAAAATCATTAAAAGAAGAAGTTAAGAAAAAAACTAATATTGATGTTAAAGTAAAGAAACTAATCTTTGCAAGAATTTATCCAGAAAAAAAAGAATTTTTATCTTTATATTATCTTTGTGAGTTTTATTTGTGTGAACCTATTGGTGGAATTGAAAAACCAGGAGAAAAATTTAAAGAATTAAAATGGATAAAACCAACAGAAGTTACTAAATATTTTACAACATCAATAGACCCTTTCATTTTAGAGTTTTTGAAAAAATTAGAGAGTGGAGAATATGAAAAAAGGTAGGGAAGAGGTAAAACCTAAGAAAATAAAAGCTGTAGAAGATTTAGCTAATTTAATTAATAGTTATAGTGTTGTAGGTATCTTAGATCTTTATAAAACTCCTGCTTCAGTTCTACAAACAACAAAAACAATTCTTAGAGGAAGAGCTCTTATAAAGGTTGCTAAAAAGAACATCATGGTACGTGCTTTAGAAAATGCTGGTAAAGAGAGTTTAAAAGAATTCACTGAAGGCTATCCTGCATTAATACTAACAAAAGAAGATCCTTTCAAGATATATAATTTCTTGCAAAGAAAAAAAGTTTCTGCACCTGCAAAGCCAGGCGATATTCCAGAAGAAGATATAGAAATTAAAGCTGGTCCTACAGATCTTATGCCTGGTCCTGCTATTTCAACTCTAACAAAAGTTAAAATTCCTGCAAAAGTTGAAGCTGGGAAAATTGCTGTTATTAGAGATAAGGTTGTTGCTAAAGCTGGTGAAAAAATTTCTTTGGATTTGGCATCTGCTTTACAATTATTAAAATTAAAACCAATGGAAGTTGGATTGAATGTTGTTGTTTTAGAAGAAAAAGGAATACTCTATAAAGGAGAACAATTGTTTATAGACGAGGAAAAAGTATTTAATGATTTTCGAACTGCAATACAAAATGCATTTAATTTGTCAATAAATTCTGCATATCCAACAAAAGTAACTATTAGTTTAATAATTACTAAAGCATTTTTGAATGCAAAACAATTGGGATTGGAAGCTGGAATAATTGAACCTGGAATTATTGAAGATTTAATAGCAAAAGCGAAAGTGCAGGCTGAGGCTTTGAAAGCAAAGGTTGGTTAACATGATTGAAATAGTCGAAACTAAAGATTATGAAAAAATTTGCAAATTAGCAAAAGCTGGTGGAGCAGATATGCATGATTTAGAGAAACTTGATTTAGTATGGATGGCTCTAGTTGACAAAGAAGAGGTTGGTGTATCTGGAATAAGGAATTTTGAAAAATATTATGTTGTTGATATGTTGGCTGTAAAGCCAGAATTTCATAAAAAAGGCATAGAAAAGAAATTATTAGAAGCAATCATAGAACATGCCAAAAAAAACAAAATTAAAACTCTTTATACTATGTTTAAGAAAAGTCATAGAGAGTTTGGTTTAGAGGTTGGTTTTAAACTTATTAATTTTGATGAACTGCCAAAAGATTATGATGGTGCATGTTTAAC
>JABAOH010132244.1_pt3 | contig 10892 bp, 12 predicted proteins | sample 7062181 | NCBI WGS metagenome assembly JABAOH01 (sample SAMN14538630, study PRJNA623070) | marine sediment metagenome | biome: marine biome [ENVO:00000428]; feature: marine pelagic biome [ENVO:01000023]; material: deep marine sediment [ENVO:00002113]; isolation source: pool of 5 deep marine... | reverse complement strand
TCTTGCCGGTCATCTAGGCGGCAAAGACCTTCAGATAGAGAAGTAAGACCCGCATGGCTGGTCGATGTGTAAATCATTGAGCCCGTAAGGAAGTGCATTCTCCACATTAGATCTTCAGCACTAAGATGGGGCAAAGAAACTGAAAGGACTTCTTTAAACCTTGAAAAAACTCTTTTAAAATTTGTAATGAAAATATTGTATGTATCCCGATCGGGGTGAGATGCTATTTGCCCGACAATGCGCAGGAAGTCCGGGTCTTCAAAATACATTTCTATCTCAGGTGCAATTAGTGCATAGAGTGCATACTCTATGGGTACAGAATCTTTTCCAAATTGTTTCTCATATATATCAAGAAGCTCTATTCTGTGGCGGTTCAGAGGAACCATTTTCCGGTCTATCAAGTCCTTAAGCAAACCGTCCTTGGTTTGAAAATGATAATTTACGGCAGCCAGGTGGACACCTGCGTGAGATGTGATATCTCTGACTGAGGTTTCCTTTAGGCCTTTGTTAGCAAAGAGATATTTGGCCGAATCCAAAATTTTCTCTTTTGTGTTATGCTCTTTCACTCTATAACTCCTTTGGTATCTCTCCTTATTAACCCTTTCTAGCATATTTTTATACTTACCCTCTGTAAGCACATTATTGATGTAAGCAAACAAGCCATTTGTGAAACTAATGTGCTTCAAAAAATAGTACGTTCGTATTAACGTAGATGGATTAAAACAGGATGGATTTTTGAGTGAAGAACACTCCAGCGATGCAGGCTGTCATTAGACAAGCAAGGGTGGCTGCGACTAATGCGCGGAATCCCATAGCCGCTATGTCTTTTTTCCTGGAAGGGGCAAGAGCTGCAACTCCGCCTACGAAAATTGCCATAGATGCTATATGAGCAAACCCGCAAAGCGCATACGCTGTAATAACAGGGGATCTTGGGCTTTTTAAGAGCCCGTTCTCAATAGCAAAGGCCAGCTCTTGATAGGAAACAACTTCTGTTACTATGGTTCTTGCACCAATGATTTTTGATATTGAGTAGGCGTCTTCAAGAGGAACGCCGATTATAAGCGTAAGCGGGTAGAACAAATACCCCATAAAACCCCTTAGAGACCAGTCGATATTTATGCCTATAATGTCATTTATGTGAACACCTACCCCGCCGATAATCAAATCAAGGAGTGCGACCAGGCCCAAAATGGCAATTAGAAGGGCTACGATACCTATAATCAGCTTTACTCCATTCTCGGCTCCGTTAATTATTGCCTCAAACAAACTTCCCTCTTTATCCACGTAAGGTTCCACGTTGGTTCCAAGCGTCTTTGGAGAGCCGTCCTCAGGGACAAGGAGCTTGGACATAACAACAGCCGCAGGGGCTGAGAGTATGGAGGCAGAGATTAGGTGTGCAGCAATTGTGGGGAACTCATTTTGAAGAGTAAATACATATAGTGCAAGTATATTTGACGACACCGTTGCCATGCCGGCAGTTAAAACAGTGCAGAGCTCCGAGCGGGTCATATTGTCCAGATAGGGCTTAATTGTGAGGGCTGATTCGATGCCCACAAATATATTGCTGGCTGCACTTAATGATTCTGCGCCAGAAATATTCATAAGCTTAGTAAAAGCATAAGAAAAAGCTTTAATCACTCTCTGCATTATGTTGTAAAAGTAGAGAATTGATACTAGTGCGGAGAAAAAGATAATAGTTGGAAGCGCCTGGAATGCAAGGAAGAAGCCCAGGGAGCTCTCCCCGTGCGCATTTTCAGTACCCGGAGGCAGAGCGAGCCTCCCAAATAGAAATTCTGCGCCTGCTGAGGCTGAACCCAGTATTTTTACCACTATTTCGTTTAAATATAGAAAAACCTTGGCTCCTGCAGGAACAAGAAAAATAAAGGCCGCAAAGACAAACTGCAGCACAAGAGCCCATATAACAACCCGGAAGTTTACATTTCTTCTATTAGCAGAAAACAGCCAGGCGATCCCTAGCAGTAAAAATATGCCTGCAAAGCTTGTAAGGTTATATATAGTCATGAAATTTCATCTCTTCATTACTAATGTAACGAAAAATACTGGATATTTCTTATACTTACTAAAAAGAATAAAAACAAGAGCCTAAATAAGCCTGTTGAATGAAAAGTAATAAAATAGGGCAGTTCCTCGACAAAAAAACAGCTGTTCGGATCATTTTTGTACAGTTGTACGTGAGAGGCCCTTTCACAAATTTAAAATTTGTATACAATAATAATATTAATTATGTCGGAGGACGGAGTGATAAATAAATTTATATATAGTTGCGTAATCCTATCATTCCTCATAATAGCTGGTTGTACTCCAACCACTGTGAATGTTTATAAAGCTCCTAAGAGCGCACATGAGAATTACGAAGTCATTCTAATACCAGATTTTAGAAAAAGTGATTTAGAGTGGGTCCCATATGACTCGGGTGTAGAAATAGCTGATATGATAGCCGAAGAGCTGAGGACAAAAAACGATATAGAAGTTGTCAGCCGCTCGGCGAGCTATGAAAGCAACGGACAGCAAAAAGTAATGGTAGTCCGGGGCGTGGTCAGCGGTTATGTCAGGGGCTGTAAGTATTGCGAGTACGCTTTTAGAGGAATAAAGGACAAAGGTAAGGGTTCTGTCCAAGTTTGGGTTACGCTTATTGACGGTACTACGGGAGAGGTTCTTGCGGATGTGGGTATTGACGGTAGAGCCAAAGGACCGGGTACCGGTAAGAGTAAGTACACAAGAGTAGTTGACGAAATTGTCGACATAGTAGAAGTAGTAAATAGTGGGCAGTCTTAACTAACACTATATTAATAAAATACTCTGCCGCACTTGCTGACTCTACAAAATAGGCTAAGTTAACCCGTGATAAGCGGCTCGGCGAAGATAATATATACTTATTTCCTAACCTTAGAGCACTTTCACTACTTTTAAATATACATATTTACTTCTACTTAGTCCTTTATAGACGCAAGCAAGCCGGGGCAGGGATCGAGGTGAGTGAAATGAAACTCAAGATTCTATTTTTTGCATTAGCCGCATTTGCCGGCTTTGGAATTTCATTTCCTAATTACGATATACCTGTATCAGTAGGAATTGGAGTTCTGCTTGGTATTGTTACAGTAGGTATTGTCTGGGGAACGGAATATATTATTAAGTCATACAGTCCAAGGGCAATTTTGGGCGGTGCATTGGGTATGGGAGCTGCGGCCCTGTCATTCTTTGCGCTAATCCAGGTGCTTGGGATATTATCAATTCCAGAGAAAATCATGCCGTATGTCACAGTGGCATTTTTTCTCTTGTTGTTCAATTTTGGCCTGACTCTGGGAGTGAATAAAGGCAGAGAAGCTGAAGAAAGCGGCCGAAGATATTCCGCAAGAGGTGGAGCAGAGGCTAAAATCCTAGATACCAGCGTTATTATCGATGGAAGAATAGCGGATGTGGCAGAGGCTGGCTTTATTAGCGGGTCGCTTATAGTGCCAAAATTTATCATTAAAGAGCTTCAGCACATTGCTGATTCCTCAGAGCCTATAAAACGAGTCAGGGGAAGACGAGGGCTGGATGTGCTCAAAAGAATGCAGAACGATATCCCCAGCGTATCAATTAAAATTACAGGCCACGACTTCCCAAATATTAAGGAAGCCGATTTAAAGCTCGTAGAGCTTGCAGCTAAATTGAAGGGGCTGATCATCACAAATGACTATAACTTAAACAAAGTTGCCGGCCTTCAAAATGTTAGGGTGCTCAATTTGAACCAGTTATCTAATGCGCTTAAGCCTGTGGTTCTGCCAGGGGAGACGATGAACATTCACGTGGTTAAAGAAGGAAAAGAGAATAACCAGGGTGTTGGATATCTCGAGGACGGCACAATGGTAGTAGTTGACGACGCAAAGAGACATCTTGGCAATAAGATCGATGTATCTGTAACAAGCGTGCTTCAGACACCCACAGGCAGAATGATCTTCTCAAAAGTTAAAGAAGACGGTAAGCGTATGGCTTCGAACTTTAATGGCTGATATGAAAACCGCCGCCATAATAACCGCTGGCGGAGAAGGAAAAAGATTCGGTGTGCAGGGGGTGCCAAAACAGTTCGCACCCCTCTGCGGTAAGCCGCTCATTAGCTACTCAATAGAGATTTTTGAGAGATCAGGGCTTATCTCAGAGATTATTATTGTAGTTCCACAAGGGTGGATTGAATATACTCAGAATGAAATTGTCAGCAGTTTCAATTTCTCCAAGGTATCCAAAATTATCGCGGGAGGAGAGCAAAGACAAAAATCGGTCGAAAAAGGTTTCTGCTCTGTCTCCCCTGGTACTGAAATCGTAGTAATTCAAGACGGGGTACGTCCGTTTGTGACTCAAAAGCTAATTGAAGAAGTCGTAGCGGAAACTATTAAATCAGGGGCGGCAATTGCAGCTGTGCCCTCAACTGATACTATTAAATTATCCACGTCTAATCAGTCAGTTGAAAGCACTTTGCCTAGAGAAAGTATATGGTTTGCCCAAACTCCGCAGGCATTTAAATTTGAGATTTTATCCGAGGCAATTGAAAAAGCTTCACAAGATTCCTTCCTTGGGACAGATGAAGCGCTCTTGGTTGAAAGGCTGGGAAAGGATGTAAAACTAGTAAAATCATCTGAGTATAATATGAAAATCACTACGCCCGAGGATATGGAAATCGCAGAATTTATTATAAACTCGGGAATATTTTTGAATATATAAAGTCTATGTATAAAATTGGATACGGTTTTGACGCTCACAGATTCTCAGAAGACCAAAAGCTCATAGTTGGCGGGGTAGAGATCCCCTTTGAACTCGGACTCGCCGGGCATTCTGATGCAGATGTACTTACTCACGCAATTTGTGATGCGCTGTTGGGCGCTATGGGAGAAGGAGATATCGGAAGCCATTTCCCGGACTCTGATCCTAAATATAAAAGCATTTCCAGCCTGGTATTTCTAGAGGAAACACTAAGCTTGCTTAAGAATAGGGGCTACGAGATTGAAAATTTAGACAGTGTTATTGTATGCGAGAAACCTAAAATAGCACCTCACATTGAGCAAATAAAAAATGTACTTTCCGACGTGCTGCAAATCTCACCGGGATTAATAGGAATTAAAGCCACTACAACTGACCAGATGGGGTTTACCGGGAGAGGCGAAGGTATAGCCGCCCACGCAGTTGCGCTTATAAAAACCAAGCCATAAGCACTAATTACTTAATTAATGTATAGTTTTATTTTGCCGGCATTTCCACTATAATGTTGGAATAGATTCAAGTTCTAGCCGGGATATGAAACTTACACAAAACTCAATCGATGCGCTGACAAAGAACTATAAGATTGTGCCGATTGTCGGCAGTTTTATTCTGGGAATTCTCTTATATGAGCATTCAGATTATCCATGGGCGGTAGCCGCCGCCACAGGAATTGCTGCCATAATTATCTCTTTAAAATACAGAAATCTCAGCTTTATGCTTTTCATACCGCTTGGACTCGCATTTTCTGCTAATTCACAGTTTATTTCTGACAACAATATTATTAGCTATGCAAATGAAAAAATTGATATTGATGGAGTACTATATAGATCTCCAGAGAATAGAGAGGAGGGGTCAAGGCTCTATATTGATACTCGGCTATAAAAACACAAGCCTGCTTGTCGGAGAATCTCTGGACCAGGAACCTGTGCAGAGAGCTCTGCTTAATTCATACAAAGAAAGCATCAATAGCGATATCGTGTTTATACCCGATTTGCATACAAATAGGTCTCTATTCGAATTTATTAAAGCTGTATCGCCCGATAAATTGGTAACCAGAGGCAAGGACGAAGTCCCAGAGTTAAGTCAGGTTACTAATATATTAGACATTAATGATGAAGGTGCAATTACAATTATTAGCGGGGGAGCTGAGTTGAAAGTAAGATCATTTTTGGATTAAACTTAGGCACCTATGAAATACATAATACCAATATTGATCATAGCGGTTCTAATATTTTATTTTTTCCTCCCGGCCGGTAAGGACAAGGATGCACCTGGCGAGATTGAGCTTCTGCTAAACAACCTAATTGAATCCGGTGAAAGAGAAGACATAGATGTTGTGATGGAATATTTCTCACAAAACTATAGTGACTCTTCCGGCAGAACATACCTCGCAGTAAAAACTATAATAGAAAATGCGTTTGAGAGGTTTGATGCAATAGAGGCAGGCTACTCAGACTTAATCGTATCAACAATAGAGTATGAAGAGGGCGAGAGCAGTACAACTGCAAATCTTGATATATGGATAAAGGGTATACGCTCGGGGACAACATACAAATTAATAGGGTCAGAGGATAATCCTCAAAATATAGATATTGTCTTTGAAAGCGTAATGTTTGGCGGATGGAAAATTGTAGCTGTGGAAGGGATCAAGTAGGACAGTTCTTACTCATCCCCTCCTTCCATTTTAGCATTAATAAAGTCGCTCAGTATTTTCACATCAGTATTCTTAGCCTCATCGACAGTGCCCGTAAATACTATCTTACCATGATAAAGAAACGCTATACGGTCTGAGATTTCAAACGCACTCTGCACGTCGTGAGTAATAATTACTCCTGTGATACCAAACTGCTTCTGCATATTCCTAATTAAATGGTTAATCCTGGTAATGTTGGGAGGGTCGAGTCCTGTTGTGGGCTCATCATAGAGAAGAATCTTGGGATTCATTGCCATTGCCCTTGCAAGACCCACGCGCTTTTTCATACCGCCGCTAAGATCAGACGGCATTTTATCTTCAATATCGGGAAGACCAACAAGCTCCAAGTTTCTTGCAACAATCTCGCTAATTTCATCCTCGGGGAAATTGGCGTTTTCCCTGAGCGGATAAGCTATATTTTCCTCAACTGTAAGTGAATCAAAGAGCGCTGCACCCTGGAAAAGCATTCCTATCTTCTTTCTTACATTCACAAGATCCTGCTCATCCATGGGAACAATGTTCTCACCTTCTATTATCACATCGCCCCTGTCGGGCTTAAGCAGTCCTGTGATTTCTTTTAGCAAAACACTTTTACCGGAACCGCTGCCTCCAAGCACGGTAATGCTTTCGCCGCGCTCTATGGATAGATTAATCCCGGTGTGCACCTCTTTTTCATCAAACGCTTTGTATACGTTATTAATTCCTATTATTTCTTCTGCCATTCCGCTTAGATACTGTTTATATAGATAAACCCTTTATAAGATTCCTATCGAGTCTAATTAGACTGAGACGATTTGTCAAAAAAACAAATTTACCGTCCGCGCAGTTTAATAAATATTCTAAAATGATTGACTTTTATAAAAGTTAGATGTATAAAAATGTAATCTCAAACAACTGACTGGGTAAGTTGAATCTCCTGTTAAAAGGGTTGTTTATACAAAGCGAGTATTAGTTTTATGAGAAGAGAGAATGTCCGCGCAGAGAATGAACTAGAAATTAACTTAAAGTTTTTAACTCAATTTTTAATCCACCCGACAAAAATTGGCGCTATTGCTCCGTCTAATGACAGACTTTGTGACATGATCACAGATATGGCTGAAGTGGATAAGATTTCTAGTGTTATAGAGTTTGGCCCGGGTACGGGAGTTATAACAGAAAAAATAGTCAGGAAAATATCTGAAGATACAACCTTTTTTGCAATGGAGATCAATGAAACATTAGTTGAAGCTACAAAAAAAAGATGTCCTGATGCAACAGTGTATCTTGCATCCGCAAGCAGCGCCAAAAAATATTTAGATATGCATGGTGAGCAGGGATGCGACCGCATCATAAGCAGCCTTCCATGGTCTACTTTTAGTGATGATTTGCAAGACGATTTGATGGACACCATTGTCGATGTTCTTAACCCGGGTGGAAAGTTTCTAACTTACGCTTATCTGCCGGGACTAGTTTTTCCATCTGCAATAAGGTTTAGGAAAAAACTGTATCAAAAGTTTGATAAAGTAAGCAGAAGTGAGATTGTCTGGACTAATCTTCCCCCCGCATTCATATATTTCGCCGAAAAAACTTAACAATACCAATTAATTACAATTTTAAAAATAATATTTCTTGACATAGAATAATATTTATTACAAAATAGCATTGTGTAGGCTATTGACCTTTCTTCAAGTTAGTTGGAGGAATGGAGGATGAAACTTAATAGAATATGCACTTCAATAATACAGAGGGTTTCCGCCCTTTTGTTTTAATTCCGCACTTTACCCATCAATAGTCTTGACAATACTTGAAACAATTAATATTTTGGTATTAAATATTCGTGGGGAGGGGTTAACAAAATAAACCTATGCACAGGAGGTATTTTGGTATGAAAGATTTATTTAAAAAGATGCTCACCGTTTTATTTCTAATTTCTCTTACTCTATCAATATCAGCATCTAGCGAAAAAGCTTATGCTGAGATGGATGGAGCTACACTTCCCGGACCGCAGCTTGTAACAGACGCCTGGATGTTTATTGCCGCATATAAAGCCGACCCGGAGGTTCTAAAGGAAATGCTGCCCGAGGGGCTTGAGCCCAACCCCGAGGGGCAGGTTGTAATTAATATGTACACTGTGCCAGACGGAAATGAAACATCTGGTTTTGGCCCGTATACATTGACCTATCTGACAATTGAGCTTGCCGGACAGGATTCATATGTAATGAACTCGGATATTACATACCCCGGAAGATATTTCATCTATTACTTCAACAGCTCACCGGTAATGAGAGCGCATACTGAAAAAATTGGAATCCCTGTTAATGAGAACACAAATGTCCTTACTACTACAGATGTTACTGACGGGAAACTCACAGCAACTTTAACAGTGGACGGCAAACCTTTTATCGTATCCACGGCTGATGTAGGCAGCGAGCTTGGAAACTTCGGCGGAGGACACCTTAACTATTTCGGGCTTATGTCCAAAGAAATGGATGGCAAGACTGTAAATCAGGTAGTTAAGTATCCTATACCTTGGAATGGCGGTGTAGTTGATACCCAAAACGCTAAAATAGAATTCAAAGCTCCTAAGGACCATCCGATAAATAAAGTTAAGCCGATAGCTGACCCTACGTGGGCAGTATGGACGCAGGGAAGTTTTGTATATCCACAGTATCAGGCAGTAAACTGATTGAACTAAAAAACACAGCTTAGGGCCGTCTCAAAAGACGGCCCGGCTGAATCTATATTTACCAGCTCAAATCTTCTATAATATCAAAAAATACATAAAGTGGCGGAGGCTATTATGGAATGGTATGACTGGGTGTTATGGATACTTGTTCTTTACATGACTGTGGGCTCGGATTTTGGGCTCAATTGGCTCACCGGAGTATCTTTCGGAAAACGCATTGATAAGAATTCAACCAATATTTTCAATAAGCTTTACTACTACATTTGGGCATCAACTGACCCGATGGCCGGACCAGTGGACAGGAGCTTAGTAGACGGGAGCGGTGTTACTGCTCCTATAAACAAAAAACCTCTTGCCCCGGCGATGGTCGCTATTTGCCAAATGAATGCGATTATCACTGTCGGAGTGGAAATACTAATTCTAGTTGGGATGTTCACTCACGGTCCTTACCTAAGACCGGCTGTGTTTATTTTTTTATTCCGCGGTCTGTTGGAACTAGTCTATGCGTCACAGCTCATCTGGGGCAAAGGGGGTATCAGAGGGTTTGCGCTGGCAAATTATTTAGTAATAGGACTGATACCGCAAACACTTGCGCCATTTCTTCTGGCTACGAGGTTCGCAACCTCAATAGAGCCGAATGTCCTCTGGTGGCAGCCGATTGTTTTCCTTGTAGTGCCATACGGAATATTTATTTGGACAAGCATTGTCTGCTACAACAACCAAGAAGAAAGGTTGAGAGATTATAGTTAATGATAGTCGAAATTAGCAATTACAGGTGAGATGGCTTATTTGAGGCTGATGTTCATTGAGATCAATCTACGGTTCTGATCTGAATTGCGTCAATTCCGGCACCTGCAATAATGTCGGATAATACTACGACTCTGTCACCGGGCAAAAAACCTTCTCGGGTGCTCAGGATTTGCAATGCATTCTGTATCGTTTTCTCCGGATCCTTGCTGAATTCTATACGGTGGGCAATTACACTTCTGTTTAGAAAAAGCTGCCTGCGGGTCCTGTTATCATTTGTGAAAGCATAAATGTATGTCTTATATGGTCTGCAGTTGGTTAAAAACTGCGCCATAACACCCCTTCTCGTAATTACGAGGATTCCCTTGGCATTTATGGATTCAGCAAGGCTTACTGCAGAGGCCGCAACGCTCTGCTTGTCATCGTTGTGCAGCAGGTTTTTACTGAAATTCAGTCCGGGAAGCTTCTCAGATGCAGTTGCAATCTTGTGAATGTTTTCTATACAGCGGATAGGGTATTTACCCACAGCAGTCTCGCCAGAGAGCATTACAGCATCCACTTCGCTGTATATGGCGTTTGCAACATCTGTCACCTCTGCCCTTGTAGGAAGCGGGTTTTCAATCATGGATTCAAGAAGATGGGTTGCAACAATAACCCTCTTTCCCCTCTCCTGGCATTTGCGGACAACGGTGCGCTGTACGTTAGGAAGCTCTTCGAGATCTATCTCTATACCCAAGTCTCCTCTTGCTACCATCACCGCATCAGAGACGTCAATAATATCATCAATGTTCTTAACACCCTCGCGGTCCTCTATCTTGGATATAATCTTAATCTTATTTGCCTTGTCGCCAAGGAGCTCTCTTAGTTCAAGAATATCTTTTGCTTCCCTCACAAATGAGAGTGCAATAAAATCTACTTCCTGCTCAAGCCCAAACTGCACATGGCGCTTATCATGCTCTGTGATTGATGGTAAATTCACACGTATTCCAGGCAGGTTCACATGGCTTTGGCTCTTAAGCGTGCCGCCGTCAA
>JABAOH010027272.1_pt3 | contig 10892 bp, 11 predicted proteins | sample 7062181 | NCBI WGS metagenome assembly JABAOH01 (sample SAMN14538630, study PRJNA623070) | marine sediment metagenome | biome: marine biome [ENVO:00000428]; feature: marine pelagic biome [ENVO:01000023]; material: deep marine sediment [ENVO:00002113]; isolation source: pool of 5 deep marine... | reverse complement strand
TTGATAAAATTGTATACGGTTTCGATTCGATTGGCCGTCACGCATAACTTTTTTTCTGTTTCCACAGCCAGCGCTTTAGAAACCGCTGTCACCACATCGCTTTTTTCAATGGCATAGCAGGTAATATCAGTCATACCGGGATGGGCGCCAACCACTGTAATATCCGTACCATGAAGTGTGGTCACACACTTCACGGGTTTCCCGGAAATCTCCCGCGCCAGCAGCGCGGAAACCGCATGAGGCAGCGCATAATGGCTGTGAATCACATCGATATTACAGCGTTTGATTATAACCGATAACTGCGAGGCCAACGCCAGGGCATAGGGCTGATGATCAAACACAGGATACTCCTCTATATGCACCCGGTGAAATCTCATTTTATCCGAACTGTCTTCTTTCAACCGAAACGGTGGCTCCAATCCCATAAAATGCACCGTATATCCCTTGTCCTCAGCCATGGCCCGGCCAATTTCATAAGCCACAATCCCGGAACCACCAATACGATGATAACATAGTATTACGATGTTCATTAAATAAAGCCTCCTTTAATCATTCCATTATCTCAATTTCCTTTTAAATGCCTCCAGCGGGTCCACAACCTGGGGTGGGTTGTCGCTGTAAAAAGGCTCGCCGTAACGGACCCCGATCAACGCACCTGCCATTGTTCCCCTGGCCTCCTGGATTTCCCAGAAACTGCCGGAGCGAATAAATGTTTTGGTGTGGCTGTCATCTTCGCCCGGCTGGAGTACCTGGGTATGAAAACAGCGGATCGCTTCCTGCCGCGTCTCCCAGAAAGGAGTCACATCGATGACAAAATCTGGCTTATCAAAAATCAGCTCCGGGAACCCGATAAACGCAGAAGGCCGAAATGCCGGGGATTGGGTTTTAATTTTTTTCAGCCCGGCCAGATAACAGCATTCTCTAACCATTTTACCGCAGTGATAATGGTCCGGGTGACGTGACGGACGCTCCACAAAAGAAAACACCAACTCCGGCCTGTACTTGCGAATCACCTCGATAATTTGCAGCCGGTTCTCTTCGGTATCACGAATATCTCCATCCGGCAAATCAAGGGTCACCCGGACATCCAAACCCAGCAAAGCAGTGGATTTTTCCAATTCCTTTTTGCGGGTTTCTGCCGAGCCATACGTCCCGGCTTCACCACGGCTCAAATCACATATCCCTACCTTATAGGAAATGGATTTCATTTTTAACAACGTCCCACCCACGTACATTTCGCAGTCATCCGGATGGGCACCAAATGCTATTATATCGACAGTATTCGTATTAGCAGCCATGGTTTAAACTCCAACCTTAATCTCCAATACCTTTCGCTCCCAATCATAATGATCATAAATCCAATTGATAAAATCCTTTCCTCCAAAAAGATTCATATAATAAAAAATATTAAACACCCGCTCCTGGGGTTCTCCAAACGGCTGCAGGTTGTCGGATAAGTATCCCACATCCGTCAGCAGACGCTGGTGTTTCTCTTTTTCCTTTGCCCGCACTTTCCCAAGCGCTTGCTTTACGTCCTGCCGCAGCGATTTCCGCAGCGATTTAATATCTGCTGCTTCCAGGCCCAAGCCTTCCAATTTCCCCAGGTATTCTTCGGTTAAATCATTTCCTGTTTGCAAGGTTTCACTAATATCAAACGTGGTTTTTTCTTTTAATACCTTTTTAATTAATTCTTCCCGGGTGGATTCCAGGATTTGTTCAAGTGAGAGGCCGGTTTTATTCATCAGCCGCTGGACCCGGGGTTCAATAAGGGAAATAGACATCCTGGACTGGACGACTGCATTCTTAACGCCGTGGAATTGAAAAACCGGGCCCAGCTCAGACAGGTATTTGACTTCACCCGGACCGGCTACATAAGTATGGGTATGAAAATAAGCGTCCTGGCAAATGCTGCGGGTATTTACATTGGGCACCAGGTCATATTGAGACAAGTCCACCACTGAACCGTCCCGCAGTTGGAATTGACTGTCTTTTTTAAATACTGCTTTTCGTTGTTTGCCTTGCATACAAAAAAGGTTGCACTGTTCACCTTCAGGGGTGCGTTCGGCTTCCTTTATCAATATTGTCTGGGAAAATTCCCTGAACTCCTTTTCAAAAGGGGTAAAGATTCTTACATCAAAGTCTCCGAACAATTCCGCTGCCAACTGCTGCGACGCCTCAGCCAGGGTTTGACCGGGCAAATAACAGCCAAGGGCCATATCTCTCAATTGTGGTGTAAATTCGGTTTGCCTGAGAGTGGAAAAAAACGTTTCCAGGAGATTGACTAATGATTCATCCACTTCGATAAACCCGCAAGAATACCCCTGGCTGTTTATGTCCCAGGTAAGGGTGCGCAGCTGCCCCTCTGCATCCAGGTAATCGATGTGATTGATTTCATTAAAATCAGCATCATTGGTCTCCAACCAATAAACAGCATTTCCATTTATTTTCGCAGCCAGGTGAATGATCCCCAGGACTTTATACGTGGTATATAGAGGACCGCCTAACAAACCGACTTGTTGACCGGTAACAATTGTATTTATTTTACTCACGATTCTTTTCTCCCCACAATAATGGCTCGCTCCATATCCGAACTACAGGAGCTGCCCCGGTAATCCCCAAAACACCAAACAATACGGAAACCAACCCGGTGAAACATCTGTTCCAGGCACTCGAGGGAAAAGAGGCGGACTGATTCCTGGTAATACTTATCCACACCATTATCCTTGAAATGAATATCTTTAACCACCCGTCCTTTTACTATCTTCCGTTTCTCCATGACTTCGATACCGGAAGGAAGCCGGGAATGAGTCTCCGGCACCAGGTTCTTCTTTACATACCTGGCATTCAAAAAATCCAACCAATAGTACCCACCGGGATTCAGGGATTGATACACGGATGAAAGAGCAGCCTCATTTTCCGCATCCGTGTCAAAGTAACCGAAACTGGTAAAAAGGGAAAGAATCAAATCAAACGATCCCGGGATAGCCCGCATATCCCCCACCATCAAATCCAGGTAGGGTTCTTTCTTTTTACCGATCTTAACCAGGGTTTCCGACAAATCCAACCCGAAAACCCGGTATCCCTTTTTCTTAAATATGGCGGTATATCGTCCTTCTCCACAGCCCAGGTCAAGGATGGTGGTATTTTTGTGTGGTTTCAAGGTATTGATAATCAAGCCTACTTGTTCTTTGGCATCGTCACTATTGCGGTGCCGATAAAGCATCCGGTAGTTCTCATCGAACCACTCCATAAACCAGGGTTTTTCTTCTTTTAGTTTTAGCATGTTAAACACCAAGGTTAAGGTTCAGGTTGAGGTTAAGGAGGAAAGACACACCCCGCACCTTCGATGGAGTACGAATCCCTCTCCACATGAGAATTCTTTTCCTCAACCTCAACCTTAACCTATAATTACGGGATACCGTGTTCTCTTTTATACGCTGCCCAGTTATCCTTCAGCCACATAAAATCCTCGAAGTCATTTAACCTGAGGATAAAGGGATTGCTTTTGAGTTCTTCTCCGATAGTTGATGTAGGGCGCAGCCCGTAATTGTGACCGGGCCAGACACGGATATCCGTGTCCAATTTCATCAGTTGTTTCAAACTCTCAAACTCCACTGCTGCACTTTCACGAGAACCTGTACCACCGATTTTCCCTACAAACAATGTGTCGCCAGTCATCAGCTCCTTTTCTGCCAATACGCAGATGGAGTCCATGGTATGGCCGGGAGTATGAAAAAATTTGAGGGTCAAATCTCCCACTGACAACGTGTCGCCANNGTGAATCACCACCCGCGCATTGGTTTTACGTTGGAAATGGGAATTCCCGCTGGTATGGTCAAAATGATTATGGGTATTGATCACATAGATAACCTCCAATCCCAGATGCTTTGCTTTTTTATAACAGGGAGTAGGGTTTGGCGAAGGATCGATCACTGCCGCCTTTTTGGTGTTTTCACATCCCACCAGGTACCCATAGTTGCGGTCACCGCCTGAAGGTATTTGAAAAAAAATCATTATTACTCCTTTTTTTAGTTGTGCTTTACTAAACCCAACGTTCAATTGTTAGTTGAAAGGTATTATAATCAATAAACAGCCGCGAGTCAACCGGTATAAATCATGAACCGAGTTCACATGCGATTGATAGGGTTCACGTCCGGTTCATAATTTTGTTTTTGTTTACAACCAGGAAATACCAGCCATTAAAACAGTTCCCATGCACGTTTTGTCTGAATGCCGGATTTATTTTCTATCCTGGTACAATTATTGCTTATAAGATAGGCGATGTGGAATATGAAATGTGAAAAAAGTAAAAAACAGCCAGGAAGGCAATGGAGGCACAAGTGAAAAAATTTACCTTTATGTGCTGTGCCGTTTGGTTGGGATTATTTTCTGTCATTGATTCAAAGGTATCACTGACTTATTCCACCTACCGGGGAGGACGTGCCGGAGACAATTGGAAGAAAGGGAAAGGAAATATTGCCGCAGACTCCTCCGGGTATATTTATGTGGCCGGTTATACCGCGAGCACGGATTTCCCCACAAAAAGCGGCGGGGATTTTTCCTATGCCGAATGTGGAGATATTTTGGTCACTAAATTCAACCAGGATGGTTCTGGCCTCATTTATACCACTTACATAGGTGGTAATTCTGTGGACCGGAGTTATGATATTGCCTTAGATGCAAATGGCCGTGTATATGTGACCGGATCTACCTGCAGCAGGGATTTTCCGGCTCGCAACCACCTGGCAGGGGGAAGAGATGCTTTATTTTTTGTGCTTGATGAGGAGGGCCATATGGTACGCAATAAAAATGGTCTTTTATGTTCCTGGTATGTGGGAGGAAAGCAGGATGACGTGGCTTATGGGACAGCGTTGGATCGTTCAAATAATGCTTACCTGGTTGGTAGTACGGGAGGTGGTTTTCCCACCACCACCAAAGCATTTCAGCAAAGGTATGGTGGAGGAACAGGGGATGCGTTTTTATGTAAAATCAACGTTGGTACGGGGGTGATTGCCAGCACTTACCTGGGGGGTTCCGGTGTAGATGCGGGACATGGAGTTGATTTAGATGCGTTTGGCAATGTTTATATATGCGGGTGGACGGAAAGTTCTAACTTCCCCCGTTTGAATTCTATTTTTCCTTGTTGTTTGGATGGGGACCGTGACGCGTTTGTTGTCAAATTCAGCGATGATCTTTCCCGGGTGGTTTACACCACCTGTGTGGGGGGGTCTGAAAAAGATGCCGCTGCCTCTATAGCTGTGGACCCTTCAGGCAGTGCCTATATCACAGGGATTACCAACAGTCCTGATTTTCCCATAGATAATCCCCTGCAAGGTTTCCTGTCAGGTGGAGATGATGCGTTTGTTACTAAAATCAATTCCAGGGGTTCCCAACTGGTTTACTCCACGTACCTGGGAGGAACGGACAACGATGTAGGGGGATACCTGGTGGTGGATGATTCGGGGGCTGCTTATGTTATTGGTGAAACAACAAGCAAAGATTTTCCTGTTGTAAAGCCATTCCAGGAGAACATTGCCGGGGGGAGTGATGTGTTTGTTACAGTGATCCTTCGGAGTGGTACCCAACTGGTTTATTCCTCCTACCTGGGGAGCAAGGGAAATGAATACAGTGGGGGGATTGCAGTTTTGGGAAAAGGAGCGAATACGAATGTAGAATTGAGTAAAAGAATGATTTTCATCAACATTGTCCCGAAATTCTGGCGATAGTGTTAAGGTTACATGGTTACCGTTTAGGCTTGGGGGTGTAGGGCAGGGTTTCCTGTCCTGCACCCTTTTGCCAGGGGGGCTCTTTTCGGGCGTATCTGTTAAAATTTTAGCCACGAAGTTACACAAAGGTACACAAAGACCCTTTAATAAAAAGTTTTGCGGGGTCCAGGGGCGGTTTTTCAAAAGAGCCCCTGGCCGTCGGAGACAAAAAAAGTTCTTATAGAGTTCTAATAGTAGTTCAGGATGGACATACTGAAAGTTTTTAAGTTTTTTCCAGTTTTTATGTCCATCCTGTAGAAAAAATATGGGTTAGTAGATCCGCACGGAGGGCATCGTTTTTTTAAGTGTGCCCGTGCGGTACGGGAGTTCATAAGAAGGATATCAGAAGGTCTAAAGGGCCTTCTTGGGCTGGGGGGCGCTCTTTTTCCTGGGAAATTTTGTAAAAATTGACATTTTTTCATAGGAAAAATTGTATTCTTTTACAAAATATCCTATAATAACTGCGTGCACAATGATATAAAGAATGAGCATTAGGCAGCAAACAATGGACATGAAGCGAACGATTTATCAAAGACTCAGCGAATGGAAAAATGCCGGGGATAGAAAGCCCCTGATGCTAAAAGGTGCACGCCAAACAGGAAAAACTTACCTGTTAAAAGAATTTGGTCAAAATGAATTTAGAAGAATACACAGTATCAATTTCCAGAAGGATAAAACAGCATGTGAAATATTTACCGGGAGTTTATCTCCTCAGAGAATTCTCGAATCAATCCAGCTTTACCTGGAAACAAAAGTGGATAAAACAAAAGATATCATTTTTTTTGATGAGATACAGGATTGTCCCAGGGCTTTGACCAGTTTAAAATATTTTTGCGAAGATATGCGAGAGCTTGCCGTGGTTAGTGCCGGGTCTCTCCTGGGGGTGACCCAAATAGATGAACCTTTCCCGGTGGGGCAAGTTTCTTTTCTGAATTTATATCCGATGTCTTTTGAAGAGTTCCTGCTGGCTGTGGGTGATGAGATTTCTTACAAGAAGCTCCGGGCTCTCCACTATCCGGATACGATTCCCCCGGTGCTTCACCATCGGTTAATGGAACGATTGCAAGAATATTTTGTTGTGGGAGGTTTACCTGAGGTAGTCAGTACTTATTGTTCGTATATGGGAGACAGGCCCGAAGCTTTTGCCAGGGTCCGCGCCAAACAAGAAGATTTGATAACAGCTTATATGAGTGACTTTTCCAAATACTCCGGTAAAATTGCGGCCAATGAAATAGCATCTGTTTTCGAATCTATCCCGGCACAACTGGCACGAGAAAATAAAAAATTCAAAGCCTCTCAAGTTATCCCCCAAGGGCGATTTTCTCGACTAAAATCACCGATTGATTGGTTAACCGGTGCCGGTCTTTTGATAAAAGTTAAAATCGTCAATTCCGGTGAGATTCCCTTTGAAGCGTTTACCGCAGAAAACCGTATCAAATTGTACCTGTTTGATATTGGCATCCTGGGGGCATTGGCCCGGATACCACCCAAAAACCTTTACATGAAAAGCGATTTATTTTCTACGTTTAAAGGCGCTTTTTGTGAGAATTTTGTGGCCCGTGAGTTTATTTATTCAGGCAGCGGGCAGCTTTACTCATGGATGAGTAATACCGCTGAACTTGAATTTATCAGGGAAATCGATGGTGAGGTTTACCCGATTGAAGTAAAGGCCGGGCATTCGGGAAAACTTAAAAGCTTGAATGTTTTTGCCGCAAAATATCAAGTGAAATATCGGACGCGGATAAGTGCAAGGAATCTTGAATTTAATGAACAATCTAAAATCCACAATTATCCACTTTATTTGAGTTATAGATTCCCCATAAATCCACCCTGATTGACGACAATGGTATTTCCCATTGATGTCATTCTGACCTTCTGTATTCTTCTCTTCCTACTACTTACTGCCTACTACCTACTTCTTACTATTCTTTTCTTGCCAACTGCCACCTGCCAATTGATTTTAAAAAAAGACTTGACAATTTATAGGCAATTGGTTTATATTTCTTCTTGAAAAAGGAAGGTTAAAAATGAAAAGAAAAAATGAAACAAAAATCGCAAAGGAAAAAGATTTGAATGTCGATGAGATAAAGAAACTCATAGATTCTGCTGTAATAAGATTTAACGACCCGGAATTCAAACGTAAAACAGAAGCGTTGGAGAGAAAAGTTCATAATCTCACTCCACATGACCTGTTAACCAGGATGACGATTTGACTACAAATGAGTATTCTATGATATTTGGCAGAGGTTGACTTTTATTTATTTTCTGAGAGATAAATCCTATGATCGGTTAAACGTACGCATTTTGAATAGATATCATGTTTTTTAATAACGTCCAATGCCAATCGTAATTTTTCCAATATTTTTATTGAATCCGGCTGAGAGAGTGTTATTACAACAACTCCGTAATGGGACTCATATAAAAAAGGCACTGTGTGAAAAAAATCTTTATCTGTAGTTAGAAAAACCGCTTCATGCTCCTGTGCTTTTTGAAACAGCCATTTGTCATCCTTCCCCTCAAACTGGGTGCCTCTTATATCAAATACTTGAAACCCTTCGGATTCCAGGATTGGAGCAGCTTTTTTTGGGAAATTTTCATCAAGAAAAAACTTCACTATGCTGATACCTCATAAGGAATACTTTCAAATCTGGCAAGTTTACTGCCAAATTTCAGGGCAGCTTTTATATCTTCCTCGTTGATATTGGGGTAATTTTCAATAATTTCTTCAAAGGTCTGACCTACTGCGAGGTCAGCGAGAATATTACTTACCAGTACCCTGGTATTTTTTATAACAGGTTTACCGTGGCAAATATTGGGATCAATTGTTATTCTACTTCTCATGGAGAACTCCTTTTGTATTTTCATCTATGATCTCTGTGTAATTATGCTCTGAATCACTTGATTTGTCAACTGTTCAAGAAAGGTTTTTTTATTTCCTTTATTCTCCCAATGACTAATGACTACTTACCAATGACCAACTCCTGATTCACCGTGTTCTTCTCCGTTTCTTCGCTTCCTCACTTCTTAACTTCCTAACTTCCTCGCTTCTTCGTTTCTCCGTTTCCTCGTTTCTTCTCCTCCTTCTTGCCAACTGATCTAGTGCTTCGGCACTATCTTGACCTTCACCCTGACTCTTTCTCTGTCATTTCCTTCTGCTTTTACAAATATAAGCTCATACTCCCCAAGAAATCCCGGTCCCGGCTGCCAGTAGAAAACACCTCTGGNNCAAAACTAGTACCATTTTTTCTAATGAAAACAAACTCATACTCCCCAAGAAATCCCGGTCCCGGATGCCAGAGATTCTCCCAACTCTACTTTTGTAAATTTTTATCTTTTTTATTTTTTCTTCTTTTATCCAACTTTCTCTGAAATGATCCCGGATGAGTCTTACTTGAAGAGATAGAGATATGAGTGGAAGAAGTATTAGTAATTATCTCCCACTCTCCATCGCCATCGGTTTGATCGNNTGATCGGACATTCTAAATTTCTGTATTCGATTGTTATTGTATTCAGAAACATATATATAACCTTCTTCGCCGACTGATATACCATAAGGAAACAAAAATTGCCCATTGCCATTTCCATAACTTCCCCATTTGGATATGAATATCCCGTTAGAATCAAATTTTTGGATTCGTTGATTATTATAATCAGAAACATATACATAATTATTTCTGTCTACTGCTATATACATGGGGAGATTAAATTGTCCAGCTCCAGAACCATTACTCCCCCATACGATCAAGAGATTTCCATTGGAATCAAATTTTTGGATTCGGTGGTTCCATATATCGGCAACATAAACATAGCCATTGTTATCTACTGCTATACCTCTAGGAAAACTAAATTGCCCGTTATCAATTCCCTCGCTTCCCCATTTGGATATGAATATCCCATTGGAATCAAATTTTTGGATTCGGTGGTTATTGTATTCAGAAACATATACATAATTATTTTTATCTATTGCTATGTCAAAAGGCCAATTAAATTGCCCATTACCATTTCCATAACTTCCCCATTTCAATATGAATATCCCATTGGAATCAAATTTTTGGATTCGTTCATTATCTGAATCTGCAACATATACATAATTATTTTCATCTACTGCTATACCGCAAGGAGACCAAAATTGCCTATTGTCACTTCCAAAACTTCCCCATTTGGATATGAATTTCCCATTAGAATCAAATTTTTGGATTCGGTGGTTAAAATAATCAACTACATATACATAATTATTTTTATCTAATGCAATTCCGGTAGCACGACGAAATTGCCCATCTCTGCCTCCATAACTTCCCCATTTGGTTACAAATTCATAGGTGTATCCAGCAAGGTCTACGTTTATATTGTAACTCAAATTTTCTTCAAATGTAATTGTTCTTTTGGCCTCTCCACAGCTACTTTTTATGAGTCTCAGTTCATGGTCTTCTGCAGTGATAAAAAAATCGCAAGGAGTTAAAATCCCTTGACTCTGGTCATTGACGTACAATTCCGCCCCGGAAATATTGGATTCAANNGCTGGGAGAAACCGGGTTGCCGTCTAACAGCACAGAAAGGTCGTCATAACCGCTTTGCAAACTGTAACTATAACTTACCGTGGAACCTTTGTCGTAAGTTGTTGTTCCACTGGCGGGTGTTCCATCTACTCCTTCCCCACGTGTGACTGTTAGAGTATATGTTTCTTTCTTTTTCTTTCCCAAAAGGAGGACTGCCACCACAACAGCGGCTGCCACTCCAACCACTATGAGAACTGGGAATTTCTTTTTTGGTGGTTTGCTGAGTACATGAATTATGCCTTCCCTCATTATTTTTTTGTATATGGGAAGTTTCTTGAAATCGACACCATAGATCGATACAGTCTTATATTCTTCCTTTGCTTTGCGATAATTTTTTTCTGCAAGTATTAAATCCTCCCCCTCTTTTTCGTAGATAATTCCCAGCAGTAAATAGCATTTGCCCAGAATCTCTTCCTGGCCTGAGGGCTCCTTATTAATGATTTTGATAGTCCTTTTAAGCCTACTTCTTGCATCGACATAATTCCCATTAATGAAATCCTTTTTAGCTTTTTCAAAGTGCTTTTCATTGATTATTTTTTGTGCCACATTTTTTAAAACAGTCAAATCATCT
>JABAOH010008331.1_pt3 | contig 10895 bp, 8 predicted proteins | sample 7062181 | NCBI WGS metagenome assembly JABAOH01 (sample SAMN14538630, study PRJNA623070) | marine sediment metagenome | biome: marine biome [ENVO:00000428]; feature: marine pelagic biome [ENVO:01000023]; material: deep marine sediment [ENVO:00002113]; isolation source: pool of 5 deep marine... | reverse complement strand
GGATACCGATCAGTTGACCGCGTCTTTCAGCGATTTCAGCACGGTGGCCTTGACCGCCGTTTTCGCGGGCACGGCAATGGATTCACCGGTGATCGGGTTGCGGGCCGTGCGCGCCTTGCGGTGCACGCGGCGAATCTTCACGCCCACGTCGGGCACCACGAACTCACCGGATCCGCTTGCCATCATGTGCCGCTTGGCCAGATCGCTGAGCGCCGAGAGCACGTTCTGAATCTGCGAGCGGGGCAGGCCGGTCTCGTGTGAAAGGCTCTCGAGAACCTGCGCCTTCGTCTGCTTGGTCGCGATGGCGCTGTGGCTCCCGCCGTTGCCAGTGCTGGTGCTTAAAGCCATGGTGAGGATCTCCTCTGACCGATAACAAAGCGTCCAGCCATTTCGCTGGATCACCACATATTGTAGTCGGCACTCTCTAAAAACCACAACATATTGAAAATTGGTCGGTTCCTTAGCCGCGTTCGGGCCTCTCGGGGAGCACAATGTGCGCCACAGGCCGCACATTGGCTCATGCGAAAAGATTATTTGATTTGAACGCTAGGGCCATTGGCCTCGGAAGGCCTCTTGACATGCCTGACGCCGTCCCCTCTGATGGCGGACCGTTCGGCCCGGCGGGTACCCATGGCGCTCATCACCCTTCGCAATATCGACCTCGGTTTCGGCGGCGACCTGCTTTTCGAAGGGTTATCTCTGGAGATAAACACCCCGGAGCGCGTCTGCCTGCTCGGTCGAAACGGCTCCGGCAAGACCTCCCTGCTGCGGCTCGTGGCCGGCGAGCTGCAGCCGGATGCCGGGGAGATCGTGCGCGCCCCGGGTATTCGCATCGCCGCGCTGGCCCAGGACGTGCCCGATGGCATTGCCGGCACGTCGCGCTCGGTGGTCGCCCAGGGCCTCGCCGAGCTCGCCGCCCTGATCGAACATCACGGGCGCCTCAGCGCCGATGCCGGCGAGGGCGGCCGTCTCGATGCGCTCGAGGCGACCCAGCGTGGCATCGATGCCGCTGGTGGCTGGGATGCCGAGGCGCGCATCGATCGCACCCTCACACGCCTCGGTCTCGATCCGCAGGCCCGTTTCGAGCATTTGTCCGGCGGCCTGCAGCGAAGAGTGCTGCTCGCGAGGGCGCTGGTCGCATCGCGTGACCTGCTTCTTCTCGACGAGCCCACCAATCACCTGGACGTGGAGGCCATCGAGTGGCTTGAAGGCCTGCTGCGGGCCTGGCGCGGCGGTGTGCTGTTCACCACCCATGACCGGCGGCTGCTCGAGCGGGTGGCGACGCGCATCGTCGAGCTCGAGCAGGGACAGGCGACCTCGTGGCCGGGAGACTATGCGAACTACCTGCGCCGGCGCGAGGAACGCGAGAGCGCGCGGGTCAGAGACGAGACGCGCTTTGATAAGAAACTCGCCAAGGAGGAGATCTGGATCCGGCAGGGCATCAAGGCGCGACGAACACGAAACGAAGGCCGGGTGCGCCGCCTGCTGGATATGCGCGAGGCGCGCGCCCGGCGGCGCCGGGAACTCGGCCGTGCCAGGTTCAGCGTCCGGTCGGCGGAAGCGTCGGGCAAGCGGGTGTTCGAAGCGCGCACGGTGACGTTCGGCTTCGACGGGGCGCCGCTCATCGCCGATCTGAGCACATTCATCGCACGGGGCGATCGCGTCGGCATCATCGGCCCGAACGGCTCGGGTAAAACGACTCTGCTGCGACTGCTGATCGGAGAGCTGACGCCGGTCTCGGGGGAGGTCGTCAGGGGCGCGCGTGTGCAGGTTGCCTATTTCGACCAGCACCGGGCTCGCCTCGATGAGTCGGCCAGCGTGGCCGACAGCGTTGCCGACGGTGCTGAGCAGATCGCGATCGGCGGCGCTTCGCGGCACGTCATCGGCTATTTACAGGACTTTCTTTTCACCCCTGACCGGGCGCGCACCCCGGTGCGTGCGCTTTCGGGGGGCGAACGCGCGCGCCTGCTGCTCGCGCGCCTTTTCGCCGTGCCTTCGAATGTGCTGGTCATGGACGAGCCGACCAACGATCTCGACATCGAGACGCTGGAGCTGCTCGAAGAGCGTCTGATCGAGTACCCGGGAAGCGTGCTGCTGGTGAGTCACGACAGGGCCTTTCTCGACAACGTCGTGACCTCGACCCTGGTGCTCGAGGGACAGGGCCGGGTCGGGGAATACGTGGGCGGCTACAGCGACTGGCTGCGTCAGCGCGTTTCCGCAGAGGATGCCAGCGCCAAGGCGGCGCGTACCGGTCGCGTCAGGCGCGAAAAGCCCTCGCCCGAGCGTACGCGTCTCGGTTACAAGCAGAAACGCGAGCTCGCATCGCTGCCGGAGCGCATCGAAGCGCTCGAGGCGGAGCTCGCGCGCCTGCAGGCGGAGCTTGCCGATCCCGAATTCTACAAAGGTGAGGGGGCCGACATCGCGGGTGTCCAGGCGTCGCTTCGTCGTGTGCAAGCCGAGCTCGATTCGACCTACCAGCGTTGGACAGAGCTCGAGGCTCTGGACCAAAAAGCTTAGAGCCGGGCAGGGAACCGCGCCCGCCTTGCGCAAAACCCTCATTTTCAGGCTATTATTCTCGCAGCAGTCGGCGTATAGTGCGCCGGCCGCGCGCCCGGAAGTGTTTTCGTTTTCAGGGTGGGCGGCATCCGCGGCATGTCATCAGAAGTTATCCTTCCACGCGAACTAACCTCGAAAGGACCGGCTAAGGCCTGTCCCGGCACACCGCATTTTGTCTACTCCGGGTAACTGCTCGCGCACCACCGGAGATTCGTTTCTTTTCAAAGGTAAAGACTATGGCTACTGGAACCGTGAAGTGGTTCAACCCCGCCAAGGGCTATGGATTCATCCAGCCCCAGGACGGCGGAAAAGACGTATTCGTACACATCTCCGCCCTTCAGCGCGCCGGCATTACGTCGGTGGCGGAGGGTCAGAAGCTCGAGTACGAGCTCGCCACCGGCCGCGACGGCAGAGCCTCGGCGGAAAATGTGAAGCTCGCCGACTAGCGCGCGCGAGACGCACAAAAAAAGCGGCTGTGTCGCAGGACACAGCCGCCGTGTCTCGAAGTATCTCCGAGGCTGACGCCCGGCTCAGATATCCTTTGAGCGAATAACGATCGAGCCGTCTTCTTCGAAGGCTTCTTTTTCGATCAGCTTTCGCGCTCTGGCCTGAAGGACCGAGCGGTTCTCCGCAACCGCGCGCATCGGCTCGTCGGCCGAGGCACGGAATTTCTTCTGCAGAACTTCCATCGAGATTCGGCACAGAACCCGCCTCTGATCGACCTGAGCGGCGATGGTCGCCACCTTGGTCATCGGGTTCCAGCACTCGAGCATGGGGAAGGTAATGTCGGTTTCTCCCGACGAAGAAGTCTTGTGACGGGTTAAATACATATCTCTTCGCAGTCTTCCTGTGAATGTGTGGGTTGTGCTGGTAACAGCGAATAACAATTGCCGACGATTTTCACTCAGCGGCGCCGACCGGCACGGCGCGAAGGGCACCGGTCGAGGCCCTCGCGAAGGGACCTCGCGTTTCGGCTTTATTGCGCGTGACCGACTGGGTGGGAGGACCCACGTAGAGCGTGCTGTGCTGCATTCCGGCGCCTCCCGCGGGCGTTCATGACCGTGGCACGGGACTCTCGATATGCCGCGGTCCCCTAAAACGAGACACCGAGTTCCTGAGCGAGCAGATGGCCGACAACTTAAAAATTATACCACACCTGACCCGGGCCGGCAGACGGCCCCAGGAAGCCAGCCACGGGCCGCGAAACCCGCATGCCAATATCCGTGGCACGTACAGGGGCCGCGGCCAGGCGCCTGGCGCGCGCGATCCGGGCGGAGGCTGTACCCGGGTCGGGAACTCTTACAGACGAGAATAAATCGAGAAGATCTCAATATCTATCTGATTAAAAACTGATTTGTCATCTGACTTAAAGTAAATTATCAGGTATATTCCTATAATCTCACCAGCCGCTCCGACAACCCCGTCGAGAAACTTTACAGACGGGTGGGAAAGGGGTTCCCGGGCTGCTCAAGTCTCTGATTTGCGGACATTTTCATTGAGTGGCATGGGTGTTGCACCAGTCCTTGTGGATCCATTGACCGGCTGCTCCCTATCCGCCGGGAAACGGAGCCAGTATTCGGACTCGCTGGTTCGGCCTTCATGGTCTGGGTCCGGATACCGTTACCTTTCGTCCGATTCGCTTCCCCTCGGACGTAGGCCTCACGCCGCCCCGTTCGGGGCGGCGTGCTCTTTTCTCGGACATGGCACCCACGCCAAAGGCCACCCTGCGCGCGCCAGCGCGTGCCTGGGCGATGGCCTGCCCAGGGGCATTGGTAATCGAGGTTCTGCGTCCGGTTCGACGCGCGGCTGAGACGGGTGGGGAGATAAGGCGGGCGAGCGCTGCTGGCTGCCCGATGGGGCCGGACCACCCCCCTTTCCGGCGGCCGGCGCCGCTTTAGCGGCTGCCGGCCGAAGCTGGGGGCGGGATCCCGTACCCCGATATGCGCTGTGCGATCAGTGGCCGGCCTGGGCCTGGAAAGTCGTCATCCCCTGGGCCTTGCGGAACTGCAGAAGGCGCAGGGCCTCTTTCCGATCCTTGAGCAGCTGCCGCAGGTACGAGTTGGCGACCTTTCGGTTGTTTTCCCCGGCCTCGGGACCGCCGTTGAGCTTGGCATCGAGCCCCGAGATTTCCGCGACCAGCTGGTCTTCGGTCCAACGAATCACTGTGTTCATGTCTCTATCCCCTCTAACGAATTGCAATGACGGTTTCGAAATCTGCCTGTACCTATGCGCAAGCCGTGCCAACTTGGCAGACAATGTGAACCCCGTCACAGAAATCGGGCGAAGTGCCGGTCAAATCGTGAACTCACGCATGGCCAATCGCCATTGGCAGGGCGTTGGGCGCATGCGCCGGCGGGCCAACCCGCGCGAAGTGTGAAGGCCGTCGCAGAGCGGTGTCGGCGGCCGAACAGGCTGTCGAAAATTCAACAAACGGGGTAAATGCGTACAATTGTGCGATTTTTGCGGTCCCGGGCGCCCGCGGCCGTGGCAACGGGGGGAGAGCGCGACTCATGAGCTTCGATACGGTGGATCTGGCGCGTCTGCGCGGCCTGTCCGGCGGCAAATGGCGGCGCTACGGCGACGACGTGCTGCCGGCGTGGGTGGCGGACATGGATTTCCTGCAGGCGCAGCCGCTGCGCGACTACGTCGCCCGCGCCGCCGCCACCGGCGATCTCGGTTACCCGTTCAAGGAGGGTCCGGAGCCCCTCGAGCAGGTCTTCGCCGAGCGCGCCATGCGCCGATACGGTTGGCGGATCGAGCCCGAGCGCATCGAGCTGCTCATCGACGTGGTCCAGGGCCTCTATCTCGGCTTCGACATGTTCTGCGAGCCCGGGCAGGGCGGCATCATCCCGACGCCCATCTATCCGAACTTCCTGTCGGCGGCGGCCGACACCGGCCGGCGCGCCATCCAGTGCCCGATGGTCGTGCAGGACGGGCGCTTCCTCATCGACTTCGACGCCATGGCGGCGGCCATCGACGACGGCACCCGCGTGCTCATGTTCTGCAACCCGCACAATCCCACTGGACGGGTTTTCGAGCGGGGCGAGCTCGAGGCACTCGCCGATATCGCGTTGCGCCACGATCTCGTCGTCATCGCCGACGAGATCTTCGCCGACGTGGTCTACGAGGGGCACGAGTACATCCCCTTCGAGACGCTCGGCCCCGACATCAGAGCGCGCACGATCACCTACCACTCGGCCACGAAGACCTTCAATCTCGGCGGCACGCGCGTCGCGGTGGCGGTCTTCGGCAGCGAGGCGCTCCGCAAGCGCTTCAAGGAAGTCCCGGGGCGTCTGCTCGGCGGGCACAACTGCCTCGGTATCCCGCTTTCGCGAATCGCATGGCGGGATTGCGACGACTGGATTACCGGGCTCGTTCCCTACCTCCAAGCCAATCGCGACTTCATCACCGAGTTCCTCGCAAGCCGCATGCCGGCGGTCAGGTACGTTCCCCCCGAAGCCGCCTACTTCGCCTGGATGGATTGCAGCGAGCTCGATCTGCCCGGTGGGCCCTACGAATACTTCCTCGAGCACGCACAGGTCGCCCTCAGTAACGGCCCCGACTTCGGCAAGATCGGAAAGCACTGCGTGCGCCTCAATTACGCAACGCCGAGAGCGCTGCTCGAACAGATCCTCGAGCGACTCGCCGGTTCGATTGAGAAGTAATCGTCGGGCGTCGAATCAGCGTCCAATACGCTGACTTACCATCCGCTTACAGTCCTCTCGCGGCGCTTCATCGCCGTTGTGGGTCGCCATACACTCGGCGTCACCATGATCGCCTTCAACGGAATGAAAGGAGCGACCGAACCATGATCAATGTTCTCATTGCGAGCCACCACGCGCTCATGCGAAGCGGTATTCGCCGGCTGTTAGAGGATGAATCGGACCTGACGGTAATCACAGAAGCGGGAAGAATCGAGCAGGTCTTCGCTGCCATGCGACTCAGTAAGATCGATGTTCTGCTCATGGACGTGAATATCCCTGGCATGGACAGCTTGGAAGCGACACGTCGTCTGCTCAGAATCGACGAATCATTGAAGGTCGTCATCCTGGGCGACCAAGCGAGCGGCCCTTATCCTGTGCATTTATTCAAAGTCGGCATCGCGGGCTATCTCACGAGACAGAGCACCGGGGAAGAGATGCTGACGTGCGTGAAAAAAGTCTTCCGAGGACAGCGCCACGTGAGTGCCGATGTGGCTCAGACGCTGCTGCTCGAACAAATGCACGACGGAAATTCGCCCCTCGGCTGCCTCACGCAGCGCGAGCTCTCGGTGCTGGTGATGTTGAGCCAAGGGCATCACCGCCGGGAGATTTCCACGAAGCTCTGTGTCAGCCCAAAGACGATCAGTACTTATCGCACGCGGTTGATGCGCAAGCTTGGTGCCCGCAGCGACGTGGAGCTCGCGCATCTGTCCCTGCGCCACGGCCTGATTATGCCGATGGAAGACAAAGCACTCTGACAAAATGAAATTTCAAATTCAGTCAGCGGGCAGGACAATAAAACCGAGGATTGTATGCCTGTATTTGTGAAAGTTCGATTCCTCGGGCATTCTGAGTAGCAAATATCACCATTCCGGCCCGCCTCGTCCGAACGTCACCGGAGAGTGCCNNGGGGGGGGTTGCTGACGTGCCGACACGTTTTGCGGTCGCAATTGCGGGCATGACATTGAGCGCCTGCGTCTACGCATCGATGAGCTGCTTCGTGCACCGGGGCGGCTTGTCCAACGCGCCCGCCGACGGCGATACCCTGTGCTGGGCCGACGTGGAACTCCCGAAGAGTGCAGTGACCATCGAGAAAGAGGTGGGTGGTCTCGCCTACATGTGTGATCCGGCCTGGTATGCGTGCAGCAGATTTTCCGGCTACGAGTTTGGCCGCGCAGGCCCGGGCGGTTGGAATCCGGGCTTTTTTCTCATCGACGTGCAGATTCGAGCAACCCGAGAGGATCCGTGCTGCGCCGGAATCACCTACAGGTTCTCTTACGATGCCGACGCCAAGCCGCGTCCACCACTTGTCGATGAAGGCAAGAATGCCGGTCCGCCGTCCTGCCCGATTCAGGCGGGTAATCCAGTTCACGTTGCGACGGGTAACAATTACAACAGCGAATTGGATTATCTCGGCTCAGGCATCTTTCCCCTGAGATTCGAACGCCATTACAACAGTATTCTCGGTATTCAGTCTCGGAGGGAAGGCTGGCGGTGGAGACACACCTATGAGCGCCAGGTGTTCCTGGATGACACCACGGCGATGGTACTCCGGGAAACCGGGAGGACGCTCTACTTCAACTGGGATGGCGTCAATTGGATTGGCGATCCCGACGTGTCGGGGTGGCTCGAGCGCCAGGTCGCGGGATGGCGATATGTCGATGAGGACGATTCCGTCGAGGTCTATGACGGCGACGGGAAGCTACAGTCGATCACGACGCGCGCCGGTTTTACGCAGACGCTCGCGTACGATGGATCTAATCGACTTTCCGGTGTCACCGATCACTTCGGCCGTTCCCTGGAACTCGGCTACGATGCCGCAGGTGATCTGGTCACCGTAACCGATCCGGCCGGTGCTGTTTATTCCTACGCTTACAACGATCGGGGAAACCTCGCGCGAGTAACGTATCCAGACGAGACCGCGAGCGATCCGGGCGACAATCCGACGCGGCAGTACCACTACGACGATCCGGTTCATCCGGATGCCTTGACCGGAATCACCAATGAGAACGGCGTCATGTACGTGACCTGGAGCTATGACGCCGTCGGGCGCGTGATCGCTAATAGCCGCGCCGGCGGCGCCGAGGCCGTGACGCTCAGCTACGACGACGCAGCAGGGACGACGACGCTCACGGATGCGCTCGGTGAAGTCCGCACCTACAGCTTCGAGACAAGCCATCACAGCGCCCGCGTGGCGGCGGTGAGCGGGTCTCCGTGCACCTCGAGCTGCAGCAACTCATTCGCGAGCTACACATACGATGCGAACGGTTATCCCGCATCGCGCACGGATCACAACGGAAATCAGACCACGTTTGTCTATGACGCACGAGGGCTCGAGACCAGTCGCACCGAGGCCGTTGGAACGCCGGAGCAGCGCACCATCACGACCCGGTGGCATCCGACTTTCCGGCTTCCCGAGCTCATTACCGAGCCCGGAAAGACGACCGCCTTCCGCTACGATGCCCTGGGCCGCCTTCTGTCGCGTACCGAGACGGATACAGCGTCCGGTCGCTCCCGAGCGGTAACGAACACGTACAACGCCCAGGGGCTTCTCGCCGCGATCGATGGGCCGCGGACCGATGTCGCCGATATCTCGACATTTGCCTACGACTTGGCCGGCAATGGCACCCAAATCACCAATGCACTCGACCAAGTGAATCGGATCACGCTGCACGACGCCCACGGTCGCCCCCTTGAGCTGCAGGATCCGAACGGTCTCGTGACCAGACTCACCTACGACGCTCGCGGCCGGCTTCTCGCTCGTGACGTCGGCGGTCGGCTGACCACCTTCGAATACGACGGAGTGGGCGACGTTATCAGGACGACGCTTCCCGACGGCAGCTTTCTCACATCCGAGTACGACGATGCGCAGCGTCTGATCGCCATCGAAGACAATCTCGGCAATCGCACCGAGTTCTCCCTGGATCCGGCGGGCAACCGAATTGGTGAGACCGTTCGCGATCCGGCGGGCAATATCACGCGGACCCGTGCGCGAGTTTTCAATGCCCTGAACAGATTGATCCAGGAGATTGGCGGGGCCGGGCAGCAGACCGACTTCGAGTACGATCCCATGGGTAATCGCACGGCTGTCATCGACGGAAACGACGGGCGCACCGCGAGCGAGTACGATGCGCTGAACCGGCTCGCCAGGACAATCGATCCGGAGGCCGGTGAAACAGGCTTCGACTACGATGCACGTGACAATCTCGTAGCCGTGACGGATGCAGAGGGCCTGACGACGCGTTATACCTTCGACGGACTCGACAACCTCACGGCACAGTCGAGCCCCGATACCGGTCTCACGCAGTTCACCTACGACGATGCGGGAAATCGGCTCAGCCAGACCGATGCGCGCGGGGTGTTGACCACGTACGAGTACGATGCTCTCAATCGGTTGTTGGCGGTCCAATATCCGGATGCGACAAAAAATGTCGGCTTTGTCTACGACGCCGGTCCAAATGGAATCGGACGCCTGAATCAAATGACCGACGCGAGCGGAAGCACCGACTTCGAATACGACATTCGTGGGAATCTGCTCACCGAGACGCGCACTATCGACGGCGTGGCTTATCGGACGGCGTACGCCTACGACAGCGCCGACCGTCTGCAATCCATCACCTACCCGAGCGGGACAATCAGCTCCTATACGCGAGATCCCCTCGGCCGCATCGACTCGGTATCGGCGACCACCGGCGGCGTCACTCAGACGCTCGCGTCGAACATCACCTATCTGCCTTTCGGCCCCATGGAAGGTTTCGCGTACGGTAACGGCATCTTGATGTCTCGGGAGTTCGACCAGGACTACCGGCTCACAGGGCAGACGGCGACCGGCGTGCAGGATCTCGTCCTCGGCTATGATCCGGCCGGCAACATCACCAGCCTGATGGACGGTCTCGATGCATCGCGCAGCCAAAGCTTCGCCTACGACGGGCTGAATCGCCTGACTCACGCTGAAGGCGTCTACGGCACCGAGGACTACAGCTACGATGGCATCGGCAACCGCCTCACGCTATCGACGACCGCGGGTGTTGACAGCTACAGCTACGTGCCCGGCACGCACCGCCTGGACGCCATTGCCGGCCCCAATGCCACGAGCTTCAGCTTCGATGCCAACGGAAACACCATCGCCAAGGGGCCGCTGAGCTTTGTCTACGACGACACCAATCGCATGACGGAAGCCCTCGCGAGCGGCGTGCAGGTGGCGAGCTACACCTATAACGGCAAGGGTGAACGGGTAAAGAAGGCTGGTCCCGGAGGCACTGCGTTAACGGCCGAGACCGTCCTCTTCACAGACGACTTCTCCGCCCCCGACGGCACGGTCATCGACGATCAGCCTGGTGGCGCGTGGAGAGGCAAGCGCCCCGTTGAGGACACTTCTGCTGCCGTCGAGGCCGGTGCCGCCCACGTGCTTCCCGGTCAGGCCATTCGCACCGTCGACACCTTCGAGCATACCGGCGACACCACGCTCGTGGTGCGCGCGACCATATCGCAAGGCACGCTGGTCCTGAAAAAGCCTCGCTTACCACACGGAATAAAGGTGCGATTCAACGGAAAGCGCCGCGTTGCCGTCACCGCCGGCGTTTTCAATGACGAAGCACAGCGCACGAAGGTCATTTTTCGACTGCCCACGTTGAGCGA
>JABAOH010027764.1_pt1 | contig 10896 bp, 6 predicted proteins | sample 7062181 | NCBI WGS metagenome assembly JABAOH01 (sample SAMN14538630, study PRJNA623070) | marine sediment metagenome | biome: marine biome [ENVO:00000428]; feature: marine pelagic biome [ENVO:01000023]; material: deep marine sediment [ENVO:00002113]; isolation source: pool of 5 deep marine... | reverse complement strand
TTCCGCAAAATGTAGAAAAAGAGAATTACCCCGATTGATCTTCTGTCAATAAAACCCAAAAAGACTTGTTGTCAAGCGAAATACAAGTGTTTCATAAAAAGCGGCTTATCAACTGATTACGACGGGCCGCACATTCGTCTTTGCCTGCGTGGTCCGGCTTGCTCTCTCTCTTTTTTCCACAAATGGGAAAAGTGAAAGGATGCCTTCTGAAAAGGAGCTTGGGGCTCAACCTCCTTGCTTTTGCAGAAATCGGCCTCGACGCCCAGAGAAACACAAACCGGGGACACAAATTTGTTGACTTTAGCGTATTATTGTGGTATGTTAAGAAAAATTTTCAATTCGAATCTGTGGGAGGGTAAGATGATTCAAGATAGGTGGAAAACCGCAATCACGGAGATAAAGAAAGGCGAGATACGGGTGAGAGGATATGACATTGTGGAGATGATGGAGAAGCTCTCCTTTTCCGATGCCATCTTTTTGACCCTTAAAGGGGAACTTCCCAAGAGAGAAGAATCCGAGATGATGAGAGCGATCTTGGTCTCCAGCATAGACCACGGGGTAACTCCCCCTTCGGTGCTTTCCACTCGCAACGTGCTCTCCGGAGGTAATCCCTTGAATGCGGCCGTGGCGGGAGGTATTCTGACCATTGGAGACATTCACGGAGGAGCCATAGAGAGATGTGCCAGGATCCTGCAGGACTGGAGCAAGAGGCCGGACGAGGTCTCCGCCATTGCCAAGGAGCTGGTTTCCGAGTTCATCTACAGGAGGAGAAGAATCCCCGGGTTCGGACATCGATTACACGAAACCGATCCCCGCACGGTTAAGCTCTTTCAGACTGCGACAAGTTTGAATTTCTCCGGGAGACATATGGAACTGGCACAGGCGGTGGAGACGGAATTGTCCACTTCCCTTGGCAGAAGGCTCCCCATAAATGTGGATGGAGCCATCGCCGCCGTCATATCGGATATGGGATTCGACTGGAGAGTGGGAAAAGGCTTCTTCCTCATCTCCCGGGTCGCCGGGCTGGTGGCTCACGCCTACGAGGAAATGACCCGGGAGAAACCCATGCGCAGATTAGGTGGCTGGAATTTTGAATACGACGGACCCGGGGCAAGAGAGATCCCGGAGGACTGGAAATGATCTGTCTTAGATGCGCCGCCGGAAATGGATTGTTACTTCTCCAAAAGACTCTTGGCATTGAGGTCATAGCTTGTCTGCAGTCCCCTTGTCTATCTATCGAATCAGGAACCAGGACTCTTCCTCACGTGTCCGACCGGTTCTAATAGCTTACCTCCCATTGATTCTCATTGAAAATAAAACGCCAGCCCTGTTCGATCAAACAAGGCTGGCGTTGCTCTTGGTTGTCAGCCGATCCTTACCGCTCTAGAAGCTCAGCATCAGGCTGAACCTGTGGGCGCTCTCCAGTCTACCCACGTCCGCCCAGGCATAGCTGATCCCCATGTTTCCAAATCCGGGTATCTCAAAATCATAGCCGGCTCCGCCAGCTATGCCTTCTTCATCCGCCTCCAGCTTGTATCCGGCTCTGACCGCCAATCGCTCCTGCCAGCGGTACTCAACGCCCAAACTGGCCTGCTGGCCTCTATCGCGGGTATTGTACCCATCCAGGGTGGTCATGACCTTGCTGTCTTCACCGAACTCAAAATCGTATGCTATGCCGATACGGAAGCTTAGGGGCAGCGGATGAGATTCGGTGTTGAGCCTTACCTCCACCGGCTGGGTCGTGGGATCGTTATCTTGATCCAAGGTGGTCTCCAGCTCGGTTCCGCCGAATTTGGTATCGCCGCCGAAGTTCCGGGTAGACATGGCTATCCTGAGTGACCTGAAGCCGGTGTAGTAGATGGTGCCAATGTCAAAAGCCAGTGCCCCTGAGGCAAGATCGGAGATACTCTCCCTCAGGTACTTAGCAGTCACACCGAAGGAAAAGCGGTTGGTGAGCTGGTGAGCATTGCTTACTCCCAGCACCCAACTGTTGGCACCGAATGTCTCACCGGTCCCGTCTGGCTGATCTAAGGTCGTCTCTTTCATGTCACCCATGGTCAGCACCGCCACGTGGACTCCCACGTTTCCGAACCCGGATATCGGTCTTGCGTATGCCAGATAGTTATACCTGATGTCCGCTACCCAGTCGGTGTAGCTGAAAGCCAGGCTGTGCTCGTCCATGTTGGCTATGCCAGCCGGATTGTAGTACAGGGCCATGGCACCGCGGGTAATAGCTGCACTCGCTCCTCCCAGGGCTACCACCCGGGCGTCAACGTCCAGCTTTAAAAACTGGGCACCGGACGTTCCTACGTTGTCGAACGTCTGCGATTGCGCTTCACCCACAAACCATGCCAAGTGGACCAGCACCAAAAACACCAGAAACTTTTTCATCTTAGTTTACCTCCTCAATAGTTTCGAATGTTATCGGACCACGGCAAACTTCCCGATCTTTTCCCCGTACGGCGAATCCACGTGGAAGATGTAAATGCCTGCTGCGATCTTCTGGTTGTTCTTGGTCAGAAGATCCCAGTTCTCGTTGCCGTCAAAGGTTGCGCTCTCATGGTGCAGAGTGCGCAGATGATCGCCAGCCAGAGTGTATATCCTGATAGTGCACTGATCGGGAAGATGGGTGAAAGCGATGCGGGAGTAATCCCGGCTGGGCTCCCAGTCGTTCCGCACGATGTATGGATTGGGAACCACCAAGATGTCGTCGAGGTTGACCTGATCTTCCGCGACATACGCTGACTTGGTGCTGAACGCGAATACATCGTCCAAGGCGTTAGGCTTATTGGTGATGAACCTGACGATAGTTCCCTCGGCCGGCTCGCCAGCGTTGAATATTATCCTTCCGATGTGAAAATCGGCGGGGAAGTCGTACTCCATGAAGTCCGGATGAGGCTCGGAATACTCTCTTTCGGAAGGATATATTCTGTCACCAGGGCTCCAGCCATCCGATCCGTCGTCGTCCAGAATGGCTATCTGAATTCGCTTGTCGTCGGAGTCATCATCCGGGGTTCCCGGTCCGATGTTCCAAACCTCAAAGGGGCATCGATCCGGCCACTTCCCGTCGGTGCCCCAGTTGTAATATTCGCTGCCCGCCGCGGTGAACCTGATCTCCCAGTCGTCTATCCCTATCAGACCTCTCCAGTTCATGCGGCTGAAATCAGATCCGGAGACATCGGTTGAGACGTAGAACTCGTGGGTGGAATTCCAAGACCAGCCAACATTATCCGGCGGGTCTACAGGACCGTCAGCGTTCTGAATTTCAACGATGGACTTGATGTTGAGGTCAGGCCCGGAGACTCTAACCAAGATACCGTCCACCACCAGATAGTCGTCGTCCCCTGCCTGGTTGGTTTGATTCTTAAGTACCGTGTCTTCCGGAGATTCGGTGATATCAATCAGATGCCATAGTATGTTACTGGGATCGCTGTCGTCGAAGACCACCTTGTAGTCATGCCCGGTCACCGCTAAGGGATTAACTACCTCAGCCGTGACGGCCCCATCGCTCTGCCCGGATGTATGCTCAACGGTCAACACCTCGGGGTGTGAAAGGCCGGTAACGTTCGAACGAGGACTGGTCGCGATGCCGCTGATACCGTTCTCCAGGCTGCGAGGAGAGGAGAAGGGCTGAAAATCATAGGCGATCACGTCGTAGTAATAGGTCATTCCGTTGATCAGCCCGGTATCCAAGTAGGCATGTGCCAACTCTGTNNCTCGTCGCTGGGGGCACCTCCGGTGAATTTGACCGCCATTCCGCCAAACAAAAGCCAGCAGCCGTCAAAATAGTCATCATAGGTTCCGTCGGCTACGCGGGGCTCCGTGCTTCGGCTGGTAGGCAGGCTGTCAGTCGGAGTCTCACTGAATATGGGATTTAAGTCCCAGGAGAAGACCTCGAAAACATAAGGAGGCTCTCCGGTGAAGTACCAGTGTTCCTGCTCTTCGGAGGCTGGAACATCTGTTCCCAGCGTAAGGTTGCTGACGAAGAACGAGCCGTCTGCTTTCACCTGTACCAGATACTCGTGACCAGCAAAGAGCGCCGTTCCGCCATATCTCAAAAACCAGCTCTCGGTCCAGTCTTCGTCGTAGGCAATCCCCGTGAACTCTGGGCCGGACAGCTGCTTGATGGTGACATTCCGGGGGGTCACGCTGGATTTGTCCCAAGCGGCCAGCAGTTCGAACGTCCCCGGCAACCCCGAGGTGCTCCGATAGACCTCATATCCCTCGAAGTCCATCTCCACGTACCGAGGATCGTATAGGGGATGCTGCGGATCGCTGGTGAACGCATAATATGGGTCTCTGGTGAGCTCTGCTACGTTATCCCAGGTGATATAGACTTTCCTGTCTTCCGGAACTACCGTTACGTTAGGATGATCAGGAGGTCGGGGCAGGACGAAACCGATATCGTATATGGACTGAGCTACGTCCGCTACCAGGGGAAGCTCCTCTTGGGTCGGAGCCATCATAACCGCGATCACTACCCTGACAGGGCCGCCAACGATCGTGTCGATGTTGGCAATGTGAAGCCCGTCGATGTCATCCCAGTGCCAGACCGTATCTATGACCGTTTCACCCTCAGGCGCCAGAAGGAATGGTCCGGTGTTCTGGAAGAACCTCTGGTCCACCGGAGTGGTCCCGGTGCCCAGATCGAACGGAGCGTAGCGCTGGTCTCCCACATCAGGATAGTTATGTCCGGCCATGATGATGTACTTCTCAGGTTCGGTATCCGGGTCACCCGACTGCAGATTGGACGTCTTAAACGAGGTCAAGCCCAGTGGTTCTCCTTTCTTGATATCTTTGATCCAGACATCGTTTATCAGCACCGAATCGTCGTTGATCACGTCGTCCCCGTTCAAATCAACGTCATACGTGGCAACCGGGCTCTCCAGGAACTTGTAAGCCAGAAATCCGGGGATTCTGGCAAATCCCTGCTCCGCGAAGTCACTATCATAACAGTAGCCCAGATTGCGGCTGTGATCGAAGCCTACCAGATCGTCATTTGCGGTGGGACCTACGTCCGCGTCACACATGACCGAGAGAAAGCAGTTCCTTATGGGAGCCTGGTCCTCCCTGATGTTATGAATGTCATAGACGAAGAAGTGAATGGTCTTATTGGTCTCGTAGTTCCAAGAGTGAGTACGCTGGATAACCTTGACTCCCAGACCGTACCTGGCGATGTCTTGTCCGTCGCCGGCGTTGGAGAGGCTGCCCGTGTCCCATCTTTCCAGGTCCTGATCATCGAACTCGCAGTAGCTGTCCTGAATGCCGACGATGTCCAACGGGTTGCCCTCCGAATCCTGGTCCGGCCAGTAGTCCGGATCGTCATAATCTTCAGGATGGCCGGTGATGAATATGTCGGTTAAGCCGGAGAACTCTTCTGCGCCTCCGCTGGGATTGTATCCGATGGCCACGCGGTGGTCAGTAAGGCTTCCCCACAGAACCTCGTCCCTGGTGGATCCGGAGTTGCTGAATGCGAAGGTCTGCAGGGTGGGATCGTTGACCGTTCCACCAACCCAGATTCCGGCACCGAAGATGTAGAACTCGTTGGAACCCTTGGGCCACTCGCCACCCGCAGCTCCCAGCTCGATGAACTGCCCGAAGATGGCGTAGTTGGTCATGGGAATCCTGAAATCGTTGACGTCCAGGCCGTGCCTGATGTATCTGGTCTTCTGCGCGAAGTGCTCGGTCTGAGCGCTCTTCGCCAGGGGCGGGATGACTTTCTGAAGCGGTCTGGCAGCCTGGCTTTCTAAGGGCAGCAAGGCCGAGACCACAAAGCACAGAAAGACGAACCCACCCAGGATCGCACGTTTTTCTAAAAACTTCTCCATGTCACATCTCCTTATCGAAAATTCATTCCGTGAATGAGTCTTTTCCTTTGCTCATCTGACCCCTAGAAAGCGACGTAGAAGCCGATCCTTATCTGCCTGGGAGCTCCGTAGTTCATGGGGTCTTTGGCATACAGGGTGTAGGCGTTGGTGTAGGCGACGGCCTGCTCCGCTGCGCTGATGTGCCCGTCTCCGTCTGTGTCCTTGACCTTTATGTAGTCCCAGTATTCGTGGTTTTCATCCTCGCCCGGATCTACGACCGATGCCGGATCCAGACGATAGCCGTCGTCGTCCGGACGGCCGGTGGCAGGATAGACGTTGAGAACGTTGATCCGGTCAAACAGGTTGTACACCTGGACGAAAACGTTGACCTCCCGTCCCCACAGCGCAAAGCTCTTATCCAAGGTCAGATCAGTGTTGTAGGTCCAGGGCTTGCGATACTGGTTGGTGGTGCCGACCCGGTTGCCCCTGTAATCTCTTCTGGTGTAGGGCAGTCCGCTGCTGGCCTCGGAGATGAGATTCAAGCCGAAGTTCCTCAAAGGCACCCAGTCGAAATCGTCAGGGAATCTCCAATCCGCCTGCACCACAAAGCTGTGTCTTCGATCAAAGTCCAGGGGATTTACGCTCTGCGGGAAGACCCTGGTGAAGCCGGTTACCGGATCGGAGGGGTCACGGGAGTGGAACTCATATTGGTCGATGTAATCCGAGTTGGTACCCTCAGCGAACTGCAGAACGTAACTTAGGTTGAAGGCCAGGTATCTTCTGGGCCGCTTGGACAGAGTGAACTCCGCACCCTTTACGTTGGCATAATCTAAATTCTTGAAAACGTCGTAGGGCTGGGGCACGATGAATATCCTCTCCGACTGAGTCATGTCGTAGATGTCTTTGTAGTAGGCGGTGACGTTGAACTTTATGTCGCGGGTTATGACCCGGGTCACACCCAACTCATACTGGATGTTTCTGCTTGGCACCAAGTCGGGGTTTCCCACCCGCTGATTGGCCCTCTGCAGGTTAGGGGCCAATGTGGTGTACAGCTCCAAGAAGCGGGGCTGCTGAATGAAGTGACCGTAATTGAAGAAGATGGTCATCTTGTCGGAGATGGGATGGGAGATTCCCAGTCTGGGACTGAAGGTGATGTTGTCGTCCGTCTCCTTACCCCACTCATCGGTGCTTCTTCCGCCGACGGAATCCGGCTCCAGATCAGGTCTGGCCGGGACATTCATCTCGTCTTTCCAAGCTCTGGCGTCCTTGCTTAGATAATCCAGCCTGCCTCCAACATTCACCACCAGTCCCGAGAATTCGATCTTGTCCTGAACGTAGAAGGCTGCGCCCAAGGGCTTGTATTCGTAGATGTCGATGAAGGGCTGGGCGTCCCAGGGTAAACTGTTGTAATGTCGGGTGATTTTCATGGAGTTGACCTCAAACCCGCTCTTCACCTGATTGTGGAAATCCACCTGGCTGGTGATGTCGAACTTTCCGGTTACGATGTCGCTTCCCCTGATCTGGTAGTTTCTGGTATCATAATGTGACCAGAACATGTTATCCACCGCCAGCTCGTAGTTCTGCTCCTGTCTGCGCTCCCGGTATCTTCTCCACTCGCCGGTATCGGGGGTAGCCACGCAGAACTTGTAGTCCTCCCACCAGTCACCGTTCCACACGTCGTCCTTGTGTTCAGCGATGAAGTCCTCGGCGAATTGTGCGGCCAGCGCGCTATCTTCAGGCGTACCGCCCGGATACGTCTCCCAAGCCTTGTCCCAAGCGGTCCTCTCCAAGAAGTGCTCGTCCAGACGCCTGCCTATGCTCCAGTCGTTGGAGAAGAAACCGAGTTTGGCGTCGTAGAACGTGCTCTTGGAGAGGCTATGGGTCCAGCCAAACCAGATCTGGTTGGCCTTCTCCAGAGTGGCATCGTAGCTCTCCAGGTTGTAAAGCCAGCTGTGATTGTATCTCTCGTACTGCCTCCGGTTGTTAAATCCTCCGATGCGCAGGGTGATCGCAGGGGTAACCTTGTAGGTCAACTTGCCCTGGGTTCGGTATGTCTGTTGCTGGTGATGAGGAAGCTTGTGCAGCCGAGGAGCCCAATCATCGGTAAGATACAGATTTCCGCTCGCATAGTAGGTCAGCTTCCCTTGGGTGCCGGGCACGGAACCGCTTAGGCTTAGGAAATGCTCGTTGGTTCCGAAGTCCAGTTCATCGCCGAAAATCCGATCCGTGGAATACTGATATCTTCCGGAGAATTTCGATCCACCTTCCTGAGTGACATAGTTGATGATGCCGGACATGGCATTGCCATATTCGGCATTGAACCCGCTGGTGATGAGTTGAACCTCGGAGAGGGTGAAGTGGCTCAAGTTGGTGGCCTGGCCTGACAGAATGGGGTCAGTGATGGACAGCCCGTCCACCATGTAAACGACCTCCTGGGGGCGCCCTCCTCTCAGAGTAACACCTGGATTGGCTGTGTCGGTCACCCGACTCCCTTCATTACCCAGCACGGTACCCTGAGTACCCATGTTGATGGGGCCAGCGATGGGATCAAAGACCACTCCGGGAGTACGGTAGACGATCCCGTCGGTATTGATCACCGGACGGTGAATCACATCAGCGGTCGTGATTATGTGTGCGGTGGAAGTCAGGTCCGGCTCGAATATGGGCCTCTCCGCGGTTACGGTTACGCCCCTCACCTCAATCGCCTCGGGCGAGAGCTCAAAATCGATGGTGGTGGTCAAATCCAATGAAACCGAAACGTTCTCCACGTCCATGGAGGCATAGCCTATGAGGGTGGCTCTCAGCTCGTACACCCCGGGAGGCACGTTCAGAATGAAGTATTCCCCCTTTTCATTTGCGGCTGCCCCCATGGTGGTCCCTTGGATCACCACGGCCACCCCGGGCAGCGGCTCACCGGTCTCCTTGTCTCTGATCACTCCTGCTATCTTCCCTGTGGTTCCGCCATAGAGCACGGAGGCAAAGACGAAAAGCAGGATGCTGCCGGTGAGTACCAGCTTTAGTATGCGTTTGTTTTTCAATTTTCTTTCCTCCTGTTGAAACGTTAACTCCTAAACGGTTTACAGAATCCTATCTTTTGCTCCGGTTCACTCACCTCCTTTACTGAAAAAGTTAGCGTTACCCTCAGTTTAGCAAATGATACTCGCGGCTGGGCTATGCAACGAGCCTGAATCCTTTCATCCAATGATCAGCGGTATGTTACATCTGACTTTTGTACTTACGTCTCTTGATTGTATTTGTTTCCGGAGTTGTGAGGAAGAGTCTAGCTGTCCAGCGACTGCACAACTTACGGGAATGTCACCGTTTCTACGTCTTCAATTTACATCCGCCGGGGAATTCCTATTTTGAGCATTTAAGTTCTTGTCGAGTCACCTGTTATAACATCGACACGTAGCCCAAAAAGTTTAGAGTATAAATTATGAAGAAAATGTGTGAACCGACCCTCTGTCAATTTAGTCAAAAATCTCAGTTTTTGAACAATTGCCTCAAGGGGTCACACAAATGGAGTCAGATCCGATGACTCTACGATGGTGAGGTCACGTCAAGTTAGCACTATCTTGCTTTCTGTAAAACTCTTCCTTGACAAAAGAGCACGTCCGTCCTGACCCTTTTTCATAAACCAGACGCTTCAGGCCGGCATTAAAATAGTCCCCTTTTTTAGTTTGTAAAGCTTTTTTTGAATAAAAGTTAACTTTTTTAACCTCCCGGCTCGGATGGGTGAAGGGATAAATAACCTTATTTTATCGTCTCTAAAGCCTTCTCCATGCGTGACAATCCCTCTTTGATGTTTTCCACACTGTTAGCATATGATATACGGATGTAACCTTCTCCGTATTTTCCGAAAGAAGTACCAAAAAGCACCGCCACCCCGGCTTCGTTCAGAAGAAAGTCACTCAACTTCCTGACCTCCCACCCGATCTCCTTCACGTTGGGAAACACGTAGAATGCCCCTTTGGGAGTCCTGCAACTTATGCGGGGGATGGCGTTCAAGCCTTCCACTACAACCTCCCTTCTTCTCCTGAACTCCGCCAGCATTTTATCAACTTCGCCCTGGGGACCGTCAAGCGCCTCGATACCTGCCATCTGGGTGAACGTGGCCGTGCAGGAGTTGGAGTTGGTCTGCAGTTTGGCGATCAGAACCGCCAGGTCTTCTCTCATCACTCCGTAACCCAATCTCCAACCAGTCATGGCGTAAGCCTTGGAAAAGCCGTCCAAAATTATGGTCCTCTCCTGCATTCCCGGGAACGAGGCGATGCTGTGATGTTCACCCTCGTAGATTATACGGCTGTATATCTCATCTGACAGGACGAAAATGTCGTTGGCAATGGCGATATCGGCAATCGCCTTCAGATCGTCCTCGGTCAGAATTCCGCCGGTGGGATTCTGAGGAGAATTGATGATGATCATTCTGGTCTTGTCCGTTACCAGTTTTTTCAACTCACCGATATCCCAGCGAAAGTCATCCTCTTCTCTCAACCTGATGGGCACCGCTTTGGCTCCCAGGAAATTTATGACTGATTCATAAATGGGAAAGCCGGGATTGGGATATATTACTTCATCACCCTCATTAACCAGAGATATTATGCCGAAAAACATAATTGGCTTTGCCCCGGGGGTGATCACCACCTGGTCAGGATTTACGCCTATGTTTCTGGTCTTAGAGACGTGCCCCGCCACCACCTCCCGCAGCTCGCGGATACCCGCGGATGGATTGTAATGTGTGTGGCCTTCGTTGAGCGCCTTGATCCCGGCATCGATGATGTTCCTGGGGGTAATGAAGTCGGGTTCTCCTATTTCCAGATGAATGATATCTTTCCCTTTCGCTTCCAGCTGCTTGGCCTTGGCCAGGATCTCAAACGCAGTCTCCGTTCCTAATCGGGACATTCTATCTGCTAACTTCATTACATCCTCCTTGAATGCTTGTGCTTGCTTCCACCCGGACATCTTTTCATCTCCGGCCTCGACCTCTTGCGGACCAACCATCCGTCAACAGCGTGAGTCTACGATCTATTCTTAATATCGAAAAGCTCTTTTGCCTTCTGGGCAATGTGCTCGGCGGAAACCTCAAATT
>JABAOH010014422.1_pt3 | contig 10897 bp, 11 predicted proteins | sample 7062181 | NCBI WGS metagenome assembly JABAOH01 (sample SAMN14538630, study PRJNA623070) | marine sediment metagenome | biome: marine biome [ENVO:00000428]; feature: marine pelagic biome [ENVO:01000023]; material: deep marine sediment [ENVO:00002113]; isolation source: pool of 5 deep marine... | reverse complement strand
CTAGTTTCGGGTTGTTACAATTACTTTCTCGGTTTCAAGCTTATGAAGATCCGGCAAAAAAGAAGAGTTTCTTATTTGTGAAATTCTTGCTCCGTCGAAACCTATGGTCTATCAGTGATAGTCATCAAGTGCAAATTCCTGTTGATAACCACCTTACGCGCATTGCTTTGCGAACAGGTATTGTTAAGGTTTCATTAGATCTTGCGGGGCATCTCCGACAACAGCGCCCCCTTTCACTTGAAACAGATGTTATCCTACGTGAAAAAATTGGGGAGGCGTATTTGCAGGTTGGAGAACACGCTAAACGATCAGTACTGGAACTTGACGATTTCTTCTGGCATTTTGGACGAAATTGTTGTCTAGTCACTAATCCTATTTGTGTCACGGGTTGTTCGAACGACTGCTTCGTCGTTGAGCAGCTTCTAAAAGTCACATGTAAGGGAAGATGCCCTCTGAGTTCATTATGCCCCGCATCAACAGATGACGCGCAACGCGAATTGATTGAACCAAAAATTGACACTTGGTTCTACTAGACGAAGGTCTTACTCTTTGGGTTTGTATTTGTATCTGCCCACAAAACTTTCTCGGCTCATCATCGTTGGCAAAGCCCAAATAACCACTGTACCGTTCATAGTGTCACGCAGCGAGGGCTCCGGTGTTCCAGGCGGAACACCCACATATTCAAAATTGGGAGGAATTAGGTCTTGAAGTTCTGGGTCATGAAGACTGCTTTCTCCTTCATTCACAAAGGTTACAGTAACTAGTAATTCACCTGCTTCAGAAGTAGGTGCCACCATCCGTGTTTTTCGGAGTTTCCGTACTACAGATCGAATTTTAATTACTGGTGCCATTGATTCTGGAACCTCTGCTGTGGCTTTTGGTCCAGGAGGAAATGTGTTAGCTTCGATTTTTACCGGAAGCGCATGTTCATAGTTAGGTTTAGGAGCCCTTGCGATGGTGATGTAATTAGCGGTGACTGTATCACCCGGTTTAATTGGAGAAAGACTTTCAGTCAAATCATGAAGCTGAATGCTGAGTTTATGAGGAATCTTCAGATCACGATCCTTTGGTCGGATATCGACTTTGACATTTCGGGTTATCGGTTTATCACCCACCCGTACACGAATTTGCGTTGTTTCAGGTGGCTCAAAACCAGGAGGAAGCGGTTCAATAAAGGTGATATCATCACAATCAGTAGACCCCGTGTTCTTTGCCTGTAATGTCACAGCTACTGGAGCGGGTTCCCATGCAAGTAATTCAAGGGGTTCGACACGCTTGCTTCCTTCAATACGAAGCACCGGAAAAACAGTCTCTACTTTCTCAATGGTTCCCACAATCTCTTGAGTAATGGGTGCTTCAACTGTGGAAAGTGCTATAACATCAAATTCAGGCTGATCCGCACTCACTTCTAGTTCATGACCCCATACTTCTCCTGGCTCAAGTCGAAGATTAGGTGTTCCCTCATATAGTAACTCGTTCTCAGGTGCAGTTAGTACCACTTGAACTCGTTCAAGGCGAAGGGGAAATTCACTCGCATTTTGAAGCGAAGCTTTACATCGCCAAGAACCCGCTCGCATGGGGTTCTCTTCTTTTTCGATACTCACTTCTGTTTCTGTTGATGCATGGAGCGTGGGGACAAGAGTACTACGCACTACATCAGATAAGCGATAAGTAGCCTGAACTTTTCCACCTGGTTTAGGTTCTGTGTCTTCAGCGGTAATTGTAGCTCGGATACGTTGGATCGCTATTTGTTCGGAAGGCAGCTCCTTAATTGTCCACACAATCTGACCTGCCTTTGAATCATAGTTCACCTTGCCTAACTGAGNNTCTTATATTCGAAAACAAGAGCATTATTAACTCCAACACGTTCATGAAACGTGTCCAATGCCTCGGAAAGCAAAAGCATTGGAGACTCGATTTCCTTTATAATGAATTCTTTCTCCCACTCTGTCATTGGATCCAATCGACCAATATCGAGAGTATCGGTTCCTAGCGTGGTTCGGTTTTGCCGGTTTAGTTCTAGTTCTGCATCCCAAATAGCATACTTACGAGAGTTATTTTTCACAATAACTTGCCCACGGGGATCAAACCGTGTAATTATATTATCAGCTGTTAACCGGGTATGTTCATGTTCCTTAATGGAGATACTTAGCCCTGCTGGAATCTGTGGCGAAGCCAAGGTTCCATCACACCTCGCTCAGATTAGATACTCTTTGATGATTTAATGTCTTTCGTGAACCCCTCTCAGACCATCAGAACCATTATTTAATCGAAAGAAATGCCAAGTTGAAGTTATCATTGCGTTTACGGTTCAATACCCCGTCTGCGTTCAAAAGCATTAGTTCCGCTGTAGGGTTAATGCGACATCCTTCAAGCAAATGACCACCTAGGATTTCTCCCTTCTCTCCTGTGAAGGTGATGTGGGCATGAATAACCGTAGTATCATCCAATATTGCTATGTTTCCCGTGCAATTGACTATCTCAAGTGCAGGAGATGAATCCGAGTCTGGCTCCCAGCTGAGATTCGTATACGTTTTTTTCTTCGGATGATAAAATCCATACTGCGCTCGATCTACGGCTCCAATAACCGTGAACATACCCGCTTTAACCTCATGGCGCAAAACAACCTTCTTAATACCTTGGAAGAGATCTTCTCCAGTATTAAATCGGGCAACTATCATTTCTTTTAAGGGAAAAGAACAGGATGGCATCACAAAATCTCCATTATAATGCTAGATGTATCAATGGGCTAAAGGCTAAAAAGTGGGATGGTTCTTATTCGATTCGGAAGCGATATTGCGTGCCTTCGAATCTCTCATCATGGATGGACCAATCAGAATCGAAGTCCAAATCGAAACATGAATCTTTACCAAAGAAGCGCAAGAAAACCTCGCTATTAACTCAAATCTTGGCACAGAGCAAAGATCAACCCATTCGGCCATCCGATTATCCCAACACGCCCAAGTCTGGACCACCTGGCGTGTTAATAAACATTGATTATAAAGGCGATCCAGGTGTTGCTAAACTCAAGCTCTATAATGTTGATAAAGGGCAAATCTACGAGTGGCTTGATAACACAGAACACCATCCATATTGTTTAACGGATCTATCCCGTGAAACTCTCTCACAAAAAAATGACGTGATTGGTCATTCAGGCTTTCTTAAATTTGAAGAGAGCCCCAAATACAACTTACTTCGTGACCAGGAAGAAAAATACACTGTCATTGTTGCAAGGGATCCTTTAGCGATTGGAGGGCGCCCTGATTCAATTCGGGAAAAACTAGGGCGTGATCATGCTTGGGAAGCCGACATTCGCTATACTCAATGCTATACCATGGATAGAGCCCTAACACCAGGGCTTTTCTATAAGATTCAAGAAAACCAATTGCAGCCTGTTCCACAGAAATACTCAGCTGAAGATGCGACCAAAATTCGAGGATTATTCAAAGGGGACCTGGAGCTTTCAAAGCTCATTGAAGATTATCTCCCACTTTTCCTAACCCCCGCAACATCATTACCCCGGTTAGCAATAGATATCGAAGTGGAGTCGGAATTCATTGATCGCATTCCAGACCCCCAACAAGCGCCACAACCAATTATTTCAATCGCGATAGTGGATGATGCTGGAATAGGGCGAATTTTCCTTTTACGTCGTGACTCCCAGGAAATAGCCCACGATAATCTCCCTGATGAGGTTTCGGTTGAGGTCTTTGATGACGAACGCGACTTAGTTGAATCCGTCTTTCGTATTCTCTGGCGAACGCCAATCCTCTTGACATTCAACGGTGATAACTTTGATCTTCAATACTTAATTAATCGGGCGAAAAAACTCGGTATTCCACCCACTGATAATCCCGTTCGGTTACGAGGTGGTTTTCGAGGAAATCCTGAAGCCGAACTTGAATATGGGGTTCATATTGATTTATACCGCTTCTTCCATAATCGATCTATTCAAATTTATGCATTCAGGAACCGATACAGCGAAGTCCGTCTCGAGACTGTCAGTCAAGCGCTTCTAGGTGAGGGTAAATTCAAACTCCCTGACCAGATTGACAAAATTCCTGTTAATTTGCTGGCTCAATACAACTTGCAAGACGCAAAGCTGAATATGCGGCTTACCCAATTTGACAACGACCTTGTCATGGGCTTGATCTTGCTTTTAATGCGTGTCTCACATCAAGGCATGCATGATCTTACACGAACGGCCGTATCCAACTGGATTCGTAGCCTTCTCTACTATGCCCACCGACAAAATAACTACCTAATCCCCCGCCAAGATGAAATCGCGGCATTCAAAGGTGAAGCAGTGACAGAAGCGATTATTAAAGGTAAAAAATACATGGGTGCGATTGTTGTTGAACCCAAAGAAGGCGTTCACTTCAACGTTACCGTTGTCGACTTTTCTAGTCTCTATCCTAGTATTATGAAATCTTATAACCTAAGTTATGAAACTGTACGGTGCGACCACCCTGAATGTAAAGAAAATCTTGTCCCTGAAACACCACATTGGATCTGTANNTCGTGATGTCCGTGTTGAACACTTTAAACCGCAGGCTAAGAATACGACGTTACCTCTTGATCAACGAAGTTGGTTTAGTGTTGTTGAACAAGCATTGAAAGTTTTTTCCAACGCCGCCTATGGGGTGCTAGGCGCCAGCCACTTTCCATTATATTGCGCGCCTGCAGCAGAATCTATAACCGCTCTCGGTCGCTATGCGATTACTCAGACAATCGAAAAAGCTGAAGAAATTGGCGTCAAGGTTCTTTATGGCGATACGGATAGTTTGTTTTTAGATCGCCCAACGAAGGATCAATTGAAGCAGCTTATCGATTACAGCGAGAAGGAATTACGGGTTGAATTGGATGTTGAAAAGGAATACAGATATGTTGCCTTGTCAAGCCGAAAGAAGAATTATCTAGGTGTATCAAAAGACGGTTTGGTTGATATCAAAGGCCTAACCGGAAAGAAACGGAATACCCCGGCATTTCTGCAAATCGCGTTTATGGAAATGATAGATATTTTACGTCAAGTGCGTGACCCTGATGGATTTACTTCGGCAAAAGAACGTATACTTCGATTGGCGCGTGAAAAGCTAACAATGTTGGAACGTCGGGACTTTGACGTAGAAGATTTGGCGATTCGTGTCCAATTGACGAAGAATCTTAGTGCCTACACAAAAACCACACCTCAGCATGTAAAAGCTGCGAAGCAGCTTCAAGCGGCTGGAAGAGAAGTTGGTGCTGGTGACATTATTGCCTTTGTTAAGACTACGCGTGGTGTAAAGCCGGTTGAGCAGGCCACTGTTCAAGATATCGATGTGGCTAAATACAAAGATTTGGTGAAAAGCACCTTTGAACAAGTTCTTGATGCTCTAGGAATTGAATGGCTAGACACTATAGGAATGCGTAGACTAGATACCTTTTTCGGTTAATTGGCGACAAGTTTATTCAGGCTTTTTGCCACAGTTGTTATAGTTATTCTTGTAGGTGGAAACTGTGGAGATACGGGACCTTCTAACTCGAGGGGTTTCACTCATTGTGGATCCTCATGGGCTAAAAACCAGCCTTGACGATTTCTTTGCAAGTTACGGTGGATATCTTGAATACGCTGTAGCTATTGCTAAGGGTTTGTCAGGACGGGTATTTTATTCCAGCAAAGTGGCACCAGCCGATGATGAAAATCCCACCTTCTTTGATGAATTCATCGATACAACAGAAGCCGTGGGAATCCGCGCAGGCGCCTATCTGAATATGTTTGCCGATGCATTCTTTGCTACCGACCATGAATTCAAAACCTTCACGGCCGAGGGCAAAACATTAGATGGCTTTGTCTGTCCAAATAAACCCGCTTTCCTTCAACATATGATTACGGTAATCAAGGAAGTCGCAGAAAACCCTATTCAAACCCTCTTTTTTGCACATCTTGGTTATCCACACACTAGTTACTGCTACTGTAACGATTGCCGAAATGAATTCACTGAATATGCTGAACTTCGTCATACATTTCAAATCGCTGATTCCGCTTCAAATCCTGCTCTGTATAACCAATGGATTGAATGGCGCGTAGCAAAAATGTCCAGTGTTATCCAACAACTAGTTACAGCTGCTAAAGAAGTCAAACCTGATTTGAAAGTCATTCCTACTTATCCCATCGATCCAGAAAGTGGATATGTAGTCGGAACGCGAACGAATCTAGGATTGGATCTTGAAACTATTGCAAATATGAGCAAGAACGTATCCATCGAAGCCTTCCCTTGGACTCCAATCTTACCCGACCCAGGTTCTAAAGACTTCGCCGACTATATTGATAACCTCTCATTCATCAGCTCACTCACAAAAACAGGCGTTGAGTTTTCAATGACCCATTGGATTATTGAAGATGAAGCTGAATATCACCGGGCTAAATCCTTAGCAGACACCGCGGGAATCTCAGACATTTACTCAATGCTCGGATATCCAACTGGCTACCAATCTCTTCGCGAGATTCGATTAGGGCTCGGATATTGAACTGTATCAATCATCGACAAGAATAACACTAGGTTGAGGATTTGAAACTAGCGTGAGCGAAATCAAAAGTGTTCAACGGCTCGAAGAACTATATCGACAACTAATGGGTTCTGATATTGCCACAGCTCAAGAAGTTAAAGCCAAGGCCGAAATTATATCCCTTATTCCTCAACTAAAAGCTGTCATCCAAGCCGAAGAGAGTTCTGAATCTCAACAGCTTGGCCAAGAACTAGAACTGCTCTATGAAATGGTGTCGAAATGGAATCCTCTCACAGCATGGTTCCGAGATGAAGAACAATTAGTCCAATTGTACTTTGACATCCTCTCTAAGGTACGTCTTTTCCTTATCCGACGAAAAGGACCCACCGAAGAATCCAGCACACTAGTTAGTGAGAGCTTACTTTCCATACGCCAGACGATGACCCAACTAGCTTCTGTTCTCGAAGAAATCCGAGTTACTGTGAAAACTTTGCTAGAAATCGTTTCACCAACACCAGAAGTTCATGGCCGTATTGCAGGCTTAAGTAGCCGTGCCCTCGAACTTGAACGACGGATAGCTGATTTTGAAGCTGCTAGTTCTGATAAGACGGAAGCCGATGTAGAAAAGATTCGACGATGGAAACAAGATCTTCAAAAACTCACCAAGCAAATCGAAACATTACGAAAACTAGCGAAGAAGGGCTAGCGCTTATCATTGGTAAAAGCTATTGTTCAACAATTTCGTTTGGTGATAAAAGGCTACTTTTGGCTGCGTCCACAACGGTTGCAGAATTCACTGTCTTCTCTTAAATCCTGTCCGCAATATATACAAAATCCTGGCGTGGTCGAATGCGGGGAGGTGCCACTATCTCCAGAAGAATACCATCCCTCAGACGAGAGGCTCTCAGACTCGCTGATTCGACGAAAGGATAATCCTGCGTAGGGATCTGGATCGGTTAATGAACGGGAACTATATTCTTCCGGGGTCGAAAAAAGTCCACCCAAATCCACAGAGTTTCCAGAACTGGCGCTAGATGATGGTGATGAATCGCGGTTTGTGCCATATCTTCCCGAGGAGGAACCTTCTCGCCAAGATTCAAATGGTTCGTGCTGTTTTTGCTCTTCGGATATCGATTGCGCGCGAGAATATTCTGAACTAAAAGAACCATACTGCTCCTTTGGCCACCAACGTTCACCTTGTCGTAAAAATTGTTTGTGGCATTCTCTCTGTATTGCTCGGTATTCTTCTTTCGAAATGCCCAGTAAATCAATTGCTTGATCTCGGAGATTACACTCACGGTTTAAATCACAACAAAAGGCAAGGCTACCATAACAGGTTAGCTTCATCACCTGTTCGGGAGACGGTTTTGCAAGTGCGTGTACTCGCTCCTTACCAATCCATAATTCGTCGCCCACAGCTCGTAGAGATGTCATGGCTTGGCGTTCAAGCGCCTGTAGTACTTCTTTGGCTTGGTAGGCGCGACCGTTAATGAGAATTAACCCTTGTGCGTAATCGGAATTCGATGACATGGACTCATCTCTCCAAAGAATGAACCAACAGTCTGGCTAATAAAACGTGGTAAAACCGAATTTATACGTGAAACAGTGTTTCGACAGCTTGGATCCGCGATTTATTTTTCACGTTTAAAGCGTTTTACTTGGATTGCGATAATGTAAGCGAGTGCTGCGATTATTCCTGCAATGGCACTTGGTGAGGCATAGATAACAAATGAACCAGCAAGCCCCAGAAGCATTGCGGTGAGAGCGATGGCTACTGTGCCGATGATAACGTTATTGACGGTTTTCATCCACTCATTTGAGGCTGCTGCGGGAGCAATGAGAATTGCATAAACGAGGATTGCTCCAACGGCTTTAATTGTCAAAGCTATTGCAACGGCTGCAAAAATGAGCATGAGGTAGTTATAACCGCGGGCATTCATACCATGAGCTGTGGATCCTTCCATATCTATGCTAACATATACGAATTCCTTCTTAAAGAGAATGAAAAGAATCATTAGGGATAATGCGACGCCAAGTAAAAGAACAACGTCTAGGTTGTCAAGGAGAAGAATATCACCAACTAAATACCCCCAAATAATGGGGGTCATCGTTGGAGGTAAATAATACATCAAAAATACAGCAATACTCATCGAAAGAGCAAAAGATACACCCACAGCAACTTCCATCTTTTGAGCGATTCCTCGTTCACCTGCATAAGCAGTCATAACCGCCACGAAGACTGCAAAGATTACTGCTCCTAATATTGGATCAAACCATGGTGCGATTCCTGTAGCTTGAAGGAATAATGCCAGAGCAACACCACCCAATGCGGCATGTGCTACACCTGCAGAAAGAAACGATAGTCCTCGAAAAACCATGAAGGTTCCGGTAGTTGCTGCAATAATTGCAACAAGTACCGAAGCGAGTATTGCACGCTGCAAAATCGGTGATGTTAAGATGAGGTTGATTACATCAGTGATCATGGCGGTCGAATCCCGAGTCGTGTGTAATACAATATTTGTGCCCTGCTAACTCGACGATTTTTGCTGAGGGTCCATAGACCTGCTTTAAGAGATCAAGGTCCATCACCGCACAGGGATGCCCAATTCCAATAACTGTACGATTCAGCATTAAGACGTCTTTAACCAACGTGTGAATGGGGTTTAAGTCATGGGTCACCATAATAATGTTAACTTGATTTTCAGCATAGTATTCCTGCAAGGCTTCAACGATTTGAACTTGGCTATCATGATCGGCGCCTGACAGGGGCTCATCGAGCATCATAATCTGTCCTTCAGAGGCTAAAGCCCGGGCGACTAGCACACGTTGACGTTGCCCACCTGATAATTCCGGAAACGGCTGTTTCCAAAGATGCTCCAAATTTACTCGACGCAAGGCGTCTTTTGCCAATTCTACATCTTTCCTGGAAGCCACACGTAGCGGCGGCTTTTTTAATAATCGTCCCATTAGTACGATGTCCTTTACCTTCATGGGTACCGTCGCTTCTATTTGGTCCCTTTGAGGAACATATCGAACCATCCGACGAATTGCTTTGTATTCCCGCTTCGCATTAAATCCTAAAACACGAATAACTCCTTCAGTAGGTGTGAGAAGGCCTAACATTGTTTTGAGAAGTGTCGTTTTTCCTGATCCATTTGGTCCGATTATTGCCATGAATGTTGAAGAATCAATGGAAAAGGTTACATCAACCAAAGCTACATCACCGTTTGGGTATTTTACTGTAAGATTTTCTGCTTCGATTAAGCGAGTTGTTGTCATAGGTTGTCTACTCTCCAATAATTGCTACTTTCACCATCACAATTTTTCGATTTCCCTTCAACATTTTCACTAAATCTCGTATTTCTTTAGCTGGGCCATTTACCACGATTACCTCGATGCATTCGCCATTTACAGTATGGGAATGAAGTAAGGCGTCGATAAGAGTAGCCTGACGGTGTAGCAAGAAGTTGCTTTCAATCCCTTTGCCTTTCTTTCCATAGACAATAGTCAGCACAGCAGAAACTTTGCCGGTTAGGGTCTTGAGGTTTTGGAGCTCGTTTTCCAGTGTTCGAATGGCTTGCCGAAGAAGTTCTGAACGATTGGAATAGCCCACTGATGACTGAAGGCGGTCGAGTTTTTGCAGGTCCTGATCATTTAATGAGATGCTGATAATTGGCATTGTGTCACCACGAATTGGGTTTGTTAATAAAAATACCAGAAAGATTATTAATATTCGGCATTATTAAGAATTGCCTATGAAGTTAATAATCCTTCCATGACACGAATTGAATGTGGTTACAATGCAACGAAACCAAATCCTAGCCATTCTCGGAATTATGATTATTAGTCTGGGTGCATTCGGAATATTCCAAAGTACTTCTGCCCAAACAACTCCCGCTCTGCAGATTGCTGTTTCTCTACAACCATTGGCGGGTATCGTCCGCGAAGTAGGTGGAGTACAAGTGGAGGTTTCGATCCTTCTTCCTGAAGGGATTGAACCTCACGCCCTTGCACTCACGCAACAGATCATCGATATGGCTAGCGCCGCTGACATGTTGGTCTTAACTGGGCATTTCGACTGGGAAGAGGAACTTGCTCTTCAAGTCGGGAAACCGTATATCACATTAGATGATTATCTAGCCTTTGGAGCGAGGTTACTTCTTCTGAATGGGCATCCCAGTTCTGCTGCACATTCAATGGATTGGAATCAACAACCTGCGCACGACGAAAATCTTCATGGATATTGGCTCTTACCCCAAAACGCGATTGCTATTGCCAATGCCACGCGGGATCTCTGTAGCTCCCTTAATTCGACCTTTTCACAATATTGGCAGAATCGCTTTACAGAGTTTGTCTCCAAAGTTTCTGAGCTCGAGACCTTTATTATGCAACTGCAGTTACTTCATCAGCT
>JABAOH010007277.1_pt1 | contig 10898 bp, 14 predicted proteins | sample 7062181 | NCBI WGS metagenome assembly JABAOH01 (sample SAMN14538630, study PRJNA623070) | marine sediment metagenome | biome: marine biome [ENVO:00000428]; feature: marine pelagic biome [ENVO:01000023]; material: deep marine sediment [ENVO:00002113]; isolation source: pool of 5 deep marine... | reverse complement strand
GACCTGTTTTGCCGAGTTGCCTGTATTCCATGAAGCACAAGATGAGATACAGATCCTTTAAAACTTATTGTGGGTTTGGAGTCAAAAAGCGCGCGCCGCAATTGCAGAGTGTATTTTCACTTAAATCCTGTATATAAAGCAAAAAATAGGGATAATTAAGGCTTTATCTACTCGAAGGGGACAATTTTTCCGTCCTTTCTTTTAAAGAAATGCATATATCCTAGACGTTCTATCCTAAGAAGATTTTTTGGGGATCGGACGAACATGCCTATCCCCGAAGAAGACGATGAGTGGTGAGAAACCAATGGGAAAGAAAAAAGGTAAGAATGTAAAGAAGAAAGAACCCAAGAAATAAGCCCAGAACGCTTACTCCTTTAAACTCCCCCTCTTTTCTTCTGCACATTGGATGGATGTCCAAAGGTTGCTGTTCACCTTGGCGTGAAGACATAGTCTCCCCCAATATGGCTATGTTCTTCCTCTTACCGCTCATCAACGGGATAGAATCCATCCATGTGCATCTATCCTCTGTGGGTGGCGAGCTTGGATGGTTGAGAACAAGAAGATTGCAGATGTGGCATGCTTTCATGCGCGTATGTGTTTTCAGGTTCGAACTCGTAACACATAGAGCAATTCTTCTCCATCTGGATTATCTAGAGCGTTACGTGGAATTTTGACGACTACCCGAAAGCCTCTTTTCTCGTACAAAGTTCTCGCTGCACGGTATCTTTCCGTAGCCCCTGTGAACAACATCACCTTTCGCAAGGCAGCTCCGAAGCGTTTGTAGTACTGTTGCATTCGGTTGAGAGCAGTGTCGAGCAGCTTTGCTCCAATTCCTTTTCTGCGCTCTCCAGGTTTGACCCAGAAATCTATGATTTCAGCAAGCCCGTGTGTCACCGCTTCTCGAGGTGCCCACGTCAGTATGCCAACTAGTTCTCCATTCTTCCACGAGCCCAAAGCCCATCCGTTCTCCAAAAATCTGCCGTAAAACGCTTGCACCTCTTCCTTTGAACTGTACACTTCTTCATACGACTTTAGGATGCAATCTCTATGCTGTGATGTTAAAACTGCGATCTGCACTTCAGTCATTGAATCACCGCTGCAGTTTCTCCACACAAGAAGCAATTAAGGTTGCGCGTGACAACGCAATAGTGAATCGAAAGATTTTGAGGCTTTTCCTGCGCGCGCGCAATTAGAAACGGTCGACTATCACTGAAGTAATTTAAAGAGCAACGCGTTTAGCTGTAAGAAAGATGGTGCACGAATTTGAAGTATCGCAATTTAGGAAAACATGGTTTGAAGGTTTCTGAGATCAGTCTCGGAACCATGTATCATGGTTCGTATATTCAAAAGAATGAAAGCCTGAAAGTTCTACGCACAGCGTTTGATCAGGGCATTAATTTCATTGACTGTGCAGATAGATATGGAATCCACGACTCAAACATTGACATCGAAAAATGCACACAGGCCGAAACAATTCTCGGAGAATTCCTCAAGCAGAATGAACGAGACGATCTGGTCATCAGTAGTAAACTTTGGTTTCGAATGCAAGAGAGTGTAAACAGTGGAGGTTTGAGCCGCAAGCACATTCGAGAAGGAATTCGGAGGTCTTTAAATAACCTTCAAACCGATTATTTAGACATATATTTCTGTCACAGACCCGATCATGACACGCCATTGAGTGAAACCGTAAGCACAATGAGCGCCCTTGTTGATGAGGGGTTGATACACTACTGGGGAACCAGTTGGTGGCCTCCGTGCCTTGTGGAACGAGCAATCGGAATTGCCAAAGAATTGGGATGCTATCCACCAGCTGTTGAAGAACCCCCCTATAATATGTTCAATCGGTTTATTGAAGTTGATCTTCTGGATGTTGCTCGCTTTCACGGTTTGGGGATAGCCGCTTTTGAAGCACTATGGTGTGGATTCTTAACCGGTAAATACATGAATGGTGTTCCAGAAGGAAGTCGTGCCTGTGTTGTAACCGATCTGCGTCGTAGATTTACTAGCAAAGATTTTCAGAAGAAATATAGCTTCAAATTGAAAGCACTGGTCGAAGTAGCAGAGTCGATTAACATTCCTTTAAGCCATCTATCTCTGGCGTGGGTGCTTCAGCGACCTGAAATCTCATCAACCATAATGGGTGCCTCAAAACCTGAGCAGGTCATATCAAATGCTGCGGCTTCTGAAGTTACCTTGAGCAAGAATGTTCTTCAGCGAATTGAAGAAATACTCGACAACAAACCAACCTCTCATTTCAGATAATCCGCTTCGCAATCGCGCGCGCAATTCTATCCTTAAATTGGATAATCTGCCAAGCAGTCTCCTGCATAGTTCTTGTCTTTGCCTTGAGTTGAAGCGCGCATTAGTTTAAATGGTTATCATGTTTTGGTATTCATCGAATGATATAATGGGATGTAACCCTGTGTTGCCTCTATCTGTACTCGTGTTTGTGGCTCTCTGCTTCTTCCCGAGTCTGGTTATTCTCACTTTCTTTTTTTCCTGTATCTTACGAGGCAGCTCTACAAAGCGTACTTATTATCGAAGCGCGTTCGTGATTGCTTTTTCCGGCTTGGCTATAGTCGCTGCAATCGCCTTGGCTGCTCCTCTCTTGCTCCCCGAATCTCCCCGCAGTTTTGGTGAGCGGACGCGCTTTGTTCCTGTAATGGATGTAGGCATAGTGTTCGCTGTCATCGCTTGGGTTTTGCTACTTCGGCATTACTGCGGAACAAGCTGGCTGGAGTCTCTTCCCGCCGCCATCACGGCTGCCGTTGTTTATGTAGTGCTTACAGCGGTAGCTTCAGGGTTCACTCTAATACTGGTTCAACCATAATGTCAAAGAAAACGAATGCGCGCGCTAGACTTTTGACGTTTTTGATGCGCTTATTTAATGCAATTGTGTCTTTCACCATTTTCACAGTTACAATTCGAACGTCTACCCGGGCTTTTCCAAGGAATGGCTTTCGGTAGCTTGCATAATCTTCGTATTGGTGAAGGTTACCAAACGAGCGCGCGATGATGTAATCTCCAGCTTCAGGGGGATAGTAGACTAGAGTGCTTTTGTAGGCAGGGTCTGCTCCTACCTCTTTGAACATTTCCGACACTGATTCTTGTAGTGTGCGTTTCTCTATGAGAAAATGCTGCAGTAGCTTTACGGTTGACACGTCGGTGTGGGATGCGAGTACGGCGTTGCTCCAGCTTATGTAGACTTTGGCTCCTTTTCCGATGAAAGCTTCAGCCATATCGGTGTAGGTTAGCCCATTGCACCCCATCATCACGATGATTGTATCCTGAAATCTGCCGTTCATGCTCTGTTTGACAAAAAGAGGACTTACTCCGAAATAGGTCGGTTCTTTTGGCGTATCGTTTTCGAGCCGATACGTAACCCAACCAATTTGATCGGTTAACTGCTCGTTGACATATCGGGTCTTGCTGTAGGGTTCAGAGGTGAAAAGAGTCACTGGAGGCTTTTCAGCTGAGACCAAAGCTGAATGCACCCGCATAATCATCAAATGATAATTATGGGTTGGCAAGTTCCGGTAGAATTCCACTGTGACTTCCTTGCCTTTGTAGTAGTCTACTGTGAATCCAGCTGATTCCAGAATGCTTGTGGCTGTTTGGACAAAGGTTTGGTTGGGCGCTGTGAGGCTTAGTTGGTCTACTATGGCTGCTTTGGGTTCTGATGTTGAACTTGCTTCTCTGTTTTGCGGCGATGAACTTTGCATTGAATAGATGAGGAAACCTGAAACTGTAGCAATTAGAATGGCGACTGCGATAGCTAGACCTCTATGTATTTCCCTCTTCTTCTCTTCACGAATCTTGTGCTTCATTCCGCGAGGCTTCGGTTTCTTGTCCGCCTTCACGCAGTGACACCAACAACTATACTAGTTTGATGGAATTAGACACATGAAAAACGGGGAAGTCGAGGATTGATGCACCTCGCAACGTTCAAGATCTCGAAACAACAGCCTTTCCTAACCAACGTTTTCGGGCATACGCCGCGCCGATTGTCACAGCGATTGAGACTATCGCCACGGCAACGTAAGGAGCCAGCAGACCGAGCTTATCAACTGGAATAGCGAGACCGCCAACACCAACCGTTGTGTGTATTTCAAATTCCCAGTAGGTCCATTCAGCCGCATCTTTGGTTGCTTTAATGATGATTGTGGCAACAGCTACTGAAGGTCCTGTGACATTAAGCTCCACAGATTTGGATTCTTGAGATGCAAGCCAGAACTCCTGTGAATCAAGATTCACATTCCAGTCTAAGGGTATGTCAGAAGCAGGGTCAACCGTCAAGACGATGTATACATTTTGGCTTTCAATGTTTTTGAGACCGAAAACTATTGATTTCGTCTCTCCTACGGGGGTTGAATCCGAATGGAAGTTTTCGAAAGCCTCATTGTTCGTTGGGTCGCGCTCGTAAGCAGCAGACGTGGTCTTAATCTCTACTTTCACGCAAACCGGCGTCTCCAGCTCCGTTGAGATCCCTGCATACGTGGCTGATCCGTTTGAGACGGAGTCCAAGGTTGTGTTCCCTATATACTGCCAATCAGGAACGTTGTGGCTATAGTAAAACTTCACCTCGGATCCTGCGGGGCAATGGGCTGGCCCTTTATTGTGAATCCTTGCATTTATGTAAATAATAGTACCATCATTCTTGTCTGCCCAAATATCCTGAGAGTCTTTGCCATTCTTATTCTCGAGCCAGAGATCAACCCCGACTTTCTGGAAGAAGAAGTGAATGAAACCGGCTGTGGTCCTTTGGGCTCTCTTTAACAACACGTCCGTAGCCGCATGCAAATCATCACCCACATCATAATACTCCAATTCTTCGGTCTCGTAACCCCAACTTTGAGTCGAAGAGTCCGTTTCTATCTTGATCTTTATGGTGTTTCCAGTGACCTCAGGCGTCAATTCCTCCAATTTGTAACCTGTGTAACTTATCTGCAGAATATCATCAGCGTCATAAATACGCACGTAGTCGCCTGTCTCCATGTCTATCTTTTTGAAAAGCAGTCGCATTTTAGTAACACCATACTCTGTAATGTTCCACCACGTGACAAGATTGTTGGGAAGATTGTGTACAGTCTTGACGTCGTAGTCGTCTGTCACGTACCCGTCGAAAAGCTTGTAATTTACTCGCGCGAAGTGCTTGATGCTCTCATGTGCGTTGTAATCCACCCAAGCGAATGCTGAATCCCAAACGTAATGATCCTGATACTCAACGTTAGCCTCGTAGTGCTCATAATCCGGAAATGACGAGAAAGAATATGTGCCTCCAGAGTCCACTGCGTAGTCTGCCATGTTGTCCTCCACCCAATCCTCATATGAAGCATGCGAAGATGGAAACTCCAGAAATTTTGGAAAAGCATGATGAGGAACGCATACATCTTGAACCAGGTGAGCTGCCATCCCAAGCTTGTACATGGCGTCACTCTTATCGCCTGTCTGCCAAGCGTTCACTGCGTCGTTGAAGTATTCTTGGCATAACTTGCCCGCGCTCTTGTATTGCAGTACAACCCATAGCCCATCGTGGTCCGTTGGGTCCATGTAGTGTTCTCTCGCCTCATACAGGGAATCGCCGTCGTCACTCCCACGAATCAAGGTCTCCAAGTATGTATCACCGGGGTTGCCAGGATCTGAGGAATTCAAGAAAGTTGCGATATGAACGTATGGATGCCCGTCATTTCCTAGTATTTTGTTTGCTTGTTCGAAGATCCACCGATGAGTTTGGTCAGAACCTGACTTGTAGGCTCCCGTATCTGTCACGAAAACACTGCTCAGGGTCACCAATAAAGCCGTGGATATCAATAGACACAAGGGTATGATTTTCTTCACCATTTCCAATCTCTCTTCCTAGCGCAGACACGATATCAGTAAGAGCTATCTCTATATACTGTGATTATGCATGTTGAACCTTTTTTAACACTTATGGTGACAGCAAGAAACCCCACCAGCTGTACCTCTAACAAGATGTATGTTGTCTGGAAACACTTGATGAAAGCCTATTTTGTTCTCCAATCCCTCATTTCAAGTTGCATTACGCACTTTTCTTGCGCGTGCGCTCTCCCCCCGCAAAACCTGTGGAAGCGCTAAACTAGCGCTATATAAGGGCATCTTTTTTGGGCGTCTTTTCACCATGCTTTTCGTGCCGACTTTCTGCACATTGAATGTTGCCTATATTATGAGGGATAACGAGTGTTTCCGTCTAATTGTATGTCGCTTTTTCGCGCTGAAGGAAGCGTATTAGTGGAGAAGATTAAATGTATGCATGCTATGAGGCGTATGTTGAGAAGCGTCGGCGGTCTGCAAATTTTTCATGATAGATGCGGGATGTTTGATGCTGCATATAGTGGAGGTCATGCCTTTGAAATGCGCGCGCCGTTTTGCGGGACATTCGATGTGGGTATATAGTGAGAAGCGTCGGCGTGGTTAATTTTTGGTGGGAGATTTGCGATATTTGAGGAGGTATATAGTGGAGGACTTAGAATGAATGTGAAGCGTGTAGTCAGCGCGTGGGGACGCGGTGCTCCTCTTCGGAAACTGTCGATAGAGAACAGGGTGGGCGAGGAACTCGTCAACAGCAGTGGTTTTTCTTTTGGTGATTTGCAGCTGGTCGGGCACGGCAACATTACGAATGACCGATGTGGAACATGGAGCAGCGTGATTCTCGGGTGTTACGAATCGATCTGCACAATCTCGTTACGGTTCATGGGGAGAACTACAGGAATAAAGTCCCGTATAAACGGTTCAAGAACAGCTGCCACAAGCCTTCGTGTCCGATCTGTAAGCACCAGTGGGCGGTTCGGCAAGCCTTCAGGATGGAAGCGCGGCTGAACGAAGCCAGCAAACGGTTCGGACAAGTCGAGCATCTGATGGTCAGCGTCCCACCGAAAGACTATGGGTTGAGCTACCGTGCGGTGATGAACAAGATCAAGCAGGTTTTGCATCGGTGCAATGTTATTGGGGGTTGCCGACTGCCTCACAGTCTGCGCTTTGACGATGACCGTCGGGTTTGGTATTTCGGACCACACCTGCACCTATTAGGGTTCATCGCTGGAGGGTATCGGCGCTGTCGACGCTGCAAAGGCGGCGATTGCTACGCTTGTGACGGGATTGAAGGCAAACTGTACCGAGAGTATCGTCGGTCGGGGTATATCGTGCGGATTTTCGGTGAGCGGGAGACGATCGGGGGGACTGCTGTCTACGAGCTGGAACATGCCACGATGGACTATTCGAAGAAGCGTCCGTACATTGTTACGTGGTTCGGGGTCTGCAGCTACCGTAAGATGAAGTTTACGCCTGAGAAGCGGAAAGCGCTGTGTCCGATATGTCAGCATGAGCTGGTTCGGTTGAGTTGGGTTGGACGCAAAAAGCTGTCCGAGCTGGGCAAGGACGGAGTTGAGGATTTAACCGACACGGAGGGGCGTTTGCAGTGGGTAGAGGTAGACGCGAGAAAACGGTATGGAGAGCGGTAGCTCTGACGCGGGACCAAACGGTGTTGCGGTTGGCGATCAAGAAGACGGCTAGTGGCACGTATTACATTCCGAGTTTGTCGATGAAGCGGTTGAAAGCGTTGGATGCGCAGCACAAGCGGTGTCGTTTTCCGAGAAAGTGGCGGCTGTCAGCGGATGGGTCGGCGTTGATCTTGGTGTAGAGAGGGGGTCATGGTGGTGAGGTGTCCGTCGTGTGGGAGTCCGAATGCGCCGTTGTTTGAGGTGCGGGCGCGTAATGTGGATTTGGTGCTGTTGGATATGGAGTGTCTCGACTGCGGGTATTGCTGGTCGGATGCGCTGGAGGTCGCTGACTTTGAACAGAACATTCTGGCGCACTATTCGTTTTCTGATGTTATGGATGAACGAGGGAGCGACAGACGTGAGTGAGCGTGCGCGTTGGGCTGAGTTGTTCTGTTCAAAAGACTTTCACGCGTACAGTGGCGTTGTAGTGTGCTGGCTGTTCTGCCGCAAGAAAAAGCGTGCGGTCTTCAAGAATCTACAGAAGTCCAACGCATGCATGCGGTTTGGAAACTAATAAAAAAAGGGGGGAGTGGTGTGTTTTGCCTTTATTATGGGATTAACAGGTCTTCGAGTGTGGTGATGAGGTCTCTGATGAGCGGGTCGATTTGGGCTTGTGAGGCGCATGTAGTGATCCAATCTGGCGTGTAGCCTGACCCTTGTGTGTCTGGGGTGCCTCTTTCAGCGCAGCCATCTGTTTTGTCCAGTATGGAGTTGAGCTGGTCTACGGCGCTTTGGTAGGCGGTGTTTATGGTTGAAGGGTCGGTGGATGCCTCAGCGATTTGAATGTCCATGATGACAGCTTCTAACCTGTTCATCAGGGCGTTTCTTCTGTTGCCCTTTACTTTGTCTGTGGCGCCGTCAAAATCGCCTAGTGGAATCTGAGCGGGGTCATCAATAGTGCTTTTGATGTTCTCAACCTGTTCAGTAGGGGGCGACGGTATAGGGGTGAAGGAGATTTCACCGAGGTAGATGTCCGGCCATATGCCGTTTCTATCGTCGCGCCATACGATGAGGTTGCCATAAATATCCGGGTACCACTGATCTGCGGTGTTTGTGGTTATCTGGGTCTCTGTTCCCGTGGATAAGTCGTACATGTAGATGTCAGAGTAGCCGTTTCTCCAGTCTTCCCATACGATGAGGTTGCCATAAATAGCCGGGCAATTCTGATATGAGGGGTTTGTGGTTATCTGGGTCTCTGTTCCCGTGGATAAGTCGTACATGTAGATGTCAGAGAGGCCGTTTCTATGGTCTTGCCATACGATGAGGTTGCCATAAATAGCCGGGTCCCACTGATTTGCGGGGTTTGTGGTTATCTGGGTCTCTGTTCCCGTGGATAAGTCGTACATGTAGATGTCAGCGTTGCCGTTTCTATGGTCTTGCCATACGATGAGGTTGCCATAAATAGCCGGGCACATCTGATATGCGGGGTTTGTGGTTATCCGGGTCTCTGTTTTCGCGGATGCGTTGTACATGTAGATGTCAGCGTTGCCGTTTCTATAGTCGTACCATACGATGAGGTCGCCATAAATAGCCGGCTGGCGCTGATCTGCGGGGTTTGTGGTTATCGGGGTCTCTGTTTTCGCGGAATAGTCGTACATGTAGATGTCCCAGTTGCCGTTTCTAAGGTCTTGCCATACGATGAGGTTGCCATAAATAGCCGGGTCCCACTGATTTGCGGGGTTTGTGGTTATCCGGGTCTCTGTTCCCGTGGAATAGTCGTACATGTAGATGTCAGCGTTGCCGTTTCTAAGGTCGTACCATACGATGAGGTCGCCATAAATAGCCGGGCAATTCTGAACTGCCATGTCTGTGGTTATCCGGGTCTCTGTGACTATCACCGTCTGTGCCTGCACCGTTTCAACCGTTAACCCACCGAACAATCCTGCTACAATAATCGCTAAAGCAACATACGTCTTCCACATCAAACCTTTCACTTCTCCATATATGGGTCTTCAACAATTACACTATCGAAGTTTCTTTTGTAGACCATATCAACTTATATCATTTATGGATAAATATTATAGAATCCAATATCTCATCAGCAATTGCATAAATGGTTCAACAGTATGGACAAGAACAGCTCGGACATCTCTACCCTGTTAACGTAGCGTTTCAGGTCTCCTATTCAGCACATAAAAGCACGCGCTTCCTCATTATTCATTCTTCGTCTCGTTCGCGTGAGCCTGCGTTTTTTCAAAGTCGTGAACACAAAGCGGGGCTTTCGCGTGCGTGCCGTTCGCGGTTAAGGGTGTGGGGAGCTGGGAACTTCTCGCTCAAGCGTTTTCGTGGGATGAATCAAAGCAGGCGAATCGCACCATTGAGTAGGGTGGCGGGCTGTGCGCGGTGGGTGGGTTGGGGGGGCGCAAGGCGAACAGCCTTGCGGAAATGGCGTGCACTTGCAGATAAAAAAGAGGGGATGACGGGCTATTTGCGTTTTCTGAATAGTTTCGTTCCGTCAATTTCTGTGACGTATTCGAAGCCGTTTTCCACGAGGTTGGTTGCCTCTTTGATGTTGCTGGCTGTTTTGCAGTGATATTCATCGTTTCCTAGGGTTTCCAGAAGTTGGGTGTATCGGAGTGTGGTTCGCAGGTCTTTGTGTCCGAGGAGGGCTTTGACGTGTAGCAGGTCTTTGGTTTTGTGGTATTCCATGGTGGCTTTGAAGTGTCGGAAGTCGTAGAGTCGTATTTGTCGGATGGTGGGGTCTTGCAGTTTTTCCGCTAGCTTGTTTCGTAGTCGGCGGTAAAGTTCACTGATGTTTTCTGACCTAGTGGGGAATAATTTGGCGTCTGCCTCAAGTTTTTTTGTGAGTATGTATTGTTTCAGCATTTCGAGGGTGGTGGTTTTGAGTTTTCCGTTTCGTCCGATTGTGTGTTTGGCGCCTGTGATGTTGACGAGTCCGTTTTGGAGGTTGATGTCTGCTACTTTGAGCCAGGTGAGTTCGATGGGTCTTGTGCCTAGGTCTTTTGACATTGATAGGATGAGTGCCATTCGGGTTCCTGCGTTGGATATTAGCATGTTCAGTTTTTCTTCTGTGGGTATCTTGGGGAGTTTGTCGTAGCGTTGGTAGAAGGGTTTCTTCCATTTTCCGTTGGCTGATCTGATTAACAGGTCGTAGGCTTCGACTAGGCTTTCTTTGTATCCGTTGGAACACTGTTTTGAGGCAATGTATGTTTTGACTGCTTCGGGGTCTGTTAGGTCAGTGTGTCTGGCTAAGTGTCTGAGTCGTTTGGCTGTACCTCTTATTGTTGTTTCTTCGTATGCTTCCCTCTTCATCCATAGCATTACATTTATAATGTTGGGGGATGCTGTTGAAATAGTGGGGGATGATGACGCCGTCCCAGACCGACCTTTATGCGGGTATGAAGAACTCATGACGGACAG
>JABAOH010025990.1_pt1 | contig 10899 bp, 9 predicted proteins | sample 7062181 | NCBI WGS metagenome assembly JABAOH01 (sample SAMN14538630, study PRJNA623070) | marine sediment metagenome | biome: marine biome [ENVO:00000428]; feature: marine pelagic biome [ENVO:01000023]; material: deep marine sediment [ENVO:00002113]; isolation source: pool of 5 deep marine... | reverse complement strand
GAATATTAACAAAACTTCAAGCACTTGAGTACATTGTTGGGATAAATCTTCACAGAAGAAGCGAAGCAAGTTTTCAAAACGTCACGGTTGTACCCGTGACCAATTGGAGCATTTCGAGCATCTGTTCTCAAAGAGATTGATCTGTTTGAGGGAGACACCTTTTCTGAAGACGCTGACATCACAATTCGGATCTTGAAAGCTGGATATAAAACAGTATTTGAAGCGCGAGCCTTTGGATACACAGAAGCACCAAAATCAATGACCAGCCTTGCTAAACAAAGATACAGATGGTACCGAGGAAGCCTCCAAGTTCTTTTGAAACATAAAGACATGATATTCAACAAGAAATACGGACGTACTGGTACCTCTGTAATGTCCTGGACGATATTCAATGGTATAATCTACCCCTGGTTCACATTCTTCACCATGATGTGGTTGTTAGTCTTCTGATTCAACCCAATATCGCCTTACACAATCTATCAACCTAGAATACTAGGTGGTCCCCCAGAATGGGCACCAAGTCAGTCATCATCTAACCGAGGACACGGGCCTCCAAATATCACCACCCAGATCGGGATAGCACTTGACTTTTTCCAAACAATTCCTTACATCTACATCTTTTGGTTCTTGGCTTTTATTATATTGGAAGTAGCTGCAGCTGCTTATGCCTTATCTATGGATACCAAAGAAAAACGATCCCTCCTATTATACGGTGTACTCCATAGACTTTGCTTCCTTTATGTAATTGATATAATAAGAATGCTAAGCCAGCTCGAAGAAGTGTTTCACTACCCAATGAAATGGGAAAAAATGACACACCACGGAACAGCAATTATCCAGAAAACAGTTTAGGCTATATATGGTGAGTCTATGCGCGCGCATAGCGGTTTGGGTTTAATTTATTTTTTGAGTTTTTCACTCTGTTTTTGAACTCTCACTTGTGTCGCCCATCAGAGTTTTAATCCCAACCCATTGTACTGCCACGAAACCCACAAAGAGTTTGAACCAAAAAGTAATTATCCACACTAACATGGTTGCGGTAACGGTGGTAGCATGACTTATGCCTTGAGGCAACAGTAGCAACGTGTAAAGACTAGCCATAATTATTTGTACAAAACCCGTCATACCTGGAACGCCCACGGGAATCCCTTGAATAGCAGCGCTGATAGAATGCACGATGATTATAGCGCTCAATAAAATTCCATATTCTCCGAGAGAAATGAAAACCAAAAAGGTTAGAAGTAGATTAAAGAACCAAGCGATCATGGAAAAGGTAACGGGCCAAATTAGGCCTTTCGGATGCTTGCCTAAAACATTAATACCCTGATGAAAAGCCTCCAGCATTTTTCGTGCTTGGGATTTCAAGCGAGTTAGCTGCCAACGCCCTCTGAAAATACGTACAAGCAAGTGTACTATCCAATCCACTATTCTTCTAGTTGCTCTTTTCTTAAAGGACAAATATACTAACAAAGCCAACGAAACGGTGGTGCAAACTGCTATAACAGTTATGAAAATAACCACTAGCCCAGTGGGCTCATATTTCAGAATGAAAAACGCTGATCCGATGACCAAACTGCCTAGGGTGATTGCCATAGTAAGAACCCTGTGACTTACCACCGACGCCACAATCTTACCCGCGTTTTCACTCATTTCTTTCGACATTAAGTAAACTCTGGAGATCTCCCCACTCACCGATTCCGCTGGAACCAGAAGGTCAACAAATGTTCCCACCCAAACATACAGAAAAGTCTTTTGAAATGATGCCTTTATTGAGAGAAGATTAAGTAGACTTTGCCAAGCTAGAGAGTAAAAGAACACGCTTAACAAAACAGAGAGTATCGCCAGCGAGTAGTAGAAGGGATCAACCTGCTGAAGAATCATCACAATATTCTCTATACCAACGAAGAAGAACAGATAAACAACAAAAATTAACAAACTAATCAATACGAAAGGAATGCCTCTCTTTATCAACAAACGCTTTTCCGTCGCCATTTATTATTGCACCAATTCAAAATTCCAGTTTTTGTTTCCCCAGTTTTTTATCTAGACAAGCCTTGATAAACCCATAATACTCCGGGTCTGGATTGCCTGGTCGACTCTTGAACTCGCCGTGAAACTGAGAGGCAAAGAAGAAGAACTTGTCAGGCAATTCCAGAATCTCCATTCTTCGACCATCAGGACTTTTGCCCGAGAACACTAATCCATGCTTTTTCAAAATGTCCAAATAGTCTGGGTTAACCTCCCATCGGTGGCGGTGACGCTCATAAATCTCCTCGGCACCATACAGTTTATGTGCCAACGTTCCCTTCTTAACCACAATTTTGTGTGCGCCCAAACGCATTGTCGCGCCTTTATGTTTGACGCCTTTCTGTTCAGGCATCAGATCGATCACGGGATTAGGGGTATCTGGATTGACTTCTGTGCTATTTGCCTGTTCTAGTCCACAAACATTGCGGGCAAACTCTACAACTGCCATTTGAAAACCATAACAGATACCTAAAAACGGCACATTATTTTCGCGTGCAAAACGGATTGCCTTAATTTTTCCTTCGGTTCCTCTGGGGCCAAAACCATATGGAACAAAGATTCCGTCGTAATTTTTGAGAAGTTCCAACTTGCTTGGGTCTCGTTCAAAAGTTTCTGCTTCAAAATAATCGATTGAAACTTGAGATTGACAAGCTACGCCGCCGTGTCGTAACGCCTCGTTCATGCTCACGTAGCTGTCAACCAAACCAGCATACTTACCAATTAACGCTATTTTAACTTCAAAACGGGGATTCAGAAGCGAGTCTACAAATTGTTTCCATTCGCTCCAGTCAGGCTTTCGTTCCGGTAACCCAAGTCGTTTGCAGACGTATTTGCCCATGCCCTGCTCGTCCAATATCAATGGAACTTGATAGATGGAGGGAACGTTGTAGGAGCAGAACACAGCGGTCTCTGGGATAGTGCCGAACAACGCTATCTTTCGAAGAGCTTCAGAATCAATCATTTTTCTGCTTCGAGCGACTATTGTATCTGGTTGAATGCCGATGCGGCGCAACTCGTTTACGCTGTGCTGGAGAGGTTTTGTTTTCATTTCTCCTGTGACATCTAAAATTGGAACTAGAGCAATGTGAACGTATAACGTGTTCTCAAAACCCTCTTCTAAACGCATTTGGCGAATCGCTTCGAGGAAGGGTAGGCCCTCTATGTCTCCAACGGTTCCTCCGCACTCGGTTAAGACGACGTCAACCTTTGACTGATTTGCAACTAAACGAATTCGATGTTTAATCTCGTCGGTTATGTGGGGAACTATTTGGACACATCTCCCTAAGAAGTCGCCTTTCCGTTCCTTGCCGATAACCGCTTGATATATTTGGCCAGTTGTGATGTTATTTTCTTTGGGCAAGTTGAGGTTTAGAAACCTTTCGTACCCGCCTAGGTCAAGGTCTGTTTCGCCTCCGTCTTCTGTCACGTAGACTTCTCCGTGGATGTAGGGGTTCATTGTGCCTGCGTCAACGTTCACGTATGGGTCGACCTTTATCACGGTTACTTTGTAACCTCGCGTTTGAAGCATCTTTCCAATGGAAGAAGTTACTATGCCCTTGCCAACAGAGGAAAGTACGCCGCCGGTCACAAAAATGAACTTAACCATCGCGTTTCCTCGCAATAACAAAACCATAACTGCGGTCCTAATTAAAACTCTTTTCATACCTGACTATACAAAGCTTGTGTTATGCACATGTAGCTGTTAAGGAAGTATGGCGATTTTTAGGTCGCTTTTTGATGTGGTTAATATTTTAATCGCGTCTTTTATCTCATCCAGCTTCATTTTTCTGGTTATCAGTGGCTTCACGTTGATGGTTCCAGATGCTATGAGATTTAAGGCTTTCTTGAAGTGTGCGGGGGTTGTGTGAAACGTTCCTAGAACAGTCACTTCCCCGTAGTGGAGTAGCTCAGTTCTAACATTAATCTCTGTCTCTGGCGGGCATCCGCCGAACTCAAGGACTGTTCCTCCTTTCCTAACCATTCTTAATGCTTGTTCCCATGTAGCTGGAAGTCCTATTGCTTCGATTATTACGTCTGCCCCATAGCCATCGGTGAGTCGTTTAACTTTCTCCACGGGTTCTTCTTGTTTGGCGTTAATGATTTCGTCAGCGCCGAGTTTCTGAGCTAACTGCAAACGTTCGTCAACAAGATCGCTAATTATCACTCTTTCTGCGCCCATTTTTTTAGCGGTCAGCAAATGTAAGAACCCAATGGGTCCAGCACCTATAATTGCCACAGTGTCTCCCAACTTTACCTTGGCTTTTTCTATGCCATGAAGTACACAGGCTAAGGGTTCAGTTATAGCTGCCTCTTCATAGCTTAGGTGGGGAGGAATTTCCTGCATGTTAACCCTAACCATACGTGCTGGAACCTTAACGTATTCTGCATAGGCTCCCCACAACCAAATCATATCTTCACATAGATTGTAGTTACCTTTTTGACACATTTTGCATCGTAGGCAGGGGGCACTGTTTCCCGCTCTAACCCGCATCCCAATTTTAAGCCACGATACCCCTTCACCGACTTCTGCCACATCTCCAGCCCACTCGTGACCGAAAACTGTGGGATACTGGATGACTCCGCTTACGTAGCCTCTTTGAAAGATTTTTACGTCTGTTCCACATGTTGTTGCTGCTTTAACCTTCACTAAAGCTTCGCCTAGTCCTACTTTTGGCTTGTCGATGTTTTCTACTCTCAGGTCTTTTACACCGTATAATAGAGCAGCTCTCATTTTTTCTCTACTCATTCAGCACCACCACTTTTAGGCATCGTTTGTCTTTTTCCGCTATCTTGAAGGCTTCACTGGTTTGGCTTAAAGGAAATCGATGGGTTATTAACTCCTTTGCTTTAATTTTTCCAGTTTGTATAAGCTTTAAAGCTGTTCTGGTCTCAAAGTGTGACGTAGAGTATGATGGAATTATTTTGATTTCTGAAAAGAACAACCTATACGGACTAATGCTTACGTACTCGCTTGGCAATGAAGGCGCGAACACACATACGGTTCCGCCCTTTCGACACACGTTTAATCCTTCTGATAAGGCTTCAGCGTATGGAGCGGTAACGATGACCAAGTCAGCTCCTCTTCCATTAGTGGATTCCTTTACCTTTTCAATCAAGTTTTCGTTTTGCGGGTTAATTGCTAAATCTGCGCCAAACCGTTTAGCCATTTCTAACCGATAGTCAATTATGTCGCTTACAATGATTTTCGCCGCTCCACGGCTTTCTGAAAGGATAGTGTGGATAATTCCGGATGGTCCCGCGCCTATGATAACTACAGTGTCGTCTGGTCTGATGATGAATCTTGTCTGGGCTCTCAGACAGCACGCAACTGGCTCAATTAGAGTTGCTTCTTCAAAGGAGACGTTCCTTGGAATCTTTAATGTGTCTAGTTGTAGGTTTGGAGCAGGCACTCTAAAGTATTCAGCGAGTCCGCCTGGGTGTATGTTAGTCTTCTTAAATTGTTCGCACAGGGTGAAATCTCCGCGGGAGCAGTAGTGACACGTTAGACACGCAACATGGTGATGCACAAAGACACGGTCTCCCTCCTTGAATTGCTTAACTTTTCTCCCGGCTTTAGCAACGATTCCAGCGGGTTCATGACCGAGAACCAGTGGAGCTCGGTTTTCTAGGTACCAGTGCATGAGGTCGGATCCGCATATTCCGCAAGCTTTCATCTCCACAAGGATTTCGTCTGGTGAAATTTTTGGAGTAGGCATTTCTTCTATCCGTATGTCGTTGGGACCGTGGTACATGGCGGCTTTCATTTTGTTTCATTCGGTGTTTTGAAGTTGTCGACACTTAAGACTTTCTTCCTTTGTTGACTTAGGCTTGAAAAGTTATATCTTTCGATTTTGAGTAAAGACAAGTTCGTGAAGGTTTGATTACGTATGTGACGAGTGTGGAGAAGGTTAGAGAGTACAATGTTGACTTAGACGGTGCCTACAAAGTTAAAGTTAAGTATCTGTTACACAAAGGCGTCGGCGCCAAAAGATTGCAACTTCGACTGATAACCGTGGACATTGGAGGATACACACCCCTAGAGAAACATGCCCATGAACACGAAGTTTTCATGCTTCGGGGAAGAGCACTCCTTCGGGGAGAAAAGCAAGAAGTGGACTTGAAACCTGGAAATGCCATATTCATTTCGTCGTTTGAAACATCAATTCAAAAATATTGGAAACGGACCAGTTGAATTTTTGTGTACAAAAGAAACTCCTGAAGCGAAAAAGTAACTCTAAAGCCAGCAACTATTCGGAACTTTCTACAATTTCCTTAACTTTCTGTAGGAATCGTGCCGCTGGAGCTCCATCCACCACTCGATGATCAAAGGACAAACTCAATTGCATTACGGGTTTAACAACAATTTTCTTGTCCACGACCACTGGTTTTTCCACAATTCTTCCAACACCTAATATCGCGGTCTCAGGCGGGTTAATGATGGGCGTGAACACATCCACTCCAAACATGCCGAGGTTGGTGATTGTGAAAGTTCCATCGCTAAGTTCCTCCTTTGTTAGCTTCCCGTTTCTCGCCTTTTCCACAAGTTGTTTCAGTGTTGAAGAAATTTCCTTAAGCGACTTCTTATCCGCATTATGTATAACTGGAACAACCAGTCCTGCTTCAGTGGCAACGGCGACGCCTACGTTGACATCCTCAAAAATCTTGATCTGGTCTTTTTCCAGTGTGGAGTTTATGATAGAATGCTTTGTTAAAGCTTCAGCAACCGCCTTAACCAGCACATCCGTGTAGGAAACTTGAAACTTTTCACGAAGTTTTTGTGCGTTAGTCACATCCACCTCCATAGTTATGGTGCTGTGAGGAGCTGTTTTGGCGCTTAAAGAAACGCGTTCTGCCGCAGTTTTACGTATCCCTGTGAAAGGTATAGCTTCTCGTATTTTCCGCGCTCCTTTAGTTTCCTCAATAAATCTTCTTACGTCTTCTTCCCCTATTCTTCCTTCTGGTCCCGTGCCTTTCACTTGAGCTAGGTCCACATCATGTTCTTTTGCCACTCTTTTTGCTGCTGGGGAGGCTACAATGCGTTCTTCAACTCTCTCTACAGCTGGTTCAGTCATAGCTTCAACTTCTGGAAGTTCTTCATCGGGAGCGGTTATGATGGCGAGTGTTTCAGCAACTGGAACGTCGACTCCTTCTTCTGCCATAATCTTGCGTATGACGCCAGATGCAGGAGCTTCCACTTCATAGGTTACTTTGTCAGAGAGCACCTCCACTACAGGCTCTCCCTTTTCTACTTTCTCCCCTTCTTTCTTGAACCATTGAACCACAGTTCCCTCACTCATGGTTAGACTGAGTCTAGGCATCAAAACTTTAGTCACCAACTTAAGCCATCCTCCTATCCCAAGTTAACGAATAACTTCCTTTACTGCCCCTATTATCTTCTTCTCGTCAGGTATAACAAACCGTTCTAGAGGAGGACTGAAAGGTATGGGCGTGTCCGGCTCTGCCACTCGCTTAACCGGAGCGTCCAAATAGTCAATCGCCTCCTCCGCAACAACTGCCGCAATCTCTGCGCTAACGCCTCCAGTCTTGCAGTCCTCGGTAACAATCACAATTCTGCCTGTTTTCTTCACCGAGTTTATAATAGCTTGCTTGTCTAGAGGAACCAACGTTCTCGGATCAACCACTTCTACGCTTATTCCCTCCTTACTAAGCTCTTCAGCTGCAGCAAGCGACTTGTTAACCATGTATAAAGTGGCAACAATCGTAACGTCTTCTCCTTTTCTCTTAACATCTGCTACACCTAATGGAAGCGTATACTCTTCTTCTGGAACTGGTCCTTTAATGTTATACAGAAGCTTGTGTTCAAAAAACATCACAGGGTTGTCGTCTCGTATCGCAGTTTTCAGCAGTCCCTTCGCATCATAAGGAGTAGAAGGCATCGCAATTTTCAAACCTGGAACATGCAGGAACCAAGCCTCCAAACTTTGAGAGTGGTGCGCCGCAATGTTGACCCCAGCACCGAAAGGCATCCGAATCACTAGAGGAACTTTGGTTTGACCTCCAAACATGTACGTCAACTTTGCTGCCTGATTCGCAATCTGATCCATAGCTAAGGCGGAGAGGTCTCCGAACATGATCTCGGCAACGGGTCTCATGCCAGTTATAGCCGCCCCAGTAGCAACTCCTACAATGGCTGACTCTGAAATAGGAGTGTCCCGAACTCTCTCGTCCCCAAATTCTTCTGCTAGTCCCTTCGTTACCTTAAAGGCGCCTTTCCAGTATCTCCCAATGTCTTCTCCTAGCAGGAACACAGTTTTGTCTCGAAGCATCTCCTCCTTCAAAGCTTCGCGAAGAGCATCTCTATACGTTATTTCCCTCAAATTGCAAAGTCTCCTTTAGGTGAACACGTTTTCTAGCGCCTCTTCTGGTGCTGGTTGTGGGCTTTCTGTGGCGAACTTGACTGCTTCCTCTATTGCTGTAGCAACTTCCTGTTCGATTTTGTTGGCTTCCTTCTCAGTTAAAGTCTTCATTTCAAGAAATCTAGCCTTAAATTGCGCGATCGGATCTCTTTTCATCCACTCCTTGACTTCTTCTTTTGGTCGGTATGTAGCTGGATCAAATCGAGAGTGCCCCTTATGCCTGTAAGTCTTACACTCTATCAATGTGGGTCCTTCACCCTTCCTCGCTCTGTCAACCGCTTCATGTGCAGCATCGTACACTGCTAATACGTCATTTCCATCAGCAACCACTCCGGGCATGCCATAAGCCGACGCTCGATCAGCGATGTTTTCTATTGCCATGACTCTCGTTTGATGGGTGCCCATAGCATATAGGTTGTTTTCACAGACAAACAAAACTGGAAGATTCCAGATTGACGCCATGTTTATTGCCTCATGAAATGTTCCTTGATTGGAGGCGCCGTCGCCAAAAAAACACGCTACAACTTGATCTGTTTTCCTCAGCTTGATGGATAAGCCTGCGCCAGCGGCTATGGGTAATCCAGCTCCCACAACAGCGGTGGCGCCCAGCATACCGACGTTGAAGTCTGCAATGTGCATGGAGCCTCCTTTGCCCTTGCAGTAGCCTGTTTTCTTGCCTAAAATTTCCGCCATCACTCTGTTGAGTTGAGCGCCTTTAGCTATACAGTGTCCATGTCCACGATGAGTGCTTGTTATGTAATCATCTTCTCTAAGGTTTGCACACACTCCAACCGCTACTGCTTCTTGTCCAGCGTACAGATGGATGGTTCCGGGGACAAGGTTCTGACCGTACAAGTCATAGACTTTCTCTTCGAAATATCGTATCTCCAGCATCTTCCTGTACAGCTCAATCGTTTTTCCTTTTTTCAGCGTTACCGATCTCCTCTCCTGAAAAACTACCTTAGAGAAATCAATAGGTCTCATATAAAATGGTTACGAGTAGAAGAACTTCTTTAAAATAAAAATACACGACAATTCTGTCCATTTTTCATAGTGATGTGCGAGCGTATGTTCCGTCAACTTGAATTGCAACCAACAGCGTTCGAAAGCGGTACAACCAAGCTGAAACGAGCAAGTGATAGAATGGATTAGCAGTTGCGAGCGGAATGTATATAAGTATGACTTATGTCATGTAGCAACCGTGAGTGCATATGGCTAAGAAAGAATACGAATGCTGTGGTCAAACCTTCAAAACCAAAGAAGAACTAGAAGCCCACAAAGCAAGCCATCACCGTAGTTCTTGCGGCTGCTGTTACTAACTAACCTACCCATCCACACCACTCCATTTTTTATGTGCGCGTATTTCCAAGTTTAGCGTTTGCTTAGAACCGTTGTTTGGCGCTTAATACATAGATTTTTTACATTTCTTGTAGCGAAACGCTTTTTCAAAAACTAATGAGCCTTACATATCTTTTCGTCTTCTTTAAGGTAGACAGCTCATTTACTATGTTTCTATCTAATCGCATCCGATTCTAACAAGTTTTTTACGCAGTTTCTTCGCTTCATCACAATCTAATCTGAGACGCCGCATTTCTTCAACGTCCTTCTTGAGCTTGTCGATTTCACGTCGGATTTCTTTGAGTTTGTCGCTCATTTTTTCCACGTAATGCTGGTTAGTTTCCTTTGAACAAAAATCAGTTATGAAAGGAAAATCAATATTCAAAATCTATTCGCATATAGCCATGTGTTGAACTTATAAATATTTGAAATTGCATTCTCTAGCTGAGGAGAAAGGAGCAGTGGAGTGGAAATTATCATCTTTGACGTCATGGTTTCTGTTCTTGCTTTTGCTCAACGTTTTAGATATTTTTGTTACAAACCCGGCTTACGAGTCTAATCCTTTCACTCTTTACATTTGGGGACATGTAGGAATCTTTCTTTCCGCTTGGATCAAGATTGGGTTGGTTCTGTTTTTCGGAATTTTGTGCGTATCTGCTAAGAAAGTTGCTAAACCAACTGAGTGGGCGTTCGCTAGGAAAGCATTGCTAGGGATACTAATCGTTCTCGTAGCTTTTTACATCTTCGTGGTAACGTGGAACGCGATTCTTTTCGTTTCGTTTTCACTTTGGTAGATGTTGGCTCTGTTCGATCGATTATGTGCACACTTCGATTTTGCTCAGTTTCTTCTTTCAACCTTTTTCTAACAAGTAAAATCTGGAGGCGACAAAGAAAATGCCTTAACAGATGAAGAGACTCAGATCCCAGAGGCTACCTCTAAAGAAGGGCTGTAAGAAATTATCCTGTCGTCTAAATCCATACTTCATCTATTGCGCGCGCATAGATGCCCGAGCATTTAGTGTTCTAATCCCTTTGAGATAATCTTTCAAAAAAGCCTCTAGGACTTGCGAGTGTATTTCAGTTAGTTCCCACAATTCTCTATCATGACTTGCAGCACGAGCTATGTCGGTTAAGGTAACCAGACCTACTAATCGGT
>JABAOH010123328.1_pt1 | contig 10901 bp, 7 predicted proteins | sample 7062181 | NCBI WGS metagenome assembly JABAOH01 (sample SAMN14538630, study PRJNA623070) | marine sediment metagenome | biome: marine biome [ENVO:00000428]; feature: marine pelagic biome [ENVO:01000023]; material: deep marine sediment [ENVO:00002113]; isolation source: pool of 5 deep marine... | reverse complement strand
GGTTCTTTTATCCATTTTGTTAAAGGTCCACTGGACGAACCCCACCAATCGGAAGCTAAAGTTAAACTGGAACAGTTAATCAACCAGGTCACGGAAAGCCATGCGGGGATATACGTGGACACTATTATTTCTCCCAGTTTTAAAACCGCTGTGGCCCAGATCGTGCAGTTACCGGGTATTGCCGGGATGGAAAACAATAGTATTCTTTTCGAGTTCCATGAGGACCACCCGGAAGCTATTTCCGACATTATCGAAGGATGTCAATTTGCTTCGGTAGTGGACTTTAATATGACTGTGCTGCGGTCTTCGGACCGGCATTTCGGGTACAAGAAACGCATCGATATCTGGTTAACCCCCGGGGATTATGCCAATGCCAATTTGATGATCCTGCTGGCATATATTATAATTGGTCATCCCGAATGGAAAAGATGTAAAATCGATCTTTTTGCCGCCTTTGAAACCAGTGAAATGGACGCCCACGTTGCCCAATTGAATCGATTAATCGATGAGGGGCGCATCCCGATTTCCAAGAAAAATGTCCGGAAAATACCATGGGATAAGGATAAATCCTCATATGAAGCCCAGGTTAGCCTTCATTCGGAGGCTGCTGACCTGGTCATCATGGGGTTTTCATTAAAAAAATTAAAAAAGGATAAAGGCAATTTTTTTAAGAAGTTTGGAAATGTGAAAGATATATTGTTTGTCAAGGCAGGCCAAAAGATTGTCATCACGGAGACAGATGAAGGCTAGATAGAGGTATTTTTGTGAGCCGCGAAGGGACGCGAAGAAAGAGAGGAAGTTGTGAAGTTGAGAGGTTAAGAGGTTAAGAAAACTAAAAAATCTTTTCCTTTAAGTTCTCTCTCAACTTCTTAGCTTAACTGTTCGTGGGGAACTTTCATTTACAATATATCCCCCTTTATTTTCCAATGACCAGCTTTTCTAGAATTTGTTGGTAAATTTCCCTTTCTGGGCTTTGGGAATGATATTTCACTTCTCCATATCCGTCAACGTAACCACGTAAACAAAAATTTTTTTGCTGAAAAGAGTACAAAAAAAATTTTTGCGGGCTTCACCCGCGTGGTGACGTTGACTGATCTGGCGAAGTGAAATCTTTTCCAATTAAGCCCAGAAAGGCAAAATAGATTTGGAGCCAAATCTTTTACGCTGCGATTTCAAAGCCTTTGGCGGCCCTGCCGGGGGCCAAACTTTTAAAAAAGTTTGATCAAAACTTTTTATAGCCCTTCGGGCGATTGGTTTACAGTCATTTTAAGGTAGATGGGACACTATGCTTATTCTTTGTTTACCTTTTTATATTTATAGAAATATAACAACACCCGGTGCCGAAACACAGGGTCCTCACCCATGTGCTCCAACAACTCTTTCTCTTCGGCCGGCACCAACTCCTCTAACCCCGGAGCTTTTTTCTCTTCTAACTTTTTCTGCTCCATCTCTTTTGTTTTATAATACATAGGGCCGCTGTTGAATAACAACCAATCCATGGATATTCCTATGTCCTTGTGCAACCGCTGCAGCGACAGCATAGAGGGAACGGTTTCGCCGCTCTCGTTCTTGTAATAGGAGGTATTGCGAATCCCCAATCTTCCGGCCATTTCTCTCACAGAAAAATTCAATTGTTTTCGCAGTGTTCTCAATCGCTGCCCGACGCCCTGCATTAAATTACCTCTACTTTTTAGCATTTTATCCTCCTTATGCTCCGGTATGCTTTTTTAATATGTATTATACGAAATTCTTTTACCGTTGGTTTGCTTTTTCCCTTAAAAAAATAAAAAAAATTCTTCCCATGATACTTTTGTCTCTTTCTAAGACATATTTATGTCTCCCCACTGGATATGTAACCATTCCCAATGGAAATGTAACCCGTCCTAAGAGAAATTTATCCCTTTGTAAAAGACTTGTGTCAATTTCTAAGAAAAATTTATCCCTTTCTAAAGCAAATATATCCCTTTCTAAGAGAAAATCGACCCTTTGCACAAGACATGCGATTCTTTCCAAGACACATTCATCTCTTTGTAAGAGATATTTAATTCCTTAAAAAGGAAATTTAGTTCTTCCTAATAGAAATGCATCCCGTCCCAAAAGACACTATCTTCTTTCTAAGATACATTTAGTTCTTTCTAAAACATATTTACTTCTTCCTAAGAATCATTTATCCTTTCCTAAGAAGCATTTTGTTCTTCCAACAAGATATTTACCTCTTCCTAAGCTCTTTTTGTTTCTTCCTAAGATGATTCTCTTCAAGTTTTTTTTCTTTTCCTTCGTGTTCTTCGTGCTTTTAACCGCATTGTAAATGCATTCGTGGCTAAAATTTCTCTGTTTTACACTTTTATGATCTCTCCGCTGCGCGGAATCATGACCTTATATCCTTCAGCCTCCAGGAGTTCCTGGAAAGGATTTAACTGGTCTTCTTCGCCGTGCACAAGAGCGATTCGTTTTATTTTAAGCCGGGACTCCCTCAAGAATCTCAGCATTTCGTTTTTATCGCCGTGAGCGCTGAATCCCCCGATTTCATCCACGTGGGCATGCAGCGGATAGGTTTTATTTAAGAACTTCATGATAGGAGGAGTTCCCTGCCGGCCGGATGCTTCATAGTTGTTTCCGGCTTCCATTATACGGCGTCCCAGGGTATGCTTTGCCTGGTAGCCCACAAACAAAACCGTGTTTTGCGGGTTATGGATTTTATAACGTAAATGATGGAGAATTCGCCCGGCTTCGCACATTCCTGATGCGGAAATAACAATGTTAGGGGACTTATCGTTTACCAGTTCCATGGATTCTTCCACGGATTTAACGAAATGAATCTGGTCGAACATAAACGGATTTTGTCCGATCTCCAGGAACGTCTTATGGGTCAGCAGGTCATATATTTCCGGGTGTTCCCCGAAAACCCGGGTCAGGTTGACAGCCAGGGGACTATCGATATATATGGGCAGGGTCGGCACTTCGTTTTCATTGTATATTTCATGCAGCAGGTAAATGATTTCCTGGGTTCGTCCAAATGCAAAAGAAGGAATAACAATAGACCCTCCCCGCTCCACAGTAGTAGTAATGACTTTTTTCAGTTCATTTTTCAGTTCTTTTACCGGTTCATGTTCACGGTCTCCATAGGTGCCTTCCATTACCAGGAGGTCAATAGTACGATCTTCTTCCGGGAATACGGTATTAGGATTCCGGATAATGGGCTTGTCGAACCTCCCGATATCCCCGGTATATAAAATCCTGTAAACCGTTCCCTTGACCACAGCTTTGATTAAGCTCATCGCCGCTCCGAGAATGTGCCCGGCCTCGTAAAAGGTACAGGTGATATCTTTGCCCACGGTAACGGGATACTCGTAAGGATAACCTTCGAAATATTCCAGGGCGTCTTCGGCATCCGCTGTGGTATAAAGCGGTTCTATGCTTTTTAGATGGAACCTGTCAATCCATTGATCCACGACGTCGGTTTTGATGCGGTGGGGGCCTTTTTTCAACAGTGTTTTGATGGTTTGGATTTCTTTATTTGTTAATTTTTTCTTTTTCGCGGATTTTTTCTTTTCGTGCAGGAAGTGCCGGACCGTTTTATAGTTAAGGTACTGGGCATCGGATTCCTGGATATGGGCGCTGTCTCTTAACAGGTAGTGGCAGGCATCGACAGTGGCCCGGGTGGCGATTACGCGGCCGTGGAAATTCCAGTTGGTGAGCAAGGGAATTCTCCCACAGTGGTCGATGTGGGCGTGGGACAGGACTACATTGGTTAAAATCCGGGGGTCGATGGGCATGGCCCTGTTTTTGGCATTGCTCTCTTTTCGTCTACCCTGGAACATGCCGCAGTCCAATAAAATGCGGCTGTTGTTGGCGGTCAGCAGGTGCATTGAACCTGTGACTTCTCTAACGGCTCCATACGATGTCAGATACATTGATTTCTCCTTATTTTTCTCGGAACTGATTTGATGAAGAAGTATTTTATAAGAATATAACGTTAATTTCAACCACTAATTTAGTTTATGCCTCCGGCGGCCAGGCCCCACTGCGTGGGGGAGCATTTGCAGTGCCAGGACGGCGTACGACGCTTCAAACGACGTATCGTCTCCATGGGCATTCCTTAATACCGCACTGTAAGTGCACCCTGGACCCCGCAAAAATTTTTTATATGCGGACAGTCATTGTACCGCGCATCTCAACATCGTGCCACACCGGGTCTACCCTCCAATGACGAAAAAACCAACCGCCCGAAGGGCTATAAAAAGTTTTGCAGGGGATTCCAAAGGGGGCGGTTTTTCAAAAGAGCCCCCTTTGGTCGCCGAAGGCAAAAAAAAGTTCTGATAGAGTTTTATTAGGAGTTTCAGGATGGGCAGACAAATAGTTTTCCAGGTTTTTTCTTATTATCTGCCCATCCTGTAGATAAAAAATAGGGGTTAGTAGATCCGCACGGAGGGCAGAAGTTTTTTCAGAGTGCCCGTGCGGTAGGAGAGTTCGGAAGGCGAAGTTTAGTCGAGCTTGTCAATAACATTTACCGTTAAACATTCCACGGATTTAAACAGAAATCCATTGAATCCACGCAGAAGGCTCTTGATTGATGAAGAAATCTATTGGATCCACTGCAAAGAAAGAAGGCAGCCAAAAAATTACCTGCACTCTTCTCATATTATTCCGGTTCATCCTCACCGACAGATACATTAACAGTTAGAGGTGTTTCAGGAGGTAAATCATTGGGTACAATATTAATTGTCCACCTCGATTCTGTCCTTGAAGACATTGTCATGACATCGACATCTGCTCTTACCTTAATAGAGTAATCTCTTATATCTACACCATAGGGAGCATTGATGTTCAGAGATACTTCTGGCCCTGGCAGGTGAAAAAACTCAGAGTTTCCACGTGCAATAGTGATATCTAAATCACTGCTGCCGTCCGGGAGTTTACGTATAACATTTATATCATCCATTGATCTATTATGAATATAAAGATCGGCTCGATCTGCCATTTTAACCTCCTATTCTTTTGTTGAGCTTAATAAAAGCCAACTGCTTTTATTAAGGGCTCCAATTATTTAACATCAAAATATTTACCATTTTTTATTTAAAATGTCAAACGATCAAAAATCCGCAGACAAATTTCCTTTTGTAGGTGGACCTTATGTGGGCCACCTAACTTTTCCTGAGAACAAAATATCTTACAACTGATCAACAATAGCAATGAACTCTGAGATTCTGGTACATTCCGCTCCTTTGGATTGTATCTCGGCGTTGGGATATATAATGGAGGTCCAACACTTTCCTGTGTATCTGAAATCTTTAGTATCACCGCGCACAACTATTCCTATCACCTCATGGGTATCGCTGCTGAATACGGGTGACCCGCTGTTGCCGCTGAAAACATCTAATTTAGCCCCAAAATAGGTTTCACTGACATTCTCTACAGATGCCCCCGATGCATATTTCAATGGTAACCCCACCGGGTGGCCGATGACATAGACAGGTTGACCGCGGAAAACCTTCTTCTTGGACAACGTCGCAATTGGCTGCCCCACAACTTTTCGGTCTAACTTCACTAGCGCCCAATCAGTCCAATTCCCCGTACCTCTGCGATAATCCCTATAGGGAACTTTTACTCCTTTATAAATATTATCGTTTGAAACTTTTATTACTGGTGTGGAGGAATTAAGCATTTTAAATCCAAAAATAATACGGAGGTTTGTTACAGTCCTTCCATTCACAAAACTAGCCGCGGTTGCGATCATATCTTCTTTTACCAGGAAACAACTAACCAATGACTTTGCTGCTATGGGTTGATTATGGAAGGGCTCACACTCACACAGGTTAAACGTTTTTCCATAATTTTTGACTTTCAGTGTTGAGAATCCTTTGTCATCAACCAAATTATCTTTCATACAAAGGGCCGCAACGCAATCAGCATTTTTTCTGACTTTTTCATCCGTGATCTCATAAAAATCCATCCGATCATCTTTGAACCATATTCCCATGTTCTACATTCCTCCTTCCCTTGATTTTGATCTTACCAAATCAGACAACTCACTCGCAGGGTAAAGGGCAAGGCGGTCTCTATAATAGAGACGATGAAGATTTTCCTGGTTTGTGATGTCGGAATTGACTGGATCCTTATGGTTTTCCAGTGTTCTAATAAGCTGTCCGCTTTCAAGTTTCCACACCTTGATCGTTTCATCAAAACTCCCGGAAACAATTAGCCGGTTATCATGGTTGATGAAAACTGAGTTGACAATGCCCTCATGCCCTTCAAATGTCCTGACGAGGTGTCCGTTTTTTAAATCCCACAATCTCACCGTTTTATCGTCACTCCCTGAAACCATCCATCTGTTATTCGGGCTTACAAAAACAGATCTAACCCAATCTTCATGCCCTTCTAATGTTCTTATTAAGTGACCGTTTTCCAAATCCCATAATTTCACCATTTTATCGTCACCGCTGGATACAATACTCCGGTTATCCGGGGTAATAAAAATTGACCATACATTATTTTCATGACATTTCATTGTTTTGATAAGACAGCCATTTCCCAGGTCCCATACTTTCACCGTTTTATCATCACCTCCGGATACAATTCTACGGGTATTTGGGCTGACGAAAACTGAAAGTACAGCGTGATTATGTGCTTCCAGTGTTTTGATGAGTTGTCCACTGTCTAAATCCCACAATTTCACTGTTTGATCCGAACTGCCGGATACAATCATCCTGTCATCCGGGCTGATAAAGACTGAATTAACCCAATCTTTATGACCCTGAAAGGTTGTAATAAGATGCCCGTTTTCCAGATCCCACAACTTCACCGTGTGGTCTGAACTGCCGGATGCGATCCACCGGTTATCCGGGCTGATAAAAACTGATAATACATAATGAACATGCCCTTCCAAAGTTTTGATGAGATGACCGCTTTCAAGGTCCCACACTTTCACCGTTTTATCATCACTCCCTGAGACCATAAACCTGCCATCTTTGCTGATTGCCACTGTTCTTATAATATCTTTATGTCCCTGGTCCACGAATACCGGGGATAGTCTCATTGTATCGACTTCAGGTACTCCTGTTCCAAGATAAACGTTGTCTTTATAGGTTTTTATATCAAGATTACTATGATAAAAACCGGCTCCGGTAAAATCATTGTCTTTAATAATACAGGATTCAAATGCCGTATCCATGAAATTGCTTAGACTAAAATCGGAGCCTTCAATAGTGCAATTCTCAAATCGACAATTTTTAAAATTACAATGATGGGCCGTCACCTGGTCAAAACGAACATTTTTAAAATTCGAACCGTTGAAATCAGTGCCTTTCATATGCGTTTCGCTAAATAATATACCTTTAAAAGACGTTCCATTGAAAACCGAGTCTTCCACTTTTGTTCTGGTAAAATTGGCATTATTGTAAACCATATAAGGCAGAGTCCACCCATTCAACAATGCACCCTGAAGTTCAAACTTTGTGGGAAGATGAGTTTGAATCAAATTTTTAAAGGCTCCCACATCCCGGTGTGAAAATCCGATATCTTCCTTCAAGGAAAATTGTTGTTTTAGAAAAACCATCCTTAGAATCATATAAAAAACGAAAAGCGCATTTTCAGAGATTTGATCACGATATTCTTCCTTTAATAAACCGGAAACTTTCCTTATTGTGCTTTCATCATCTCCCATCAAATGCCTTAAGAAAAAAACGATCTCCCCGGAAAGTAACTTCAAATTGAGAATATCGAAATTTTCCTTTAAAAGCTCCTTTTTGATCTTTCTCGCAATGAAAAACTCATGGAAAGACCTATGAGCAAAAGAGTAATTGTCATCTTTATCCCGTACCAGGAAAGAAGCTGTTCTCACCAAGTTGACCGTTATTTCCAGATCACGATCTGGTTTGAACTCCCCTTTAAGATGTTCGCTTATCATGTCGGATAAAGCGGAATAGTGAATACTGATCTTTCCTTCATTCCAGAGTCTATACGCCAGCCCCTCCACCAGTTCTTGTTTTAATTCCCTGGTAATTTGCAATTGAGGATAATCTCTTTCAAGCCAGTATTGCGTATAAGCTTCGTAAAGATGGGTCAGGTTAAATTTCTTCTCTTCCTCTCTTATTATGGGAAGGGTTTTAGCGATCATATCCAGCAGTACAGGACGAGACGAAAGGTCATGCAAATTGTAGATGGATTTGATTTTTTGGTACGCAGTTTCCCATTTTTCCCCCATGGATTTTTGCAGGTATTCCTGAATCTGGGGGTCGGAAAATTCTTTTAGGTAGACAATTTCATATCCCGGTCTATTTGAAATTTTCCGAAACAGCATGGAGGCAAAATCCGACATGTCACCGATTCCCTGTTTTTTCAGTATCCGCTCTACCTCGTCTTTGTCCCTGAAATAATGTGTCCTGGAAATGAGAATAACTTTTGCGTCACCCCTAACTGCTTTGTTTAACTCCTCGAAATTATTCAGCGTGTCATCTGGACTATTCATAGCTGCCATCTCATCAAAGGCATCAAAAATAAGGAGAACGTGACCGTCGGCCAATAATGATAAAAACGTTTCTTCATCGATTGGATTCACTTTGGCTCTTTCCAAATGCTGCTGAAGTAAGCTTTTAAAACGAAAGACTCCTTTATATTCTTTTAAATTGATCAGAAAAGGAATCCTACTTTTCTCTGGGGCGTTTTTATATTCTATTGCCATTTTGTAAGTCAAGGCCTCAGCAAAACTGGTTTTACCGGCACCGTAATCGCCCAGCAAGGAAAGCTGTTTCCTGTTCGGATCCTGGAGCCATTCTTCAACAAATTTGAAACTGTTGATTATCTCTGGCTTATATTCCTGGTGGAAATCCTGTTGAATGTACAGTTTATATAGGGGAGAGGATTCAAATGTTTTGATCAGTTTAGACAAATAATAGTCAAAATTCATTAATCGCTTTTGCAACCTATCATAGGTATGTAATATAATTCTATGCGCCGATGCTGCTTTAACGGCAGAATCAGTAAATTCTTTATTGGAAATAATCATTACTTCACAATCGTTGCTGAGAGACAGACATTCTGGATCATTCTTAACCGCTTCGCGAGCGGCAAAAGCTTTATCAACAACCTCCCGGCCGACTTTTTCTTCCCAATCCTTACACTCGATTATATAATATTCGTACTTTTCTCCAAAGCTCTTTTTCTTTTTAATAAAGACATCGATTTCATATCCTGAGAAAACCCGATTGTATTCCACATTAAATCCCATTAATTTGAAGATGTCACCTACTTTTTGTTCGAAGGATTTCCCTTTTTTATATCGGTATGTCTTTTGATACATATCATTAGCATTAATACCTTTCCTTTTCTTTACTTTCTTCTTTTTCCTATCAACAGCCATTACCTGTTCCTTCCACACACAATACTAAGTTCTAAATATAACAAAAACTACAATCATTGTCAAGAATAGACGCTGATTGCTCAGAAAAGGTAACCGCCCTCCTTTTCCCAAACTTTAGAAAGTGGAAAAATCTCCAGGCAAAAAATCCGGGTTAATGACCTCTCCTACCGCACGGGCACTCTGAAAAAACTGCTGCCCTCCGTGCGGATCTACTACACCATACTTTTATCTCCAGGATGGACATAATAACTAAGAAAAGAACTTAAAAACTTTTTGTATGTCCATCCTGAACTCCTATAAAACTCTATCAGAACTTTTCGGTGCCTCCGGCGGCCAGGGGGGTTCTTTTCGAGAAAACCACCCCCCTGGACCCCCCACAAAAGCTTTTGTTTATTTTTATTGGTTCCCGGGTTATGGCATTTCACTCATAATTGACTGGCAAAAAATTCCAAATCCCGTTATTAATGCTTGATGCTCTGGAAATATAAGCGAATACCCAGGTGGTAACTGGTCCCTTGCGGATAATAAAGAGCTTCGGTGGGATCGAAATAGAGAATATTATTGGTTACCATATCTCTTACCAGGTCATCCGTTTCATCCTTGTCGATACCGGCTTTGACAAAATCTCTGATATCTACGCTGCCTTTATCAATAAAAAGGGATAACGCTTTTTCTTTTTGATCATCGGTACCGATATAATAAGCGATCAAGCTGCGCATTTTCTTTTTATAAATAGATAAAACTTCATCCAGGGGGCTGTCAAACAACTCTCTCAATATCTCTTGAATCTCCCACATACTTCCGCCTACCATTCCCCATATCTTTTCCACTTCCTCCGGCTTGAGGGTGTAATCCGTTATACCGGAATATTTCTTNNACCGGAATATTTCTTCAGGTTTAACAACCATTCTGTAACATCTTCTTTGGGAAGATAATCCACTTTGTAAAATCCTGATGCCTTTTTCAGTTTTGAATCCGTATAAACAGTGTTTACGAAATACCCATCCGAAGAAGCAATAATAATATTGGCAAGATGGGATTCCTTGGTCATGGCCACAAAAAAATTGAACAACTCGATAATCAACCGGCGGTCCCTGCCGTTATCCATATATATCTTATCCAGTGCCTGGAGTTCATCGATAATTAATACAGGTTTTATTCCTTTGTTTTTTAACCGTATAAACTCTTTTTCCATGATTTTAAAGGGATCGACTCTCCCTTTCTGCATCTTTTTCTCAATTTGAGAATTGATCTTGAAAAATCCCACATTGATGTCCGCAGATACCTTTTCTTTCTTTTCATATTCATCATCCACTTGGAAAAATACGCTGAGAAAATCTTTGTAATTATATTTATCGCTAAATTCAGTAAATGTTTTTCTCAGGTTCAGAAATCTCACATCCAGTTTTTGTTCTTTTCCCACCTGTTCTAAAAATTTGTACAACAGGGTTGTTTTACCCGAAGACTTGGGGCCGTGGACAAAAAGAATAGACTCCGGTTCTTCATCGATATACGTTTTTAAATAAGTTAATTCCTTTTGTCG
>JABAOH010048536.1_pt1 | contig 10901 bp, 9 predicted proteins | sample 7062181 | NCBI WGS metagenome assembly JABAOH01 (sample SAMN14538630, study PRJNA623070) | marine sediment metagenome | biome: marine biome [ENVO:00000428]; feature: marine pelagic biome [ENVO:01000023]; material: deep marine sediment [ENVO:00002113]; isolation source: pool of 5 deep marine... | reverse complement strand
GACGGGTGATCGGAATAATCACGTCGACGAGAACAGCATGCGCCAAAGATTCGGCTTCCCGGAGGTAACTCATTACCTGATTCAGCAACAAAGAGCTATGCGCTATATGGATCTTCTTTCCATGCTTCATACTCTCGTGCGCAAAACTGCACGTGGTCGCAGTCTAATGTAACCCTGAAATAGCGGGCCATCTGCTCAACATAGTGTCGATATCGGATCGGAGACTGTCTAGTAACTTCAATAATCCCACATCATATAATCCCGTAATCCCGGGCTTCGAATTCAAACTCGTCCTTTGTTGCGAGGGCTTTTGTGGTATTGAATAGCCTCATTGTGTAGCTCTCCATCAGCACAGGCTTACTAGAACAAACGCACAACGCCGCGCATGAACTGTGCGGGCACGCACCCAAGGGAACGCCCAAAGATAAACGCGCCGGCTCGATGCGCTTGTTATATGGCCGTTAGACCAGTAAGACTAAATTCTGACAGTCAGGGCTACTCGGTCGGAAGGCCAGCGGCTTTCCAGGCTTCCATACCTCCTTCCAGGTAACAGACGTTCGTGAAGCCCATGTCCTTAAGAAGTTTTGCTCCTATGGCGCCATTCGGACCTAGCTGGCAGGTGGTGATAATCTGGCGCGAGCGATCTTGAAGTCTGGCATCGCGCCAATCTTCGGGTAGCTCCAGATCCGCCCTGACCGGCAGCATGCCGAGCGAGATGTTCAACCCGCCGGTGGCCAGGCCGGTGGATGGAATGTCGGCAGCGTCGCGGACATCCACGAGCAAGGCATTCGGGTCTTGCTTCAACCGTTGTTGAGCTTCCTCAGCACTGATTCCCTCAACCTGTGCCATTGCCTCTTCGGCCATTTGCATAAAAGACTTTGCCATTGTTCCACTCCTTCTTTTGCGCGATTACTCAGCGAAAGCATCGGGCGTCTGGCAGGAGGAAGAGCGCTATTCCCACTGAGGATGTCGCCGGTCCGTGACTGCTCGGGCTGGTGCGAGGATCCAATACTCAATCCGCTGCACTATGAAGTCAATCCCCACTATCACTAGCGGAGGGAGGGCGAAGAGCAAGATCGACCCAGGTCGCCCCTAATTTTTTCAACTTCCCGGTCTCGAAAGGGGGAGGTGGCGGTCCTTGCCTGACCCCTTGTGAAAGAGCCAGGGGAAAGACGACTCTATTGCTGGTATTTCTGCCCTTATCCCGAATGGATAGCGTCAGCGTGAGCTCACCCCAATCGTTCCGCAAATCACCTATGCCACTCCAGATCATACAATCGAGATATCCAAACAGTTTTGCCCGATTACCTGTCTTAATACCCACGTAGTTGACGCGAGACCCGCGATGACCTCGATTGACCACGGCTACGATCTTCCTCATATCCCCATCCGGGTCGCTCGCCTCCAAGTAAATCCTCCATTTTTCGTTATGGGATAACTTCTCAGAGGCAAAAGAGTGTGTGATAACGGGCGGACTCCCTGTTGGCTCAGTCTGCCTTTCCGCCAAAGTCGTACAGCGGACCATCACGAACGAAAGATTCATGAGGCTGAGAATAAGGACGATCTTTTCAAGCGTCCTCATAAGCTCTCCTCTCCTTAAAAAACCCTATAGTAAAAGTTATGGTTTATCAGGATTGAAAAACATGGGGGAAATCATGTATTTCTTGGCAGGAGACACTGTATTTTTGACTTGGTTGATTGGAATCCAGACTCAAAATAACCCCAAATGCACCCTATCTCCGTCCAAAACTAAAAAGGGATTAGGCTGAATCGCCTAACCCCTTGAAATCATTTGACCGAATAGGACCCTGTCTCGGCTATCATATCCATTAGATATCTGTGATCTTTACCCTTGATTTCAAGATGATACCGATCATCCAGGGGCGAGCCAAAATTATCGATAAGCGGTAGAAACATGCACCGGATGAGGACTGACGGAAAATCCATAGTTAGGAACAAATACTTTAGGGCCCTATCGATAGGAGTATCCCAAAAGATTGACATTATTTTTGGACCTGCTAATATGGGTTTACTACCCCTTTTGAGCTGAACGCACAAATTGAGCGCAGGGGAAGTTGAGTTGGTGTGGGGCCCGTTCTTCGGAGTGAAGGGACGGGCTTTATTCATTCAGGGGAATAACAGAGATAGGTTCCGACGAATAACCTTTGGGCCGGGGGGAATTTCATAGGGGGGCTATTAGAGATGAAGTGCTCCAAATGCCAGTTTGATAATCCTGACAGCATGAAATTCTGTGGCGAGTGTGGAGCTAAATTAGAGAGGATGTGCCCAAAATGCAATTTCCCAAATCCCCCCGAATTTAAATTCTGTGGTGAATGCGGCCACAATTTGACCGTTCCCTCAGAGCCACCCCCCAGAGACCTTTCCTTGGATGAGAAACTGGCAAAGATTCAGCGTTACCTTCCCAAGGGGCTGACTGAGAAAATCCTGGCTCAGAGGGGAAAGATTGAAGGGGAGCGTAAGCAGGTCACGGTGATGTTCTGTGACATGGAGGGGTTTACTCCGCTTTCGGAAAGGCTTGGCCCCGAGGAAGCATACGCTGTCATGGACCAGGTGTACGAGGTCCTCATTCACAAGGTCCATGAGTATGAGGGCACGGTCAACGAGATGACCGGGGATGGAATTGTGGCCCTCTTTGGAGCCCCCATTGCATTGGAGGACGCCCCCCAGCGGGCGATTCGATCAAGCTTTGCGATCCACCGGGAGATGGCCAGGTTTAGCGAGAGAATAAAGCAAGAAAGGAAGGGCATATCCCCTCTCAAAATGCGGATCGGCATTCATACTGGCCCCGTGGTTGTGGGTACTTTGGGCAATGATCTCAGGGTCGAGTTCAAGGCAGTAGGGGACACGGTGAATCTGGCCTCACGCATGCAGGAGCTGGCTGAGCCGGGGACAACCTTTGTGTCTGAGGAGACCTTCAGACTGGGCGAGGGATTCTTTCGGTTTGAGGCCCTGGGGAAAAGGGGGGTTAAGGGCAGGGAAGAGCCGGTCAATGTCTACAGGGCCATTGCCACCAGCACCAGGAGGACACGGTTTGACGTAAGTGCAGAGCGAGGCCTTACACCCTTTGTTGGGAGGGAGCGAGAGCTCGAGCTTCTGGTGGATGGTTTTGAGCGGTCAAAGGCAGGCAGGGGACAGGCCTTTTCCATAGTCTCTGAGGCCGGGGTGGGAAAATCCAGGCTTCTGTATGAGTTCAGGAAGATCGTGGCTAATGAAGATGTGACGTTTTTGGAGGGAAGGTGCCTGTCGTTTAGCCGAGGTGTGGCCTATCATCCGGTGATAGATGTCCTGAAGTCGAGCTTCGATATCAGGGAGAGTGATGGAGATCTTGAGATAAGGGAGAAGGTCAAAAAAGGGCTGAGGATAGTGGCGACAGATGAGGCGTCCACTCTTCCATATCTATTGGAGCTCTTAGCGGTAAAAGACAGTGGGATTGACAAGATACCCATGAGCCCTGAGGAGAGGAAAAGTCGAATCATTGAAGCATTGAGGCGAATCGTCCTGAAGGGTTCTGAGATTCGGCCCCTGATCATGGCCTTTGAGGATCTCCACTGGATTGATAAAAGCTCAGAAGATCAGTTGAAGCATCTGTTGGAAAGCATACCGGGGGCAAGGATTTTATTGATATTCACGTATAGGCCTGAGTTCGTGCACACCTGGGGCGCAAAGTCCTTTCATAGCCAGGTAACTCTGAACCGGCTCTCCAACCGGGAAAGTCTTGCGATGGTTACCAATCTTCTAGGTACGGACGATATACAGAGGGACCTTGAGGAGTTCATCCTCGAGAAGACCGAAGGGGTCCCCTTTTTCATAGAGGAGCTGATAAAGTCCCTCAAAGANNCCCGCCACGGTTCAGGATGTCATCATGGCGAGGGTTGACTCCTTACCCGAAGGTATCAAGAGCCTCCTTCAGACAGCCTCAGTGGTTGGGAGAGAGTTCAGCTACGACTTAATCATGAGGGTAACGGGGCTCACAGAAAAAGTGTTACTTTCTCAACTATCTGTTTTAAAGGACTCAGAGCTTCTCTATGAGAGAGGGATATATCCCCAATCGACCTATCTCTTCAAGCATGCGCTCACGCAAGAGGTTACTTATAACAGCTTACTTCTGAAGAGGAGAAAGGAGATTCATGAAGAGATAGGAGAAGCCATAGAGGCCCTTTACCCGGATCGGCTCGAAGAGCACTACGAACTCTTGGCCTGCCACTATGCGAGCAGTGCCAACACGGACAAGGCGGTGCAGTATTTGGATTCGGCCAACCAGAAGTCGGGCAGGGTTCACGCCATGGGGGAGGCTAAGGCCTATTTTGAAGAGGCCATGGAGCTCCTCGATGCCCTGCCCGAGACCGAGGAGAACCGATGGAGGCGAATCTCCCTGTTGGTAAACCAGGGGATGGTGTTCTTTCTGCTCTTCAAGTCCCCGGAGTATTACGACCTTTTGACACGCTACGAGCCCATGGCCAGAGGGTTAGGGAACCCAGAGCTGCTGGGGGCGTTCTATGCCCGCTTGGGACATTGTGAGTTTTCGTTCGGCAACTATGATCAGGCTATCCAAACCCTGACAAAGGCAGCAGAACTCGCTGAAGCGTCTGGAAATGTTGAAGAGGCGGGGTATGCATATGTGTTCTGGGAATTTAGCCATTTTGATAGGGGCGACTTCGAGCGAGTCCTTGCCTTGAAAGAAGACGTCCTTCGCACGATGGAGCAGCGGTTTAACCTTCGTTTTCATACGTATGCGTTGTCCGTAGCCTCAAGGGCTTACGCATGTCTCGGTCGCTGGGATGAGGCGGTGGAAGAAGCTCAAAAGGCGCTGAGCGTAGCCGAGGAATTTTCAGACAACAGCCTGATCTCCTTTGTCGCCTGGAACCTCTCGATAGCCTATACCTGGAAAGGCGAACTAGCTAGGGCGGTCGAATATGGGGAGCTAGCGGTCCAGAAAGCTCCAACGCATGCCGACACAGCGTGGGCGCAGAGAAGTCTTGGATGGGCTTTGTGCCGAGCCGGAGATACAACGAGAGGGATTGAGCTTCTGACTACGGTGTTAGCGATTTTTCGAGCTGGACGGTTCATTACGGGTGAAATTCCTCTCACGTGCTTTTTAGGCGAAGGCTATTGGCTGGCCGGGGAGGGCGAAAAAGCGAGGCAGACGCTCGAAGAAGGTCTGGAAATGGCAGAGCGCTATGGGGTGAGGTATAATGCTGGTTTCGCTCACCGCCTTTTGGGCGAGAGCGTCCTGAAAACCAACCCGACTCAGGCGGCATTCCACTTCGATAAAAGCATCGCCATTTTTCGAGAGATCAAGGCCGAGAACGAGTTGGCGATGGCCTACGCAGGCTATGGCCGGCTCCAGAAGCAGCAAGGTGAAATCGCTCAGGCCCGGGAGTATCTAACGAAGGCCCTGGAGATCTTCGAGCGCTTGGGGACCCTGATCCAGCCGGATAAGGTCAAGGAGGAGTTGGCCGAGTTGCCGGAAGAGGGCTAAGCGCTCTTCGGAATGCAAATATCGTTTTGACCAGGAGCCATTGAGATGACGCTTATCTCTGATGCGATCTATTGAATACAAGGTGTTATCGATCCTCGGGGGACAAGCTAAGAGTATTGATTTGCGGTAAAAACATGCACCGGATGCGGACTGACGGAAAATCCATAGGTTAGGAATCGCTCCCCCTGCGGGTTCCCCGGCGCCTCATGAATCCCCGTTGGGCGAAGACGGGATCGGGTGTCGTGCAAAAAAAGCCAGCACGGATAGAAGTTCCTTCGAGGCAAATGAAAGCTTCACGCCTCAGGAAGCCGCTAGCTCGGTTGACGACTGAAGGAGTAATCCATGTCTCAGGCGAAAAAGGAGCTTAACACAAGGCGGCTTCATAGGAGTATGTGATTGAGCCCCTTGCGGGAATATGGTCTCAAGGCTTCCTCCAGAAGATTGGTGAGATGAAGTTTTTTAGAATCTTTTTGTTTTTGTGCCACAACGGTGCAATAATTTCCAAAGAATATTCTGAAATCTTGAGAAAATAAGAGAAATTCTGAGGAAATCCTACATTCCATGAAATCAAAAATAGGAAGCCTGACGAGAGAGGAAAACAATTTCCTACCATCGATCCAATTACAGTTTTTAAATATACTAATTATTACAGCTACTTATAAGTCACTAAAAATCATAATGGAAAAACTTTAACCCATTTCTCACCTTTTCCTCCTCTTTTGTCTGATAATTAGCACGTTCCTACAGCTATATTGTACAAAATAATATAATATTTCTAAATACTTATAATACATTACCTTCACAGTTAAGATGCTGGAATGAAGTTTGCTACCAGTAAGTACATCTTATTCTCCGAAAAAGCCAACCCATCCGTGAGGGTGGGACGGAATGCTGCGGGTCTAGCGGGGGAAGATCCCTGAGTTCCGAGATTAGGCAGCGTTGATTTGTTAGACAGCCGGGTTGCCGAAGTGAATAGGTAACTCGGCTTTATTATTTTTGGGACGAGCGCAGACGTGTCTAATCCACTAATCGTATTGAGTGTGAATGGTGAGGAACAAGCTCGGATTTTGAAATACAGGGGGGCACGGAATGAGAAGAATATGGGTTTATTGGTTCATACTAATCCTGGCAATTCTTGTTTTTTCACTAGGAATTGTCGAGGCCGCTGAGTATCAATGTCATGTCATTACGGACACGGGTACATACAAGATATACAAAGCTCGGTGGTGGGAGCTTCAGAAGGAGTTTGATAAGCGAGTGCCCCAGCATAAAGGATTACTCGTCTTAGCATTCTCAGACTTTAACCGAAAGGAGATATGGTATTCAGAGGATGCACTCGAGGCAGCTATTGAAAAGATTCCCGGGCTGGGGAGATTATTCAAACATCCCATAGAGGTGGAGCTTGAAAATGTATTAAGTTACGGGAATTTAGTTAGAGCTCTTGCCCAAGACAAAGAGGATTTGGCAAGGACAAACGAGAGACCAATATTCGATTGGGATGCGGATAAGAGAATAAGATGAAGAGGTTCAATTATTGGTCAAAGCGGGAAAGATCGGGAAAGGCGAAGATATAAGCGTTTCAAGCTCTCACGGGCTCTGGCTTACCATTGGGGAATCACAAAGGGTGCCCTTCGAACTGTTGACTTGAGCCTGGGCGGGGTTAGAATCCAAACCGATAGTCCCATCCCCGTTGGTGAAAGGTTAGATCTGATCATACTCCTCCAATATGAGGCCATCAGACCAGCGGGAAGGGTAGTCCGATCAGACCCGTCATCGAATGGAAAATGCGATGTTGGGATCTGTTTCGAAACGATTTCCCATCAGTGCTTGAAACGACTTGAACGATTTCTCTACGGGGCCATCCTGCAAGACAAGCTAGCGAAGCGGGAGAAGCCCTCTGGTTAGTCCTCCCTAAAGGGTTTGGAATCGAAAGCCTTCGAATTGGGTGGTTTGAAGGCCAACTTCTCACGTGGCTCCAGAAATCATATCCCGGGGGACTACCAAAGATATGCCCATCGGCGCGAGATTGGCGAGAACGAGATAAGGGTTTTCCTAAACAACAAAGGGATCGATCAGGTCAATATCTATTATTTGATGAAGTCCCTGACGCGTGGATCACTTTATTGTTAGGCGCTATTAAGGAGCCAATGAGCAGTGGATTAGATGCCTTCATAGGTGGCTCGGGCTTTTCGAATGATTTTAGATCCACATCAATCGATTCGAAAAGACCTCATGCAGATAACAGAAATATTTGTATCAGCTATGCGTAGTTTCTGGAGCCCAGCGAGCCGGAGTTTCATGGAAATCCGTAAAGGGACGGTTCAATGAAATCTAAGCCTTCAGATATCTGGTNNGAGTCTGAGAAAAGGGGTTATTTGCAAGAAATCATGAAGGGCGGACATCTCTCTAAAGTGGTAAAGGAAGCCAATCAGGCCATCAAGGAGAAGGGCCTTGCCATTTCCAAGGTCAAGGAGGAAGTAGGCAATCTTCGCTCCTTGTGGGGGGGAGAGCTTGCTCGATTCAGAAAAGAATTGATCGAGGAAAAGCAGAGGGACCTTAACCGTTCGATGCAGGAGCGGGCCCGGTATCTGAAGCGAATAGAGGAGCTGGAAGTGGAGATATCCAGATACCGCTACCTTGTAACCGGGAAAAAAGATCGCCACCTTGTGGAGGTAGAAAGTCTCCTGCCGTTGGAGGTATCGCATCAGGATGACTTTCAGCCCATTGATGAAGTCATTGGTCATATGAAACTGGAGATCCACAAAATCATCCGTATGAATAACGAGGAACTGCTCAAGGAATATTTGGCCAGAAGGAAGGAGCACGACCAGAACCCATAGGAGCCGCCGTCGGTCATGGGTTTCCGCAAACCCTAGTCATGCATTTTCTCCGCTAATCAGAAATCGGCACTTAAGCGCCGATGAAATGAGCACAGTTCTAAAAGAAAAGCTCTCTCAGTAGAAAAGATGCCAATTCAACCTGTGGAAATAACCCTTGACGTCACCCCGAGGTCACGGTTCGACATCATTGATGTTGCTAGGGAAATAAGCGACGTATACGATGATTTGCTGCAAAATTACAGAATGACCACTTGCTGTTCCTTTCATACTACCGCTGGGTATCTTGAGCAGCAGCTATGTGCTAAGCTGGGCTATAGCCAGAAACGACTTGATCGTTTTATCAGAACCTTTCAGGTGTTGTTTCCTCCCAATGCAGGATATCACCATGATTGTATGGAGTTGAGAAAGGATCTGAGTGAGGGTGAAAAAGAACAAGAATCCCCCAATGCCGACTCTCATCTGATCTTCATAAGCGCTGGCCTCAAGAACTGTGTGACCTACTTCAACAAGCCGAATTTACCGATCTATTTTATCGACTTGGATGGAGTCTGTCGGCACTCTCACCGCAATCGCAAGACAACGATTCTGGCCTTTAACAAAATGGAGACTGTATATCATGGCAGGTTCTTTATCCCTTTGATGGGAGAGCATCCCGTCAGTTCTTTGAACCTCAAGGACCCTCAGCATGGCCTATTCTCCCATTTGAATGACTTGCTGAATACCTACGGCATTGATAAAGGCCTCATCGAAATACGCCTTGCCCAGAAGGAACGTCACGCTGCTTTGACCGTTAACGAATACGAAACTTTGCTTATGCGCAACGACCTCCCCGAGGCGACGAAGAATCCACTTCNNGTAAGGCCAGGAGCTATGTTATTTATGACCTCATCCATCTATACAATGCGTTGATGAAGAACACACAGGTTGTTCATTCTGTCGTTAACAGGGTCTTGTCCCACTTATCTACACCTGCGTTTCACGCTTTCCGATTGAAACGCCACATCAACCTATTAGTTTCGAGGGATGTGGAAACGGGAATTGGACGCATAGTCCAGGGAACCTATCAAAGCCCCATCCTGTTACAACACCAGAGGCCGGATAAATACGGGCGTTGTCTGGAAATCACCCTGAGGAGGTTTGAATAGATTTCCTGAATCAAATACTGGGGGATGGAGACGGCTCTTCCGGATTAACAGCAAACTCGCGAAAAGGAGAGCCCAGGACCAGCTTGATCTAGACATTATGAGGGCTGGAGGCGATATGGTTTGCAACATATCCTTCGGATTATTCCCGCCCACTCTTTTTCCGTTGTACATAGTAGATGTATCAGGCAATTCAGGCGAGATGCCAAAAGGTAAAGATTTGAAACGCTAATCGATAAGTCCAGGCGCTGGGAAAGCTATTTAATAGAGTTAGTATTGATTTTCGGATAGCCCACCCCGGTTGAAAGTATTAATTTCTCATTAAATCCCGCGTGTCCTGACCATTCCACCTCCAAACTCATTCCAGTCATATTTTCAGAAATTACGAAAATGAGGAGATACTCAAAGAAAATCCAAGATTTTATCAGATTGTGAAATGTGTGAAATCGAGAACTATTAAACGACTGTTTAATATTTTTAAATATTTCAATATATTAGGAAAAATAACCAAGAACTTAGGAATCAATAGAACTACTGATAAACACTTATAACAAAGTTTGTAATTAAGCCCCACATTGTGATATTGGTAAAGATGTCAGTGTGCATCGGCTGAACGAAGAAGTAAGGGGGTTAGGAAGAAAAGCGCATGGCCTTCTGTGGGAAAGACGTAATGCGGATTTTTCTATCCTAACCCCCCATCTGGTCAACTACCATAACTTGTTTAGGAGGTCAAGAGGTGAAAAAAGCGGGAGCCGTCAAGAAATGGGCCGGGGTTTGTCCTCCCTCGTTAGTTATCTTCCCGGTCCGGTGCGTCGCCCTGCGTAATCCGGGTTGCGGCTCCCGCACATTGAACTTTTAAGTACATTGAATGGTTAGACCGTCCGCTGGGGGGACGCTTTGCCAGTATGCTCAAGAGCAATCCACAAGATTAATTGTGAGAATTGAAAGGGGGGCCTAAAAATGGAACAAAAAAGTAAAATCGCAGTTATTCTGACCTTGGCAATGACCTTTTGCTTTGTTCTGGTTTCGCTGGCACAGGCAGAGGAGGAAGCCAAACCTTTGATGTGCATGGAGCATAAACCCAACCCAAGGTTTGCCATTTTAGACCCTTGTAGCCCTGAAGAGGAAGGGGATGATCTGGTGTTAGATAAGAAGACAGGACTCGTCTGGGCCAGGAATGCTCATTTAGCGGGTGAGGCATTAACGTGGGAAGATGCCTGCATTTACTGTCAAAACCTTACACTGGGTAATCGCAAGGGATGGCGACTCCCTACTAAGGAGGAGCTATTAAGCCTTGTCGATCCATCACGGACCTATCCCGCACTTGCGAAGGGACACCCGTTCATAAACGTGAAGTACACCTATTGGACCGGTACTACCCATGAGGACCTAAGCGTTGACGCCTATTACGTGCATTTG
>JABAOH010027424.1_pt1 | contig 10904 bp, 7 predicted proteins | sample 7062181 | NCBI WGS metagenome assembly JABAOH01 (sample SAMN14538630, study PRJNA623070) | marine sediment metagenome | biome: marine biome [ENVO:00000428]; feature: marine pelagic biome [ENVO:01000023]; material: deep marine sediment [ENVO:00002113]; isolation source: pool of 5 deep marine... | reverse complement strand
CCCCTCCCCCAACTGCGGCAGTGGCTGCCGAAGGTGTTTCACCTGCACGGCAAGGACGCCACGGTCTGCTGGGACGAAATCCGCCGCTGGGGCATCCGCGGCGGCCGACCGTATGTGTATCACCGCACGCCCGGCTTTGGCGACACGAACTGGACCGACCTGATCAGCATCCTCCGGCTGGGAGGCTACCGGGGTTCGATCGACATCGAGGGCTGGCACGACCCGGTCTATCGGGACGACCTGGAGATGACCGGCCAGGTCCACGCTCTGCACTATCTGAAACAGTGCCGCGGCGGCGACTACATACCCAATCCGCAAGCGTGAACGTCGAACGTTCGGTGTGCGTTCAACGTTGTTTTCCGTTGCTCACGGATTGTCCGCCGTCGTGTCGCTTTCGTCGAAGTGGGCTTCGGGTTCGTGCGAGCCACGCGGGACCCGCACCTCTTCCACGAAACGCTGTACCCGTTCGGGAGGCGGAGGGGTCAGGTGGCTGACCGTCAGGGTGACCACAAAATTCAGCAGGCAGCCCACGGCACCGATCCCTTCGGGCGAGATGCCAAAAAACCAAGGCTCGAACAGCGGCTGGTCGACGAAGGGGAAGATCCGATCGGTACGACAGCCCAGGATGTAGACGGCGGTAAACAGCAGTCCCACGGTCATCCCGCAAATCGCCCCCTCGCGATTGGTCCGCTTGTCGAAGATCCCCAGCAGAATGACGGGAAAGAAGCTGGCCGCCGCCAGGCCAAAGGCAAAGGCGACCACCTGCGCCACGAACCCGGGCGGATTGATGCCAAAATAACCCGCCACCACGATGGCCACCACGATCATAATCCGGCCTACCGTGACCCGCCGTGCTTCGGGGGCGTGGGGGTCGATAAAGTGAATGTACAGGTCGTGAGCGATCGAGCTGGAGATGACCAGCAGGAGGCCGGCCGCGGTGCTGAGCGCCGCGGCCAGGCCGCCGGTGGCGACCAGGGCGATCACCCAGGGTGCCAGTTTGGCGACCTCCGGCGTGGAGAGCACGATGATATCGTTGTCGATCATCGCCTCGGAAAACCGACCCTTTTCGTTCTTATCCAGCTGGATCACCTGGTCGCCATTGCGGTCGTTAAACTCAATCAGGCCAGTCCGCTGCCAGGAGATGGCCCAGGAGATCGGCTGCGGATTGCCATCCTCGCCCGTCCGCTCCAGCTCGTAAATCGTCCGCTCGGATCCATTAATCTCCTGGATCTCGGAACCGGTAATCTGGGCCCCGTGCAGGGTGTTCAGGAGGTTGTAGCGAGCGAATAGGGCCAGGGCCGGGGCGGTCGTGTAGAGGAGGGCGATAAACAGCAAGGCCCAGCCGGCGCTGAAGCGGGCCGAGCGGACGTCGGGGACCGTGTAGAACCGCACGATCACATGCGGCAGACCGGCCGTGCCTACCATCAAGGCAAAGGTGATGCAGAACACATCCAGCTTCTTTTTTTCCGTAAAGGGCTCGGTATATTCGCGAAATCCCAGGTCGGTTTGCAAGGCATTCAACTTGTCGGCGATATCCGTAAAGGTAAAGCCTACCTGGGGAATCGCTTTGCCGGTCAGGATGAACGACAGGGCCACGGCGGGAATCAAAAAGGCGAAAATCAGCACGAAGAACTGCACCACCTGGGTCCAGGTGATGCCTTTCATGCCGCCCAGCACGGCGAAGAAGGCCACGATCACCATCCCCACCACGACGCCCTGCCAGATATCGACTTCCAGGAACCGGCTGAAGACAATCCCCACCCCGCGCATCTGGCCTGCCACGTACGTCAGGCTGACAAACACGGCACAGATCGCCGCCACGATCCGCGCCGTCTCGCTGTAATACCGTTCGCCCACAAAGTCCGGCACCGTGTACTTGCCAAACTTCCGCAGGTAGGGGGCCAGCAGGAGAGCCAGCAGCACATAGCCGCCCGTCCAGCCCATCAGGTAGATCGAACCGTCAAAGCCCAGGAAGCTGATCATCCCGGCCATCCCGATAAACGACGCGGCACTCATCCAGTCTGCCGCCGTCGCCGCACCGTTGGCGATCGCCGGCACGCCCCGACCCGCCACGTAAAAACCCTCTGTCTCCCGCACGCGGCTTCGCCAGCCAATGTACAGGTACACCATGAACGTGATCGTCACGAACACAAACGTGTACAGTGTCGTCCAGCCAGCGTCCGAGGTGGGAGTAAAGCCCAGCAAGATCCAGCCTGGTTGTGTCATTCTTGCACCCCATACCGGCGGTCCAGCCGATCCATCGCGAAGGCGTATACGAAGATCAAAATCACGAAGGTGTACATGGAACCTTGTTGAGCGAACCAGAAGCCTAATGGCAGGTGCCCGATGTAAAACTGGTTCAGGTACTCGACCCACACAATACTGCAGCCGTACGAGACCCCTGCCCAGATCAGCAATAGCACGCCGATCAACATCAGGTTGTGTCGCCAGTACGAACGACGATCGATATCCCGCTTGCCGGGCGAACCTGGCTGTTGGCTGGCTGCCGACGAAGATGAAGAATTTTCTGCCATGATCTGCCTTGCATGCTGAAGAAATGTATAGAAGCCAGCGGCGATGGGAACGCATAACAGACCGTAAATGGGCCGCTTTGTCAATGAGTTGCCCCGCTCGGCTCGCCGTCCAGCGGGACTCGGATTGCCGGCTGCAGAAAATTGGGGGGCAGAGCGGAATCGCGGTGATCGCGGCCGAGCGGCTTCTGTTTGGAGACCGTGCCACCTGACGAGGTGGGGAGTCGGCCTAACGGGGTCGGGAGTCTTTTTCGCGACCCGTCCCACTATCCAGCGAGGCAGGGTTTTTCAGTGGCGAAAAAGACTCCCGACCCCTTCGGGCTGATGCACCAGCCGCGACAACCGTCACCCCACCCAACACCAGCCGCAACGCGGCGGGCGGCGGTTCACCGGTCTTGGGACGTGCCCGGTTTTTCCGAGCCTGCTGCCGGCCGCTGGTCGGCGGCGGCCAGGACCACTACGGGCCAGGGAGATTCCTTGGCCAGTTGAGCGGCTTCGGCGTGGGACGGCACGAACAGAAACGCCGCTTCGCTTGGGACCTCGTCCAACGGCACATCTCCGATGTGCCGCCATTCCTGTTCGGCCGTCCAATCGATGGCCCGCGGGGCAGTTCGACTCTGCTGTGCCTGAAAAAATGGCCGCTCGGCCTCCGGTAGCGCCGACCACAGTTCGGCAGGGCCGTACTGGACAGGCCGCGCACCTCGCTGGACCAGCCATTGGCGACGAATGCAGATTCCGTACGGTTCGAAATCCCACCGCGTGCGATGCGGGCGAAAGACTCGTCGCTGGGGCACTTGGCCCAGCGGTATCGCGGTAAAACAAACGACCGCCGTGCCGCCGCGAATGGCCTGGGGGGAGGCCAGTAGCTTCCGGGTGCCGATCAGCTGGCGCAAGGTGGCCAGTGGCGAGCGATCCGCGGAGGGGCGCTGCAGGATCAATTCCTCCAGGTATTGCTCTTCCGACTGGCCCGGCCAGGGGCCGTCACAGCGGCGGGTCCAATGGGTCAGGTAGTCCCATCCCTCGTCCGGTGGCCTGCTGCGGACAGCCGCCGGCTCGGCCCCTGCGGGCAGCCCGGTCGGCGGCCCGCCCTGCGGATGACGGGTCTTGGGTACCAGCCAGCCCACGGCCCCGGCGTCCAGAAGCTGAGCGGTGCCGGGGTCGCAGACCGGCTGGCCACTCACGGCCACGTGGACCGAGCCTGGCGGCCAGCGGTTGCTGGTCAGCCGGTGGGACAGCAGCCGGTGATGATGACCGCCCTGGCGGAGGTGGAAGACCAGCAGGCGGTCGCTGAGTGCTACCAGGGCGCGGTCGCGGAGTGGCGCCGCTTGGGCCAGTTCGATTTCACTTGGCGGTTGACCATCCAGGGTGGGCGAGAGGATCATCTGCCGCAGGTGTTGGTTCTGAGCGGGCGGCTGTCGGATCCGTTCCTGCCACGGTTGCCAGCCGCGTTGGTCGTCCTGCATGGTGTCGATGTCCAGCAGCGGCAGTTCGAACAGCGCCGCTGCCCGCCGCACCAGGGCCGCGGCCGCCGTGTCGGCGGCGGTCACCAAAAGGTCCCGGCGGGGATCGATGCGAGCGCATCCGGCCCGCAAGGCTGCCAGCCGGTCGGGCCGCCGGTCCAGCCGCCGGCCCAGCCGGGAACTGGCCAGGCCGATGCGGCGACCGGTGGGCCGGCCGCGGGGCCACCACACCAGGCGGAGCCCCAGCCAAGCCCGGGCGGCCGCTTCGCAGCGGCTGTCGTAACCCAACGTCAAGGCCGCTCCCCAACCCTGCTGATCGGCTAACCAACCGGCCACTTCCCCCGCCAGGCCGCCCCGCGAGGACAGGTTCTGCAGCAGCAGGGGCAGCAGATCGAGATTACCCACGGCCAAATCGTCGATGGGCAGTTGCGGGGGTTCGGCGGTCGCCGGCCAGAGGCCGCCGCGGACCAGGGCCTTGGCCAGGGAGGCATGCAGGGACATGCTGAGCGGGGGGACTGCCATCGGGGGACTCCACCATCCAGAGGACGCCGATGCACCGCAAATGGTCCTAGTTTAGCGTGATGCCCGTCTGCTAGCGATGTGGGGTACCGCAAATCCGCGTTGTCCTCCCCGTGAGGTTCTGCGTATAAGACCTTGCATGTCGTATCCGTCCACGACGCACCCCGCCGGCGGCCCGCCACCTGGCCCGGTGCCCGCACAACCAGCGCCCACCCAGCCAGCTATACAGACCCGGTCCTGGATCGGTGTCACGCTGTTGTTTGTCCTGGCCGGCTGCGCGGCGTTGCCTTTCGACCTGGCAATCGCCCAATGGTTCCTCAACGGGAAGTGCCCTGAGCCCATTCGGGACGTCCTGGATCGCAGCGAATCGTTTGCTCACGGCATCGGCATCGTCGTGATCCTGCTGGCGTTCTACGTGCTGGCAGAGACACGTCGCTGGGCCATGCCCAGGTTATTGTGCATGGTGGTGGGGGGCGGCCTGATGGCCAACCTGATCAAGCTGTTGGTGGGTCGCACGCGGCCGCATGCCTTTGATTTCTCGTCCGGCGAAGTGTGGGACACCATGCAGGGTTTCTTTCCGCTGTTGCACGGCGGCAGCGCCGCGCAAAGCTTTCCCTCTGCGCACACGGTCGCCACGGTGGCCCTGGCGGTCGGGCTGACGTGGCAGTTTCCCCGCGGCAAGTGGCTGTTTGCCGGCATCGCCCTCTTGGCCGCCTTGCAGCGACTGGATAGTGGATCGCATTTTCTCAGCGACGTCTTTAGCGGGGTGGCGCTGGGCTGGTTTCTGTCCGTAGGCATCCTCCAGGGGCGGTTGACGCCGGCCTGGTTCGATCGCTGGGAACAGAGATTGCGAAACCGGCCCGCCATGGCCAGAACCGCCTGCGGAAACGAAAATCTGCTCGACCCAGTTACCAAACGGGCCGCTTGACTTTGTGCCGACCAATTGCCGTGGGGACGGACACGCCATAGACTGGCGGGGGTTGTTCCCGAGCAGCAAGCAGCCCGACCGGTAAGCAGGAGGTTGCCCGATGCAGTGCCTTGTCACCCTGCTGGTGATGGTTGGCCTGGCCCCGACCGATCCCGGCGGCCCGAAATCGACAGCGCCGCTGCGGACACGGGCTGACTGGGTCCACCAGGTCGGCGATACGCTGCGGCGGCAAGCGACGGCGGACGACGTCGACCAGCCGCAGGTGATGGTGGAAATGATATCGCTGTATCACCAACTGTCCGCCGATACCCGTCTCGGCAGCTCGGACCGCCGTCGTTTGCAACACAAGTTGCGGAGGCGATTGTTGCGGCTGTCTGACGAGTTGAGCCGCGATGTGGAAGAGCGCGTGGCCAGGATCCAGAGGGCCCAAATGAAGAGGGCCCAAATGAAGAGGGCCCGGGTCAAGGGCATAGGTCGCACCGCGACGGCCGGGGGTCAGCCGGACCGCATGGCCGCCGGTTTGGGTGAGGACCAGCGGGTGCTGGAGGGTTGGCGAACGGTGTTGGCCCAAGTGGGACAGGCTGGTGGGGCCGCCGGCCGCGGCGGGGCGGCGGGCGGGCTGCCCGACGACGGGGAACGGTTGGTCGAGCTGATCCAGACGGTGATTTCTCCTGACTCCTGGGACGTCAACGGCGGTCCCATGACGGTCGTCTATTACCGCAACGGCCGCGTACTGGTGGTCAGCGCCACCAGCGAGGTCCACGAACAGGTGGGCGGCCTGGCGGAGGCTTTGCGCCGAGCGGGAAACTGAATACACCCCCAAAATGGGGACACCGCCAGCCAAACGGACCTGGTGCCGGGAGCACGTTTGGCTGTAGCCGGCTTCTGGGAAGCCGGCCGGTAGCCTGATGTACCCCAAAGACGGCACCCGGAAAGCGGTTTACGGTTTTTGTAAATTCATTTCGTGGTTGGTTAACGCTCAACGTTCAGCCAGCGAAACTTGCCAAGCGTTTCGACAACTCCTGCCGGGACCGAAAGGCTTGAAATCAGGCGCTCTACCGGCAAGGACCAACTTGCCGGCCGGACAACGGACCGGTGGTGGGTGCGTGGGGCGTGACGCCTGGCCATTTTTCCTGTGGCGACGTCCGCCGGACTTTCGGCCATCCGCCAGCCCGCTGGGTACACCCGCTCGGCTGCCGCCGCCGCCCAGCTACCCAAGCGATTGACGCAAGATGTTGCCAGGTAAACAATAAGAGCCTGCCGGGGATGTGGCGGAATTGGCAGACGCGCTAGATTTAGGATCTAGTGGGCATAGCCCGTGGAGGTTCGAGTCCTCTCATCCCCACTGCTTAGCTGGTAAAAGGTTGCGCCGATTCGCGATCCGCCGGGTCCTGTCCCCTCCCGAATCCTTCCGGCTGAATCCGCGACGGCAGACGCTTCCCCGGTATGGGTCCTGGCATGGCGGGTGGCACCGGCGGGGCGCTAAAGTTTCGCTCGTCGCGCGAACTCGATGTGCTAGCTGGACAATTTCCCTCCCGTCCCGCCAATCGTCTGCTGCTAGCAGGGGATGCTTGGCCGATCACCTTTTAAAATCGCTGGCGCCGCTTCCACCTTTTTCCCGCCTGACCGATGAACGACTCCCTTGTCGCAGCCTGGCAAAGCGTGTGTGGTGCGCTCCTGCTACTGACCGTGCTGACCCAAGCTGCCTGGTCCCAGGCGGGGTCGACCGACGTTTACCAGCTGCCCAGCGTGGAATGGGTTGGGGCTGAGTCAAGCCTTCCACCGGTCAGTGACGCGGTGGGGGCGGACGATGGGACTTGCCCGCTGCCCGGCGGTGACTGGTGTTGGCAGCTGCTGCCGGACGGCTTGATCTATCATTCGTACCTGGCCGGCATCAAAGAGCCTCGTTTTGCGATCCATTGGATGAACGAGCGGGGATGGGGGGACTTGTGGGACGTCACGCTGGGTGGACGCGTGGGCATCCTGCGGTATGGCGATACCAGCTGTGGCTGGCCGCAGGGCTGGCAGGTGGACATGGAAGGCGGTGTCATGCCGCGGCTGTCGCAGGACCAGGACCTGGATCTGCAGTCCAGTGACTACCGGTTTGGTATCCCGATCACCTACGGCTGCGGCAACACCCAGTACAAGCTGGCTTATTACCATCTCAGTTCGCATGTGGGAGACGAATTTTTGGAAGAGAACCCCGGCTTTGCCCGGATCAATTATTCGCGCGACGCCTTCGTGTTGGGGGTCAGCCATTATCCGTGGCCGGACCTGCGGCTGTACGGCGAAGTCGGCTTTGCTTTTCGCAGCGACGGTGGTTCCGAGCCGTGGGAGTTTCAGATGGGAGTCGACTACGCGCCGGCAGCGCCGACGGGTTTTCGCGGAGCCCCGTTTGTGGCGGCCAATGCCCATTTGCGGGAAGAGGTCGACTTTGGCGGAGCGGGCGTGCTGCAGGTGGGGTGGGCCTGGCGAGGGGACGGTACCCGGCGACTGTTTCGAGCGGGCCTGCAGTACTACAACGGCAAGAGCTCGCAGTTCCAGTTCTTCCAGCAAAGCGAACAGCAGACCGGCTTTGCTCTGTGGTACGACTATTGAACCACCAGGCGCGGTTGGCAGCGGCGAAAATCCTGCTAGACTTCTGGTTTTTCGGCAGGGGTTTTATCCTGAGGGAGACCAGAAAATGTGGTTGCGATGTTGCTTGCTGTTCGGCACCATGCTGATGACCGCCAGCGCCATGGCCGATCCGGCGGCCAGCGGGAAGGTTACAACAAAAGTTTTCTTTGACGTCACGATTGCCGGTCAGCCGGCGGGCCGTGTCGTGATGGGGCTGTTCGGCGAGGACGTGCCGAGGACGGCAGAGAATTTTCGAGCGCTGTGTACGGGTGAAAAAGGACAGGGCCAGTCGGGCAAGGCCTTGCACTACAAGGGCAGCAAGTTTCACCGCGTGATCCCGCAATTCATGCTGCAGGGAGGCGATTTTACAGAGGGCAACGGTACCGGTGGGGAAAGCATTTACGGCCAGCGGTTCCAAGATGAAAATTTCAAGTTCACGCACGATGTTGCGGGGGTGTTGAGCATGGCGAATGCCGGGCCCGATACCAACGGATCGCAGTTCTTTCTGACGACCGTCAAGACCCCCTGGCTGGACGGTAAACACGTGGTGTTTGGCCGCGTCCTGGAGGGGATGGATGTGGTCAAGAAAATTGAAGGACAGGGTTCTCCTACGGGAGCCACCCGGGCGCCGATCGTGATTCAGGATTGTGGCGAACTGAAATAGACGGCCCGTAGCCGGCGTCCGTCTGTAGCCCGCGTCCGTCTGTAGCCGGCTTCTGTGAAGCCGGATTGGGCCTGTAGCCGACGTCCGTCTGAAGCCGGCATCTGTGAAGCCGGATTGGGCCGCATCCTGTTGGCATGTTCCTGTTTTTGTGGATTTATTTCGCCTGGGCGTGCCGCCTGCGGCCGATATCTCTTGCCCTGTCCCCCCGTGCCGTCCGCCCCACCTCACTGGTGCGATCTTGAGCAGCTGCTGGTGCGGACCACGTGGGTGCCTGGTCCGGACGTTGGTAAGCGAACCGAAGACGGCTGTTCTGATGTGCCGATAAGAACAGCAAGCAGCCGGCGGCTGTGTCCAGCGCAAGATCCCTGTTTGCTCGCCCAGGGCGGGCTAAAGTTCAGGCCGTGGGATGGGCACCCCGGATGCTTGATCTGCCTCGAAACGACGCCGCAGGGAGGTGTACGCAACAATGTTCGTTGATTGGTAATCTGTGACGGGGGGTGTGGCGATCGGCAACAGGAGGTTCGCGATCTGGGCGGGTGACGGACCAGCGCGAGGGTGCAATTTCCGGAGGGGACCGACCGGTCCCACCTGGGCAGCGAGTCGCTGATTTTGGGTGGGCCTGGGGCGATTAAGCCAGAAGTGACGGTCCGCCTCGCGAGCGGCGCACGACAGGGAGAGGATGCCGCGGGTGCCAATTCAGGCCGGATTGGCATGTCCTGTGTAGAATATTTGTATGGAACGCGATCCCGTGTTACGCTCGAAAGAGTGGACCCGGCAGCCCTTATGAAAAACTATCTGTCTCGAATTCTGTCGCGGAGGCGCCCCCGCCGCGCCTCGCTGGGCTTGCGGAAGCGGCGCGCGAAATTTGAATGCCTGGAAACAAGGCAGATGCTGGCCGGGAATGTGGCAGCGATCGTGACCGGCGGCGATCTCCGCCTGTCTGGGGACAATCTGGACAATGCGGTGATCGTCTCTGTCGTGGAAGGCGATGTCGTCGTCAGCGGGCTAAACGACACGACGGTCAACGGCAGCGATACACCCTTTGTGGCGTTTTCCGCGACGAATACTGTCCCGGACGATCTGTACGCGCGGCTGGGGGGTGGAGCGGATCTGTTGATGCTGTCCAATGGGCTGGAGGTCTCCGATCGGGTCCTGATTCGTGGTGATTCAGGATCTGCTCAAATCGGACTCGACAGCGTGACCATTGGCGATGACCTGCTGATCCTCGGTGGTCACAGCGCCGACGTGGTGCATCTGAACGATGTCCGTGTCACGGACGACATCCGGATCCGGCTGCGAAAGGGGGATGACGTCGTCCACATCGAGGACACGTCGGTGGCGGATCTGGCGGTCAGCACCGGGCTAGGAAACGACGCCGTTGTGTTGGACACCCTAATCAGCAGCGACGATGCCCGCATCCAGACAGGCCGCGGCATGGACGACCTGGTGATCCAGGATGCGGAAATCAGCGACAATCTTTTTGTAAGAACGAAGTCGGGAGACGATTTCGTGATGGTCGATCCCAGTACGATTGGGGGGTGGGCGGCCGTGAGTTTGGGTGGGGGACAAGACAGCTACGTCGACCAGGGTCCGAACGAATACGGCGGCCTGCACATCCGTGGCGGCCGGGGTCAAGACGCCAGTGAAATCGATCCGGCGACCACCTTCAATGGTGCTGGTCTTGTGCAGCGGACCGAGTCCGATGTGGTGCCTGAAGCGGTTGTGGACCAGCGGCTGAACGATCCGGTGGACGGCGCATTGAGCAGAGCGGCCGCGGCGGCCGAGTTGTTTGAGGATCTGAACGGCGATTCCGGCGAAAACACGGCACCTACGACCAGCGGTATTGACGACATCACGGTCGAGGAAAATTCCGCTGAGCGCGTTGTGGAACTCTTCCAGGCGTTTGCAGATGCCGAAGATGCCGACGAGGACCTGGTCTATACGATCGAAGACAACACCAACCCGGAACTTTTCAACTTTACGGAAATCGATGACCTGACCGGCCAGCTGACGCTCGATTTCGCCCCGGGCACGTCAGGCATGAGCGTGATCACCGTGAGTGCCACCGACCTGGGCGGCCTCACCGCCGAAACAGCCTTTTCGGTGACCGTCAATCCAGCCGGCGCGCTCTCGCTGACCGTTGACACGTCCGCGAACGAGACAGTGCTGTCGAATGACACCCTGCT
>JABAOH010061563.1_pt1 | contig 10907 bp, 6 predicted proteins | sample 7062181 | NCBI WGS metagenome assembly JABAOH01 (sample SAMN14538630, study PRJNA623070) | marine sediment metagenome | biome: marine biome [ENVO:00000428]; feature: marine pelagic biome [ENVO:01000023]; material: deep marine sediment [ENVO:00002113]; isolation source: pool of 5 deep marine... | reverse complement strand
GACCGCTGTTCTTCCAGATGACCTAAAAACGCCACCCAGAAAGCGGGTTGCTCAGTGAGAACTCGCATGCCCAAGCTTCTAAGTTCTTCGATCTTCCTTCGTATAAGGTCCGCTTCACCGGATTCAATGGCTTGCCTTGTTTCCCTCTCAAGTGTGTCGAGATTTTTCCGGTCTTTGCTTTTCCCATATTCTGAGACAACTCCCCTGGCCCATTCAATCTGATCCTCGGCCTCAGAACGCAAGAGCGGAGATTCAAGCTCATCTTCTAGCTCGTCTAGAGCAACTTTCAGGTCCCTTAACCTGTTGTCAGCCTTATCAAGCGCATCCGGATCGTTCTCTGCAGCATCGAGAGACGTTTCGACTTCGTGCACCATCCCTTGACGCTCCACTCTCTTAATTATTTCATCCGCCATTGGGTTGGCCACTTGCCTGGTCCGTTTACTCGCTCTCTCTAGTCTGTCTTTCTCCCGGTTAAAATCCCTCTCGATTTCCTTAGGATCTGCCATTTTCTTCCTAAGGTCGATCTCTATCTCCACACCATGATCGACCAGAGGCAGGTAGGCTTCTCCTGAGACGATCCTTGAATCATTTATCTTCAAGCGAACTTCGACCTCACTCCCGGCCGGCAGATCTCGCTCTACTCCCTCAGATTGAATCTCTATTTCACCTATGAGAGTATTTCGATCTGCTCGAGGGTTTTCGCCCTCAACAATCGGAACTCGGATAAGGCCCCCTGATTGTCCTTCGCGAAGGCTAATCGTTGACCTGAACACTGTCAGCTTACTCGCTGGGAGCGGTGTCCCCTTGCTAAAGAGCCATTCAACTTCGTTATTCGCAAGCGCAATTCCTATGGAATGGATAAGCGGAGGATCTGTTATTACCTGGCCAACGGTGTATGTCATGCGATCGGGAGTTACATCCAGTGTGGTTCCCTCCGGATCAAATAGCTCTATTCGATATTTATTCCGCATGCCTTTCTCAGCCCATAGCTCTGTGGTAAATACCCCGCTGGCCTCAAGGCTGATCTTCCCGCTACGCCATGGTGGAGTGGAATCATCATTGATAAATTCAATTGTGTAGCCGGAGAAGTCCTGCTTGCTTTTTGATATCACGCGACCACCTATCAAGGGCTCAACCTCGGGCCCAACGGGCTTATACTCCAAATCAATGATGAGGGCGCCGAGTTCTTGTTCTTTGGGAGATATACCTTCGAGCCTTTGTGTTCCGGCAAAGATCGCCGCTCCCCGGGCAACGACCGTCATTGGATCAATTCTGAATTCAAGGGGTATGCCCAATCCCTCGTTTTTGTCCTCAAGTCTATTTCGCAAATAGGGTGTAAGTGTAGGCCCACCGACAAGGATGACTTTCTCGATGTCCCCCTCCCCCAATCGCTTTTCTGCAATGACTTTTCTACAGATATCAATAGACCTGGCGACAAGCGGCTCAAACAACTTTTCAATATCAACACGTTTCAATTCATATTCAAAGTCAACAGGGGATCCCGAATCGTCCTGGTAAAGGATTTCTCTTTCAATGTGAACTGTCTCATAGCGAGACAGCCTTATCTTGGCCTCTTCGGCATCATACTTAAGCTTAGCAAAAGTTGATTGCCACTTCGGATTGCCGCGACGAAACTCCGATGGATTGAATTCCTCCTTGATTGCCGGCACAAGAAGTTTATCAACAATAGCCCAATCTAAGAGCTTTCCGCCAAGATGGTTATCTCCGCCGTGATTAACCACTTGTATGATGCCGTCCCTTACCTGGATGAGTGCGGCGTCAAATGTCCCCCCTCCAAGATCATAGACGAGCCAGAACACCTTGTCGCTCTCATCTTGGAAACCATACGCCATCGCAGCAGCTACGGGCTCCTGAACTAAAGGACTGAATGCAAAGCCGGCTAGCTCCGCAGATTTACGCGTGGCTTCACACTGCGGCAACTCAAACGCGGCCGGCACACTGATTACTGCTGCGCTTAGATCTTCACCTTTTTTCTGCATGACCGCTGCTTTTAGCTCTTTAAGGACTTCTGCAGATAGATCCTCAGGCTTCATTCTCTTTCCGCTTCGAACAAAAACAACCTCGTGATCTGTGCCCATTTGGAGCTTGAACTCACTATGGACATTTTCAGGATCCATTAATTTCTTTTCATAGGCTGTGCGACCAACGATTAATCGTTCATTCTTATCAATCATGACTACAGATGGTGTGACCTCATCGCCATCATTATTTCGAATAACCTCGCTGGAGGTATTTTCCAGAAGCGCGATGCAGGAGTTTGTTGTTCCTAAATCAATGCCGTAGTCAATAGTAAGTCTCGTCATTGACTTCTCTCCTTTCCAATCACATCAATTGATCACCCTTAGAAAAGTTTGAGAACAATACAACTAGCTCGATTCATCAATATCCACATGGACACACAAAGCAAATGTTCGTCACAAGTTACTCCTCTTCGTCGATTTCCTCTGATGCTTTTGGAATTCCTACAATAACCTCCCCCATCTGGACAATTTTATTTCCCAAGATGATCGTTGGTTTCACTGTCTCGGTCACAACCTCATTCTGTAATTCCTCTTTTGGTTCATAAGTTATGACTTTCAAGCCATAAATGCCGCTGTCTGGAACACGCTCTCCGGTATGATCACGTATCTCAATGCCACGTTCTTGCAACGAATCCAGGAGTGCACTGAGATGTCTATAGGGTCGGCGCATCTCATCGTTTGGCAAGCCCGTTTCCCTATCAATCATCGTCTTTTGCATCCGCCATAATCCTGTACCAACATCAGAAAGTAGTGAAATGAGTGCCTCATTGTTGATGGACAAGGAGGCTTGCTCCCTGTGTTCATTGAGGGCTTCACCTAGTCCACTGCTTGTGTCGCTATCTCCCTTCAGTTGGCTTCTTATGTCAGATGGCTCAGATCCGGTGGGACGTTCGTGAAAGTCATCCACCTCGCTCATCTTGGATTGTATATCTCCGATGTCCATCGGAAATTCATCCCTGCCCTGATTCTCGTCGCTCATTCTCAACCCTCGTATCAACTCTCAGTAGGCTATCCAACAACACAGACTGCGAACTCGCCCTTGCATCCTTCCTAACAACTATCTATTACGCGAAGTGGCAACTTTAATATTAAGAAATTCTCCGTTTTGACCGCATACCTTTGTCTGATCTTGGCGTCCTAATTCATATCAGAATGCATATTGTTCAACACTTCCACTCAACTCTCGAAGATAAAAGGAATGCTATTCACATTTGTACAAGGAATCATGATATTTAATTTGAATTATTGGACTGCTCCCTAATCTCTCGACTGTTCCTTCCACCATCACACATGAACCGTATCCAAGTCCAGGAAATACCCACTCATATGAGAGTATATAGAAGTCGCCAGGCTCATTGCTGAACGTAATGAAATAAGCCTCTTCATTAGAATATGCGTTTCGGACAATCCCCGTCACACACATCTCCTTCCCTACATCTAGGAGATCCACTTGTTTCCAACTAACACACCCAGTGGAAGAAGATACCAATGAATATGAGGTACTCGTTGGTCGTACTAATGGTCTTGTCGTGTTTATAGGCCCTTTGGTTGGGCGGACTGTTCTGGTCGGTACTCGTCTTGGTGAGCTTGATATTGGGCCGGAACAGAGACTCATGAAGTAGCTCCCAAAGACTAACAATGCAATACCGATAACCACAATTCGAGAACACGATATACCTGAAGTGCCCTTTACTTTCTCGCGAGGCACAGACGGAGCTCTCACTGAAGGTATAGCCGTAGTCGCGGGTTTCCTTGCTTGTGCTTTCCTCGGTAACGAAACTCCAATCTTTCTGGCAATCTCTCTAACTTCGTAATAATTCTTTCGAATAGTGTCATTCTGGGGATCAAGTTCATACGCGCGAGACACATCCTCCTCAGCTGCAACTACTGCTCGCCGAATTTCATTTCTTTGCATTTCGGTGATGGGCGCATACCGATATTGAAGCCCACTAAGCGCGTTGGACAATCGCAGGTTGGCACGCATATTGCGACAGAGGGCCAAGGGTTTTCCAATTAAGCGGCGATCATTGTCACCTGTGTAATTCTCATAGAGTCTCTCTAGCAACCCTATAGCTCGGTCCCAATCGAATACACCAGCATACTCGCGGGCTCTCTCAAGCTCAGAGAGAAGCGGATCCTGAAGTTTAAAATAGCCTTTTCCACACCAACCAAAATCACTTTTAGCATTTTCCTTTACAGCGATAATTGACTCATTGATCTGCGATTTTGTTGAGCTGCTAGCTGCAACATCTAGGCAGCGATTAAGCAGTCGCTTTGCTTTTTTCCAGCGCTCGGTCTTTCGTGAAAATGATAAAACGGATGATAGAACCCGTAATGCGACTTCGTCACGCAATGCTATACGTGTCGAGTGGTCAACACCCAAGAGAACGTCCAGCGCTTTTAGATCAAAACCAATTGACCTGCTATCAAGTATCCTTCGCGCAACCTCATCCGCATGGATAGGATCCTCTTCAGTACTTTGTGCAGCAGACTTACAAATCGTTCGTATTCGCTCTCTGATTGGATTTACAGCATATAGCTTTGCCTCATCAATTGCTTCTTTGCCAAAACCAGATTCCGACATCATCCGCTCATGGCGAAGGAGGTCAAAATCGTGGCCTTCTTCCATTGATGAAATTGCGAGGAAACCATTGATAGTAAGTAGTGCGGCCGGCAAGGTGTTGCGAAACCTAACCGTCGTATCTGTGGTAAGGCGAGGGTCATCAAGTTCATCAATACGATCGTTCAGGCGCTTCCAGAAACCTTCGTCATCAAGTAATAAGCGCCATCTCTTGTAGGATTCGGCCCAAGAGCTATCCCTCCGATTCATCTTTTCGATTGATGCATCACTGCCATTCTCAAGCTCGATATCAAGAGCCATGAGGTGATTAAGAACAGCGAGGTTGTGCATTGAAACGTTACTTTCAGACTGCTGAGCCTCCCACGATATCCACAGCCTCTCGGCCTCATCGGTGTCCCCCTGCCTCAGTGCAACCAAAGCCTCGTCCTGATGGTTACCGTCTAGGTCGTGTGGCCAAAACCAAAAAAATTCGTCGATTAGTCTTCGTTCAGGGTCATTCAAGCGCTGGGCGGCTTCTCTAGCAGTATCGAGATCCGAAAGCTCTTGAGGGTAGATTTCAAGTTTGGCAGGAGCATCCTGTATCTCCTTGCCAACTGGTATCAACGGTTGTAATTCGCCTTTACCCCGAGCAGGCTCTGACAGCTTTGCTTGTAGACGAATCTTCTCAACCTTACGCTTGACATCGCGGGGCGAAGCGTTAACCATCAACGCAAGTATGCGAAATGCGTTCTTCCTGTAGATATAAGGAGTGGCCTCTTCAAGCAAAAGAGGAGAGCGCTCACCGTTACGATTCATGGATGCCTGTCCAAACTAAGCTGACCTACCTTTTGCAGTAGAGAAGTTCCGAGATACCTCACCAATTGGGGCGCTGGTCTCACATTGTCAACCCTCGCCGCCATACTCTCAATTGGTACTCATACTCATCCCGTAATTCTGGCCATGTGTTAATGGCTCTCTCAAGAAGATCTGCTGCCTGTACAAGACGCGATGATTGTTTTGCCATTTCGAGAGCTTTCTTTACCATTGATCGGGCGCGTTCTTCGTCTGCAGGTGTGTGCACTCCTAAAGCGCTTTTTGTCTCATCAGAAGTGGCGCGTGCCGAAACCCGCTTATGGGATTTTCGATCAACAGGACGCCATTTCATCAGGTCTGTCAGCATCTCTTGAGCGCTCGAATAACGACGATCTTTATCGATCGACAATGCTGTGCCGACAATCTTGTCTAATCTTTTGTCGACCAAGATGTTGAACTTACTCGGCATCTCTAATGAAAGACCAAATCTCAAGAGCTCCACCTCACCATTCTCGTTAATAGCTGTGTACGGCAATCTATCGGTGAGCATTAAGTACATTGTTGCTCCCGTCGCCCATATATCGCCTGCGGGAGAATCTCCCTGGAGGTCTTCAAGAGCTTCCGGGGACTTGAAGGCGCGGGTTCCCTTTGCACTTGCTAACAACGTGAGGGGATTTACACGCTTTGCCAATCCAAAGTCACTAAGTTTCGCCCGGAGACCTCCAGCGTCATACCCAATAAGGATATTTTGTGGCTTGATATCCCTATGAATGATCGGTGGTTCTTCGCTATGTGCTACCGCAAGACCACCACACACCTGTTTGATAATGTCCATTGTTGTATCAATAGGGATAAACTGCCTGGCATGAGATTGCCAAAAGTGATCCAGGCTTCCACCCGGCACATACTCCATTGTGAAAAAACCAAATGCCCCCCGATCTGTTTCAATAACGTTGGCATCAAATACTCTCACAATGTTTGGGTGACCTATTCGTGAAAGCAGAACTGCTTCTGACAATAAATCTTCGATCTCCCCGACATTCATCCCCGGTGTTTTGAAGACCTTCATCGCTTGGCGCCCGAGAAATCTGTGGTTGACTCGATAGACAACTGCGAACGCGCCCTCACCGAGGATTCGTTCTACTTCATAAGTGTCTCTGATCACTTGACCTTCTCTTAGTAGCATCACCGTCTTGAAACCCTCTTGAAAGAATTGCAACAAGTATGCTGGACGAATCGCTTCGGGAGCGATCAGGGCAAGGTCTGAACACTTCCAGAAATTACGTCCTCTCTAAGGTACTCCAGTTCTTGAAGAAGATCTGGCGGTATTTCGTACAGACTCGTTCCAAAAGGACTGATATCGACACCTCCATTCTCCAGTGTTCCTACGTAAACACCCCCACTGAAGGTGCCCTCAACAACCTGTTTTACCGCATCAAAGACTGATACATCAAATCTCTTAACGACGGACGTGAGGATGACATTGCCATATCCAGGAGCTGAGAATCTCCAATCCGTGTCCATGCCAATTAAATATGCGGCGCCGTGCTCCTGTACGGCTTCTGCGGCGCCAAGACCGACCGGTCCTGCCACAGGGAAGATAATGTCTGCACCCTTAGATAGCAAATCGTTTGCCACAAGCCGACCGTCATCAACGCTCTCGAAATTCCCGACGAAGATCCCCGCTTGGGTTTCCACATCCCAACCCAGGACCGCCACGTTTGTCCCATGGACGCGATTATAGTGTTCTACACCCATCGCATAACCGTCCATAAATACAGTAATAGGAGGTATTGCAATACCCCCAAATGTTCCAACCTTCCCTGTCTTCGTCATACCGGCCGACAGGTAACCGGCCAAGAAGGCGGCTTGATCCACTGCAAACACCTGACCCAAGAGATTGTCACCAGGAGAATCCCACGCGAAGTCCGTTAGTGTGAATTTCGTAGTAGGATGCTCAATTGAGGCTTGTTCCGTCGCTTCTGAAAGCAGAAAGCCGACAGTTACGATCAGATCGCAATCGTCCTCAACAAGTTTTTCAATGTTTGTTTGATAATCTGCCGCTGTCCTCGATTCAAGATACTTGCCCTCCACGCCCAATTTTGCCATAGCTGCCAATATACCTTTCCAAGCCTCGGCGTTAAAGGACATATCGTCGATCATGCCTATGTCCGTTACCAAGCAAATCTTGGCTGGGGGCTCCCCGAGGTAGGGGGCGTATACCGCAAAATCATCAAACCGAATTTCAGTCGATACCTCCTCAAACGTACCCGCGATCAACCCAAAAGTCCCTTGCGCGAGATTTGAATCGCGAACTTCACCAAGTAATTCGCCATTCACATGAAGTGCGAGATAGTCACCGTCGCACACTGCCTTTATCTCATTTGTGGCTGTGCCTTGTTTAATTGTTCTTGAACTGGTCCATTCGATGAGTGATATCAAATCATCGCCAATGAATTTCGTTATGGTGAAGTAGCCGTCTCCAGAGATCAAGAAGTGGTAAGCATCATAATTGGGCTGTATCCTGCACAAAACACCATAAGCAGTGTTGTAATTGTCGGGACCCTCTGATTGGCGGGCGGAGACTTCGATTTCAAGATCAGAAAGCCTGAGCGGATACTCGCCGAAAGCAAGCCAGACTTGATTTTTTAAAACAATCGAATATTCACCCGTGTTGTACCTGGCTCCGGCTCCTTCTACATCAAAGATCTCCCAGCCACTGTATGGGTTAGAAAAGTCATCAGCTAGAATGAGCACATTCTCAGGAACGGTGGTCGGTGGAATTGTCGGTACAACGAATGCCGCGGCGGTTTGAGTGGATCTTTCCTGACTTGTAATGGTACCTACTACTTTAGTCAGAATGGCTCTCTCTCGAATTTCGGGAAGCGTTATGCCCACAAAAAGACCCAAGATCACTATCAATACTGCTAGGATACCTCCCGCAACAATGACGAGCTTGTATGGATGCTTCTGTGTTTTAGGTTTGACTTGCTCTTCAGCTCTCTCAACTTGGAGGATTTCGTCCTCCTGAATTATGTCCTTACTTGAATCAGAGACAATCACGGGAGTTACCTGATCTATGGGCTCAACAGAAGGACTTTCCTCGCCAAGTTGGAGGGCGAGTTCGTCTCCAGAAATTTCCTCCACCTCATCGGGTATTAGAATATGGTCATAAGTTTGGGTTTCGTATGAGAAGTTGAGGATTAAGCCACAAGGAGGGCTTTCATAGCGGGAATCAGAAGATGGTGCCAATAGAATCTTGTGAATTATACTGGTCGAATGAATAGAAATAACCGACAGAGGTTCTTCCCCGAAATAGCTCCTTCTATTGCGGATAAACTTTTTGGCAGCGCGCTTCGTGCTGAAGATAGGAAGATGCGGTCCGCCGCATTCGGGCGGAATAACTTGTAGCGGGCGAGATTCATACAAGATGATGAAGTATTTACCAGTGACATCTTTCTCCGGCAGTTCCTCTAAGATTCGTTCAACGGATATTTGGTCTTCCTCAATATCCATACTTCCACCTTTACTGACCTACCCCTTTGATTTCTCTTGCTCTTCCAGATAATCAAGAAGATCCTTCCAAACATCGGGGTTTTTGATTGTCTTGGTGGCGTGCCGGAAGAAACGAAGTGCATCTTTATCTGATGCAATAGGTTCAAGTACCGAAGGCACTTTGTCTGCCGAATCTAATAACTCCAATTCATCAACATCAAGTACCCTTGCAAGCCGAAGTATCGTCTTTATTGATGGTGTGTATTCCAAGCGATTGTTTTCAATTTTCGAAATGTACGAATAACCGACACCCACTGCTATAGCCAGCTCTCGCTGGGTCATATTTTTCTTCTTGCGCAACATCCTAATCTTCTCTCCAAACGTCATAAATGCCTCCCAATACATTCAATATAAGAGTAGTGTAATGTTGACTTGAAGTCAACATACACGTCATAGGTATTTTCTCTCATACGCACCATTCGCCCTACACAGATGAAGATAGAAAGGAACGGCTAGTCGAACATCCATTACTTCTTACTCCTGTACGAAAACCATGTGATGCTGACATGTAATTGATGGTACCCATTAAGAGCTACAAGAGTAATTCCGTATCGTTGAGGACGAACCAGGCACCCTCGCATCGGACTCGTCCTCTCTTCATCCTACTGCCTACTGCCGATCCATCGAACCTGACCAGCGGGTACATGTAATTTCGCAGTCGAAATCTCTTTTAGTGCCGAGTGGCATACGTGCTTGCGCGTAAAAGATGCCTGATTTTGACATCGCTAAACTTCGCGGGCCCTCCTCGGAACTGTCTCCGGTACACTCCTACGAATTATGGACCCACGCCACTACGAGATCTGTCCAGAATGGGTATAAGGTTGGATAAAAACTAATTACTGACCATCTAAGAACTGATACTAAGTGATTCAATTTCTTGTTTTAGCTAATTCTGCCTATTCCAACGTTGCATATCTGCTGGTTATCATAGTTTTAGGGGTTCATACGAGTTGCGATATATCTTAGGCGCATCCATTTTATACAGATCGCACGCAACTAGACCTTAGGAGTGTTTCAAAATGATCATCATCTTCGGAACCCGCGGTGTAACATATACACGAGATAGAGGCACATTCTATTGTCCTTCCTGCAGATCGAGGCGCAACTACACTAAGAAAGGTGTGCGGCGTTTCTTCACTCTGTTCTTCATCCCAATACTTCCACTCGACCTGCTTGGGGAGTATGTTGAATGTGAGCGATGTAGGGGAACCTTTAAGGAGCAGGTTCTTTCTTACGAGCCCGAGGCTGACAGGCTTAACGAAGAAGCAGCGGCAATTGCAGTGTTCCAGGTTGCAATTAGACGAGTAATGATCCTTATGATGATGGCCGATGGTAGGATTGAAGCGTCTGAAATCGGCACCATGCAGAAGATTTACAACCGCCTTACCGACACATTCATCAGCGAAGCTGAAATAAGGGCAGATATCAGAAAGGCAGAGGAGGCTGATGTCGGTGTTGTTCCTTTCCTGCGTACAGTAATGCCGTTTCTCAACAACGCTGGTAAAGAATTTGTAATTAAGGCAGCAATAATGGTCGCAGCCTCTGATGGGACATTCCAAGAAGAAGAGAAAACCTTCATGGGAGAGGTGGCAACTGCTCTTGAAATGTCCCCAGCACATTTCAGAGGCATTCTGACAGAAATGAGCGAGGCAACCAATTAGGTCAATTCCACCTCATAGAAAATTTGATGGCGAAGCACAGGTAAATCTATAGGAGTATGGTGAAACACTTCATCGACACTGCAACGCCTACCTACACACTAAGCACCGGATGTAAGTCTTTAATTTACCTCGCACTTATTTTATGATCGAGTTGGAAAGTGTGTCGCTTCCCCTCTATACCAGGGAGAAAAGTACCAGATTAATCTTGACACTGGCCCTGCGAAGACGTCCACACAGATGGCTCTTACAGACTGTCCGTAACCACCTTGAGTACCC
>JABAOH010039473.1_pt1 | contig 10907 bp, 10 predicted proteins | sample 7062181 | NCBI WGS metagenome assembly JABAOH01 (sample SAMN14538630, study PRJNA623070) | marine sediment metagenome | biome: marine biome [ENVO:00000428]; feature: marine pelagic biome [ENVO:01000023]; material: deep marine sediment [ENVO:00002113]; isolation source: pool of 5 deep marine... | reverse complement strand
GCAGGTGAGTGAGGCTTCAGTATCGTGATCGGCACTCCCATCTTCTCTGATTTCCGTATGTTTCTCTCATCATCCAGGATACCCCCAACGTAGGACAGCCTCGTATCAAATCCTGGTTCTTTCATATCCAGGGCCTGGTGTACTCTCGCCTCTATCTGTTTGAATATTTGGAAACCCTCTCGGATATGGGAAATCTCTGCACAGATCACCGACAGCTCCAAGAACCGCTGCCGAACCATTCCCCGCCTGAAGGCAGCTCTGTCGTCCTTCTGAATCTCCACAAATCGATCAAAAAGGGACTCAATATAAAGACATCCCTTAACCGAATGAGATGGAGAAACAACGAGAAACGTTTCATCTGAATGGATAGCCCAATCCATAGCAAATCCGCTTTTTTCCATCGGAATCGTCAGGACAATCCACTCACAGTTCTCATCACGGGTCTCCAAAACACGATCTAAAGAGAAGGCACCGGCAGATTGCAGATCAATCTGGCATGCCCGTTCTTCGTCAGAATTCAGAAGAGCGGTGAGATTTGCAGCGAGACCAGGACCACTGAGATTTGATGTACTTGATACGATAGCTAGGATTCGAGGTCGTCTGTTTCGACGAATCTGGCCAATTTCTGGTTCGTGCAGTCCATCCGCCTCAGCGGGAACATAACGGGTTCCCCAGCATTGTACTAGGGTGCTTCGAATCGCCGTCGGGGTCGCTACGAGGGGGACTACCTTACACTGTGAGAAGAATTGAAGCCTCTCAAGTGCCTTCGAATCGCCTGGGTCGACCATAGCAACCATCAGTCTTTCACCCCTCAGTTTGACCGGCATACAGTTCAATGAGAATGCAAGATCCCGATTTACATAGTTGAGGGCCCTTTTTTCAACCATGGACGGATTGAGATCGATGAATCTCACCCCCAGAGTTTTCGCCACGCCTTTGGAATGAATGAACTCCTGATAGCGGCGAAGCCTTTCAAAGTGGTCCCCCTGGGATTCGAGAAAGAGTACACCGAAACGGTCTTTCCCACGACCCTCAGACACCGACCAAACAACCTTGCCCGGCAGGAGGGTTGATCTCGGGTGCTCCTCCCTGCCAAAAGGAATTCTTAGCTGTAGGAGATCTCCGACGGAGAGACTCGCCCTCGTCGTCAACAGCCCTCCGCCTCGACCCACGTTCAACAGGCTTCCCTCGGAGACTTCCTGGCGAAACGTCTTTACCCTCGTTGGAAGGGTCCATGGATGTCGTGGAAATCTACGTCTCTCTTTACGTCGGCGGGACTTTGGGGACGGACCATATTGCTTTTTCATGGTCTCGACTTGTAGGCATTTACTTTTGGGTTATCATGACTTAGGTTCGTCAAAAACAGATGCTGTCCGCTGCGGAAATCGGGTAGATTCCGCTAGGCTTCCCCTTTTGGTTCATCAAGAGGGAGGGCCTCATCAATCAGCATGACAGGGATATCATCTTTGATGGGATAGATCAGCCTGCAACTCTTGCACACCAACCCATCTTGCTTTTGGGTGAGAAAGATGTCCCCCTTGCACTTAGGACAAGCCAATATATCCAGGAGCTCCTTAGAAATCTGCATCTAATAAACCTCCTCAGCTTCTGTATACCACTGTCTAACCTTCTTACCATATCTTATCACCGGGTTGTCAAGGGGAAGGGCAGGAATCAGGGGTCGGCATCAAGAACAGAGGAAAAAGGAACAAGGAGAAAGGATAGAAACCAGGGGGGCGGGGATCGGAAGAATCCGTTGACAGGTATCGACACGGCAGCTCGTCAGAATTGGGAAGACAATCCTAATGACTCGCTCTTCGGGAGATTCCCGCTAGCCCTATAGACAGAAAGCACTGGATTATGGGTTTTCTGCCGGACAATCAAATCTTGAAATTTCCTCGCTCCTTCCGCCTTCATTCTTGCTCATGGTTCCTGACTTCTGACCTCATCTTCTTAGCTGCTTGACTGGCGAGGCGGTCTGCCTCTCTGTTCTTTTCTCTTGGGATTAGCTGGATTCGATAGGATCGGAAGGATTTAAGGAGGTCACAGGCGCGGCTGTGGCATTGCTTCAGAATCTCATCTTTGACGCGATATTCACCCTTGATCTGTCTTTCCATAAGCTCTGAATCGGTAAAGATGAGAACATCATTTTTCCCCAGGGCCAGAGTCTCTTCCAGCCCTAAAATCAGGGCCTGATACTCCGCCTGATTGTTTGTTGCCCTGCCGATGTACCGGCCCAATTTGAAGAGGGGCTTCCCCTCTCCGTCCAGGAGAATCGCACCGATTCCACTCTCCCCGGGATTGCCCTTGGCAGCGCCATCTACATAGAGCTGGAAGATTTTCTTTTTGGACATGGCCATCTAGAACTGGACGAGTTGTCATTTCCCCCAAAAAAGAAAACGGCTACAGTTGGGACATCGAATCAACGCCTCGTTTCGCTGGACTTCATTATACATTTGTGGAGGGATATTGACGTAACATCCCTGGCAGACCCCCCCTCTAACCTCAGACAAAGCCATACCTCGTCTAACCTTGAGGGTCTCATAGGCTGTGATCAGTCCCGGGTCCAAGCTCTTGAGGACTTCTTCTCGACGTTTCTCGATCACGGCTATCTCTTCGACAAGGTCAGTAACTCTCTTCTCAAGCTCTGCGATCTCGGCCCGGATCTCTTTTTCGACGACGGCGAGTTCACCTTCTCGTTTTGAAACGCTCGTTCTCAACTCATCGATCTCTTCGAGGATTGCCAGGATGTCGTCCTCATGCTTACTCGTGGATAATTCCATCGTTTCAATCTCGTGGAGCAGCGCCTGGTACTCCTTGTTGGTTTTTACTTCGAAGAGTCTCCCTTTGCTCTTTTTTATCCTCTCTCCCTCGTCGTTGAGTTCAACTTCTTTCTGTCGCCGCTCCTTCTCGAGGGTTTGGAGCCTCTCCTTCTCCTCCTGAGCAGCCTCCCTCTCCGATGTAATTCTATGGTCGAGTTCCTCGATTTCCTTGGGGTAACGCTCCTGATCCCCCTTTAGTTCCTTGATCCTTAGCTCGACGTCCTGCAACTCCCTCAATAAGAGAATCTGCTTTTCCAAAAGAATCCTCCATGACTGAAGATACAAAAAAAGCGCCCCGATCCGGCGCACCTTTGAAATGGCAACTGGAAAACCGCCTTTGCTGTCGAAATGGTTTCATGCTATCCTAAGTGGGCCCACCTGGGTTCGAACCAGGGACCTACCGGTTATGAGCCGGTGGCTCTTCCAGCTGAGCTATGGGCCCGTTTTCCTCTGAGATTATATCTATTCGTGAGTGGTGTCAATCGACGCTGCAATGTTCAAAATATTCGATCGCTTCGCTCTTTCGAATCGGCTCGATTCAGTTAATTGGGTTATTTAAGTCAATTGGTTAGATTTTCAAGGTGTTCGATCGTTACACTCGTTCGATCGGCTTCGCCTATGTTCGAAATGAATTTACATCTCGATTATCTTACTGGGCAAACCAACCAAACCAATTTAGCCTATAAGATAATCGAATTCTCTTTAACGTTTCGAACGGGGCGGACGACTTGAACAGTCTAATGTTCGACATACCCCTTTAACCTCTTACTCCGGCTCGGGTGTCGTAGTTTGTTCAAGGCCTTGGCCTCAACCTGACGGATTCGCTCGCGGGTCACGTCAAAATTCCTTCCCACCTCTTCCAGGGTATGATCGTATTTTTCTCCTATCCCAAAACGCATCCTAACGACTTTTTCTTCTCTTGGCGTCAGGGTGGCCAGGACCTCACTCGTCTGATCTGCGAGTCTCCGGTTGACCATGACCTCTGATGGAGGAACACTCTTTTTGTCCTCAATAAAGTCTCGCAGATGAATGTCATCTCCCCCTCCCACGGGTGTCTCCAGTGAGATGGGTTCTTTTGCGACCTTTAGAACCTTTCTCACTTTTTCCAGGGGCATCTCCATTCTCGCGGCGATCTCCTCAGCGGTTGGTTCCCTGCCGAATTCCTGGACCAGGTTGCGTGAGATCCGCGCCAGTTTGTTTATTGTCTCGATCATGTGGACTGGAATTCGGATTGTTCTCGACTGGTCAGCGATAGCACGGGTTATGGACTGTCGAATCCACCAGGTTGCATACGTACAGAATTTGTAGCCCCGTTGATACTCGAACTTATCGACAGCCTTCATGAGGCCGATGTTCCCTTCTTGAATCAAATCAAGGAGTTGAAGGCCACGATTCATGTACTTCTTTGCGATGCTAACCACAAGTCGCAGATTGGCTTTTACGAGTTCACTCTTTGCTTCTTTTGCCTCCATCTCTCCTTTTTCAATAGCCTTGCATGTTTCCAGAAGTTCTGTTCGAGACATGCCGGCTTCTTTTTCTATCCTTCTAATCCTCGCCTTTGTATTCTTGATAACCCGCTCCACCTTCTTGAGTGTTCTATCGTTGATTTCAGGTGGGAAAGAGGAGCCAACAAACCGTGTCTTTCTGGCATGGGGAAGAATCCGCTCGATTGCTTCCAGGGGGATGCCCGTCCAGTCCTCGATCTTCCTAAGCCCCTTTTGGGCTCTCTCGATTCGCGCTAGATAACTTCTCACCCTTTTGACGATTCGACTGATCTGCTTATCCCGGAGACGCATCATTTCGATGAACTGAAGAATCCGCTGGCGATTCTCTCGAATCTCATCGCCCCGATCCTTCAAGTCGACGTCTGATCGAGCAAAAAGGGTCTGCCCTTTGCGAATTACTTCGTCAGCAACCCTGATCTCCGAGACGGTTCCCAAGGTTTGAGAAAACAGCCTTGATGAGTCATCCGGGCAGCCCTCCCCTTCGTCGACCTCGCTGGTTACATCACCTAACGTGACCTCACCCTCCTCAAGAAGTTTACCAAGATGCAAGATCTCCCGTATGGCCACAGGACAATTCGAGATTGCCCGTAACACCTCCCGTTTTCCATGTTCGATCCTCTTTGCAATCTCGACCTCTTCCTCCCGAGTTAGAAGAGAGACAGCCCCCATTTCCCGAAGGTACATCCGAACAGGGTCAGTAGTTCGACCGACACTCTCAAAATCCTCAACGTCTTCGGTAACTTCTAGCTTGACCCCCTTCTCCTCGGTGAAGCTATCGCCCTCTTCGTTCAGCCTGAGATCCACGTCCTCAAACATCATCAGAACGTCATCGATCCCGTCTGGAGAGATTCCAACATCAGGAAGAGACTGATTGATCTCCTCAGGCGTGAGAAAATCCTTCTTCTTTGCCTTTACAGATTTCGGCTTCTTAGGAGATTTCGCTCTGCCTTTTGTCGCCACACCTAACCTTTCCAGTGATGCGATGGTTTGAGTACGTCACAAATTTCTTTCCTGTTCAATGAGATTCTGTTTTTCTCGGAGGAGTTCCTCAAGCTGGTTGATCTGATCGGTCTTTTCTACCTCCTTGATCTTCTGAGTGATCATATTCCGATCCCGTTTCAGTCGTCTCATCTTGACTTTTCGAATGCAGTCTTCCACGGTCTTTTGGAGATCCTCTTCCTTGAATTTACGGGAAAAAGCCCACAGAGAGACCTGGCTCTTTAGGTCCTTTGAGAACCGGCTGATTATCTCCGACATGGAAACGTCCCCTTTTCCCTCGAAAGCCTCCTTAAGAACGGCGGCGACTTGTCGGAGATCCTCACTCTCGAACTCCTCGACCACGCCGCTCTCAAACACCCGTGGGATCAGATCACTATGATTCAGCATAATCTCTACGAGGGCCTCTTCAGAAGCGGGAAACACCGGTTTCGATTTCGGTTCAACCTGCCCTAGCGGAGCCCTTTGTTTGACCCCCCTTTTCTTCTCCAATACCGAAACAAGATCCTCTCCACTCAGGTCAAGCTTTTCACATAGCAGCTTCTCATAGAGCTTCTTTTCGAGGGGATCTTGGATCTTCTCTAGCATGGGTAGAATTGCCCGTCCGATCTTAACCTTCCCCTCCACTGTCTCCGGATTCCCCTTTGTCATCGTGTACGAGATGAAGAACTCTACCAGGGGAACAGCACCGTCAATTGTCCTCTGCAATGCCTCAGGTCCTGCCTCGGTCACAAAACTATCTGGATCATACCCCTGAGGCAGCTTGATCATCTTCGGATGAATCTCTTCTTCCAAGAAAGAGTCTGACGCTCTAAAAGCAGCCTTTATTCCCGCCTCGTCAGGATCGAATATGATGACGAAGTTCCGCGTGTACCGTTTCAGAATTCTGACCTGGTCCAATGTCAGTGCTGTACCAAGGGGAGCGACAGCGTTTGTGAACCCGTTCTGATGAAGCGTCAGAAGGTCGAAGTATCCCTCCACAACAACGGCCAGATCTCGCTGCCGGATTTCACGACCCGCCGTTTCAATCCCGTAAATGGACTGGCTTTTTTTGTAGATTGGCGATTCAGGAGAATTGAGATACTTGGGCATTGCATCGTCGAGAGCTCTTCCCCCGAAGCCGATGACTCGTCGGTTTATATCCGTTATCGGAAAAATGACGCGGTTTCTGAAGTGATCATACCACCCCTGTGGCTTCTTGGAAATAATCAGGCCGAGGCTTTCAGCCAATTTCGTATCGACAGACCGTGTCTGGAAGTGACCAACCAGATTCCGCCACCCGGATGGTGCATAGCCGAGGCGATACTTTTCGATGGTCTCCTGGAGGATTCCTCGCTTCGCCAGGTATCGTCTGGCAGGGGCTCCAACCTTGTCGCTCAGAAGTTTTTCGTGAAAGTATTCAGCCGCATTCTGATTGATTTGGTAGAGAAGGTCTTTTTTCTTGTCGTCTTCGCCTTGATTGTAGCCCCTGGGGATCGTTACGCCCACTCGCTGTGCCAATTCAGTCAGGGCGTTGTAAAAAGTGAGGTTTTCGTACCGCATAAGGAAGGTGAAAACATCCCCACCAGCTCCGCACCCGAAGCAATGAAAAATCTGCTTCTCATCGCTGACCATAAAGGAGGGGGTCTTTTCACGGTGAAATGGACATAAGGCACGATAGTTCTTACCCGCCTTCTTGAGGGAAAGACGTTGGGAGATAACATCGACGATGTTGACCCTTTGTCGGATGGTGTCGATCGTTTCTGAGAAATCTCTAGGCAAATCGACTACCTCACCACAGATCATTGGTGGTCAGCGGTCAGCCGTCCGTGGTCAGCGGTCAGCCGTCCGCGGTCAGCTATCGGTGCTTCGCCCTATGCGTAATGGGGATGGCCATCACTCTGTTCATCGGCCGTCGTGCTCTCGTCCCATCCAAGTTGGACGACTGTGACGCCACCGCCTCCCCCTGTGGGATCACCCGGCCCAAATCCTGTGACAGCCTTGTGCTCTCTGAGATAATTCTGAATAGCCCGCTTCAGTTTACCCGTCCCATGTCCATGGACAATGGTAACCCTTTCAAGATTGTCCACTAAGGCGCTATCGATAAATTTGTCCACAACCGGCATGGCCTCATCGACGGTCATGCCAATGACGTTGACCTCTTTCGATGCATTGCTCGCCGAAGAAAAGGTTGACACTAGAGGAGCAGGAGGTTTTGCACCCTTTTCCCCGTCCCTGACCCGCTCCAGGTTTTGGAGGGACGTTTTAATCTTGAGCTCGCCCACCACGACTTCAGCCATATGGACGGTCTCTTGAATATTGCTCACCACTCCCTCTCTGTTCAGATCCAGAATCCTCACCTGTTCGCCAATGGTCAGGTTTTCAATTCTCGCCCTCTTTTTTCTTCGAGGGCGAACTTGAGATCGAAAGCGATTCTCGATTTCCTGGATTTTCTTCTGGGGTCTTTTCTCTCCAGCCTCTGGTGACGGAAGATTTTGGACCACCTCTTTGAGCTCCTTCTCAATCTGTCCGATCAACACCCTGCCTCGCTCCTCGACCTGAAGGAGAATCTGATCCCTCTTTCCCCGGATGCCTTCTAGGTGCCTATCCAGACGAGCGCGCTTCCGAGCAACTTCCTCTTGGAGTTCCTGGAGCTGTTTTCTTTCCCGAATGACCTCCACGTGAAGCCGCTCTAGACTCTGGATCATAGCAGCCGTGGCCCCTTCCGTTTCGTCCTGGTATTCGCCAGCCCTATTCAGGACATCTCGGGATACTCCGATCTTCTCGGCTACCGAAAAGGCATGGCTTGGAGCAGAGGTCCCATAGGAGAGTCGATACCGAGGCTCGAGTGTCTCTGGATCGAATTCTACCGCCACATTGGTCACCCCTGGCGTCACGTACCCGTACTCTTTGAGAGGATTCAGGTGGGTTGTTACCACAACAGCCGCTCCCTTTTCTTTCAGGAAATCGAGACTTCCCATAGCCAGGGCCGCACCTTCTGTCACATTGGTTCCCCCGCATATCTCATCCACCAAAACCAGGGAATTGGCATCTGCTTCCTGAAAAATCTCATTCAAATGGACAAGATGGGCAGAAAACGTGCTCAAATCCTCTCCGATACTCTGCTCATCTCCTATCTCGGCGAAGATTTTCCTATGAACCGAGATTTCACTGCCTTCTCCGACAGGAATCTCCATCCCCGATTGAAATATGAGGGCGAGGAGGCCGACCGTCTTGAGGGCGACTGTTTTCCCACCCGCATTGGCGCCGCTGATAACGAGGACCTTTTGATCCTGACCAAGCATGATATCAATGGGAACCGTTTCCTCTTTCCTTCTATAGAATAGGAGTGGGTGCCTGGCCCTGAGCAGGCGGTTCCGCCCACTTTCATTTATTTCTGGTTGGATCCCTTGGAGGTCTTTACCCAGGTTCATTTTGGCCGACACCACGTCGAGCTCTCCCAAAGTTTCCAGGTCCTGCGAGAGGTCATCCTGTTTTTCTCTAACAGATTCAGTCAATTGTCGAAGAATACGGATTTCTTCCTCCCTCTCTTGATCGAGGAGAAGGTTCAGGTCGTTGTTCATTTCCACCACGGAAATCGGCTCGACAAAAAGACTCATCCGACTATGGGAGTAATCGTGGACAATGCCCTTGATTCGGCCTTTGAACTCTGGCTTGACCAGGAGTACCGTCCTGCCGTTTCTTTGAGTGATGATGCGGTCCCGAAGGATCGCCTGAAGGTCTGCCTGTTTCAGGAGACTCTCCATCGCCTTCTGTATTCTGGTTCTGAGTACTCGAGTCGTCTTTCTTAGCCGCTTCAGTTCAGGACTCGCTTCGTCACGTATCGTCCCATCAGGTTCGAGACACCGACGGATCTCATCCCCTAACTCTTTGCATACAGAGAGCTTATCGGTCAGGGCCCTGAGGTGAGGAAAGGGAACGTCCGGTTTCTTGAAGAATTTCTTGATCTTCTGGCAGGTTTGAATATTTGTGGATATATGGAGGAGCTCTTGAGGCTCCAGTGCAGTCCCGGTCGTGTGGACTTTCTTCAAGGCACCGCGGGTGTCGCAGAGATCGATAGGAGGTATAGGTCCCCACTCATCGTCAATTCTTTTGAGCTCACTGATCTGGTTGAGAGATGACCTGATTTCGGCGAGGTTCGCCCCGGGTCGGACCTGTCGGCAACGCTCTTTGCCGATGGGGGAATATGCGTTGTTCTCAAGGAGGTGTAGGATTTCGAAGAATTCTAGGGCCTTTAGTGATTTTTCGTCGATTCGGAAGTCGGTTTTTGAAAAACCCTTCTTCACTTTAGCCCGAGAGCCTCTCTCTTACCATTTCGTTAACGGTTTTTCCGTCCGCCTTTCCAGATACCTTGGGCATCAATATCTTCATCACCTTGCCGAGGTCCCTCATGTCCGCCGCCCCGGCTTCTTCAATCGCCTCAGCTATCAGAGACTGGATCTCTTCTTTTGAAAGCTGTTCGGGGAGATAACTCTTCAGGATTTCTATTTGGCGACTTTCCTGATCTACCAGGTCTTGTCTTCCGCCCTGCTTGAACTGTTCAACCGCATCCTCGCCCTTCCGAACCATGGCACCGATAACCTTGATAACGCCGCCGTCGTCTAGTTCCTTCCTCCCCTGTTCAATTTCCTTTTTCTTTATGGTGTCGACGAGCAACCGGATGGTGGAGAGTCTGGTCCTGTCTCGCTCTTTCAGGGCATTTTTCATGTCCTCGGTCAGCTTCTCTTTGAGCGACATCCATTCAACCCCGGCCGTGTATCTTTCTCATTCTTTTCAGAGCCCTTTTCCTTGCCGCCAGCGCCTTTCTCTTTTTCTTGACACTCGGCTTCTCATAGTGCTCTCGTCTACGGACCTCTGAAAGAATTCCCGCTTTTTCACACTGCTTCTTGAATCTCCTTAGGGCATTTTCAAAGGACTCGTTTTCTCTGATTCGAACATCAGCCATATGGACATATCCCCCCTCCCTCCACCGGAATTGGGCGATTGTTTCGACAAAGCAAAACTTTTAGTATATCAGACGGCGATACAATGTCAACCCTAATTTCATGAGGGTTTTCCTGGGATTGGGGAGGTCTCACGAATCAGGAAACCTCTTGAACGCATTCAGACCGTTCTGCCCCTGTNNTCAGGAAACCTCTTGAACGCATTCAGACCGTTCTGCTGTGGCGGATCCCTCATATTCCCTCGCTCCGTTGCTCTTGGGTTGACCCTCCTGGCGCCTTTGGCGGGACAGGTTAATCAAAAAAAGGATAAAGGTCAAAGGACAAAGGAAAAAGGCCAGAAAACCAAGAAGTGCGAATCGATTATCCTTTAACCTTTCGCCTTTAACCTTGTTCCCATACCGGTGGTGAACTCAGGAGCGCCAAAGATAGCCAGAGAAAGCAAGAACGTATTGGCATAAACGCTTCAACAAACGTCCCTCAGGAACAGGAGCGTCCACAAAACCGAGGAAACTCCTCGGAAATTACCCTTGACAAAACCGGCTTTTTAAAATATTAGACAGAGTTTATTTTCAACCTCTATAGGACGACACATATATCGGTTCAGATTCGTAAAGGATAGGGAACAAAGATCCAAGGACAAG
>JABAOH010081860.1_pt2 | contig 10914 bp, 9 predicted proteins | sample 7062181 | NCBI WGS metagenome assembly JABAOH01 (sample SAMN14538630, study PRJNA623070) | marine sediment metagenome | biome: marine biome [ENVO:00000428]; feature: marine pelagic biome [ENVO:01000023]; material: deep marine sediment [ENVO:00002113]; isolation source: pool of 5 deep marine... | reverse complement strand
CCGGTTATTAGTTCTTTTCTATCATGAAGCTGCTCAATTAATTCAAGCGCATCTTTAGCTAAGTCACGTGTGTGATAAAAACTCGGCTTTACCTTGTTTTGTGCAATATCCAGAATAGCATGTTCAGCCCTGTCGAGATAATCATCAACATTCAAACTCTGTTCATATCCATGATGAGCAATATCTGTGGCGGTTAAAACAATTTTTCTCAGAATTGATTTGTCTTTCACTATTTTAGCATAATGACTAACGTTATATGCCGTTGGAACAATCTCTGTAAGATATGTCAAATAAGCACTCCCACCTATCTCCTCTAATAGCTTTCCTTTATTGTTCATATATTCATATAAGGTGAGGACGTCTATAGGGCTATTTTCTTTATCCAGGTCAATCATGCAATTAAAGATTTTTGAATGAGAATCTTTATAAAAGTCTTCCGGGGTAAGTATTTCAAGCACCTGGTTTAAAGAACTGTTTTCAATTAGTATAGAACCCAGAACAGCTTGTTCTGCTTCATCATTTTGTGGAAGTGGTTTTGTTAAACTTTNNCTTCATCATTTTGTGGAAGTGGTTTTGTTAAACTTTCCATTAGAATATAGATTATAACATTTAGGAAAGTGAATTGTTAGCGGTACAAATATTATTAATCTTTATCAATTAGCACAATTCCAATATCCATGACATTTGTACCAGTGGAGCCGGTTTTAATCAGTTCGCCGGTTTTCTCAAAAAAACTGTAAGAATTGTTGTTTGCTAAATGATCCCTTGCACTAACATCTATTTTTCTTGCGTTTAACCTTGACTGACCGTCGCAAATAGCTCCTGCAGCGTCTGTCGGACCATCAATTCCGTCTGTTCCTGCAAATAAACCTACAATTTTGTCTTTTCCTATAATTTCAAAACAAAATGATAGTGCTGTTTCAGTGTTTCTTCCACCTTTCCCCTTTCCTACCACGTTGACTGTAGTTTCACCACCATAAATCAAGCAGGCCGGTTTATTTGTAGGAATGTCGAATCTTTGAATATCAAATGTAATTCCGGCTAACACTTTTGCGACTTCTCTGGCTTCCCCTGAAATCTGAGAAGAAAGAACCAAAGTGTTATAACCAAGTTCTTTTGCCATATGCTGTATAGCTGATATTGCCTTATGGTTATTGCCTACAATTAGTGTTTGAACCCTCTCATCATCTAATTCTTCAGAGCTGAGTAAAGGAGGAGTCTGATTTTTACGCCCATTTTCGAGATGAACTACTACTTTTGGAGGTATTTTATGCTCCAATTCCAAAGCTTCAATAACACGCCAAGCATCTTTAAATGTTGTAGTGTCGGGAACTGTTGGTCCGGAAGCAATAAACTCAAGTTTATCTCCTACGACATCGGATAGTATAAGTGTAGCAACTTGTGAAGGAAGGGCCCTTTTCAGAAGACCGCCGCCTTTAATTTGAGACATTTTTTTTCTAACCGTGTTCAAACCATATGTATCTACTCCAGATAACATCAGACTCTCTGTGACTTTGCGAATATCGTAAATAGTGAGACCCTTTGATGGAAGTGCGAGGATTGAACTTCCACCACCTGAAATCAAAAAAATCACCAAGTCATCCTCGGTTGATTTATCGATCAATTTAATAACTTTTTCAGCTGCTAAAACACTTTTTTTATCAGGAATCGGATGACTGGAAAGTTCAAAATCCATTTTTTTGAATTTAAATTCTGATTCTGTGTTAGAAACAACAACACCTTCTGTTATTAAATCACCCAGGAGTTCTTCAATAGCATTGGCCATAGCGGGAGCAGCTTTGCCAAAAGCTACTACATAAATAGATTTGTAGTCCGTAAGTTTATATTTTTTTTGATCAATTATGAGCGTGTTTTTTTTTACACTAACATGTTCGAGAATGCACTTCTTTGGATCAACCTCTTTAATTGCCTGATTGAATAATTGCTTTGCATGTTTTTTTAAAAGTTCAACGGACATTTTATAACAATAATATCTTATGATTTTTTTAAGTTNNTCATTGATTTTGATACGTTTTCGTAAAGTTTATCATCTACCAAAATTGCCGGTGCGGTTCCACATGATGCCAAACATTCGGCTTCCATTAAAGTAATTTTACCATCTTCAGTAGTTTCACCAATTTCAATACCAAGTTTTTCACACAAATAGTGTTCTAGATGTTCAGCTCCTCTCAAAGCACATGAGAGCGTTCTACATTGCCAGATAACATGTTTACCAACTGGATCAGTAAAATACATTGTATAGAACGTTGCCACGTTCTGCACGCTTGAAGGGGGCAATCCTAAAGTTTCAGAAACCTCAAGCATGGATTCATTGGACAACCAACCTTGTTCATTCTGTACTTCCCTTAGAACAGGTAACAAAGCTGACAGGTTAGTTTCATGTTTCTCAACTATTTTTTCTATTCTGTTTTTTAGTCTGGAAGAAAAGGGCATAAAATACTCCAAAATTCTAAATTAATGTGTAAAAGTAACATGAATTAATTGTATCTTCAAGAATGTATATAATTTAATATTTTCAATAAGTTAAATCTAAGTTTTAAATATTTTAAAGTTTGTTTGAAGCTGTATTTATGGTCGGTTAGAATTTCCAAAATGGGAAAAAACAGAATTACAAAAGTGTACACAAAAACAGGTGACAAAGGTGAAACTACTTTGGTTGGAGGTGAAAAAATTAGTAAAGCATCCCCAAGGGTGGATGCTTATGGGGATATAGACGAGTTAAATTCTGTTTTGGGATTGGTTTATTTTGAAATCAAAGATTCAGAAATTAAAAATTTGATAAAAAAAATACAAAATGATCTGTTTATAATGGGTGGGGATATGGCCACTAAAACTGATTCAAAATATGGAGTCCCAAGAATCAATTCCAAAATGTATAAGTCTTTAGAGGAACATATTGATAAATTTGTGAATGAGGTTGGTGAGTTAAAAGAATTTATACTACCTGGTGGTAGCCTTGGCGGCTCATATTTACATTTGGCAAGAGTTGTTTGCAGAAGAGCAGAACGAAAGGTTGCTTTACTAATGAATAGTGAAAAAATAAATGAAGATGTGCTTATATATTTAAACAGACTGTCTGATTTCCTTTTTGTTCTGGCTAGAGTTGTAAATAAAAGGAGCGGTTTTGAAGAGGTGTATGCAGATTTTGATCCAAAAGATAATTAAAATTTAATTTAAGCAATATTGTTATATGTGTGATGAAAAAATTCTATGCTGATATCGTTGATCCGAAAATCGAAAAATATATTTCAGATCTATATGAAAATAATAATGATGTTTTTGCGGAGATGGAAGCTTATGCAGATGAGAATCAAATTCCTATTATCGGACCATTAGCAGGTAAGTTTTTATCTCAGATATGTTTAATAAAAAGACCTGGTAATATTTTTGAACTTGGTTCGGGTTTTGGTTACTCGGCACTATGGTTTGCCAAATCGCTTGGTAGCGATGCTACAATTACATGTTCGGACTATTCTTTAGAAAATTCAGAACTTGCTAAATCATATTTTAAAAAAGATAACGAATTAGAAAAATTAAATTTTTTTGTAGGGAACTCATTGGAAATCTTAAAGAATACCGACGTTAAATACGATATGATATTTAATGATATAGACAAAGAATACTATCCTGAAGTTATTGAAATAGTTTATGAAAAACTAAATTCAGGCGGAATTTTTATTAGTGACAATGTGCTTTGGTATGGAAGGGTAGTAGAAGATGATAATTTGCCAAGTACAAAAGGTATTAAAAAATTTAACAATTTACTTTTTTCTCATAAAGGATTTAACTCAACTTTAATTCCACTTAGGGACGGTATTTCAATAAGTGTTAAAGTTTAAAAGGTTTGAATATGTTTAGAGATTCAATATACAAAGATTCTGAAGATATTAAAAAAGAATTAATCAAAGCTTTCAAGTATTCGTATGATAGCATAAGACAAAAGCATTATAGAAGATTAAAAAAAAATAAAGCCCTGATAGGTATTATTCTTTCGGAAGAGCGTACAAATGCGGTAGATATTTTAATTGCCAGAGTTTTGAATGAACATAGCTTCAGTTATTTAAACAACGTTGCCATTGTTGCATTGGGTGGATATGGCAGAAGAGACCTTTCACCGTATTCTGATATTGATCTGCTGATTTTATATAAAAAAAACAATAAAAAACTGGCTAAGGAAGTAACTGAATGTCTTTTGTATTTCTTATGGGACCTTAAATTGGATATTGGTCATTCAGTTAGAACTATTAAAGAGTGTATTGAACTGTCTTACGACAAAACGGATACAACAATATTCACTTCTCTTCTAGATAGCAGATTTATTTACGGCGATGAAGAGCTTTATAATAAATTAGATAATGAGCTTTATAATGAACTTCTTCCAAGGGTTTCTTCAGATTTTATTAACAGGAAACTTGAAGAGAAAGAGAAAAGACTAAGCCGATTTGGAAAAACCGTTTATTTGCTTGAACCAAACGTAAAGGAAGGAGAGGGTGGGTTAAGGGATCTTCATGCGGCAATCTGGATTGCCCAGGCAAAGTATAAAATCAAATCGTTAAAAGGACTCCTACAAAATGGATTTATTTCAGAGAAGGAATATAGAGTAATCAAAAAGTGCGTAAGTTTTTTATTGCTTGTGCGTTCTGAACTGCATTATCAGGCCAAAAGAAGAGAAGATAATCTTAGTTTTGGATACCAGGAGAAGGTAGCTAAATTTTTTGGATTTAAAGATACAGAACTTAAAGCTGTTGAAAAATTTATGAGGGTTTATTATCTAAGAGCAAACCTTGTTCGCCAGCAATCAAATAGAATAATCGAAAAATGTATTCAAAAACACCGTGGAAGGAGTTCAAGAAAAACTGTTCATCTCGATCATGGTTTTATCATTCAGGGGGGTAGTTTGTCAGTTACCAGCAGAAATGTTTTTAAGGAAGATCCTACCAATATCCTAAGAGCTTTTGAATATGCGGAAGAACATAATGTAGATAAGAGCAGATATCTTTATAACCTGTTAAGAGAAAGTGTTGTTAGAATTGATGATAAAGTCAGAAGAAACAGGGACTTTAATTCCACTTTTTTAAGATTATTAAGAACAGTTAAAAATATTTCAAAAATGTTGTTTGAGATGAACGATCTACGTCTTTTGGGGCATTACATTCCTGAATTTGGGAAGATTGTTTGCATGGTCCAATATGATGCATACCATGTTTATACAGTGGATATACATTCAATATTCATGGTGCTGGAGATAGAAAAATTAGTGAACTATGAATATGAAGAAGAATTTGCAATTCCAACAAAAATAGCCGAGTCACTTATTAAAAGAGACATATTGTATCTTGCGTGTATTTTTCATGACATGGGAAAAGGAAGTGGGAGAAATCATGCACAAAAAGGGGCTGCCATGATTCCAAAAATTTCTGAGAGAATGGGTCTTAATAAAGTTGAGAGTGAACAATTGGAATTTTTAGTACGCCACCACCTTGTTATGACACATTTTTCACAAAGAAGAGATCTTCACGACCCTACATTGATTTCAAGATTTGCACGGTCTGTAAAAAGCCTTGAGACTTTGTCACTGCTATATCTACTAACTTTTGCCGATACAAGGTCTGTTGGTCCCGAGGTTTGGTCGAGCTGGAAAGGAATGCTTTTATTTGAGCTTTATATAAAAACTGCGAGTTTGCTGGAAGTTGACAAATATAAAAAGGAAACTTATGAGGAAAGGGCTAATAGAGTTGTTGGAGAGGTTGTTAAATTATTAAAAAACGTAATAAAGGAAACCAAAGTAAGAAGAATATTGAAAAAGATGCCAACTTCTTATTTCCACAGTTTTTCACCAAAGCTGATATCTCAACATCTTAAATTTATTGATAAAGCTGGAAAAGACATATTTACAGACATCAAATTTTATCCAACACAGGAATATGATGAATTTACAATTTGGGGATTTAACGAGGAGGGTGTTTTTTCTAAACTGTGTGGAATTATGAGTGCAAACAACTTAAACATAATGGGAGCCCGAATTGTTACTACAACAGATAATAGAATTCTTGATGTTTTATATGTTAACAAACTTGGGAAATCAACAGTAGAAGATAAAAAATTGTGGAAAAAAGTTAATGAGGACATTCGAAAGATAAGCGATAAGAAATTTGATATAGGGCAGCTCGTAGAGAAAAGAAAAAGAAGCGATTCAAAATATAAGAAACAAGTTCCCAAGTCTCCTTCTAAGATTGTATTTGATAATAACTCTTCTGATGATTCAACAATTATTGATGTATATGCCGATGATAGAACAGGTTTGTTATATGATATAACGAAAACATTTCGCAAACTTGGAATATCAATTAATTATGCGAAGATTTCCACCAAGGTTGATCAAGTGGTTGATGCATTTTATGTTCATGATTCAAAAGGGAAAAAAATAGAAGATCCCAAGACTATACAGAAAATAACAGCATCCTTATTAAAAGCTATTGATTAAATTCACCTGATAACTTTTTATGAAAAAAACCGTAGATATTTTTGATTGTGATTTTTTAATTATCGGAAGCGGACTTGCAGGCTTATACTCTGCATTGTATGCCTCGAAGTATGGGAAATGCATTGTGGTTACAAAGCAAACTTTAAACCAAAGTAATTCTTTTTGGGCTCAAGGTGGTATTGCAGCAGCAATTGATCCTGAGGATTCCCCTGTTTTTCACAAGGAAGATACAATAAATGCAGGCAGGGGGTTATGTAATATAAAAGCTGTTGAAATTCTGGTTAAAGAAGGCAAAGAAAGGGTGATTGATTTAATCAATTTGGGAATGAAGTTTGATTCGGATAGTGAGGGGCTCTTGCTCGGACTTGAGGGGGGACATTCAAAGAGAAGAGTATTGCATGCAGGGGGTAATTCAACAGGAAGAGAGATGGTTGAGTTTTTGATTTCTGCAGTCAGTAAAAATCCTTCTATACAGATATTGGAATTAACAACTATTACCGATCTTGTATCAGATGGGAGTTCATGTTTTGGAGCATGGGGTTTTAATCAAAATAATAATAATTACATCAGAGTTAATTCTAGATCAACTATATTAGCAACTGGGGGAGCTTCTGCTCTTTATAAGCGAACTACAAATCCAGAAGGTGCCACAGGTGAAGGGATTTCCTTAGCTTATAGAGCGGGTGCCGAAATATCGGATATGGAGTTTATACAATTTCACCCCACCGCATTTTATGTTGATCAGGGCGAATCATTTCTTATTACCGAAGCAGTTAGAGGGGAAGGGGCCCATTTAATAAACACTGATGGAAAGAGATTTATGAAAAATTATCACCCACGTGAAGAGCTCGCTCCGAGGGATGTGGTTTCAAAGGCAATTTATAATGAAATTAAACGATCCGGTAAAGACTATGTTTATTTATCTTTATCCCACCTGAACAGAAAATTCATAAGAGACAGATTCTCAAATATTTATTCTCACTGTTTAAAGTACAATTATGATTTAACACGTGACCTAATTCCGGTTGCTCCTGCAGCTCATTATACAATCGGTGGGGTTCGTACAGGATTAATGGGAAATACAAATATTAAGGGACTTTATACTTGCGGGGAAGTATCAAATACAGGTGTCCATGGAGCTAACAGACTTGCCAGTAATTCCCTTTTAGAATGCATTGTGTTTGCAAAAAGAGCAGTAGACGGGGCTTTGGATAATTTTATAAACGATAAATTCAAAGCTGAATTTAACGGATTTCCAATTGCTGAGACTGATTCAAATGATCAGGTCAAATATAATTTATTAAAAGAAGAAATATTAAACAGTACAACTTATAATCTTGGAATAATTAGAGATGGGAAATTAATAAATAAATTTATTTCCAGATTAAACGAACTTGAGATAGATTGTGATAAACTTTCCGGTTGGTTCAGATTCAAGATCTCAAGCATGATTGATGTTTGTACACTAATGTCCCTTGCGTCTCTTAACAGGAAAGAATCCAGAGGAGCCCATGTCAGGGAGGATTTTTCGGAAGAAGACGAAAATCTTGTTGTGAGTTACATTTATAAAATAAACTCTGAACCATATGAAGTTGGAATCAATTGATTTATCAAATAAATAAATAAATGAGAAAACATAAACTCGATTGGAACGATGTTGAAAAAATTATTGATAATGCGCTAAGAGAAGATGTTGGTGATGGGGATATTACTACAGAGGCATTATTTGATCGCAGTATTTCCTGCCACGCAGTTATAAGATCCAAAGAAGATGGGATATTATGTGGTCTTCCGGTAGCTCAATTGGTTTTTGAACGTTTAGACGGTTCTTTAAAATGGAACGAGAATAAAAAAGATGGCGATCTTCTCAAAGAAGGAGATAAGATAGTTGAGGTAGTCGGGAATCAAAAGCACATATTAACTGGTGAAAGATTAGCTCTTAATATCCTTCAGCGTATGAGCGGTATTTCTACTTTAACGTCCAAGTTTGTTAAGGAAGTGAGTGATCTAAATGTTAAGATAGTTGATACAAGGAAGACCGTTCCGGGATTCAGGAGCTTGGGGAAATACGCCGTTACCATTGGAGGGGGTTATAATCACAGGTTTGGTTTATTTGATGGGGTACTAATCAAAGACAACCATATCAAACTTGCAGGAACCATTACAGATGCTGTTAGTAAAATTCGAAGCAAATTAAAAAATAAATATAAGATTGAAGTAGAAACCAAAAAATTTGATCAAGTCAAAGAAGCTGTTTCCGCTGGTGCAGACATAATAATGCTGGATAATATGAGCGTGGATGATATGAAAACTGCTGTGAAATATATCAATGGAGTAGCTTTAGTTGAAGCTTCAGGTGGTATTACATTATCAACAGTTAGAGACGTTGCAAAAACCGGCGTTGATTTTATTTCAGTGGGAGCATTGACTCATTCTGCAAAAGCTTTGGACATAAGTCTTGATATGTTATAGTTTCACCCTTACTATATATATATAAGGTATAACTAATGAATAAAATCAATGGGTTAGAGGAAGAGATTAATTTTCTTCGGAAAAAGAAGAATGCTATAATTTTAGCTCATAATTACCAAGTTCCGGAAGTTCAGGATATTGCTGATTATACAGGGGATTCTTTAGGTTTATCCCAGCAAGCAGCTAAAACTGATGCGGAGATTATAGTATTTTGTGGTGTGCATTTTATGGCAGAAACTGCCTCTATAATTTCGCCGAATAAAAAAGTTTTGATACCAGACACAGAAGCCGGATGTTCATTATCTGACACTATAAATCTCGAACAACTAAAAAAATGGAAAAAAGAAAACCCGGGTGCTGTTGTTGTTTCTTATGTTAATACTTCAGCAGAAGTTAAATCTGAAACTGATTACTGCGTAACATCATCAAATGCAGTACAAGTAGTAAATGCTATACCGGAAGATAAGGAAATTTTGTTTTTACCGGACGTTTATCTTGGCTCCTATGTAAATAAAGTGACAGGAAGAAAAATGCAGTTATGGCCGGGTGAATGCCATGTTCATGCAGGTATAAGACCAATAGATGTACAGGCTATGAGAGAAAAAAGACCAAATGCTGAAATGATTGTTCATCCTGAGTGTGGTTGTACTACCCCATTTCTTTATAACAGCGTTAAGAGTAATAATACAACAAATAATGTTAAATTTCTCTCTACAGGTGGAATGAAGAAATATTCAGTTGAATCTGAATCCGATGAGTTTATTGTTGCAACGGAAACAGGAATGCTTTATGCGCTTCAAAAGGAAAACCCTGATAAAAAATTCTATGCTGCCAATGAAAATGCAGTTTGCGAATTTATGAAGATGATCACACTTGAAAAGGTATTGCACTCCTTGAGAGAAGAGGTTTTTGAAGTTAAGGTTCCTGAAGATATTGCAGTAAAAGCTAAAAAATCCATAGACAGAATGCTTGAAATTTCTGCTTAATAACCGCTGGCTAATCCCCCGGTTCTTCTTTGATCTGAAGCTCCATAAAAATAATCTCCAATTTTTATTATGCTTTGTGCACTTCCGATTACGTGGGGGGTATTAATTTTATGGTTTTTGTTTTTAAGTGCTTCAATTGTATTTTCTGATATTCCATTTTCCATGAATATGTTGTCGGGGAGCCATTGGTGATGAAATCTTGGTGAGCTAGTAGCCTCGTATATGTTCATATTAAAGTCCAGAGTATTTAATAAAATTTGTAGGATAGTTGTTATAATCCTGCTTCCACCGGGACTTCCTGTAGTTAAAAATGGTTTGCCATCTTTTAATACGATTGTCGGGCTCATAGAACTCAGCATTCTTTTCTCCGGCTCTATCGAATTAAATTGACCACCGACCAGACCGTATGCATTAGGGGTTCCGGGTTTAGAAGAAAAATCGTCCATTTCATTGTTTAAAAGAATTCCCGTACCAGGAACTGACAATTTTGATCCGTATGAAAAATTAAGAGTGTAAGTGTTTGAAACTACATTTCCAAATTTATCCATTACTGAGAAGTGAGTTGTGTTTGGCCCTTCGTTAAGTGTTAATTTCCCGGGTCTTATATTGTTGCTTGGTGTGGCAGCGCTTAAATCGATTTTACCTAGCATTTTATTTGAATAGCTCTTTGAAGTTAGCTCATTTGCCGGAATATTGTAGAAATCAGGATCACCTAAATATTTAGAGCGGTCTGCATATGCGAGTTTCATGGTTTCTGTGATAAGGTGGATATATTCATCAGAATTATGCTTGTACTGAGACAGATCAAAATTTTCGATTATATTCAGCATCTGAACTATATGAACACCCCCGGAACTGGGTGGGGGCATAGAGTATATTTCGTATCCCCTGTAAATACCTTTGATTGGTTTTCTTATTATGGCTTTATATTCTTTAAGATCTTCAAGAGTT
>JABAOH010166136.1_pt2 | contig 10916 bp, 11 predicted proteins | sample 7062181 | NCBI WGS metagenome assembly JABAOH01 (sample SAMN14538630, study PRJNA623070) | marine sediment metagenome | biome: marine biome [ENVO:00000428]; feature: marine pelagic biome [ENVO:01000023]; material: deep marine sediment [ENVO:00002113]; isolation source: pool of 5 deep marine... | reverse complement strand
ATGGTGTTTGGTGGGACTCTTTCTCAAGACGGAAACGAATCAAATTTCCTTAATGATGTCTGGGTTCTAGAGAAAGCCGATGGTACCTCGGGAATACCTGCCTGGAGCCAACTGGTCACGGACATTGCCCCTCCCGCAAGAAATCTTCACACCGCCGTGTACGATCCCAACACCAACAGGATGATCGTGTTCGGGGGGCAAGTAGGTGCTTCAACCCGTTCCAACGAGGTTTGGATGCTCGAGAACGCCGACGGTACTGATGGGATCACGCCGACTAAGNNACGAAGTGGACAAAACTCTCTCCAAGTGGCGGGCCGCCAAGCCCGCGTGACGGACACTCGGCGATCTACGATGCGGTGAACAACCGGATGATAATCTTTGGGGGACAGGACAATGAGGTCTGGGTACTTGAGAACGCGAACGGACTGGAAAACCGTCAGCCGGCAACCCCGAAGTGGCTGCAACTGACTCCTGACCCCGACCCAAATAGTAATGGCGGGGCTCCGATTGCACGAAGCCTACACAGCGCCGTGTACGACGCGGTAACAAATCGAATGATCATATTTGGTGGCTGTGGAACAGGTGCGGGGGGTTGTGCTCTGGGCGATCTTTGGATTCTCGAGAACGCCAACGGGCTCGATAGCAATGGACAAACGGCGACTCCAAAGTGGACGCAAATATCCCCGCAAGGAGGCCCCACGGCTCGAGGATCCCATAATGCGGTCTACGACACGAATACAAATCGAATGATTGTCTTTGGAGGGAACCCAAACGTTGGAACTGGTGATTTTTCCTCTCTCGTAACTGATGTTTGGGTTCTCGAGAACGCCAATGGGCTTGACAGTAACGGCAAATCTACCACGCCAGATGAAAAACCGATCACTCCAAAATGGACACGACTCTCTCCGGCTGAGGGGCCGCCGAGTGGCAGAAAGAGCCACACGTCCGTTTTCAATGTAGGAAACAATCGGATGATAGTGTTCTCCGGCCAATTAAACGAAACCTGGGTGCTAGACAACGCGAACGGGCTGAGACTGGATGGCGCGGTGATACCCGAATGGGTTGAGTTCCCCTTAGACTCCGGTACCGGAAGCACGCGCAACTCTCCCGTTGCACGCAACTTCCACGTTGCCGCCTATAGTGTGGCAAGAAAAAGAATGATTGTCTTTGGCGGTTGCGAAACGGGCTCCGGGAAATGTGCGCTCAATGACGTCTGGGTTTTAGAAAATGCCGACGGGCTCGATGCCGATGGGCAGTTGGTGATTCCAAAGTGGACGGAGCTCTCGCTCACCGGAGGTCCAACCGCGCGAGGCTTACACACGGCGGTTTACGATACAAATAGCAATAGGATGATCGTGTTTGGGGGAGATGAAAATGCCGGTTCCACAGGTGCTAAGGCTCTTAAGAATGACGTGTGGGTACTGGAAAATGCCGACAACTCCGATGAAACCGTTACGGCCAATTGGAGGCAGCTTAATCCTACCGGCGGACCACCGAGTCCGCGTAGCGGTCACACCTCTGTCTACGATGGTTTGCGCAATCGTATGATTGTCTTCGGGGGACAGGACGGCGAGGTCTGGGTACTCGAGGACGCAAATGGACTGACGGACAATGGGACCGTGAGACCCAAATGGACACAGCTTTTTCCAACCCCGGATCCAGAGAACATAAACAAGTTACCAACTGCGCGAAATCTTCACAGCGCCGTGTATGATTCGACAACAAATCGAATGGTGATCTATGGGGGATGCACAACGGATACCGGGAAATGCACGTTGGGGGACCTCTGGATACTTGAAAATGCTAATGGGCTCGACAGCGATGGACAGATAGCCACTCCAAGGTGGAGGGAGATCTCGTTCTCCGGCGGACCACGCGCTCGAGGCTCCCACACCGCCGCTTTCGACCCGAATACCAACAGGATGATCCTGTTTGGGGGGAGCGCCAATGCTTCGTCCAGAGAGGTCATCTCATTTACGAATGACGTCTGGACTTTGCAAAATGCCAATGGACTTAACAGCGCCGGAGAATCGGCTATTCCAAATTGGACGAAGCTCTTTCCGTCTGACGGTCCGCGAAGCCCTCGAATAAGGCATACTGCTGAGTATAATTTCAATCTGGCAAGCAATCGAATGACGGTGTTTGGTGGCCACCCCGGTTGTCCCTCCTGCGAGCACCTCAACAACGTTTGGCTCCTGATTAATGCCAACGGAATCATCCCGCCGGGTGAGCCAGTGTTTGGCACACCCACAACGACGGAGGAAGAAGACCAGACGCAGATTGCCACCTCGTCTGTTGATGTAACAGAAGCACCCGCCTCAGAGGTTACGGAAGCGGATCAGATCAACCTAGGTGAAACTCTTCCTGAGAGGACCGGTGCAGGTGTTGGAGGGCCGACTACAGCGCGGGAAGAACCAAAAGCACCAATCATCAAGATCCTGGGACCCAATCCCGCCACCATACGCATCGGTGCCGAATATAAGGATAGCGGGGCCACAGCCTTGGATAGCCGCGGTGAAGATCTCACGGGTCAAATCATCACCACTTCCAATGTGAATACAAAGGTGCCTGGCAGATATATAGTAGTTTTTAAAGTGACCGATGCGAACGGCAAGACGGCCACGGCTACCCGTACAGTGAATGTGGTGGGTGCATCCATACCCGACACAACAATTGTCTCGGCCCAGGATGGAGCGGGTCGGTTCCTGAGAAGCGGCGCGCGGACAACCTCGACATCNNACAACCTCGACATCCATCACTTTTTCCTTCACCGGATCCGATGATACCGGGTTGAAGGGGTTCGAATGCAGCCTGGATTCTGCTGAGTACACCGCTTGCATCAGCCCCAAGAGATTTAGCAAGCTCCCGCTGGGCAGTCGCGGTTTCAAGGTGCGCGCTATCAACCTATTGGGTGAAGAAGATCCCTCTCCCGCAAGTTTTGTGTGGTCTGTGCTCTCTTCCGGTGCGCCGGCTCCACCGGCTGGAGAGTTTGTGCTGTTGGGCACATTCATCGCGGGTACCCAGCGTCGAGCCATCGTTCGGGCAAAAAGCGGGGAGCTGATACGCCTTGCACCGGGCGAGGCGGTGGACGGGTTCGAAATCGCTGAGATCCACAAACAGCGCGCCGTGCTGAAAGGTGAAGACTCAACGCTAGAACTGATCCTGGATTTTACCCGCAGATAGAGTTCAATTCGTTAGTTAAGATACTCCGAATGGTTTACATAGCTTGTCTTCGTACGAGGTTCAGCAGACAAGCGGCCAATCGTTTACTGCCACGAATGAGTCTCCCACCTAGGTCGATAAACTTTGGGAGATCGCCTTTGGCGATAGACGCAAATTCCAGAAATAACCTCCATGGTGACATTCTTTAGAAGTTTTCACATCTCGAACCTCCTTTTTGTCCCTTTGATCGGTTGCAAATCAACCGAGCGAAAGTTATTTGTCGGAGGTTTTAGCTCGTTCCTGTAAAAGTTTCCCGTACTTGATCAGAATCTTTCCCATCCCATCCATCATCTCTTTTTGAATCTGCTGCCGGACTTCGGGTGTCATCTGCCACATGGCGGTTCCGTGTTCTTGCATCATCATTCCCATGAGACTCATCATTTCACCGCGAATGGATATCATCGCGCCCATGATCTCAGTGGAGCCCATCATTCCCATTCCAGAACCCATCATGCTCATCATCCCTGAGCCCATCATATGCGGACCCATGTGCCCCATCATACCGGGTCCCATGGACCCCCATCCGCCCATCCCTGGACCCATCATATGTGGTCCCATGTATCCCATCATTCCAGGACCCATGGGCCCAGGGTAGCCTTCCGTTGGGCCCCCTATTCCCATGCCCGGACCCATACCGCGTTGTGAACCCATTTGTTCCTGGTCCATCATGTGTCGTCCTCCCGGCCCACGTTGGGCAAGAGCGATATCTACCGTGCTGAGCAAAAGCACCAGGACCAATAATCTGATGAATTGTGTTTGCATTTCAAATTACCTCCAATCCGTTTATCACTGCTCACTGACTTGTCGCGAGACGGTATCTGCGTCCTATTGTCTTTGTTTCTTCTTCACTCTGAATGCTTTTGCGCCAAAGAACGTAAGCATGAGGCTTAGGGAAAATCGAAGTTCACTTCTGATCTGAGACCTTCTAGGATGGTAACTGTCTTTGATTGGCGCCCAAGCCGTTCATGCCAGACTTCTAATTCGTAATCGCCAACCGGTACTCCCGCTATAGAAAATCGCCCATCTGCGCCAGTCACGGCAAAATATGGGCTTGAGGTAACAACGATAAAGGCACTCATCCACGTATGCAGGACCTCGCACTCAATCTTAACAATCCCTGCTTTAGTGAGCCGCCTTTTGACCTGACGCCAGGTGGGAAGACCGACGTTGAACAGAGTATTCGAGTTTAAACGGGCGTGGACGTCATGGAGTATGGGGTCGCTGTTCCGAAGCACGACCTCGCTTCCCAAGCGTGCCACTTGAACATGGGGAGCGAACCTGCATGCTTTATTGTCGAGCACGATTTTACGGGATGATTTCTCGAAGTGATTGGAGGCCCCATGAAGGATTACGACGGCATTTTCAATGCCCCCGTCGACATTGACAAGTAAACTCTCGTCTGGAACGCTGGAGCCACAGAACTCCTTATTTTTAAATACCGGTAGGGGCTCTAGCTTCTTATAAGGACCCACCATGCGAACACTTCCTACGATACTGCCAGGAGCTGGTGATATGACGGTTTCCTTTGGCGAAGAGTTTTTCTGCCGAGCAAGTGTCACTCCAGAAATCTGAGGTGACAGGGAAATAAAAATACCAACAACCCCCATAATGACGAAAATCCGGTCGCTTCCCGATCGAACTTTGTTTATGCTAGCTTGAATCATTTCTCCGCTAAGACACTTAAAAGGCGTCAATCTTCGGTGAGCTTTAAAGATGTCAATTTACGGATCAACCGATCGTTTGAATGATAGTACAATCAGGAAGGTATTTCGATCCCAGGGCCGGTCCGTTAGAAGCTTCCTGTTTTGATTATGAAGTGCAGTGTCATCATGATTCTATTGCCGCTATTGGTGCTGGCTGGATGCGACAAAGTCGATGAAAAGCCAGTTCCGAACCGCTGGTTCAAGCCATCGCAGGTAGCATTGGGTCAGGACGTCTTTAGGACACACTGTGAAGTCTGCCATGGCGAACGCGGTAAGGGAAATCAGGGTTGGAAACAACGCCTTCCCGACGGTTCCTTTCCGCCGCCGCCATTGAATGGTACCGGCCATACTTGGCATCATCGATTATCTCTATTGCTTCGAATCATCGACGATGGAGGCAAGCTTTACTCCGGAAAGATGCCGGGATTTAAAGGTAAGCTTAGCAAAAAGGAGAAAATCGCTGTACTTGCCTATGTTCAAAGCCTTTGGAGCCCAGAGGTCTATTCTTACTGGGATAAAAATCTAAATGGAAATGAGGCAACTCGATAACTTATATTCGGATCACCGAATGTGCCGGCTGCAACGGCTGATACACTGTAGGTTCCGCGAAAATTAGCAGATTTTTGGTAAGTTTTTGCAACAAAACTAGTAATTTTACGAGTTGTGTGGAGCATCATCTTCAAGCTATTCTTTACACCTAGGAGAATGAAATTTGTGAGAGGCGAAAATTGATGAGAGGGGTTTTAGCAATGCTACAAAAGTTAATAAATCGGCTGCTCATTTTGTCGATGTTGTTGTTTCTAGCGTCTTGTGCCGGGTCGGCGTCTCAGATGGCTGCGAAGAAGGAAGGAGTGACGCCGAAACAGATCCGTCGTTGTGATACGAGGTTGTGTTTTATGGGGCTCGGCCCGGAGATTCTTGAAACGAAGACCAACGATGACGGGTCTTTGACGGAGATTTATCGTGTCAAGCGCAAACGAGGGTCCAGCACAAGGGCTTTTGCCCACGGGATCTTGTCCATTTCAACGTTGGGTATATGGAATGTTATCGGCACTCCCATCGAAGGACATCTGTCGGATGATGAATTCCTCGTGTTTCGAGTTTTTTACGACAAGAACGAAAAGTCAAAAAAAGTTGAAATCCAGGGATGAACATCCGCCGTGTCTTTGCGCGCAGGGCGGCGGAACACTTGTCATTCATTTGACCAAGCCTGAATCCAAGAAATCTCAGCGACGAAGATAAGAGGTGAGACGGAGACTACAAGCAAGGGTATTCTTGCTTGCAAGTCAGAGGGAAAGACGTTACCTTGGTCTGAGGTGGCAAAGCAGAACTCGACCTTTCCCCCATATCGATCTTATCAAATTCCCGGACTACTGCTGTTAGGACTTTTTTTCTTACTTTCTACCGGGTGCGCCAGCGTGGTCACTTCCGCGACCACGAGTCTAGCTAATAGTTTGTCGTCCGCCATTTTGGATCAAAATGATCCCAAGACCGTTCGAGACGGAGCGCCGGCCTACCTGTTGCTTGTTGACGGTTTAATTCGAGACGATCCAAACAACGTGCAACTGCTCATCATGGGAGCAAAACTCTATGCCACGTATGCCGGTGTCTTCGTGGATGATCCAGAGCGGGCGGCTCGTTTGATGAACCGGGCTCGGGATTACGGAGATCGCGCGTTGTGCAAGCGAAGGCGCGAGTTTTGTGCCACTGAGTCTCAATCCTACGACCAATTTGTGCAGCAACTTCAGTTATTGACCCCTGCCGATAATCCCGCGCTCTTCACCTGGGCCCAGGCCTCGGCGGGATGGATACAGACCCACAGTGATGACTGGAGTGCCATTGCGGACTTGCCCAAAGTGGAAGCTGCGATAAGAAGGGTTGTGGAGTTGGATGAGGGCTTCGATGAAGGCAGCCCTTTTCTATTTCTCGGGGTTCTCTCCACCCTCAGACCAGCCGCGGTGGGCGGTAAGCCGGAGGAAGGGCGAAAGCAGTTTGAAAAAGCCATCGATCTATCCGGTGGGCGAAACCTGATGGCCAAGGTCATGTTCGCAAAGCATTACGCACGTTTGGTGTTTGATCAAAAGCTGCACGATCAGTTGTTGAACCAGGTCCTGGCCGCGGATCCCGTGGCTTCAGGTTATACGTTGTCCAATACGATCGCCCAGGAGGAGGCGAAACGATTGCTCGCGAGCTCAAGCGAGTATTTTTAAAATAACACCATGAAACGAGCTGCTGCATCGTTATTGTTGAGCCTGGGCGCTACGGTCCTGTGGCTTGCCCCCGCGCTGGGGCAAACCCTGAAAATCGCCACCCTGGCGCCGGACGGAACCATATGGATGAAGGAAATGAGGAAAGGTGCGGAAACCATCAAGAAGCGCACGGATGGTAAGGTGCGTTTCAAGTTCTACCCCGGCGGGGTCATGGGAACGGACAAGAGCGTATTGCGTAAGATGAGGATCGGACAGCTCCAGGGAGGCGCCATTGCATCCGGTGCTTTTGCCGACGTTTATCCGGATAGCCAGACCTATGGTTTACCCATGTTGTTTCACTCCTACCGGGAAGTGAACCATGTCCGGTCGAGCATGGACGAGGACATGATGAAAGGCTTTGAGCAGCGGGGATACGTTGCCCTTGGAATCGCCGAGAGCGGGTTTGCCTACTTGATGTCAAAGAGGCCTGTCGTGAAAGTTGAGGACCTCAAGGGCATGAAGGTATGGGTTCCCGAGGGCGATCCCATCAGCAGAACGTTCTTCGAAGCCGCGGGCCGCTCACCCATCCCTTTGGCACTCTCGGATGTGCTCACCGGTCTTCAAACCGGCCTCATTGAAACCGTTGGCACTCCGGCCATCGGTGCCATCGCTCTGCAATGGCATACGAAAGTCAAGTATTTGACGAATGTCCCCGTGATGTTCACTTATGGCACGTTGGTGATCGATTCTCGGGCTTTTAAACGATTGAAAACAGAGCATCAAAGTATTGTCCGGGAGGTCTTGGGGGGGAGAATTGAAAAGTTAAACAAGCAGAACCGTGAGGACAACGCCAACGCCAAGGTCGCGCTCAAAAAACACGGCATCACGTTTGTCGAACCATCTCAAGAAGCCCTGGAGCATCTCCGCTCCATCGCTGCCGATGCCACACGAAAACTGGCGGGTAAAAATCTTTACACTCCGGAAGTATTGGACAAGCTGAAGAAGAACTTGACTGCGTTCCGCCAGAAAAACAATCCTTGTTCGGCCGGTCGCTAAGTTGCAGAAACAAGAAACTTCAAACAAACCAAGCAGTCGGTTGCTGCGGTGGATTGCAATTTTTGAAGACGGCCTGCTCGTATTTCTCCTGTCCGCAATGATCCTGGTGGCGGCGCTGCAGATCGTGCTGCGCAATTTCTTCGACCTTGGCCTCTCCTGGGGAGATCAGACGCTGCGGATCCTGGTGCTCTGGGTGGCTCTCATGGGGGCCGTGGCGGCCAGCCGCGAGAACAAGCACATCAACATCGACGTCCTTCTTCGATTCCTCACTGTACGGGGGCGCGCCCTGAGTCAGGTGGTCGTGGGTGGTTTTACGGCGTTAATATGCGGCTTTGTGGCGTACTACGCCGGACGTTTCGTATTCCTCGATTATGAAGCCGGTACAAAGATCTATGGCAACGTGCCAGCCTGGGTCGTCGAGATTATTTTACCAGCGGGGTTTGCGTTGATCTCATTACGGTACCTGATCTTCGCCTTCCAACAATGGAGAGTCTTTGTTCTAGGGGAGGATAAACCCTGATCCTCGGAGTTAGCATCGTTCTGCTCTTGCTTGCCCTTCTGGGCACGCCGCTCTTCGTCGTTATCGCCGCCGGTGCCATGGTTGGATTTTATGGTGCGGGGATCGACCTCTCCGTTGTCGCCATTGAATTTTACCGAATCGCCGAAACTCCGGTGCTGTTGGCGATTCCACTATTCACCTTTGCCGGTTATCTCCTGGGAGAAAGCGGGGCTCCGGATCGACTCGTACGGTTGACCAAGTCACTGCTGGGATGGCTGCCCGGGGGGCTCGCCATCGTGGCCCTTGCTTCCTGTGCCTTTTTTACGGCCTTTACGGGTGCCTCGGGGGTCACCATCATCGCGCTCGGCGCGCTTCTCTATCCGGCGCTCCAACAGGCCGGCTACCCCGAAAACTTTAACCTGGGACTCGTCACGACGTCCGGTAGCCTCGGACTGCTCTTCGCTCCGTCCCTGCCTTTGATCCTATACGGTATTGTCGTGCAGCAACTGGGGCTTGCTGGGGAGGTGACCATCAAGTCTCTTTTTCTCGCTGGCCTTCTTCCGGGGATCATGATGCTGGTCCTGTTATCCGGCTGGAGTATTTGGGTTGGGAGCGGGATCCGTGTTCCCCTGGGAGAACTGTCCCTGAAGCGTGCTCTGGATGCGGTCCGTGAATCCAAATGGGAAATTCCCCTCCCCATCGTTGTGCTGGGAGGTATCTACGGTGGTTTCTTTGCGGTTTCAGAGGCGGCCGCGGCTACGGCAATGTATGTGCTGATCGTTGAAGTGCTGATTCATCGAGAAGTGGGTCTCTACCATCTCATCGATATCATGCGAAAATCCATGGTGCTGGTGGGCGGTATTTTGGTAATTCTGGGAATGTCGCTGGCTTCAACGAACTATATGGTTGACGCTGAAGTACCCGTCACGCTGTTCAATTTCGTAAGCCAACATGTATCGAGTCCGATTACCTTTTTAATCCTTCTGAATGTGTTTCTATTGGTGCTGGGGACCATGCTCGATATTTTTTCTGCACTGGTCATCGTCGTTCCGTTGATTCTTCCGGTGGCGCTCAACTACGGAATCCACCCGGTCCACCTTGGAATTATATTTCTGGCCAATATGCAGATCGGTTATTTTACGCCTCCCGTGGGCATGAACCTGTTCATTGCCAGCTATCGGTTCGACCGGTCCATCCTGCAGCTATACCGCGCCACGATCCCGTTTTTTATTATTTTGCTCTTCGCCGTCCTTATTATTACGTATTGGCCGACGCTCTCGCTCTTTCTATTGGAATAACCGTCACGTAAATTGTAAGGGCACGCTGTCGTATTCGATCAAAAGATCTATACGCCGCGCCTTAGGGCTTCAATCCGCTCGCTAAGGGGCGGGTGTGTCATGAATAATCGCCGGATGCCGCCCTTCTCTCCACCCGAGATCCCAAAGGCTGCCATTTGTTCGGGGAGTTGTGCGGGCTCGACGCTTCGTTGCAGGGATTCGAGCGCGGCAATCATTTTGTCTCTCCCGGCCAGCCGTGCAGCGCCGGCATCCGCGCGAAACTCTCTGCGTCGGGAAAACCAGAAAACGATCACACTGGCAAGTATTCCAAGCACCAGTTGCGCCACAATGACCACGATGAAATAGCCTATGCCGTAACCACGCTCATTCTTGAACACCGCCCGGTCCACAATGTGGCCAATGACCCGCGCAAGAAAGATCACGAAGGTGTTGACCACGCCCTGGATCAGGGCGAGGGTGACCATGTCGCCATTGGCAATATGGCTTACCTCGTGGGCGAGGACCGCATCCACCTCATCGGACTTCATACTATGGAGGAGACCGGTGCTGACCGCCACAAGAGCGTTGTTGCGGCGGGCTCCGGTGGCGAAGGCGTTAGGATCCGGTGAATCGTAGACGGCCACCTGGGGCATGCCGATCCCGGCACCGTGGGCGTGGCGCTTGACGGCATTGACGAGCCAAGCCTCTGCATCGTTTCTGGGCTGGTCGATGACCTGTGCTCCGGTCAGCCGTTTGGCGGTCCATTTCGAAATGGCCAACGAGATGAACGAACCCCCCATGCCGAAGACCGCGGAGAAAATTAACAGGGCGTTGATATTGAGGTTTACACCCTGTTCATCGAGGATGCTGCCCACACCGAGGAGACGCAGAGTAATGCTCAGCAGCATGATAATGGCTAAGTTGGTTACAATGAAAAGAAAAACACGTTTCATGGCTTTCCAGCCTCCTT
>JABAOH010003994.1_pt2 | contig 10916 bp, 9 predicted proteins | sample 7062181 | NCBI WGS metagenome assembly JABAOH01 (sample SAMN14538630, study PRJNA623070) | marine sediment metagenome | biome: marine biome [ENVO:00000428]; feature: marine pelagic biome [ENVO:01000023]; material: deep marine sediment [ENVO:00002113]; isolation source: pool of 5 deep marine... | reverse complement strand
CTGAAAGAGAAAGGCTACGTTTCACGAGGTACACATCCAGTGGTCTGGTGCCCGAAGGACCATAGCCCAACGGGCGACCATGACCGACAAGTAGGAGAAGGCGTAACACCGGAAGAGTACACACTCATTAAGTATAAGCTTGACGAGAAAACGTATTTGCCAGCGGCAACGTTCAGACCTGAAACAATTTTCGGAGTAACCAACATGTGGATAAACCCTGAAGCCGAGTACGTTGAAGCTGAAGTTAACGGGGAAAACTGGGTGATAAGTCATGACGCCGCGGAAAAACTGAAAGAACAAGAACGCAAGGTCAAAATAAAAAGATTTTTCAAAGGTAGAGACCTCATCGGGAAAAGTTTTGAAAACCCGCTCACAAAAGCCAAGTTGCCAATACTGCCCGGCTGGTTTGTTGACTCAAAACAAGCTACGGGCGTGGTGTATAGCGTGCCTGCTCACGCACCCTATGACTGGCTTGCCCTGAAGGATTTACAGAAAAAACCCGAAGTGCTGAAGGATTTCAACGTGGACGTTGAAATGGTAAAGCAGATCAAGCCTATTTCACTAATCGAGGTTGAAGGTTTCGGCGATTATCCCGCTGTCGAAATCGTTGAGCAAATGGGCATAAAAGACCAAAATGACCCACGCGCAGAAGAAGCTACGAAAACTCTGTATAAGAAAGAGTTCCACGCAGGAGTCCTCAAACAGAATTGTGGAATCTATGCAGGAAAAACAGTCAAAGAAGTCAAAGACACACTTATAAGGGATTTCAGGAAACTCGGCGCCGCAGATAGAATGTATGACTTGCCAGATCCTGTGGTTTGTCGTTGTATGTCGCAGTGCATTGTTAAGATTCTGTCAGACCAGTGGTTCCTAAACTATTCAGACCCAGCGTGGAAGGAAAAAGCCAAGATTGCAGTAGCCCAGATGAAAGTTTACCCTGACACTGCAAAACAATGGTTCAACGCAGTTATCGACTGGCTGAAAGAGTGGGCATGCGCCAGAACAACAGGCTTCGGAACCCCTCTACCATGGGGTAAAGGCTGGATAGTTGAAACTCTAAGCGACTCAACCATTTACATGTCATTCTATACTATAAACAAGCATATACAACAACATGGCATTAGGCCAGAATCACTTACAAATGAAGTGTTCGACTATGTTTTTCACGGAAAAAGCAACGAAGACGAGCTAAGCATGACATCAGGCATAAGCAGTGAACTGTTGCGGGAGATGCGAACAGAATTCTTGTACTGGTACCCGTTCGATCTCAGGGTATCAGCCAAAGAACTATTGCCAAACCATCTGACCTTCTGCATTTTCCACCACACAGCGTTGTTTCCGCCGGAGCAATGGCCACGTGCTATAGGCGTAAACGGCATGCTCATGATTGAGGGAAAGCAGATGCACAAGTCTAAGGGAAATTTTGTTACNNCTGGGTGCCGAGGGCATGGATGACCCTGACTGGAGAAGCGAGAACGCTGAGGACATAAGGGGTAAATTTGAATCTCTGCGAAAACTTGCTTTAGAAATAATCGAGAAAACTAAGAGCTCCGAGACGGGACATCTGGAAAAGTGGTTGATGAGCAAAATGCAGCAGCGTGTCAGTGATGTTACTAGGAACCTTGATGAATTAAAGACTCGATCATCCTTGGAGATCGCTCTGTTCGAAGTTTGGAATGATTTTCGATGGTACATTCATAGGAAAGGCAACTCTGAAGCGGAGGCAGTTCAGGAAGCTTTGGAAGTATGGCTTAGACTTCTCGCACCCTTTGCCCCTCACATCTGCGAGGAATTGTGGAGTGCAGCTGGAAAAGAAGATTTCATTTCCTTGGCTGAATGGCCAAGGGTTGACGAAAACAATATGAATGTACTAGCAGAAGAACACGAGAACTTGCTAACCAACTTGATTGAAGACACATTGAACGTCTTACGAGCCACCAAGATTTCTCCTAAACGGATATGCTATTACACGGCCAACAATTGGAAGTGGAAAGTGTACCGCATCATTCTTAAAAAATCGGTTTTGGGAGAGGTCAAAGTGAGTGAAGTCATGAAGGAACTCTCCAAAAACACCAGTTTGAGGGGGAAAATGAAGGCAATTGCCACTTTCGTTCCCAAGGTACTGAAAAATTTAAGCAAGTTGCCTAATGAAAGAAAAATACGTCTTACAAACATCGATATTGGAGACGAAAAAAAGTTCCTTGAGAGCACATTGAGTTTTTTGGAGGAACGGTTTAACGCTAAGGTATCTCTTTACGGAGAAGAAGATCAAGCGCGCTTTGATCCCAAACAACGAGCGTCGCTTGCTATTCCTGGTCAACCAGCAATCTATATAGAATAACAAAGAAAAAGTGTCTGAGTGAATTTATGCCTCAAAAACTGCGAAGATACTCATTGAAGTCAAAACAAGCTAGGCAGCTCCTGAGTGAGATTATTGAAAGCCTGAATGTTGATATGGAAATCCACTTTGGTCAAAAGGCGAATGTTGAAATTGCCGAGTTAGCCGTCGGCCATATCTACCTTATAAACGGCAAACCTCTGTTTTTCAAAATCGAAAATAGGGTATTGCCTACGTTGTTTTTTCAAGACTTCCTTTCGCAATCACCGAAAATCGTGGTGGATATGGGTGCTGTTCCTTATGTTTGCAACGGCGCCGACGTTATGGCACCTGGAATTGTGCATATTGAAGGTGAATTTGGCAAGGGAGATTTAGTTCTGATTGTTGATGAGAAGCATTCAAAACCGCTTGCCGTAGGCGAAAGCCTTCAAGATTCGAAAAGTGTCAGAAACGCTAAGCAAGGGGCGGTAATTAGGAATCTTCACTTTGTGAGCGATAAAGTCTGGAATTTAGCCAAAACATTAACTGGGTAAAAGGGCGCTGAAATTTTTTAAGCCTTCTGCTTTCAGCTGAAACTTCTTAAGTTTTGTGACTCTAAAAAGCTTGGTTTACTATCTTCATAGAGTCGCACGTTGAGCGGCTGAAGTAGGATAGATTGTAATGGGCCAAAAGGGAGTATTGTTTGAACATAAAGTTGCAATATTTATTCTGGGTTCATAATACACTTATTAATTCAATTCATATCAACTTTCAAAATTCACACTTGAAATTAAGAAACGCTTAACTGTTGAAAGGTTGTTAAATAGTAAATCGAGATGAAAATATTTGCCTGCTAGGGGATTGTTTCGCAAACAGAGGAAAGAAAAGGGCGAGGAAACAGCCATGATGCCGCTAAAAGATAAAGAAGTTTCGGATAAAACCTATTTAAGAGCCATGCCACTGCGTGATTTGACAGATTTAGAGGAAATCAAGAAAGAAGTGAAAAACGGAAATGTGCTTATTCTACGTATAACCCCCCTTGCCAGCAAAAACATAGAAGATGTGAAACGTGCGGTAAACGAGCTCTATGAGTTTGCGGAATCAATCGGTGGGGACATTGCCCGCTTAGGCGAAGAACGAGTTGTCATTTGCCCACAGCACATACGGATTTGGCGAGATAAAAGAAAGCTTTCAAAAAAGCCTCTGCCTACAGCAACCTAAAAGTTTCTAGGGTACTTGGAACAACTGTACTAATACCGACTTTATGGTCAAGAAAACCTGCTATGTTCATAATTTTGCTTTTTTCTCCGTGGCACACAAAAATTCGCTCCGGCTTGGGCTTAAGATGAGTTAAATAGTTGATTAGTTGGCGTCTATCAGAGTGTCCTGAAAAGCCTTCTATGGATTCAGTTTGCATTTTGACCTGCACAACCGCCATTTTACCTTCGTTGTCCATCATTGCAACTTCGTTTACTCCTTTCTGAACCCTCTTGCCCATAGTACCTTCAATCTGGTAGCTAACGAATATTATGGTGTTTCTCTCGTCGCTAGCCCAATTCTTGAAATACTCTATTACTGGTCCACCTTCAAGCATTCCAGACGTCGCTAAAACAATGCATGGTTCACCTTCAATTATGCTTTGTCTGACACTGGGATGCTCTACAATTGTGAAATAATCTGATTGAAATGGGTTTATCTCTTCGTGGAGAATACTATGGCGAACTTCCCTGCCTAAGTATTCTGGATACGCGGTATGAATTGCCGTGGCTTCTGAAATCATGCCTTCAATGAATACTGGTGCTTCCTTCATTAAACCTCGTTTCATGTACCCATCGATTATTAGCATAATTTCTTGTGCTCTACCTACCGCCGGAACTGGAATAAGCACTTTGCCTTTGCGCTCCAAAGTCATATTAATAACATGAGTTAAGCTCTCCTCAGCTTCAACTCTGGAGGGCATAAAGTCTTCTTGGCCTCCGTAAGTACTCTCGGTGATTACGGTTTCGATGCGAGGAAACTCTATGGTTGCGGCTTCCAGCAGCATGGTCCGGGCGAACTTATAATCGCTAGTATAGACAATATTATGCAATCCTTCGCCGATGTGTAAGTGCGCCATGGAAGCCCCGAGTATGTGTCCCGAGTTGTGCAGGGTTAAACGAATGTCTGGTGCAATGTCAGTGACCACGCCGAACCGAAGAGGGATAGTGTGTAAAACACATTCGCGAACGTCTTTTTGATCGTAATACGGGGTGATTCCCTGTTTGCTTGCAACGTCTAAGTAGTCAAGCTGGAGCATTGTCATAAGGTTCGAAGTCGGCGCGGAGCAGTAAAGAGGGCCATCATAGCCGTATTTATAAAGAAAGGGTGCTAAGCCGCAATGGTCAAGGTGAGCATGGGTTATAATAACCGCATCCAGCTGATCTATTTGAAATTCTAGGCAGTCAAAACGTGGAAAAGCCTCAAAAGGCCTTTGTGAACCTGGGTTGATGCCGCAGTCCAGTAGAACGCTGCTTTCTCTGGTCTTAACGAGGAAAGCTGACCGACCTACTTCTTGGGCTCCTCCAAGCACGGTCATTCTAATGTCACCGACTTCGTAGATTTTGGGTCGGAAGATTCTTTCTCCAACTGTGCGAAGTATCCGTTCGCGTTCTTTGCTTTCTGAATGAAGATAGTGGCGCATGTGAGTGACAATTTTAGATTTTATTGGAGGGCTTCTTAAGACATGAGGCCGCCACTTTGTTTTCTTTATTATCTCCTGCAGAACCGTGCCATTTCTCCCGATGACCAAGCCAGGCTTCTTTGTTTCGATTATTATTTCACCTAGGCTGGGATCAAAGTTTATGTCGGTTATTTCTGCTTCGGGAGCGATCAGTTGCCTTGTTTTCTTTTCAGCTTCGGTTTCTGGGAGCCTAACTGAAGGGTCTGGGCGGACGACTATTCTTTTTCGTATTACGCCGACAATTTCTGCCACTATGTTGCTTTGATCAACCAAAATTTCTGGTTTCTTGGTGTAGACAGCCAGCATGGGGCCCTCATATTCTATTCTGGTGACCTCTACTTCTCTGGGAACTTTTTCAAGTATGTACTGGCTTATCTCAATCTTATCTTTGTCTTTACCGGAGCTTCGAGCCAAGTTACTTAACTTCCTTAGCTTGTCAGATGCTTACTCTTCTCCTCTTTCGACAACTCTCGATAACCCTTACCATCTATTACTGTGACGTTGTAGCTGTTGCCACTTGCAATATCACGCTTCATAGCCGCGTTAACAGCTTTGACAATAGTGGGCAGCAATTCATCGACAGTCATGTTTTCTTTATACTTATCTTCTAGTACACCGTAAGCCACCGGGGAGCCCGAACCAGTCGAGACAAACTTCTCCTCTGTCAAACTTCCATATGGGTCTAAATTAAAAATGTGCGGACCTGTTGTGTCCACACCGCCTACTAACACTTGAGCAGCAAGCGGTATGTATCGAGTCGAGAATAGTAGGTTTGCAACAAGTCTAGCTGCGGCACTCACTGGCATAGGCCTGTTCATTTTAATTTTGTAAAGCTTTGCATTGGCAGTGAGTATGTCTACAACTCTCTGGGCGTCGGCAACGGTTCCAGCTATTGTCATACCTAAATGGTCATCTATTTGGTACACTTTCTTTCCGAATTTGTGAGCTACGTAGTAACCCATGGTTACGCGAGTATCCGAAGCGAGGATTACGCCGTCTTTGCAGATAACTCCTACGGTTGTTGTTCCTTTCAGGACTAATTGGCTAGCCACATTATTCTGGGTCATTATTTTATGTCTCCCTAAAACTTGGATTGTACGCAATTTCCACTGCTAGGAAGTAGTAAGATGTAATCTTTATGTGAGATTTATTAATGTTGTGTTTAGGGGATATAATTTCTTCATTCTAATTTTGTTTCACTTTTTGTTGAGTTTTATTCAAGAATAGAAAAAAGTGGAATTTAATTTCATACCCTACTTTTCGTTATTTTAACTATTATGAATGTTACGAAAAAAATGATGACGAAAGTTATTAATGCCACCAAAAATCTGCTTAGGCCAATCATCCAACTTCTGGTTTCAATTGAGTAAGTAGATAAGTCCTCAAACCCCAGAATAGCCAAGCCGATTGCAGGCAGATCCAAGTCTCCTACCAGACACTGACCTGGATGATAATGTTACCTTCTCCTAGGTTTCTTTAGTAACACAAAATTCGAAGTTACTTTTCTCTATTGAAACCCATCTCTTGAGTACAGTTGATATCCTAAAGGAGTGTTTCTCTGGACTTAAAATAATTCGTTTAAATAGGATTTGGGGCTCTTTTCCAATCTGTAGGTCGAAAGACAGAGGTTGGTTTCAAAAAGCTTTAAACCTTGTGTCACAAACTTATGATTACGCAACCAAAAGTGGTCGAGTTTGTCTTCTCCATATCATTACATGCAGCTTCCCAGAGAGGTAATCGTTGGAAATGGAACCCTCACGCGCATTAATGAAGTAGTGCAAAGGCTAGGTCTACATGGTTCAGTCTTGATAGTTGCAGGATCGAAAAGCCATGCGATTGCAGGAAAAAAGGTACATGATCTCTTGCAAAAAAAAGGTATGAACGTGGATACTATTCTCGTTCAAAAAGCCACCAGCCAAGACATTTTGAAAGTTGAAGAAAGAATACAAGAATGTAAGCCGCGTGTCGTAATAGGTGTTGGCGGAGGAACAAAGATTGATGTTGCAAAACTGAGTGCTTCACGCCAAAACATCCCTTTTATCAGCGTACCCACTACCCTATCTCATGATGGCATAGCAAGCCCGCTCGCATCCGTCAAAGGGCTCGACAAACCCTACTCAATCATGGCGCAAGCCCCTTTGGCGATAATTGCTGACACCGAAATAATCGCGAAAGCTCCATGGCGCTATATCATAAGTGGCTGTGGGGACGCAATCGCCAAGTTCACGGCCGTAAAAGACTGGCAACTGGCACACGAAGAAAAAGACGAGTACTATGGAGAATACTCAGCAAGCCTCGCGTTAATGAGCGCAAAACTAGTAATAGAAAACGCTAAACTCATCAAACCCGGAAACGACGAAGGCCTGCGAGTTCTCCTTGAAGCTTTAATAAGTTGTGGCGTTGCCATGAGCATCGCAGGAAGCAGTCGCCCCTGCAGCGGCTCAGAACACCTATTTAGCCACGCTCTCGACATGTTCAAATGCCCTCACGCCATGCACGGTGAACAGTGCGGTGTAGGTTCAGTCCTATCGGCTTACCTTCACAATGCAAAGTGGAAACTGATCAGAGAAAGCCTCAAGCAGATCGGTGCGCCAACAACGGCGTATGAGTTGGGCGTGAAAAACGAAGATTTGATTAAAGCATTAGAAATCGCTGCAAAAATACGTCCCGAAAGGTACACAATTCTTCACAAGTTGAACCTAGATCATAAAGCTTGTGAGAAAGCTGCAAAAATAACCGGAGTAATCAGCTAAACTATATAATGAAGAACAATTGTTATGCCTTTTTGCCTTTAGCCGAGCTTTTTGCTTTCTGTTTCGGCTTTCCTGTCGCTTTTGCTTTGGACTTTACCATGGATTTAGCTTTTGACTTCGAGGTTTTTTCTTCTGTTTCGGTTTTCGCTTCGCTTCTGAAAGATTCAATAAACTTTATTTCCGTCAGTTCAGGAATGAATCTTTGCAGGTCCATAGCGATGCCTCGTTTTGCGATTTGAACTCCTTCAATGTAGAAGGATTCCTCGGGCATTTCTACTGATAGGGTTTTCTTTTTGATTGTGAACTTGAATTTTTCAACATCAACTATAGGGATTCTGCGGTGGATAAGGGCAACAACTTTTTCATCGTTTGCGCTTAGTTTTTTGTCTATTGTGACATCATATATTAGGGTTTTTCCTGCTAGTGGCGGATTGAAGTCAAGAAGCACGCGTCCAGCGCCCATTGAGCGTATGGTCGCCATTTTTCCGTTGTAGTCTATACGCATTCCGATTGTTGGATTTTGCACATCTTTTGCTAAAAGCTGTTTCAGTGGAACACGTTTCACTTTTTCTGGGTCTCTTGGGCCAAAGGCCTTGTCAGGTGGAACCTCCACAGTCTTCGCCTTTTTTAGTTTCATGCTTGTTAAGCTCTCATCTACCGCTTTCAGCACCCAACCTTCGCCAACAACCACCAGCTTCGGCTCGAATATCTCACCTTCTTTGTATAGATGTTCCTTCTTAGCGATTTCCTCTAGCGTAGTATCAAAAACCGCCTTGGTTTCTTTCACTCTAGCCGTGTAGTTGATTAATATAAAATCTCCTTTTTGCAGGGACATATCAAATCATCCTTTACTCGACGGTTCAAAACTAAGTTTCGCCCGCCAATAAAAACTTTCCCCAGCAAAGTTGCAACCTCTCGGAAACAAAACGGAATTGACTATCAGTCGAATACTTTTTTAAACAACACAAGCATAGTTTCTTTGCCTCGGTGAGAAAATGTCTGAGAGAGAAACGCGGTACACAAAACTAACCCCCGAAGAGGAAATCGTCATAATCCAGAAAGGCACCGAAACGCCCTTCACGGGTAAGTACTATGCGTTTTGGGAGAGTGGTACATACGTGTGCAAACGGTGCCGTGCGCCGCTTTACCGCTCTGAAAGTAAGTTTAAGTCCGGTTGCGGCTGGCCAAGCTTTGACGACGAGATTCCCGGTTCAGTCAATCGAACTGCTGATGCAGACGGAGTTCGCACAGAAATCACTTGTGCTAACTGTGGCGCCCATTTGGGACATGTTTTCGTAGGGGAAGGCTTCACAAAAAAGAATGTTAGGCACTGCGTGAACTCGATTTCAATTGACTTCATTCCTTATGAAAAAGAAAAACCTTCTACCCGCAAGTAGCCATTTACTGAGGTCAATTTTCAAATTGAAATGATTAAAATGGAAAAGAATGAAAACCCAGAAAATGTAAATCTGGTTGCAAAAGCTTTAACCCTAACAGACATGATCGAATACCAAACGAGTTCGGTGGTAAGTCGTACAATAATTGACAAAAAGGCAGGAACCGTAACCTTGTTCGCTTTCGATAAAGATCAAGGCTTGAGTGAGCACAAAGCACCATACGACGCGCTTGTTTACATACTCGACGGCGAAGCCGACATTATAATATCTGGCAAAGCTGTTCGTTTGAAGAAAGGCGAATTGACCATCATGCCTGCTAACGAGCCACACGCGTTATCCGCTGCAACGAAGTTCAAAATGCTTCTAACGATGATAAGGTCATAACCATAGCTTCTTGCACAGCAAACATACAGAAAAAGCAATCGCTGGGCTTCTTCTTCACGGAATATACTCGCAAAGAGCAAAATAATCACTTACAGTAATGTTTATCTCGTTCGAAAAGAAATGTTTATATCAGCTGAATATGCTTCTGATAGAAATCAGCTATAGCAAGCTAGTCCCGCAATTATCATATGGCGGCGGCTCAACCCCTACCGAACCGGCGATTTCGCCTTACAGGAATGACGGAGTTGGCCTCCAATTGCGGGGACAAGTATGTGGACCTGATGCTGTTAGGTCTGAATTGGGCTTTGATGTTGAAGTGGAATGTTTACCCTCCAAATCCAGTTAGGCAAATTGCGGAAAATGTACTACAAAATAAACCTTCTTGCATGGTCAGCACGGAGCCATTAACTCCGGTTGATCCTGCCGGACCCCACTGCTATCGGGATAGGACTAAGACATGCTAGTCAAGCGCTCGCCAGCCAAAGGTGAGTGCGGCGTACAGCTCAGTAACACGTGGCTAACCTGCCCTTGGGACGGGGACACCCCCGGGAAACTGGGGTTAATCCCAGATAGGCGGAGAACTCTGGAATGAATCTCCACCCAAAAGGCACTTGCGCTATGCTCGTAGGTGTCGCCCAAGGATGGGGCCGCGACCGATCAGGTTGTTGGTGAGGTAATGGCTCACCAAGCCTTTTACCGGTGCGGGCCGTGAGAGCGGGAGCCCGGAGATGGGCACTGAGACAAGGGCCCAGGCCCTACGGGGCGCAGCAGTCGCGAAAACTTTGCAATACACGAAAGTGTGACAGGGCTATCCCGAGTGCCATCCGCTGAGGAAGGCTTTTACCCAGTTTAGAACGCTGGGAGAATAAGGAGAGGGCAAGACTGGTGTCAGCCGCCGCGGTAATACCAGCTCTCCGAGTGGTGTGGATGTTTATTGGGCCTAAAGCATCCGTAGCTGGCTGGGAAAGTCCCCTGTTAAATCCACCGATTTAATCGTTGGAGTGCGGGGGATACTGCTCGGCTAGGGGACGGGAGAGGCAGACGGTATTTCCGGGGTAGGGGTGAAATCCTATAATCCCGGGAAGACCACCAGTGGCGAAGGCTGTCTGCTAGAACGTGCCCGACGGTGAGGGATGAAAGCTGGGGGAGCGAACCGGATTAGATACCCGGGTAGTCCCAGCTGTAAACGATGCAGGCTAGGTGTTTGGGCGGCCACGTGCCGCTCTAGTGCCGCAGGGAAGCCGTTAAGCCCGCCGCCTGGGGAGTACGGCCGCAAGGCTGAAACTTAAAGGAATTGGCGGGGGAGCACCACAAGGGGTGAAGCTTGCGGTTTAATTGGAGTCAAC
>JABAOH010001256.1_pt2 | contig 10919 bp, 13 predicted proteins | sample 7062181 | NCBI WGS metagenome assembly JABAOH01 (sample SAMN14538630, study PRJNA623070) | marine sediment metagenome | biome: marine biome [ENVO:00000428]; feature: marine pelagic biome [ENVO:01000023]; material: deep marine sediment [ENVO:00002113]; isolation source: pool of 5 deep marine... | reverse complement strand
GACGAGGACCTCTTCGATGCCCTACTTGAAGAACACGGCATAGGGAGGACGGAGGCGGCCAGGCTCATCGGCGTCCTGATGAGGGACGGCACAATATACTCGCCCAGGCCAGGCTACTACAAGAGAACAGCCTAATCCCCCCTCATCAACCTACTACAAAGTTATATTCATATGAAACCTAGCAGGCCCATGAACGTTTTTAAAACCTAATCTCCCTCCCAATACGAGAGGACCCCCAATGAATGTCTACATGGATCACGGGGCCGCCCATCCAGTCGACCCCCAAGTCCTCGAGGCAATGTCGCCGTATTTCTCAGATTCCTACGGCAACCCCTCCTCAGTCCACACACAGGGGTTCGAGGCCCAGAGGGCGATGGACGAGGCGCGCGAGCGAGTTGCCTCCTTAATAGGGGCACAGGCATCAGAGATAGTTTTCACATCATCCGCGACGGAGTCCAACAACCTCGGGATCATCGGGGCTGCGACTAGATACAGGAAGAAAGGGAAGGGGATAGTCGTCTCAAACATAGAACACATATCAGTCCTCAACATCTGCAAGGAGCTCTCTAGGCAAGGTTTCGAGATCGAGTACGCGCCAGTTGACCAAGAAGGTATTTTGGACCTGGGTAGGCTCACTGGGTTGGTCGACGACGAGACCGTCTTGGTCTCCATCATTGCTGCGAATGGCGAGATAGGCACCATCCAACCAATCAAAGAAGCCGCGGAGATATCCCACGACCACGACGCCCTTTTCCACACAGACGCCACGTCCGCGGCTGGGCAGATTTCTCTTGATGCGGAGACCATTGGTTTCGACCTCATGACCCTCTCATCCAACGACATATACGGCCCCAAAGGAGCGGGTGCCCTCTTTCTACGGAAGGGCTTGAGGGTAAGGCCTCACATGATAGGTGGTGGGCAGGAGGGAGGCCTAAGATCTGGCTCTGAGAACATCCCGGGGATCGTAGGAATGGGGAAAGCCGCCGAGCTAATACAGAAGGATATCGACGGAGAAGCCAAGCGCCTCACCAAGCTAAGGGATCGGCTCATCAAAGGGACATTGGAAGCCGTGCCCGAGTCCTATCTAAACGGACACCCGACAAAGAGGCTCCCAAACAACGCGAACATTAGGTTCAGCTACATCGAGGGAGAGGCCCTAATCCTCAGCCTCGACCAGCTGGGGATCAGGGTCTCGTCGGGATCGGCTTGCGTTGCGAAGACGCTTGAGCCGTCCCACGTGCTCATGGCCCTAGGACTGAGGCATGAGGAGGCCCACGGCTCCCTCGTCTTCACGTTGGGAAAGAGTAATAGGGAAGATGCCGTGGAATACGTGATACAGCGGATCCCGGATGTGGTAAGGAGGCTTAGGGCGATGTCACCCCTCACCCCTGAGGAGCTGAGATGATGTACTCCGAGAAGGTGCTCGACCACTTCAGGAACCCCCGGAACGTGGGGGAGATCGAGGACGCCGACGGCGTTGGGACTGTGGGAAATCCCGTCTGTGGGGACATGATGTCCATCTACATCAAGGTCAAGGACGATCGCATCAAGGACATAAAATTCAAGACATTCGGATGCGGCGCCGCCATAGCGACGACCAGCATGACGACGGAGCTTGCGAAGGGGAAGACCCTCGACGAGGCATTGAAGATCACTAGGGAGGACGTGGCCGACGAACTCGGTGGGCTACCCCCGATCAAGATGCACTGCTCGAACCTGGCTGCGGACGCATTACACGAGGCGATAAATGACTACAGAAAAAAGGGGGAGGCATGAGATGAAGAAAGAGATCGTACAGTGTCCAATGTGCAGGGAGCAGCAGGAAGTTGAAGAATGCAACTTCGCAACCGTTAGAAAAGTGGTGAAAGGCAAGACGTACGTGTGCTGTTGTGAGGTACAAGAGAAAAAAGTTAAAAACCTGTAGCGTAGCTTTCGAATAATAACAGCTAGGGGGCCATTGGTGGACAAACAAAGGATAGCTTCCTACGTCTCTGCGGCTCTCAATGCCCCATTGATCGCTCTGCTGACATTCGTCCCACTAATCATCAGCCAGAACCACCCCGACTCCATCCTGCTGATCTTCATCACGACCATCTTCGGGGCCATACTGCCTCTCTCATCGACTTACTACCTCGTCAAGAAGGGTATAATCCCAGATATGTACGCCTCCGACAGAGATAGCAGGAAGGAGCCATTCCTGTGGGCCATGGCATCTTACATCACGGGGGTGACTGTGCTTCTCTACGTAAAGGCGCCGTTCGTCGTCACTGCCCTTATGGCTTGCTACTTCGTCAACGCGATAGTCATGCTCTTCATAACACTGAAGTGGAAGATCAGCATCCACGCCGTGGGAGTCACAGGACCCATAACAGCCCTAGTTTTCGAGTTGGGGGCGAAGATGATACCCTTCTTCCTCCTGATGTTGCCGGTCGCTTGGGCGAGGCTGGAGCTGAAGGCTCACAACAAGCTGCAGGTCGCGATAGGAGCTATATTGAGTTCTTTCTTGACCTGGTTGCAGATGATACTCTATGTCAACTTTCTTTTCCCGATGATTTGAAAGATTACAGTGAAAGAGTTTTAGATCTTCTTTACCTTCTCCGCAATGTCCCTTCCGAAGTCGACGACTCTATTCAGCTCCTCATCTGTGGGCCTGTAGTTGAAATCAAGGTCGTTCTCAACGAGCTCGATGCCGGCCACCTTGAGCTCAGCCTCAGCTGCCCTCTTCGCCCCTCCACCCCAGCCATATGAGCCGAAGGCTGCACCCATCTTATTCTTCGGCCTCAGCCCCTTCATGTAGGTCAGGAAGGAGGCGACCGTCGGGAACAGCCCGTTATTTAGCGTCGGCGAGCCCACTAAGACAGCTCTCGAATCTAAAAGATCTGCGATGACGTCGCTGTTGTGGGTCTCGCTCAGCCTATGTAGTTGGACATCCACACCCTGGAGAGTAACTCCTTCCACAAGGGCTTTGGCCACACGCTCGGTGCTCCCCCACATGGTGTCGTAGACCACAACGACCCTTGGCTCAGATGAGCCCTCCACCCATCTGCTATAAGCGCCGAGGATCATCTCTGACTTTCTCCTCCATATAACTCCGTGGCTGGGCGCGATCATCTCTATGTCCACGCCCTCCAGTGCCTTGAAGGCCCTGTTAACGCTCATCCAGAGGGGCATCACTATGTTGGCGTAGTACTTCGTGGCCTCCTGCATGAGTATTGCCTGATCCACCTCGTCGTCGAACCTCTTGGAGGTGGCAAGATGCTGGCCGAAGGCGTCGTTTGACAAGAGCAACTTCTCCTCTGGAACGTATGTGACCATGGAGTCGGGCCAGTGGACCATGGGGACAGGGACGAATTTTAGAGTCCTCCTACCGAGGCTGAGCGTCGGTTTCTCCTTTATAGAGGTACAAGTCAAATCTTCGCCGTAGTAGCTCCTGAGCCCCTTGACGCCCATTTCGGAGGCGATGAGCTCCGCGTTCCTTGCGACCCCAAGTGTCTTCGTAACGGCTCCCGAGTGGTCTGGCTCCGTGTGGTTAGAGATTAGGTAATCTATTTCCTCAGGGTCTACTATCCTTTCTATGCGTTCCAGCATCTCTGAAAAGAAGGGTTCCTTTACCGTGTCTACGAGGGCGACCTTCTCGTCAACTATTAGGTAGGCGTTGTATGTCGTCCCCCTTCGTGTTACGTATCCGTGGAAGTTGCGCACGTTCCAGTCCACTGCACCCACCCAGTGGATCCCTTCCCTCAACAACGTCATTGGGATCACAACGCTGTGAGCGAATCTGGAAGGAGCGAATAAAAGGGTTTACAACCATTGTTAAGAACCGTACACTCCTAAGTTATTTAGCCTAGGAGTTCGAGAGCCTTCGATGTGAAAGGTCATGGAACTCGCAGCGTCAACCCTGTTCTGCCTCCATGAACCCCTTGAGGACTCCCTACCGGACATAGTCCAAGTTGGGACTCGGTGCATCGAGCTGGTGGACGCAGGGCCTCACACTTTAACCCGGCCCCGAGTGGATAGGCTCCTCGAGCTGAAATCTTCTTATGCACTGCGGTACTCGCTCCACGCCCCCTTCACGGATGTGAATCTGGCTGCTGACGACCCAAGCATAAGGGAAGCCATACTCAGGCGTATTGAGGCCTCGATAAGGTGGGCCTCGGCCCTCGGCGCCGAGGCTTATGTCTTCCACCCCGGAAACATGACTGCTGCTGAACGCTTCTCCCCTGGATGCGCATGGAGTTTAAACCTGGGTTCGGTGGGCAGGATCCTGAGATACGCTGGCGACTATGGGGTGAGGGCCATGATTGAGAACGTCCCTGAACCCTTCCCTTGGCTGCTCAAATCCGTGGACGATTTCGAGAGGTTCTTCGAAGAGTTGGATATGGATACTGAGATTGTCCTAGATGTAGCCCACGCCAACCTGAGGGGAGAGGTCATTGAGTTTATTGAACGCTTGGATGAACGGATAGGCCACATCCACGTTAGCGACAACAACGGAGACGCGGATAAACACCTGCGTATAGGGGAGGGCTCCATCGACTGGGTTCAGACGATCTCTGCTTTGAAGAACACTCCTTACGACGGATGGGTAACGATTGAGTCCTACCACGGCCTCGAAGAGAGCCTGAGGATGCTTAAGAGTCTTTTTTAAGGCGCTCTGGTGGCAACTCGATCTCCATTAGGTCCTCGGCGATCTCGGTCTCTGGGAAGACCTTCCGAGCCTCTTCGAGGAGGACGCCAACATCCGTATACCTGGAACTGATGTGTGTCAGAATCAACGATCTTGCACCAGCGGCTCTTGCCACCTCAGCGGCTTTGGTGGCCGTTGAGTGCCCGTTCTCCCCAGCCCTTTCATCTAAGGACTCGTCGAACGTGGCCTCGTGGATGATCAGGTCCGCCCCCTCCGCAGCTTTTATGAAGACCTCTGTGGGCCTCGTATCCCCGCTGTATGCGACCTTAAGTCCTCCCCTCGGTGGATCGACCACATCAACGGAACGAACTACACTCCCGTCTCTGAGCTTCACCTCTTCTCCCTGTTGCAGTCTCTTCCAGAGGGGGCCCTCAGGTACTCCTAGAGCCCTCGCTCTTTCAGGGTGGAACTTCCCCGGTCGGGGGCGTTCCTCTAGGATGAAAGACCATGAGGGCTTATCGTGGTCGGCTTTTACTGCCACAACAGAATACTCCGTTCCCGAGTAGACGACCCCTTCTGAGACGATCTCGTTGATCCTGATTGCGAAGCCTGGTCCGCTAAGAACGGAGCTGAAGGCCTTAATGAAGCTTGCTAGCTCTTGGGGACCGTATATATTGAGGGGGCGTTCTCGCTGGAGCAGGGTCATTGTCTGGATGATGCCTGGTAGTCCCAAGACGTGGTCGCCGTGGAGGTGGGTTATGAATATCCTAGTTGGGCGCCTGAACCCTATTCGCGCCGCAACCATACTGCGCTGGGTCCCCTCGCCACAGTCGAAGAGTAATATCTCTCCTTTCCTCCTAATCGCTATGGATGACGAGCTTCTTTCCTGGGTTGGCATACTCCCACTCGTTCCCAGGAAGACGATCTTCAAGTCAAAGCCTCTCCTGTGATAAGCCTACTCAATAGCAATTTTACGTAGGATCAGATAGGGCTCAGTACCCTTAAAACCTACCATAATACTTAGAAACGAAGTTCTCTATATGCGGCTAATTGTTGGGCCTTCTTCTTATGGTTTCCGCACGAGTCCTTCGACGTACCACTCTGCCTCGAGGGCGGCCATGCACCCACTCCCGCATGCGGTCACTACCTGTCTGTACCTCATGTCGTTCAGGTCCCCGCAAACATAAACCCCCTCCACACTTGTGTCCACACCACCCTTGGATACTATGTAGCCCCTGTCATCGAGTTCTAGCTGCCCTCTGAAGATGGCTGTGTTCGGCTCCCACCCAATCGCTATCAAGACACCTTCGCACTCTAGTATCCTCTCCTCTCCGGTCTCGCTATTCCTTAACCTCACTCCCTCAACCCTGTTCTCACCGAGTATCTCCTGGACAATCGTGTTCCAAATGAAACTGATCCTCTCGTTCTCGTCGGCCCTCTGCTTCAGGCACATGCAAGCGGTAAGCTTGTCCCTCCTGTGCACGACGTAAACCTCACTCGCGAATTTGGCGAGGTCTAGAGCCTCCTGGACGGCCGAGTCTCCACCTCCGACTACTACAACCCTCTTCCCCTCGTAGAGCATTGCGTCACACGTGGCACAGACGAACACGCCGCGCCCCATTAACCGTTCCTCGGACTCCAGACCGAGCTTCCTGTTTACAGACCCCGTCGCGATGATGACAGTCTGACCTTCATACGAATCTTCTGCGACGAAAACCTTGAGGGGATGGGTGTGGAAGTCCACTGCGGTCGCCTCCTCCTCCAAGAATTCAGCACCGAACTTTTCAGCCTGATCTCTCATGAGGCCGACCAGTTCGAGACCCGTGACACCTTCCGGGAATCCTGGGTAGTTGTCGACCTGATATGTTAGAGCTATCTGGCCACCAACCATGGGGCCAGTTAATATTAGGGTCCTTAACCTGGCCCTAGCTGTGTAGATGGCTGCGGTGAGGCCGGCAGGGCCGGCCCCGAGGATAATCGCATCAAACAGGTTAGATCCCGCTGGTGGTATTGCCTATTCAAGGGGCGTGCTCTGTCCTAGGCAGTCGTCTTTTCTATTGAATATTTCCTTTAGGTCCCTGATCAGGTCGTCCAGGGGTCTGAAACCGACGACCTCGCCGATGTCCCTCCCCTCACAGAACACCTTTATGGTGGGGGTCCCCATGACGCCGTTCTCCATGGCTACTTTGCGGTTCTCCATGCTCTCGAGGATGTTCACCTTCAAGAACTTGGCCTTGTCGAAATGCTCCGGGAGCTGGGCGTATATAGGGTTCAGTTTGAGGCACCATCCGCACATGTTGTGCCAGAAGTCTACGACGACGGGCCCATCGGCGTTCAGCACCTCCGACTCCCATTCGTCCGCCTGGAGTTCCATAACCTTGGACAACAAAACTCACTCCAGACTGAGAGTGAGGAACCGATTATTATAATTCTTTCCGCTTCAAGCTATATCTCCTTGAAACTGAGATCCCCGTCTGAGATTGTGAGCTCGTAGAGCTGGTTAGGGTACGGCTTAAGCCTGAAGGCCTCAAGCTCCTCTGCCGTCAGTATGAGGGTTAGCTTCCTGAGCTCGTACTGCTTGGAGTCGCCCCCCGGCAGGACCTTCTGGACCCCCTTTGTTATCTGAACGACCATCTGGCTGATCTCCTCCGGGACCTCGGTGGGAGTCATCGTCAACATAGGGGGGCGCTGCCTTACCTCGACGAACTCGATCTGGAAGCCCTCCCTGCCCTCTACGTCCTTCACGGACTTTACGGACTGGACCTTGAGCTTAATCCTGGAGCTAAGCATGGACTATACCACTTATCATGGCCGGAATCTCAATGAAATAGATTATGGTTCAGATAATTCATTTCAAACTCTTTAAGGCGTCCGCTATCGTCGGCGCGATTGATACTGTAACCAAGTCTTCACAATCCTGGATCGTGTCAGAAGATATTATGAGATCGGCTCCTGCTTTCTCTATCTTTTCCTTGGCTCCTTTCATGAGTAAGGCGTGCGTGCAAGCGGCCGCTACCATCTCGGCCCCCAGGACCTTTAAACCATCTACTGCCCTAGCCATGGTCCCTCCACTGCTGATGATGTCGTCGAATACCACCGCCTTTTCGTCGGCGATTTTAAGATCTTCTACCTTCATCTCTATCTCCCCTGTCGTTCGGTCCCTGAACTTCTCGAAGAACCCAGATCCTCCGCCTAGGATCTCAGCCGCGGCCTCTGCCAGGTGGATCGCTCCCTTGTCAGGGGATAGGCTGTATGCCCCTTTGAATCCAATTTTCTTCAGTTCCTTGGCTAGAAGAGGGATAGCAGAAAGGTTGTGTACATTTATTTCATGCTCAGTTTCGATTTTATCCAGCGATTCAGTGCTATGAGCGTCCACAACAATCAGATCGTCTGCCCCTATGCTATCGAGCAGTCCGAGGACCATGTCCAAGCTCAACGCCTCGCCCTCTTTAAAGCGTTTGTCCTGGCGGGAATATGCTAGGTACGGCACAACGCAGACAATCCTCTTGGCTCCTAGCCCCTTTGCCGTCCCTGCCATCATGAAGAGCTGCATCAACCTCTGGTCTTGTTTTGGGGCTGTCGTTTGGATGATGACCACGGTCTCGCCCTCGACGGGTGTAGTGAGTCTGACGTAACTCTCACCGTCGGGGAAGATTCGGTGTTCTACTGGATGGGGTTTTACCCCCAAAGATAAGGCTATGCGGGACCCGAGTTCAATCGATGCTGGGCCAGGGATAAGAATCAAGTAAACTCACACACCAATACAGATCTGAAGCTAGCTATAAGGATGTGTACAGGTAGAGAAAACCGGCGGTCGCTGTGGTGGCTAGCCAAATCTTCCAGTCCCACCTCAGGATCTTCGCGCCGTCAAAAATCCCAAAGGGAATCAGGTTGAAGAGGGCGATGCTCGAGTTTATGATAACACCGAGGTATGCAAGCAGATCTACAATGTTATTTGCTGTGAGGAGTCTTACGACCGTGAAGATCAAAGCCTGTGCAATGTTCGTGACGGGGCCCGCAAGTGAGGCCTTGCCGTAGTCGTCGCCGTACATCAAGCCGGCTATGACTACTGCGCCGGGAGCCACTATTTTGAAGCGTGTGAAAAAGGACATGATGGTTATTATGAGCCCTAATTGGTTGAGCCTGAACTCCGCCCAGTAGCCGAGCCTCCGAGCGGCGAACTTGTGGGCCAATTCATGGAGTATGAATGCTGCGGCGAAGATGATCACGGACCCTAAAACGATCGATGGGAACCTGAAAAGGATGCCATTTTCCCACATTACTTGCAGGGACAGGGCCGATATCACGATGAGGCTCACAACCAGGTCCCGTAGCTCTCTATCGCTGAATTTTAACAGATTTAGTAGTGTCAATCTTTCCCTATAAGGACGGTAATACGAGCCGTGTGGCCTTGATGGAGCCGTCCTTCCAATGGTTGCAGTACGTCTTTCCCTATAGAGTCCAGTGCAGTCGTGGAACTCTGGGAGCCGGTGCTTCGGGCAGAAGTAGCCACCGCAGTAGCTGCACCTGAATGGCATGTACACCTCCTCGCCACACAGATCACATTGTACCATGAATACCCTCTTGCAGACGGGAAATAGAGGCGGAAACGCCTATTTGAGCTTTCACTATCGTGGTTCCAGAGATTCCTGCCCCAACCCAAATGAGAGAGGTATGATGATCAACGACGTGAACGCAAGAATGAGATAGAGGGTTGAGGGGGAGAAGGCCTCGGCGATGGCACCCCCAGCCAAAGGACCGATGCTCATCCCGATGCCGTATACGCCCTCGTGGACTCCCATGGCTCTGCCCAGCGCCTCTTGCGGCGTCCTGTGTGCTATGTAATTCAATATAACAGGCGTCATTATGCCAGCTGCTAAGCCGTACATTAACAGAGGTACAGTAAACTCAAGGGTCGTCTTCGAGAACGATATCACATAGAATGCGCCACATAACAGAAGGGACGCCACGAAAAGCGACTTTTTCGTCCCCCAGTTCACAAACCTCTCCGTGCTTAGGAACCCCACGCCCCTTACGCCGTTGGTCATCGTCAATAGGAGCCCTATTGTGGAACTTGCGATGCCAATGGTCTTCATGTGGCCCGGGAGGATGGCCATGTATATTCCAAGCACAATCGAGAACGGAAAGAGGGTTACGTAGGCCGGGAAGAGGTGTCTGATGGATGTAAAATCGAATTCAACAGCCATCTCCTGATCTTTGAATACCAAATTTGGAGTGAGCCTAACCATAACAACGGTTATGCTGAGAATGACGATGGCGGAAAGGATTAGGAAGAGAGACCTGAATCCATAGGCTTCAGATATCAAGCCACCAAGGAAAGGCCCCACGAAAAATCCAGCGATCCAAGCAAGGTTATAGCGGCCGACTGACTGGGTTAGTATTTCAGGCGGCGAGATATTCGCGGTGAGTGTGCTAGCGGTAACCCAGAAGGCCGCTGCAACGACACCTTGAAGACCCCGGACTAAGATGACTTGAGGTACCGTAATTGCTAGGGAGAAAAGAGCGACTACGATGGCTCCAAGGATATTAAACGCTAGGTAGACTCGGACCCTATCGAACCTGTCTAGCAATACTCCCAAAAAAAAGGTCATCACAGTGTACATCACCGACCCCACAGCGCCAATTACCCCTAATTCGACGTAGGACGCACCTAGACTCTCGGCATAGACGGGTGTGAGGAAGGTAACTGTGCCGAAAGCCATTGAGGAAAGGAATATTGTCGCATAAAGGTGAGACAATAAAAACTTTTTATCCTCTACCAATCGGTGCATCAGCATATCCTCTCTCAAGAGTCTTTGAAATTAAAGGGAGTGGATTTTCATTTTTAAACTACAGTGGCTTCGCGAGGATCTCGTGGATCTTCATGTCCCTGATGCGATTTGAGGTTGAGGGTGTCAAGATCAAAGCGGTGTCGGCGCCTGCGTGGGTTCCCGCAACAGAGACGACAGGCTTGTCTGTGGGGGTCAAGCCCGCGTCGGCTGCCATCATCGCTATCTCGACACATACCTTCATCCCTTGGCTGAATAACCTCAACGTATTAGCTACGATCGTTGATATTGGCGGTACTATGTAGGGCAGCCTTGACTCTAGGGGCGCGGTCTTCTCGGGTCTCTGCCTCGACATCCCCACTTCCACGCCACCCGTCAGGACATCTGTGCCTGTGTAAACTATAGCGCCTGATTTCTCGAGTTTCTCTCGGATCTCATCAGGCATTAGCTGAACTCCTGGCCCCCTGTAACCCGTCTGATGGGTCACGAACACCAGCTTTAAG
>JABAOH010150357.1_pt1 | contig 10923 bp, 6 predicted proteins | sample 7062181 | NCBI WGS metagenome assembly JABAOH01 (sample SAMN14538630, study PRJNA623070) | marine sediment metagenome | biome: marine biome [ENVO:00000428]; feature: marine pelagic biome [ENVO:01000023]; material: deep marine sediment [ENVO:00002113]; isolation source: pool of 5 deep marine... | reverse complement strand
GCGAACCGTACTTGGTCACTGGGACCTCGTACATGGCCTCCGACGTGCACCGCCGTTTCCTCCTCGAGCCCAATCCGTCGGTTTGGGATCGCGATTTCGCGGCGATGAAGCGGGCGGGGATCAACATGATCCGCACGGGGATCTGGACCGGCTGGAAGAGCTACATGCCGGAGGTAGGCACGCTTGATGAGGGCGCGCTGCGCGCCCTCGATGCGTTCATGCTCACGGCGCGCAAGCACGACATGCCTGTCATCTTCACGTTCTTCGCATTTCTTCCCGAAACGTGGGGCGGCACCAACCCCTACCTCGACCCGCGCGCGCTGGAGGCGCAAGAGACCTTCGTCGGGCTCATCGCCAGCCGCTACCGGGAGATGAACGACGTCGTTTGGGATCTCATCAACGAACCGTCGTTCTGTTCCCGTGAGCGGCTGTGGCTCACCCGCCCAAACTACGACAGCCACGAACAGGCGGCCTGGCGCGAGTGGCTGCGCGGTCGCCATCCCGCGGCGTCGGAGGATGAGCTGAGAAGCCGGCTCGCCGAGCTCTGGCGCGCCCTGCCGGACGAGGCCCTCGATCTACCGCAACCCGACGAGTTCGACGACCGCAACATCTTCGCGGGGCTGCGTCCGCTGAAGGCGATGGCGTACCGGCTGTTCGCCAACGACATGTTTACCCGCTGGGCGCGCCAGCTAACGACCAGACTGCGTGAGGCTGGAAGCCGGCGTCAGCTCGTCACCGTGGGCCAGGACGAGGGCGGCACCTACGAGCGTCCGAGCCCCATGTTTTACGCCCCCGCTGTTGACTTCACTGCCAATCACACGTGGTGGTTCAACGACGACCTGCTGTGGGACAGCGTCGTCACCAAGACCCCGGGAGTCCCGAACCTGATCTCCGAGACCGGCGTGATGTTCTACGAGAAGATCGACGGCCGCGCCTGGCGGACCGAGGAAGACGTCCGCGACTTGCTGGAGCGCAAGCTTGTCATCGCTTTAGCCAGCGACACCGCCGGGTTCATCGAGTGGATCTGGAACACGAATCCCTATATGCCCTCGGACAACGAGGCCGCGATCGGCTTACTGCGCGTTGACGGGTCGGCGAAGCCCGAACTCGAGGTCCTTAGCGACATCGCGGCCTTCGCGGCGCAGTCGCTGCACGACTTGGGACCGAGGGAGCCCGATCCCACCATGATGGTGATCCCTCATTCCCACATGTTTTCGGTGCGCAACTATGCCACCGAGGCGACTCGCCGCTCGGTGCGGGCGATGCACTATCATTGCCGGGTCACGATGAGCGCAGTGAGCGAATACGCGCTCGAGCGGCTCACGCACGGCCCGAAACTGCTCGTCCTGCCGTCAGCGCGGGTGTTCAATCAGACCGCCTGGCGGCGGCTCATCGCGCTCGCCGAGGGCGGCGCGACCCTGCTCGTCACCGGTCCGATAGACTTCGATGAGCACTGGCTGAATGTACCTCGGTTGACTCGCTTTGGGATTCACGCTGACCTGCGGCCCGTCAGCCAAGCAGAAGACCTGCGGCTCGACGAATCCACACTCCGCCTCAGCTATCGCGGCGAGAAGATGCAAAGGCTGGAGAAATCGTTGGTACGCGGCACCGCGGTTTCCCAGGTGTTAACGCTGCCGCTAGGGAGCGGTCGTCTGATCTGGGCGCCCCTACCCGTCGAGCTTGCGGAACAGGTAGAGCCGACGGTCGCCCTGTATCGTTACGCTCTGGCTCAGGCGGGAGTCGCACCCCTATTCACGGTCGAGGACGACGACCCCGGCTTGCTCATCTACCGCGCCCCTTACCGCGACGCCGTGCTCTACGCTCTCGTCTCCGAGGTTGACTCGCTGAAGACGGTCCGGCTGCGCGACAATCAGACCCGAACGCCCGTGACGTTGCAACTGCCCGCAGGGCGCGCAGCCATCGTTCTGATCGGTCGCCGCGACGGGCGGATCATCGCCAGATACGCGGGCGCGGCTCTCTCTTGAAGCCGCGCGAGCATTAGCGTGGGACGCCTACGGCGGTGTAAACACCTGCGGGCTCAGCGACGCGGCAGCCAGATCAACGTTGCCGGAACCAAGCGGCGAGATCCTGCGGATAGGAACCCTCTCCTACCAACTGTCGCAGGCGCTCGCTGACGTACGCCTTATCCTCGGGGAATGTCACGCCCAGCCAGGGCCCCGGTGTCGGGATCACCACAACCCGGACTTCACCACGGGCGATCTGACTGCTCACCGCCGTGCTGAGAAGGAACTCGGCCTGGCTATCAGGGTCGCGCTTCGCCAAGAAAGCAGCAAACTCCCGAACGAGCAGCGGAAATGCGGCAGGCGTCGCCGCCCAAATATTCATCGAGATCGTTTCGTCGCCGGTCAGCACGAATCGCTTGCCGTCGAGGGTCACGCCGGCGAGGGTACCGTCTTCCCNNATCCAGCTCGCAGACTGCACGCGACACGCCGCCGAAGGGTGAGAGGGTATCCCGCAGCGTGTAGCCCGCTGCCGCGAACGTTGGGTCCGGTGAATCCGCGTTGGCCCGGAGATGATCGCCAAGCCGCACGAAGGCGTCAGCCCCGTAGAAATCGTCGGCGTTCATCACCACGAACGGGCCCGTTACCTCCGGCCCGGCCGCGAGAACCGCCTGCCCAGTGCCCCAGGGTTTCCGGCGATCTGCGGGCACCGAGAACCCGTCAGGCAGCGACTCAAGGCTTTGGAAGACCAGCGACACGTCGACCGCGTTACCGTACACGTGCCCGACATGCTCAGCGAATTCGTGCTCCAGTTCGCGCCGAATGACCAACACGACCTTCGAGAAACCAGCCCGCAACGCGTCGTAGACCCCGTAGTCGAGCAACGCCTCGCCGCTGGGGCCCATTGGCTCCAGCTGTTTGATTCCGCCGTAACGTGTCGAGAGTCCAGCGGCGAGGATGATCAGTGTTAGTTCCATCCGCTCTCGCTCGGGAACCGGCCCTCCCTCAGGGCACGCGGTGCGCCGTCTCGACCAGGTTGCGAACGGCGGGTTCGACCATGATCAACAACTCCGCTTGCGGCTCGCTCGCGCGGGCGATGACCGCAAGCTGTCGCTCTCGCTCGGATTCGGAGATCCGTCGGCCTCGCCGTATAGCCGACAGCGACTGCAGGCCCACCTCGGCCAGATCACGCAGGTTCAGTGACAGCGGCTCTGCCTCCGCGAGCATAGGCGAGCGGAGCAGCACTGGGAGCAGCTCGGCGTGGTTGTCCTGCCAGAGGCTAAGCCATTCTTTGATTTCACCAGCCCGGGCCCGGTGAGCTGGGTCTGCGAGGAACTCCGCGACCATGCGCGAGAAGACGCGCGCCACATCGCTCTCGGGGCGGGTGGCATCGACGAGACGGTTGAGCGGCATCAGGCTGGTGTACTCCCGCGAGGCAGGCCGCTCGTAGAACTTCACCGGCTCAAGCACGTCGGCGAGCGTCTTCAGGGCATCGATCGGGCCATAGTCGGTGAGCCGCCGCAGCATCGGCTCGTAACTCGAGCGGTGGGTGAGCCCAAGCCATTCGAGCCGCTGACTCGTCACGTCAAGCCGGCGATACATGTCGTCCACATCGGTCACCTCCGCCGACGACCAAAGCCGCTCAGCGACCGCCGCCGTCCGCGGCCAGATCCGCGAGTCAATGGTCTCCCAGGTGACGAACTCCGCCCACATACAGGCCTCGCCTCCGAGTACACGCCTCTGCTCCTCGCTGGTCAGTGCGGAGGCGTCACCGCTCAACGGATCGACTCCATAGTGGAACGATGCGGGGAGGATGTGGTCGAGATAGTATCCGTTCGAGAGGATCCCCTGATATCCCTGACGCGCCGAGGCGGCCAGCGATTCTTGCCCGCGCCACGACTGGACCACGATGTCCTGAGGGAGATCGGGGTGAAAGATCTCGTCCCAGCCCACCATCTTCTTGCCGTGTTTGGCAAGGATTCCCTGGACCCGTCGATTGAAGTGGGCCTGTAGGTCGTGGTTGTCGCTCAGGCCGTTGCTCGGCAGGAACGCCTGAATATCAGGGTTTTGATCCCAGTGCTTGCCGGTGACTTCATCGCCGCCAATGTGCACGTACGCATCCGGAAACAGCTCCGACATCTCACCGATGAAGGCGTCGATGAACGTGTAGACCTCCTCACGCGTGGGGTCCATGGATGGGTCCATGATCCCCCAACGCCGCTCGATCTCGTACGGCCCCGGGGCGCTCGCCAGCTCCGGGTGCGACACGAACCAGCTGGTGGTGTGGCCCGGCATGTCGAACTCCGGCACCACCCGGATGCCCCGGTCGCGCGCGTACTCGACGATCTCACGGACCTGCTGCTGAGTGAAGTACTTGCCGTCGGACCCGAGCCGGTGGAGCTCGGGAAAGCGCTGGCTCTCGATGCGAAAACCCTGGTCCTCGGTAAGGTGCCAGTGCAGGACGTTCAGCTTGACCGCCGCCATTCCGTCCAGGTTGCGCTTCAGCACCTCCGGCGGGATCCAGTGCCGGGCCACGTCGATCAGCAGTCCGCGCCAGGGAAAGCGCGGTCGATCCCGAATCGTGACCGCCGGCACCCGAAAGCCGGCTTCGCCCGGCTCCACGAGCTGCAGAAAGGTCTCGATCCCACGCAGAGCACCGTACGGCGTCGGCGCGCGCAAGCGCGCTGACTCGGGCGTTACGACCAGCTCGTACGACTCGTCCTCCGTGAGTGACTGAACGGCGCCAGCCGGACCCTCAGTGTCGATGGCGAGGACCGCCCCGCCCGTATCCGGACTCATGCCCAGGTAGATGCCCGTCTGCCGAGAAAGCCGCTCCATCATCCTCGTCACCGCGCGCTCCAATCGCGGCTCCGAGTACGCGATCAGTTCCGCTCGGAAGCTCGAGTCGACCGGCAGGTAGCCCTCGCCGTAACGCAACGAGGCGGGCACCGGCATTAGCGTATGCTNNTCTTGCATGGCTTCAGGCTCAGGCTCGCGCGGCCCTGCGGCCGGCGCGCAGCCGGTTTGCATCAGCACCGCCAACGCGGCGAAGAGCGCCGCAGGTGCCTTAGCCATCGCGAATGTTCCGGCGCCGCCGTTTCTTTCGCTTTCCATTTGCATTGTCTGCAACGGATGTGTGCCCAGTCGACCGCTCTCGTCGGAATTGAGATACCCAGTAGGTCGAGGGACGGCAAGGCCGGCGCGCCAGCCCATCCTTGACGGTCGCATCTCGTTCCAGTAGCTATAGAAAGACTTTTCCGTTTAGATCGCGAAATCAAAGTTCTCGGGAGCAGCCGGGTAGCTCTCGTGATGGTCTCTGCTACGCAAACTGTGAGAGGTTGCAGATGCAATTCCATGGCCTGATACCGAGTCCGATGTCCCTCGCTCGTTCTGGGGCGATTCTAGCAGCTTTCATCGGCGCGCTGGCTCTCCCGGTCGAAGCGGCCGCCAGTGTTCAGGATGTGCGTTCCACCATCTTCCAGACAGCTGACAAGGAGCTGGAGAGCGCGAAGGCAGCTCGTGCCGACGTTCTAGCACCAAAGAGCTTCAATGAGGGGATGAAGAGCTACCGCGAGGCGGAGAGACGTCTCGAGCGCGGCCGCAACCTTAGAGATATCCAGCGGGAGTTGGATCGCGCGATTCAGTTCTTCCGCAAAGCGACGGAGGCGACAGCGCTGGCGAATGTGACACTGAAAGCGGCGTTGGCAGCGCGAGATGACGCTGAGAACGCCGAAGCCGCGAGCTTCGCGTCGGAACAGTGGGTCGACGCCCGCGACAAGTTCGAGGAGGCGGCGCGCAAGCTCGAAGATGGTGATGTCAACGGCGCCCGGAGACGGGCCGACGAAGCGGAACAGCGATTCCGCGCCGCGGAGCTTGCCGCGATCAAGGCCAATTACCTGAACGAGACGTGGCAGCTACTGGAGTATGCGGAACGGATTAAAGTAGACGATCGCGCCCCCAAGACGTTGCAGCTCGCCCAGAGTCTCGTCAACCAGGCCGAGCGCCAGCTGAATGAGAATCGTTACGATACCGACGAGCCACGAGCCCTGGCCCAGGAAGCGAAGCGCGAGGCCCGGCACGCGGTCTTCCTCGCCGGCAAGGTCGAGGAGCTGCGACGTGCGAAGCCCGAGACGCTCGAGGATCACCTGCTGTCGATGGAAGAGCCGATGCGGCAGATCGCCGCGGCGATGGAGCTGCCGGTGACCTTCGAGGCCGGCTTCGAGCAGCCGACCGAAGCGATCGTCAGCCGGGCCACGGCCTACCAGGATACGCTCCAAGCCTTGCGGAGCTCCCTCTCCGGCGGCGAGGAGATGATCGCCACGCTTCAGGCCCGCGTCGCAGAGCTAGAGGAGCAGCTCGGCGGCGTCGAGGAAGAGCGCTCGGCGCTGGCGCAGCGCATGGAGGCGCAGGCGCGTCTGCAGCAGCGGTTCGCCACCGTGGAGCTCATGTTCACCCGCGATGAGGCGCGCGTGATCCGCGAGGGCGACGATGTGATCCTGCGGTTGCACGGGCTCACCTTCGCGGTGGGCCGCGCGGCGATCGAGCCGTCCTATTTCCCGCTGCTCACCAAGGTGCAACAGGCGATCCGCACCTTCCCGGACTGCCGGGTGACGGTGGAAGGACACACTGATTCATTCGGCGGCGACGAGGCGAATCAGCGCCTCTCGGAGGACCGGGCCGCTGCCGTGCGCCAGTACCTCCTGGCCAACATGGACTTCGACGCCCTCAAGATGGAGGCCACCGGTTATGGGGAGTCGAGGCCCGTGGCCAGCAACGAAACGAAGGAGGGGCGAGCGCGTAACCGGCGCATCGACGTGGTGATCCACCCGCAACTCAGCGCCGGGTTCTAAGCGGGGCGCCGAGCCCGCGACGACCGCCAGCGGGCTCGGCCGCCTCTCAGGTGTGTCGCCAAGACACGGCGGCGCGAGTCAAACCCGGCGCTTCCGCCCATCTCGAGCACCCCGATCCGACCGTCTTGCCGCTTCCATGCGGCACTCCCAGGCCGACTGCGGTGGCATATGAAATGCCCTTCGTCACTGCAGGAGGAAAGGCGCTCGGCGGGAGCCGCGTTCGAACAGAGGGTCGATGCCAGCTCCTCACGCGACTCCCGAGAGCGGCTGTTAGGAGGATCCGATGCGCAGAAGATACACGGTCGCGCTGACAGCCCTGATCGTTGGGTCGCTTGTGGTTGAGGAAGCGCAAGCCCAGTACCGCCATTACCGGCGGCCTCTCAGCGGCCGTCACCTCGCTGGCGCCAGCATCAACGTCGGCGTCCCGAGCGGCGAGTTCGAGGGCTTCGTGGACGCCAGTCCGGGGGTGAGCGCGTACTTCGTAGGCAGCTTCGATCGCCAGGGAGTCTTCGGCCTGCGGCTGGACGCCGAGTTGCTCATCTACGGCAGCGAGACGGTCCGCGTCCCTTTGAGCCCGACGATCCCCCGCATCGATGTCGAAGTCGAGACCAGCAACGAGATTTTCTCCTTTTTCATCGGACCGCAGCTGACTGCTCCGTCCGGGCGGTTTCGGCCTTACCTACATGCCGGCGTCGGCGTCTCGTGGTTCGGCACAGTTTCCAGGGTGAGAGGCACCAGCGCCTTCAGTGGAGATTTCGCCAGCACTGTGAACTTCGACGACCTGACGCCGGCCTTCATGAGTGGCGGCGGCCTGCTGGTCGGCATCTCCCGAAAAGTCGGCCTTAGCCTGTCAGGTCAATACATACATAACGGCAGGGTCCGCTACCTCACCGAGGGAGGAATCGAGGAGCAACCCAACGGCAACCTGTTGCTCTTCCCGATCGAGAGCAACGCCAACGTGTTTCTAGTGCAGTTCGGAGTAGCGTTCTCTTTCTCCTGAGCTGTGACGCGTGACGGCGGGTGTCGAGCGGCCCCTCCTGCGGCCCACTCGGCACCCGCCGTTCCGCGCCAGCGGTTCCCTTGTGCCGCAAACATCTAGTCGGTCGCCGGCACACCCTTGATCCTTAAAGCCGCCCTAGTCGCGCGAGGCAGTTGGTGTTCTTGCCTCGATCCGCACGCCTTCACACATGGTCGCGCGGTATTCTGCTGTCCCAACTCCTCGAGAAGATCCGATCTCCCCCGTGCAGCGCGATCAATTCCGCCTGCAGCCGAAACTCTTCCTTGCTGGCCGACAGCTTCACCCACGTCTCCACGCTCGTGGACCATCCCTCGCGCCGCGCAACAGTCTTGTGCAGCAACTCGGCCTGGGCGGAGAGCGGATCTCCTTCGCGGATCGTGAAACACTCAATGATCCCTTGTCCGACCTCGAGGTCGATGGGATCAAGGCGCGACATTGCAACCTCGCCAGCCTCGTCGACATCGATCTGCGCTTTGTAGACGGTTTCGCCCGTCGCGATGTCGCGCTCGATGGTTCTTCGCACACCGCCCTCCTGTAGGTCCACCGACTCCACGGGCGGTCCCCCCTCAGGATCGTCGAAGTGACGCAGGTTGTTGTCCTCGACCCGCGGCTTCCGCACCGGCAGTTCTACAAAGCTGCTACCGGTGTACACGCTGACGGTCACCGGTTCCGCCGACGGCCAGACAACCGGCCAATACGCCGTGGAGAGGGCGACTCGGATCCGATGCCCGCGAGGGAAGACGTGAGCGACATCGTTGAGCCGGACCTTTACCAGATAACGCTCGCCGGGTCTGATCGGCTTGGGACGGCCGTGCCCAGAGCGATGGGTGAGGTTCAGCAAGCCATACGTCACGCGTGCCGACGACCCGTCCGGCGCAACGTCGTTGAGCCGGGCGACCACAAAACCCAGGGGGCGATTAGTCGACAGCGATAGCGTCACCTCCGGCGCGCCCAGGATCTCCAGCCGCTTTTTCAGAGGCGGGCTGTCAAAGATCTGCGACTTACCGTCGTCCTCCCGCTGATCCGTGGGCAGTTCGCCCTCGACCCCGAAGCCGCACCAGCTTCCGGCGGCCAGGCCCGTGGTCTGGGGAGAGCTGAAGTCGAGCCTGACCTCTCTCTGAACAGGGAGCGACTCCGCCGGCACCAGTTCACAGGGCGCGAGGACGTAGCGGCGCGGGCGGATGCGCGGCGACGGCCAGGTGGGCTCCGCGATCCAGCGCCCCGGACGCTCGACGCAGTGCGAACTGGGCCGGACGCTCTCCTGCATCCAGACGCGGTACATCGGCTCGTCCATGATCCCGGTATCGATCCCCTTCAGCCAGTGGTCCCACCAGCGCAGTGCCTCCTGCAGGAAGCCGATGGCCGGGCCCGGCACGCCCTCGTGCGGGTAGACATGCGCCCACGGTCCCACTAGCCCCTTGCGAGCCGAAGTCAGACGGGCGAGCAACCGCGGCACGGCATTGCTGTAGCCGTCGGCCCAGCCGCTTATCGCGTACACCGGGCAGGCGATTCTCGACGGATCTTCACTGACGGACCCGCGTCTCCAGTAGTCGTCGCGCCGCTGGTGGCGAAGCCAGATTTCTGGGAAGAGTTGTGCGTTCTCGAGCCGCTCCAGCCACATATCTCGCCAGCGACTCCCGACGAGCGCGGGATCCGGCGGCAAGGCGTTTAACGTGAACAGCACGGAGCCCCAGATGACGTTTTCNNCCGAAGCGCCGCGATCTGCAGCGAGTTGAAGCCGCCCCACGACTTGCCCATCATCCCCACGGCGCCCGTGCACCAGGGCTGCGAGGCGATCCAGCGGATCGCCGCCAGGCCGTCATCGTGCTCCTGCTCCAGGTACTCATCGAGCAGCAGGCCGTCCGACTCGCCTGACCCACGCAGATCGATGCGCACCGAGGCGTAGCCGTGCCCCGCGAAGTAGCGGTGCATCGGCTCGTCACGCCAGCGGGTATTGTCGCGCTTGCGGTAAGGGATATACTCGACGATCGCCGGCACGGGCGATGACCGCGCATCCTCCGGCAGCCAGATCCTCGCGGCCAGCCGGCAGCCGTCGGGCATCGGGATCCAGACGTTCTCGATCTCCGTTACTCGACACGGGAAGGAGTCTACAATCTTCACACGCCCTCTCCACTTGGGCGGTATAGTATGACATCAGCGTTCGGCAGCAATCTGTCCTCTGAACGAGCTACGCGGAAGGGGCCATTGAAGAAAGTCTTGATCGTCTTCCCTAACGCTTGGGACCTGAAGCAGTTGGAGGCTTGCCGCTCGGCCTGGGTCGGTGACTACCAGGTCGAATTCAGCGAGCCGAGCGATGAAGACTGCCCCTGGGACTTCGACGTCCTCGGTTTTATCGGGCGGGTCGTACGTGAGAGGGCCGGCACGATCGACGGCGTCACCAGCTCCAGCGATTACCCGGGCGCGACCGTGGCAGGCGCCATAGCCACGCAGCTGGGTCTACCCGGCTCGCCACCGCAGACGCTCANNCCTGGTTCGTGCTCGTGGAGGTTGGCAAGAGTAATGCGAGGCCAAAGATCGAGTTCCCCTGCTTCATCAAGCCGGTTAAGGGCGCCTTCTCGGTCATGTCGCGCCGGCTAAACAGCCCGGCGGAACTCGACAGCTTCCTTGACCGCCCCTCAGTGGGCGAGTTCCTGAACAACTATCTCAACATCTTCAACCAGCTCGTTCGCGGTCTCACGGACTTCGAGATCGACGGCGGCTACTTCCTAGCTGAGGAGCTGCTGCACGGAAGACAGGTGACAGTCGAGGGCTTCGCCCAGGGCGGCCGAATCGAGATCCTCGGGATCGTGGACTCGATCACCCACCCGCAAACCGGAAGCTTTGTTCGCTTCGACTACCCGTCGGCGCTCGCCACCGAGGTCCAGGCACGCATGGCGGACGTCGCCCGCCGCACCATGTCGCATCTGGGACTCACCAACACGATGTTCAATATCGAGATGATCTACGACGGAACCCGGGACCGAATCAGCATCATTGAGATCAACCCGCGCATCTGCGGCCAGTTCGCCGACCTCTACCACAAGGTCGACGGCACCAGCGGGTACGAGGTCGCGCTGGCGCTCGCTACGGGCCA
>JABAOH010001945.1_pt3 | contig 10923 bp, 9 predicted proteins | sample 7062181 | NCBI WGS metagenome assembly JABAOH01 (sample SAMN14538630, study PRJNA623070) | marine sediment metagenome | biome: marine biome [ENVO:00000428]; feature: marine pelagic biome [ENVO:01000023]; material: deep marine sediment [ENVO:00002113]; isolation source: pool of 5 deep marine... | reverse complement strand
CTAACAGTAGATTTAACTTAGTATACAAACCTACCGTAGCTAGTAACGAGCATTTCCTATACTAAAGGGAACACCGAAATGATACATCTGCTTAGAGAGCCCTTCGAAAAGGCCTCAGGGCCTCTCGTCGATTTTCTCATCAGACATCGCTTCTCAGCCTCCGTATTAACCCTGGTTGCCTTTCTCGGCACGATCCTGGCCTCTGTCTTGATATACTATCAAATCTGGATAATAGGCGCTTGTCTGTTTCTGGTCTTCTCGCTCTTCGATGCCCTCGATGGATCGTTGGCCAGAAGGAACAGCAGTGCGAAGCCCATGGGTGCATTCCTTGACTCCGTAATGGATAGATTTTCTGACAGTGCTATATTATTTGCCATCATCTGCTATGCCTTCAATGTTGGGAACCGAGACGTCTTTCTCCTTGGGCTCCTCGCCCTCATCGCCTCATTGATTACAAGCTATATCAAGGCAAAGGCAGAAAACTTCCTGAAATTCGGCTCGATAGGTCTCCTACAACGGCCAGAAAGAATCCTCATCATATTCCTGATGTTGTTGTTCCCCCAATACCTCCTTCTAGGCTTGGGGATACTCGTTATTGGAGGCTATATTACCATCTGTCAGAGGATCTACTCTGCCTACCAAAAACTTGATCAACAATCCTCCTAAAGCCCATACATCTTGCCTCCCAGGCCGCACGGTTAGCTGGTGAAGATGAGCGCGGCAAAGCTGACCGCTGACCTCGTAGTATCTTCCTTGAACACCCCATAGCTTAAGATGTGTCCCTTGCTCGGGGGAAGGGTTTCCAAGAGACAGGCAAGGGCAGAAAATCCACAGACATTATATCTATCCTCTACCCTTCTTGACTCTGACCAGAAACCATGGGTATCTCTGGCACAAAGATAATCCAAAAGCTGTCTATCATGCCTCTCAGATCGATCAGCGATGAAGGTGGCAGGCATATCATGGCCAAATTTGGGCCCCACATGGGACAGATCGACTCCTGCTATCAGTATTGTACCCTGATCTCTTGAAGCATCTGCCAAGACCCTCAAGAAATCACCAGCCTTAGATTGGTAGGCCTCCCTGCTGAAGTCAGGCAAACACCCCTTAAGAAAACCGCACAGGATGGGAACTACCTTGAAGGAAGTATCCCCGAGGACGTGTTGCACGAAGATAAGCTGAAATTCAATAGAGTGTTCATCTCTGTGGGCAAAATCATCCCTTGAAACTATCCTATCCCCTGCCTTCATCAGTTCCGTTACTATTTCCCGATCCGTTTCTACAGTGCCAAAGGGTGTTTCAAATGCCTTTTCCGTTAATGAGAACATCTCCTTTGCCAAAGCATGACCAACCCCTAAGACGATCAGCCTTCTTGCGCGAACCCCCTTTATTGCCTGATATGCACTTGAGTACGCCCTCTTGCCCGCCTCCAAGTCTATATGTGGGGCAACCACGCCAGCTATTGTGCCTTGTGGAATGGATGCAACTTGCTCGGTCGCCAAGATGGCGTCCAGTCTTTCTGTCAACTCTTCCCTCTGTCTTGGATACGACACGCCTGCATGAGAGCAATATCTGGTCTTTTGGGCCCCGAACTCAGCTATGATCTCCTTCCTTACCTCTCTATATCTCGGGCTATCGAGAAGATAGGACGAGTCAAGCTCAGTCAAGAGTCCCTCAACTTCCTCAATTGATATCAGCCTTCCCCCCTGTTGCCGGATCAAGTCTATTTGAAGATCCCTCATCGACCTTGTTCCATCTAACATGGTCATGACTTTGTACAATTCAGGACTAACACCTTTACCCTTCTCTACCAGACCAAGCCTGTCATGGATCACGATCACCGTGGTGCCAGCGGACTGTGCTGGAAAGAAATCGAGATCCTCCCTTATCTTCGGTCTCTCTGTATCCATGTTAAGCTCAACCCGCTCGAGTTTCCTAAGGCCTCCTGAAACCTGCATAAAATCAACAGGGGCTAAGGTTTTGTAAAAACCCTTGACCGACTTTCCCATCTCCCCTATGATCCCCTTGACCCAGCGAAATCAGAGGTATTCTTTACCATATCGACGACAAGATATGAACTACAAAAAACTAAAGAGAAAGTTAAGGAGACTGAGTACTTCCCGTGATTTCACCTCAATCAAAGATCAATACGCCGAACTTTACAAGATTAAGCTGAAGGACAAGGAGGATATTATCGGCATAAAAAAGGCGGGCAAGCTTACCGTTGATACACTCAATTTAATTGAGGAACACATAAAACCCGGGATCACCACCAATGAAATCAATAGCGTTGCAGAGGCATTTACCAGAAAGCACAACGCCCGATCTGCCCCTCTCCATTACCATGGATTTCCGAAAAGCGTCTGTACTTCTGTCAATAATGTGGTCTGTCATGGGATACCGGATGACACGGTCTTGAAGGACGGCGATATTGTGAACGTCGATGTTACCCCTGTACTGGATGGGTACTTCGCCGATGCCAGTAAGACGTTCTTTGTGGGGTCTCCTGGGAAGGATGCCCAAAAGATAGTCTCCGTGGCCAAGGAGTGTCTTCGGCTTGGCGTCCTCCAGGTTAAGCCAGGGAATAGGATTGGCGATATTGGCTACGCTATCCAGACATATGCCGAAGGTCAGGGCTGTTCAGTTGTCAGAGAATACGTGGGACATGGTGTTGGGTTCGAGTTTCATGAGCCACCCCAGGTCCCCCATTTTGGCCAAAAAGCCCAGGGCATTCCCCTTGTTCCCGGGATGGTATTTACAATAGAGCCAATGATAAATCTTGGAAAACACAACCTCCATGTTCTCTCTGATAAGTGGACGGCTGTCACAGATGATGGGAGTCTCTCTGCCCAATTTGAACAGACAGTCCTGGTGACCGATGGTGATGTTGAGATCCTGACGCCTTTTGATTAATCCTAGACCCTAATGATCGTCTCTCCTGCTCCACCGATCATCGGCAACTGTAAGGTGTATCTTCTTGTGCCTCGCCTCTTCATCCGCAACCCCCTTCTCCCTGGGACTGAGTTTAGAATAACAGGCAGTGCAGAGGCCCGTCTTATTAATGCACACCTTGGTTGTATTACAGAGGACACAAGTCCTCTTTTCTATAGCCATAGCTATCCTCTTCATATCCTTCAGGATAGCAACGATGTGGTCCTCTTTCCCTCTCGACTTGCGGATCTGTTCCAGGCGTACTACCTTAGGATTGCTCCCCTGATCGCTCTTCATCTGCCTTTTGCACCTCGGGATAAGCTTACTACTTTTCGCTCGAAATCTGAAGGACTATCTATGAAAAGAGGGACAGCTGATCGTCCTTTGGCTTCCTTTTGCCCTTTTCAAATCTTTCCCTCCTAACCAGCTCCTCTTTAATGGTGACCAAAAAGGGGGAAACAGGCAGGTCTAAATGGTTGCCAAAGAGATTTCTCCTCTTTGCATGGGTGAGGAAAAGCATCTTCTTGGCCCTCGTCATACCCACATACAGGAGCCTCCGCTCCTCCTCTATGTCAGAGCAATGTTTTGTGAAGATGGTGTAAGGCAAGAGGCCGTCCTCACAACCTATGATAAGAACGTATGAAAACTCCAGCCCCTTTGCCGCGTGGAGTGTCATGAGGGCAACCTGCTCTTTTGCAGTNNAACCTGCTCTTTTGCAGTATTGTAGGTATCAACCGCGCTCCCCAGTTGCAGCGACGACAGAAAGGAGGCAAGGTCAGGACCATATTCATTTGATAGGGAAACGAGTCCTTCAACGGCATCTTTATGAGTGACCATGACCTCTGGCATGTATAGCTCCACTATTTCCCTGATATATTCCCCTATTGGATGGAGATTCTTGTTCCCTTTCATCTCCAAAACGGAGGCTTCAGAGAGTCCCCTTACCTCTTTGTCTTGTAGTCTTTGAAGCAATACCTTGTTTAAGGGCATTGCGATCAACCGGAGGATATCTATGAGGGTGCTCACTGGCTCATGTCTAAAGAAAGGTTCTTCCCCAACAAGCTGATAGGGAATCCCATGATCGTCCATGGCCTTCATAACATCCGGGGCCATCCTTGAAAGCCTGAACAGAACGCCAAAATCCGAAAAGGAGGTTGCCTCACTATCCTCAGTGCCATCGGCAATCTGACTATCAAGGGAGAAGAACCGAACCCCTCCCATCAGTCTCTCGACTGTCCTGGCTACAAACTCCGCCTCGCTTTTCGCCGTGGGACACTCCTGGATATGAATCGATACACCCTCCCTTATCCCCTCTAATGGATCTTTCCCCTTTCCAGATCTGATAACCTGATGGGATGCCGCGAGGATTGTCTTCGAACACCGGTAGGATGTCTTCAGCTCATAGATTGAGGCAGAGGGATAGTCATCCCTAAAGTTCTGAATAAAGGTGTTATCAGCCCCTCTGAAGCCATAGATGGCCTGATCAGGGTCACCGATGGCGAATATATTAGAGTCCGCCTTGGGTGCAAGAAGCCTGATGAGATTGTATTGCGCACGATTTATGTCCTGGTATTCATCTATACATATCCATGGGTACCTGCCCCTTACTGCTTCCCCTATGTCAGCACTCCCGTTAAGGAGCCGAACCGGATACACGACGAGATCGTCAATATCGAAGGCATCCTCATCCCTTAACCTCTCTTCATAGGCAGCATATATGTTCGCGAGCTCATCATCCCCAAGTTCTGTAGGGCTTCGCATCGTGTTTTTTGCAAGGCTTATCCCTTCTACAAGCCTAGGGAGATCCCTGCCTTTTGTGCCCGGGAGCGATTTGAGAATATGGGCCTTTTCGCCATCGCCAAAGACAAGGAACTCCGTCGATCTTCTGAACCTCTGGGCATACTCCCTCAGTAAGGACATGCCAAAGGAGTGAAATGTGGTGATCGTAATCACCTTTGCGATCACCTCATCATCAAGGGCCAGCTTTATCCTCCTTTTCATCTNNTAGCGAGGATACTAGCAGGATCCACTCCCCAGCGGGTGACAAGCCCTGTGACCCTCATTGTCAAGGTTAATGTCTTTCCAGTTCCAGGCCCCGCCAGAATCAGGCACGGGCCTCTATAGTGATTTACTGCCTGCTCTTGTATGCGATCCATGGTGAGCCCGTAGTCGGCTTGACTGAATTGCCCTTCCGCTTCTTCTGGGGCAACTCCTCCTCTCCTTTGATGGATCCCTAGATGCAAATCTGCGACGCCGGTCCTCCTCCTCTCTGGTCTTTCGTATGATTGGTCGAAAAGGGATATCTGAGATGAGAGAGACTTAACCTCTCCCGACCGAAAGGCCTTTATCTGGCCAAACTTGCCGTCATATCCCTCCTCGATTGAGACCTCTCTATTCCTGAGTCTCCTGATACCCTCAGACAATATCTCACCCCCGATCTCCCTGATCTGCTCAAGGGAAAGATCAAGGAGGATAGAGAATTCCGGGCCCCCTCTCTTCAAGAGATATTCGTAACCTTCATGCACCTCCCTGCTACTTGCACCTACACCTTTGATCTCCGCGATAAGATTCTTCAACGGCGTAAGGGAATGGAATGCTTTTCTTTCAGGTCGTAATCCCGTGTCCGCTCTATCGGCAAGCTGCATGACCCTGTTCAATACGCCTACCGTTACCGTCTTGCCGCATACGGTGCAGATTCCTCTGTGCTTCACTGTCTCCTCGGGTGTCCAGCAAATGCCGCATTTTCTGTGGCCATCCAGGTGATACTTCCCTTCTTGGGGAAAGAACTCTACCGTACCCAAGAATTTCTGTAGGCTATCTCCTTTCATTGCGGCGATTATACTTGAATAGGAAAGGCCTGCCTCAAATAGATTTGCCTCCCTCCCCAATCTCTCGGGCGAGTGGGCATCTGAGTTGGAGATCAGGGTATATCCATCCAAAAATGAACAGAGCCAGTTCATAGGTGGATCCGACGAGAGCCCGGTCTCCACTGCAAAGATCTGCCCTGTAAGATCATCAAAACACTCTTCAATGGTATCATAGCCGGATTTAGCGCCAAGCACGGAAAACCACGGTGTCCATATATGGGCGGGTATAAGAACTGTGTCACTGCCTGCCTCCAGGGCTATCTCCAACAGATCCCTTGAGGTAATTCCGAGTATAGGCCTTCCGTCAGAATTGATGTTACCCAGTTGCCCCAGTTTACCCTGTATCCTCTTTACGGTATCAAATGAGGAAGCCAAGATAAGGTTATGCACCTTTCTGGTCTTACCCTTTTTCTTATAGATGCTGCTTATCTCCCCAGAGAGAATAAACCTTACTGGGTGCGCAGCCGGAGGGAGGGGTTGGTCTTCTTTTGTGCGATATTCATCTCGGAGCCTAAATAGGCCATCTTCTGCTGGCATAAGCTTCGCCTTCAGATCTTCATACCATCGGGGATGAAACACATCACCTGTACCAATAATGTGGATCCCCTTACGACGCGACCAGACCTCAAGATTCTCCGGGGTAAGGCTACTGCTTGTTGCAACGGAATAATGGGAATGAATATGAAAGTCCGCTATAAGCCGCATCCCACTAGCCTTACTATAGTGCTTGACAGATTATCATGCGATCCCCTTGCTCGAAGTTCCTTACTGCCTTTGGTAAGCGGCGATGATCTCCGCGCAGAAGAGAAATATGGCTGATGCATAAAAGATCCATAGGACCATCACAATGAGTGTATTTAACGATCCATATACAAGACCAAAGTTGGGATTATGCCTAATCGTCCAACCAAATACCTGTTTGGCCACCTCTAACATAGTAGCGCAGATAAATCCCCCAACCATGGCCTGCCTCAAGGAAATCTTGGCTGGAGGCACTACAGCGTAGAGCGCACTTAACAGAAGAAAGGTCAACAGAAAGGGGAAAATAAACTTGAGCACAATGTTATTAAGGAAAAGCGGTAGTATGGTGATACCGAAATGGCTGTTCAGCCTGACAAAGGCATCGATAAAGAGACCGAAGACCTGAAGAAGGATAAAGAGAAGGCCTGCTACAGGCACAAATAGCAAGGACATGATCTTAGAAATCCAGAAAGGCCTCACGTGCCTCACATTGAATACCCTTTTCAGTGAAAACTCAATGGAATCAAATATGAGGGTGCTTGCCCATAACATAAAGAAAACGGCAAACCAGGCAAAAAATCCACTACCCAGATTTATTCGACCAACCTCCCGTAAGACGGGGTTGCTGATAAAGGGAATAAGTTGACTGACATATGAGTTCACTTTTGGCAATACCTCACCTTCAGTGCCAACAAAGAAACCAACTAACGAGACAAGGAGATAGAGAAATGGGATGAGTGAGAGAATAGCATAAAAGGCAATGGCGGCTGAGAGATTAAGGCATCCATCTTCCCTGAAAGAGGAGATGGATTCCTTAAGAATACTGGTTGCAGACATCTATTCGAAATCAAGACGGCAGATACACCGTCCTCCTCTGTGTAGAAATGAAGAAGTAGCACATGCCAAAAACTTGTGTGCTCAATCTATATCCTATGATGGATCATGTCAACAATGCTCTTATTCTTGGCAGGGTAACGTCAAAGTTCAGGGTATGGGTATTTCTTTTTTTGCCTTATGCCCTTAAACAAAATGCTGTGCAGGGNNGCTGTGCAGGGCAGTTTCAAAATGGTGTATTTCTGACCAATCAATGGAATCCATTGCGAAAGGCTATATACACCATTTTGAACCTGCCACGAGATTTGAGTATGAAAGGGCATAGCAAAAAAAGAGATACCCATACCCAACAATAGGCTTAGGAATCACTAGGTTATGTTTCACTATGACGTGGCCCTATTATTCTTGGCGGAACCACCTTGATGGACCGTCACAAGAGAGAACGATTTGAAAAGTCAGGATAAGTGATTATAATGCTTGCTATATGCATTTTTTTTAGCGATTTCATAAACACTTTCGGCTATCAGGGTATCCCCAATGGTACATGAATCAAAACTGAGCTTTGAGCAGGGCCCTATTAGGCCACCTAATGAGGCCCGAAGCCTGCTTTTGCGGGTAACCCGTAACTGCCCGTGGAATCAGTGTCTTTTTTGTCCCGTGTATAAGGGACAAAAGTTCTCCTTAAGGACGGCGGAAGAGGTCAAGACGGATATCCAGACTGCCAGGGATATTGCTGATGATATCAAGGCCCTCTCGTGGAAGATGGGAGACAGTGGCCTGATAACAAATCGGGTTATGGCCTATATCCTCAGGGATCACAATTACAGTTATAGTTACAAGGGCGTTGCCCTGTGGCTTTTTTACGGGACCGGAGAGTGTTTTCTGCAAGACGCTGACAATTTTATTATGAGGACTGAAGACCTTGTTGAGGTCTTGCGTTTCCTAAGGAAGAAATTTCCCGATTTAAGAAGGGTAACTACCTATTCGCGATCAAGGACTGTGAGCAGAAAATCACTTGCTGAGATGAAGGAGATAAGAGAGGCTGGTCTTGACAGGGTCCATATTGGCTTGGAGAGCGGGTATGATCCGGTTTTGAAATTCATAAAGAAGGGCGTTACAGCGGCTCGGCATGTAGATGCCGGCAGAAAGGTCATCGATGCTGGAATGTCACTATCTGAATACGTTATGCCAGGACTTGGCGGTGAGGCAATGTGGAAAGAGCACGCCGTAGAAACCGCCAGGGTCCTTAACCAGATTAACCCCCACTACATAAGGCTGAGAAGCCTCAGGGTGCCTACCCGCGCCCCTCTTTATCAAAAGCTCATGAGCGGGGAATTCAGGATGCTTAAAGATGACCAGGTGGTTGAGGAGATAAGGCTATTTATTGAAAGCCTGAATGATGGCATAACCAGTACCATCATCAGCGACCACATCATGAATCTCTTAGAGGAAATAAAGGGGAAGCTGCCCGAAGAAAAGGAAAATATGTTAGCGGTTATTAGAACGTATCAAGATCTGCCGGAATCTGATAGGATGATTTACCGGATTGGCAGGCGCAGTGGGGTCTATTCATCGACAGACGACCTGCATCGAGACGAAACCACCTACCACAAAATCAAAGGACTGGCATCAGAACTCTCCGCTAAAGGAGTCGATGAAATTGAAAGATTCATCAATGAAATGGCTGACAGGTATGTGTGAACCTTGTTCCTTATTGCAGATTCCTGGCGAGGCCCCACTCGAAACCGTAAAGCCTACGAGCCCTTTGGGGAAATCCGAAATTCGAATATCGAAATCCTAAACAAATTCAAATGACCAAAATTCCAATGTTCTGATCGAGATACCCTGTATCAGGACAGGAGGACTGTGGCCTGTTTGAGGATTTGAACACTTGAGTTTTGACATTGTTTCGGATTTAGAATCTCGGATTTCGAATTTTAACTTCACAGAGCTTGACTGAACCACAACAGTTCAGATAAAAGTTAGAATTCTGCTGAAGTTGAATGAGCAACAACTGATATGCCTTATTTCCCGATATTTCTCGATCTGAGCGATCATAATGTAATAGTTCTCGGTGGTGGTGAGGTAGCTGAACGAAAGGTAAAGAGCCTCGTGGCTTATGGTTGTCAGTTATATGTAGTCAGCCCTCACCTTGCCCCCCATCTAAGGCAACTAGTTGCTAAAGGAAAGATCCACCATGTATCACATGAATCTCTGGATAGGCTTCTGGATGATGCCTTTATGGTTATCGCTGCCACGGATGATGCGAAGGTCAACAGCCAGATCGCCTCCCAGGCAAGAGAACGTGGGATTTTGGTTAATCTTGTTGATAAGCCCGAAGAGTGTTCCTTTATTATGCCCTCAATAGTCAAGAGGGGGGACCTTCAGATAGCTATATCTACAGCAGGTAAAAGCCCAGCCCTCGCAAAGAAGATCAGAAAACAGATGGATGGTATATTTGAACCGGAATATGGTCTTTTCCTAGAGCTATTGGGCCTGCTTCGGACGAAGATCCTTGCTCAGGGGCAAGCATCCTCTAAAAATAAGATCATCTTTCAACAACTGGTTGATTCCAATCTCCTGGAGCTGATCAAGAAGGCAAATTGGGAGGGGGTGAGCGCTACCCTCACATCTATCCTGGGAGAAGACTTCCCTGTGGAGCACATTGTTAACCGCATCTCCGGAATGAGGTAGCATGGATATCATCTTCTTTAGGTTGACGCTTATTGCATATCTCATAGCCACAGCCGGCTTTCTGCTCTTTATCCTTAGGAAGGACAAAAGGGTGGCCCGCTGGTCGCACAGGATTCTCCTAGTGGGCTTTGCACTCAATTCCATCTACCTGGCCATGTGTTACTACCAGCTCCGTGCTGTTCCGGCTCTAACCTTTAAGTCATCCCTCTCATTTTTTTCCTGGACGATAATCGCCGCATATATCATCTTTCAGTTACGGTTCAAGCTTATGGTCTTAGGCTCATTTGTCGTGCCCTTTTCCGCCTTTTTGATGATCATCTCCTCCACAATCCCCATCTCAACCATAACGCTGAGGCCTACATTTAAGAGCCTCTGGCTTCCACTCCATGTGTCGGCTTCCTTTTTGGGTAATGGTATCTTTCTCATTGCCTTTACCGCCGGGATTATGTATCTGATCCAGGAACGCCAGATAAAGACAAAAAGGCTCGGGGCCTTCTACAGCAGACTTCCCTCTCTCAATGTCCTCGATTCGTTAAATTATCACGCAATCAGCTATGGATTCCTCCTTCTCACCATCGGTATGATTACTGGTTCGATCGTAGCCCAGGGCGCGCATGGCTCTTACTGGCGTTGGGATCCCAAGGAGGTCTGGTCTCTGATAACCTGGCTCTGCTATGCAGCGCTCTTGCATCAGAGAATGGCTAGAGGATGGCGCGGCAGACGATCTGCCCTTATGTCCATAGGGTGTTTCTTTATCCTGATCTTCACCTTCCTAGGAGTCAATTTCCTAATGGAGGGGTACCACAGCTTTGAAAGCTTAAGGGGAAATCGGTTGCCATGATAACAATCGTCAATA
>JABAOH010144312.1_pt1 | contig 10924 bp, 7 predicted proteins | sample 7062181 | NCBI WGS metagenome assembly JABAOH01 (sample SAMN14538630, study PRJNA623070) | marine sediment metagenome | biome: marine biome [ENVO:00000428]; feature: marine pelagic biome [ENVO:01000023]; material: deep marine sediment [ENVO:00002113]; isolation source: pool of 5 deep marine... | reverse complement strand
AGCAAGAGGCCATTCAGGACGACACGGGCAACATAATCGCTTTCAACACCGTGGATGCGGAGTCTGATTTCGACGGCTTCGGCTGGAACGCCGAACTTCGCCAGACGGTATTTCGCTGGGACCAGTTTGTCGGCCTGAAGCAGGCCGGCAAGAGAGTTGCCAAGGCGGAAGTCGATTTCGAAGCGGCACAGCAGGACCTGATCGTCCGCGTGGTCACCCGCTACTTCGAGGTGCTCGGGGCGGAGGACCGTCTTACATCGATTCACGCCGACCGGCTGGCGATTGCGCGGCAACTCGAGCAGGCAAAACAGCGCTTTGAAGTTGGCCTGATCGCAATAACCGATGTACAGGAGTCGCAAGCGGCCTACGACCAATCGGTCGCCAATGAGATCCAGGCGAAAAGGGAACTGGCGACCGCAAGGTACTTCCTGCGTGAGATTACCGGCGAATATATCGACACTTTGTCTGCGCCAGGGGAGGATCTTCCGCTGGTTTCGCCGAATCCTGCCGATGAAGCAAGCTGGATAGACTTGGCAATGACTCAGAATCTTTCACTGGTCTCCAGCCGCTTCGACGAAGAAATTGCAAGGGACGAGATTTCGTTTCGTCGCAGCGGCCATTACCCGACGCTGGATCTCGTCGCAAACTACGATGACAGTGACACGGACATCACCAATCTCACGATTGCCGGGGTGCCGACAATAAATCCGAGCTTCCCCACGGGCAGCACGCGTGATTCGATTTCCCTCCAGTTCAACGTACCGTTGTTCGAGGGTGGTCGGACGACCTCCCGGGTTCGCGAGGCCGTTTACCTGCATCGCGCCAGCCGGGAACAGTTGCAGCGCGTCGCGAGAGAGACGGAGCGCCAGACCCGCGATGCCTACCTCGGTGTTTTGTCGGAGATCAGCCGCGTCAATGCGCTTGGGCAAGCCGTCGAATCAAGTCGCACGGCGCTGCAGGCGACACAGGCCGGTTTTGACGTCGGCACGCGAACGATCGTCGATGTTTTGAATTCCCAGCGGGCCCTGTATACGGCGATCACTAATTATTACCAGAGCCGTTACACCTACATCGGCAACGTGCTGCGGCTTAAACTCGCCGTTGGCAGTCTGCAGGTCCAGGATCTCGAAGAAATCGACCGTCACCTGGTCGAGCGGCGGCCACCGGAAGAAGTGATCGCGGAGGAAGAAGCACAGGAAACCGAAAATTAATCTCGAACTGTCGTGAGGAGCGGTTCGAGCAATTTCAGGAGCCGGTCCAGCGCGCCCTTGTTTTGCTGAACGATTTCACGGCCCCGGCTACCGATTTCTTCCGCCTTCTGTGGATCCGCGAATAGGTCTGCAACTGCAGCACCGAGCTCGCCTGCATCACTGACTGCAATCGAAGCGCCGAGATTCTCGAACTTGGAGGCGATGTCCTGCGTATGAAACAGGTGCGGACCGGTCACTACCGGCCTGCCCAACGCAGCCGGTTCGAGCAGGTTGTGGCCACCAATCGGTACCAGGCTGCCACCAACAAATGCAACGTTAGCTGCGGCGTAAAACAGCGGCACATCGCCCATCGTATCGCCGAGATACACCTCCGTATCGGAGCTGCAGGGTATGCCCTCGGTACGCGCGACGAATTTCAAGCCTTTTTTCTGTAACAGGCTGCGAACACCTGCGAACCGTTCAGGGTGCCGCGGCGCCAGAATCAATAGCGCATCCGGAAATCGTTTGCGAATCTGCTCATGGGCGTCGATAACCTGCTCCTCCTCACGGTCGTGGGTACTTGCGGCGACCCACACCGGGCGGTCTGCGAAATTATCGCGGCGGAATGACTCGCCCCGTGCGACGAGGTCTTGTGCCAATTCGATGTCGAACTTGATATTACCGGTAACCTTGGTCCGTTCCGGAGCCGCACCGAGCGTCTTGAAGCGTTCAGCATCGGTTTCACTCTGAGCAGCGATGACGATGCCGTATGACAGCGTCTCGCGAAATAACGGCAGGAACCTGCGGTAGCCACCGACCGAGTTGGGGGAGATTCTTGCGCTAACGAGCACCAGCGGGATATTCCGCCTGCCGCACTCGTAATACAGGTTAGGCCAGATTTCGGTCTCGAGAATCAGCGCGATGTCCGGCTGCACGGAATTGAAGAAACGGGTCACGGCAAACGGCGTCTCGAACGGTATGAAGCAATGTGCTACGGAATCGCCGAACAATGCCCTTACCCGCTCGGCGCCAGTGGGCGTGACCGTAGTAACGAGTAGCCGGCGCTCGGGGAACTGTTGCGCCAGTGACTTTATGAGTGGCACTGCCGCCTGAACCTCGCCAACGGATACCGCATGGATCCAGATGCTGCCGCCAGGCATGCCCGGATAACCAAAACCGAATCTCTGCCCGAACCGGTCCCGGTAACCCCGGTTGCCGAGACCGCGGGCAAGCCAGTAAAAAGCATAAACCGGCATCAGGAGGTATGTGACTAAGGCGTAGGCGAATCGCATCGATCAATATGCAGTTCAGCTGAACGTACTGCCTGGAGACACGTAGCGGACAATCAACCGCGGAGCTTGTCTATTATTTTGCTCGACGAGTGTCCTTCGCGAAACGCGAGCACACGAACCTCGCCACCGTTTTTCAATATGTCTTTCGCGCCGGCGATATCATCGGGCCGATAGTCACCGCCTTTGACCAGGGTATCCGGCAGAATTTTGCGGATGAGGCGCGCCGGCGTATCTTCGGAGAAGGGCACAACCCAGTCCACCGCGGCAAGACCGGCCAGTACCGCCATACGATCAGTGAGCGTGTTGATGGGCCGCCCCTCGCCCTTCAAACGTCTCACTGAGTCATCATCGTTTACAGCAACGATCAGCCGGTCACCCAGACTCTTGGCTTCTTCGAGATAGGCGACGTGTCCGGCATGCAGGAAATCGAAACAGCCGTTTGTCATGACGATGCATTCGTTGTGCAGTCTCGCCTCGCTGACCATTGCAGCGAGTTCGTCCTCGTCAACGAGACCGCGGCCGCCCTGTCCGCGCTGATGCAATGCTGCGCGAATCTCCGAGGGACTGACGGACGCGACGCCGATCTTTCGCACGACGAGTCCTGCAGCGAGATTGGATAAAGCAGCAGCGTTCGCCAATGATTCGCCGCTCGCCAGCGCACCGGCAAACACGGCAATGACGGTGTCGCCGGCACCGGTCACATCGAACACCTCTCGCGCCCTCGTCGACAGAAAGACCGGTTCATCCGCTGACTCGACGAGCAGCATTCCTTTTTCGCTGCGCGTGATCAGCAACGCACCCAGGTCCAGTTCCGAAATCATGTGCCTGGCACGCTCGACAAGCTCGTCGTCGGACGCGCAGGCCCCGGCTACCGCCTCGAATTCGGGCTGGTTCGGCGTCAACACCGTGGCGCCCCTGTATTTGTCGAACGCGGTTCCTTTGGGATCGACGAGTACCGGAATCTTCGCTTTGCGGCAAAGTTCGATCATGTCCGAGACCCTGGTGAGCGCACCTTTCGCATAGTCCGACAAAATGACTGCTGTTGCGGTTTTCAATTCCTTCTGTAGCAGTCCGGCAAGTGCATCACTGCCGGAGGCATCCGGCTCCTCGCGATCCAGACGGATGAGCTGTTGACCCCGGCTCTGGACCCGGGTTTTGGTCGTCGTCGGCCAGTTCTTGACCGCCTTGAACCGGCACCGGATATAGTGCTGCTCCAGAACGGAACGCAAGGCGGCGGCCTCTTCGTCCTGGCCGACCACACCAATGAGCGTCGTAGCAATGCCGAGTGCAACCAGGTTGACAGCGACGTTTGCTGCGCCGCCCGCGCGGCTTTCCGTTTCCCGCACATGCACGACGGGTACCGGCGCTTCCGGCGAAATGCGGCCGGTGCCGCCGAACAGATACCTGTCCAGCATTACGTCGCCGGCCACCACGATGGAAGCGGAGGAAAAATCAGGAATTGAAAGGGTCACGGCGAGATAGTACTACAGCCGTACAAGGATTCGCGGCTCCGAGGATTCTCTAAAACCGTCAGTTTTGATGCGAGTGCGAGCAAGCGCCGCGCTGAGAACCTGGGTGTATATGCAATACATGAGGATTCGAGCACGACGCTGCCGCCGCAATCGCATCAAAACAGGCGGTTTTCAGGGGATCCGGTCAGCCGCACTTGGAGTCGCCGCAGGTAAGACAGGTCATACACCCATCCATCATGACGACCGCGGCGTTATTGCATCGGGTACAGAGTTGCGCGCCCTCCGGATATTCGGATTTCGCGAACGCATCCTGCTGTTTGGTGCTGGCTTCGAATTCTGCCCGTTTCTCCTCGAGCAGCTTCTTCTGCTCCTCGTCGAACTCTGTTTTCTTGAGCAAACCGATCGATATTAGGTGTCTCTCTACGATGTACCCCAGTTCGGCAATGATCGATGGCATGAAGGTGCCGCCCGGTTTCCAGTATCCGCCGCGGGGATCGAATACGGCTTTCAGCTCATCGGCCAGGAACGTCACGTCACCGCCTTTGCGGAATACGGCCGAAATAATCCTGGTCAGGGCGACGATCCACTGGTAGTGGTCGAGATTCTTCGAGTTGATAAAGATTTCGAAAGGCCTGCGTTTCTCGTGCTCGGTACCTTCATTGAGGATGATGTCATTGATCGTGACGTACATCGCATGATCGGATACGGGAGTCTTGACCTTGTATGTCGAGCCGATAAGCATTTCAGGCCGCTTGAGTTTCTCGTGCATCCTGATGACTTCGGCGCCACCGTCGGTCGTTTCACGGCGAAACTCCTGCCGCGGTGCCCCGACAGGCGGCTCTTCCTGCTGTTTTACCGAATAGCCGACTATTTTCTTCTCAATCTTTAATTTGCTCATTTCTTCCAAACCCTAAAACTTGCCGTAGTAGCCTTCCTTGAGCGCGTCAAATAAATTGGCTGCCGTATGTACCTCGCCGTCGTACTCGATCTCTTCGTCGCCTTTCAGCTCGACTGCCGTTCCATCTTCGAGCGTGAACGAGTAAACGGTCTTCTTCAGATCCTGTTCCTTGACCAGCACACCCTGNNTATGCATACAGGTAAATATTCTTGAAATCCTCATACGGATAATCAGTCGGCACATTCGCCGTCTTTGAAATAGACGAATCGATCCACTTCTGCGCCGCCGCCTGGATGTCGACATGCGCGTTGGGCGTAATGTCCTCGGCCGTGATGAAATAATCAGGAAGTGCATTGTCCGTGTCATGCTCTGCATCAGCAGCAGCGGGCATTGCCTTCGAATTGACCAGCTCTCGGTACGCCAGCAGCTCGAACGAGAATACGTCCACTTTTTCCTTGGTCTTCTTGCCCTCGCGAATGACGTTGCGGAAGTAGTGGTGCGCAAAGCTCGGCTCGATACCGTTGCTCGCGTTGTTCGCGAGCGACAGCGAAATCGTCCCGGTCGGCGCAATGGAGCTGTGATGTGTGAACCTCGCGCCGACCTTGGCCAGTTCCGCGACCAGTTCCGGCGCTTCGGTGGCGATGCGCTGCATATAGCGGCTGTAGCGGGCGTGCAGGATACGGCCTGGAACCCGGTCGCCGATCTTGTAACCGTCTGCCGCCATCTCCGGCCTCTTGCCGAGCAATTCCCGGGTTACCTCGAAATCCTCGCTCATGATCGGCGCAGGCCCTTTCTCCTTGGTCAGATCCAGAGCCGCTTCCCAACCCGCCAGGGCCAGCTGTTTGGCGATCTCCTCGGTAAACTTGATGGAGCCGGCATCGCCGTATTTCATGCGCAACATGGATATCGTCGATCCGAGCCCTAGAAAGCCCATGCCGTGGCGCCGCTTGCGCTTGATTTCATCGCGCTGCAGCGGCAGTGGCAGCCCGTTGATTTCGACAACGTTGTCGAGCATCCGGGTAAATATTTTCACGACCTTGCGGAATTCGTCCCAGTCAAACCGCGCGTCCTCGGTGAACGCATCTATGACGAACTTGGTCAGGTTGACGGATCCGAGCAGGCACGAGCCGTATGGCGGCAGTGGTTGCTCGCCGCAGGGGTTCGTCGCCCGGATATTCTCGACGAACCAGTTGTTGTTCATCTCGTTGACCTTGTCGATCAGCACAAAGCCCGGCTCCGCGAAATCATCGACGCCATGATCAGGTCCCACATCCGGCGCGCCGGCATGCTCTTGTAAATCTTGCATGCCACAAGGCCTGCGTCGTTGCGTACATAGTTGTGCGGCTCGGGCCACTCACGCCAGACGAACTGGCTCGAGTCGCTGGTGTCGAGTTTGTCCTGTTCGATCTCGCGTGGTGTTACCGGAAACGCGAGCTGCCAGTCAGCGTCGTCCTTGACCGCCTGCATGAATTCTTCCGTGATCAGCAGGGACAGGTTGAATTGCCTGAGCCGACCGTCCTCGCGCTTCGCACGAATGAAGTCCATCACGTCGGGATGCCCGATGTCGAAGGTCCCCATCTGTGCGCCGCGGCGTCCTCCGGCCGACGACACGGTGAAACACATCTTGTCGTAGATGTCCATGAACGACAGCGGCCCGGAGGTGTAGGCGCCGGCACCGGTGACATAGGCGCCCTTGGGGCGCAAGGTGGAGAATTCGTAACCGATTCCGCATCCCGCCTTCAGTGTCAGGCCGGCTTCGTGCACCTTGTTGAGAATGTTGTCCATCGAATCGGCGACAGTGCCGGAGACTGTGCAATTGATGGTGGAGGTTGCGGGCTTGTGTTCCTGCGCGCCTGCATTGGAAATTATGCGGCCGGCCGGTATTGCACCATTACGCAATGCCCACAGAAATTCCTCGTAGCACTGCTCCCGCAAGTCTTCCGTCTCGACGTCTGCCAGCGCCCGCGCCACGCGTTTGTAGGTGTCATCAATCGTGGCATCGATGTGCGTGCCATTTTTTGCGGTGAGTCGGTATTTCGAATTCCAGATGTCCAGCGACGCTGGTTGTAAGTTGATGTCGGCGACGGAATGAGCGTCAAGATGTACCGCGGACTTCATGTTGTCCTTTACTCCCTAATCTTTGTTAGGACCGCAATTTCCCCAATTTTTTGCCCAAGCGCGCTTTCCGAAGAGTGAAAAGCGCCCCGCTCGCCACTACGCATTTTTTCAGCGGCGAGTGCCAAAAATGGCTTCTGATCTTCGTTATGGCAGGCACAAGATGTTGTGCCGGCTAAGACTCAAGATTATGCCTGCTCGCGTCGACTGTCAAGGCCTTGTCCGTTTTTTTTCTCAGACACTAAATAGAGAAAAAACAGCTACTTATAAGCACAACTCAAATAAGTGCTTTAAATTACTGGTGAAAAAAATGACGTTTTTGTGAAAGCTGTTTGTCACTACATATTGTGGCATCGCAAAACGGCAAAAAACGCCGAAAATCGCCGCGTTTTTTTGCGGCTTTTGCCGGCTTGAAAACAGTTTCGAAGGCCTCATTAATGCCGGCAAATGAGGTATCCCGGGCGTCTTTATGAGACGCCGATGATTGCATTGTTGCATGACAGCTAAGGAGTAAGAAATGAACATTACGAGGTTTGAACCGTGGGGCCTGATCGACCTCTTGCACCGGGATCTCGATCAGATTGCCGGCCGGCGATTCGGTCATATCACCAGGGACACGGACGGCAGCAGTGTTGCCGACTGGGTACCGGCAGTCGATATCGTCGAGGAGAAGGACCGCTACGTATTGCGCGCCGACGTGCCGGGCGTGAAGCCCGAGGATATCGACGTCAACATGGAAAACGGCGTACTGACGGTCTCCGGCGAACGTCACGACGAGAAGACCGAGGAAACTCAGGAAATGCGTCGGGTAGAACGGGTCAGTGGCAAGTTCTACCGGCGCTTCAGTCTGCCCGATACTGCCGACGCCGAGGAAATTACGGCGAAGAGCACGAATGGCATCCTCGAGGTCACCATTCCGAAGCAACCGGAAGTTCAGGCACGGCGGATTACCGTAGAATCCAACTGACAGGAACCGCGACGAATCGCAGGCGCCCGGCATCCTCCGAAAATGCCGGGCGCCTTGTTTGAGGGACCTGGAAGGAACTTTTTAGGATCTTTTCCTGTCCTTTGGCAAACAGGCTATGCTTCAGGCTTTCATTCACGGGCCGTTCAGCACTGCCGATGCAATATGATTTGCCAGGAGGCTTGCGGTGGGCGCGGAAACCCGCAGCCTGCCGGATAATTTTAATGAGGATTTTCGCACCATGAGCAAAACCTATCGCCTGATCTGCGCTACCCTGCTTGTGTTCGTTGCCGTGTCGAGCCAGGCCGCGCTGCCGGACAGCGTCGACGGCCAGCCACTGCCGAGTCTTGCGCCACTGGTGAAAGAGGTTGCGCCGGCAGTGGTTAATATTCGCGTCAGCCAGACGGTGCAAACGCGCGCACCATACGGTGACGAGATGTTCAGACGATTCTTCGGTCTGCCCGACTTTGAAGGCGGCCCGCGCGAAGTTGCGAGTGCCGGTTCGGGCGTCATCGTGGATGCCGAAAACGGTTACATTCTGACCAATCACCATGTCGTCGAGGGTGCCGACAAGATCCAGGTCTCGCTGTTGAACGACGACTCGCTGGATGCGGAAGTCATAGGTTCGGACGCGGCGACCGACATCGCCGTTCTCAAGGTCGAGCCGGATAGCCTGGTCGCTCTGCCAATCGGCGAATCCGACGAATTGCAGGTTGGCGATTTTGTCATTGCCATCGGCAATCCGTTCGGCCTCGGCCACACCGTCACGTCGGGCATCGTCAGCGCGCTGGGGCGCACCGGTATCAGCCGCGATGGTTACGAGGATTTCATCCAGACGGACGCGTCGATCAATCCCGGCAACTCGGGCGGCGCGCTCGTGAACATGCGCGGCGAACTCATTGGTATCAATTCGGCGATCGTCAGCCGCACGGGCGGCAACGTGGGTATCGGTTTCGCTGTGCCATCGGAAATCGCGCGATCGATCATGAATCAGATCCTCGACTTCGGTGAAGTACGTCGTGGCCTACTCGGCGTTTCCATTCAGACGATCGATGCCGAAAGCGCGAAGGCACTCGGTGCTGAAGTCGATAGCGGTGCCCTGGTCTCGGCCATCGAACCCGGATCGGCGGCCGAGGATGCCGGCCTGCAGGTCGACGACATAATTGTCCGCGTCGACGACAAGAAGATAGACAACAGTCGCGAGCTGGCTAACGCAATCGGTCTGAAAGGATCTGGTGAGGTCGTCAATATCGAGTTTGTCCGCGACGGCAAGACCCGCAGGGTCCAGGCGACCCTTGGTCAACGCACGATTGCACAGGCAAGCGGCGCTGAAATCCACCCGGGCCTGTCGGGAGCGCGCTTTGCGAGTTCTTCGGCCAGCGCAAGCGGCGGCGTCGATGTGACCGAAGTCGAACCCGGCAGCCCGGCCGCGCAGCGCGGACTGAGATCCGGAGACGTCATCATTGCCGTCAACCGGCAGCAGGTACAAAACCTGCAGCAGCTGCGGACGATCGCGGAAGCCAACAGCATCCTGTTTCTGCTGGTGCAGCGCGGCGACCGCTCTCTCATGCTGCAGATTCGCTAGCGGCAATGACCGCAGCATGGAAGTTTCATGCTGTGCTGGCCGGTGCTCTGCTGAGCACCTGGTACTGTGGCGTTGCCACGGCCGATACCGGTGATCTCGAAAGCAAGCGCGCGGCGTTTCGTGCGGTCTATCCTGAAGTAGAACGCGGCAACTGGGAGCCCGTGCTGCAGTACGAGCGGCTGCTCAGGGACTACCCGCTCTGGCCCGACCTCCGGGCCAGTTACCTGAGAGCCCGGCTGGACAGTGCCGAGCATGCCGAGATAGCGGCTTTTCTCGACCAATACGGCATGCTGAAACCGGCCCGCGAACTTCGCTACCAGTTTTCCCTGCACCTTGCGGCCGCCGGCCATCATGCGGAGTACCTGGACGTATACCGGCAGTACTATCGCGACCTCGGCAATGCCAGGCTGGATTGCCTCGCCTTGCAGGCTCAACTGCACGAAGGTCCCACAGACAACATCGCTGATCGCGGTTTGCGACTCTGGCTTACCGGCAGTAGCCAGGAAGATGAATGCGATCCGGTATTTGCGCACCTGCGTTCCCGCAATGAGTTGACCGACGATCATTACAGTGAACGATTTGCGTTGGCTGTCGCGGAGCGGCGTTTCTCTCTGGCCCGATACCTGTCGCAGCCGCTGCCCTCGAAATACGCGGAAGAGGCCAATCATTGGCTCGAGGCAAGGGATGATTCCCTCGACTTCCTGCGTACACACGAAGACCGCGTCGACGACGAGACCGCTCGCGCGCAACTGGTTTACGCGATCGAGCGCATCGCGTTCAGCGATCCGCTGCTCGCTAAGGAACAATGGCGTGAAATTCAAAACCATTATGAGTTCACGGGCGACCAGGATCACAAGATCAGCCGGCATATCGCACTGTGGGCAGCCAGGCGGCAACTCGACGACGCTCTATCGCTGCTCTTTGACCTGCCGGCGGAAGCCGTCGATATGGAAGTCCGCCGCTGGATGATCAGGACGAGCCTGCGGCTAGGGGACTGGGACAGCGCGCTGCGAGCCACTGCGTCATTACCGGAGGAAGAACAGCAAAACGAGGAATGGCAATACTGGGAAGCGATGGCGCTGAAGCACGCCGGCCAGCAGGAACCGGCTGCTTCGAAGTTGAGTACGCTGGCTTCGTCTCGCAGCTATTACGGCTTCCTCGCGTCCGACGCGCTCGGCAGCGACTACTCGTTCTCCCACAATCGCCTGATCGCGGACGAGGCGCTGGCCCGGAAGGTGCTCGAGAAACCCGCGCTGGTTCGCGCCAGGGAACTGTTTTATGTCGGACTGGAAGGACGTGGCCGGTCGGAGTGGGACGCCGCAATCCGCGAACTGCGCCCGCATGAGATGGTACAGGCGGCAATCCTTGCACATCAGTGGGGCTGGCATTCCCGCGCGATTGCAACCGC
>JABAOH010016319.1_pt1 | contig 10925 bp, 3 predicted proteins | sample 7062181 | NCBI WGS metagenome assembly JABAOH01 (sample SAMN14538630, study PRJNA623070) | marine sediment metagenome | biome: marine biome [ENVO:00000428]; feature: marine pelagic biome [ENVO:01000023]; material: deep marine sediment [ENVO:00002113]; isolation source: pool of 5 deep marine... | reverse complement strand
ATTATAAAGAAGGCTTCTTATACTTCTCCTTTTTTGCTCTAATTTTAATTATAGACCCCGAAACGGGTTTTTTCTTCTAACGGGGTTCAATTCGCCGTATTTTCTATTGGGTCTACCAGTCAAAAAACAGGTTTAATTTTTAGCTTGATTTTTGCTTTTTGAATTAGGTATTATTCACAAATTATCTTGCAGAAGTCTTCCTAGAGGGACAGGGGGGAAATCATTAAACGTATATTGGTAAGCTTTGTACGTTTGCACGTAAAGCGGCCAATTCTTTAATGACTGTTATTGCGAGTTCTGACATTTCAGGACGAAATATCGGGACAATGGGGCAATCTAAATTATTTAAAGGTAGATTTCTTAAATTTTGCCTGGCGCTGTTTGTCATTTCTGTTTTTATCAATAGTGTCAATCCTTCTTTATCATTTAGCGATTCCGTGGATTATCTATATGATGAAAATGGAAGACTCATTACTGTTATTGATGAAAATGGTAATTATGTAATTTATGAATATGATGCAGTTGGGAATCTCTTATCAATAATAAGCAGTACAGGACTACAAACCCCGCAGATTACTTCCATTATACCTTCATCCGCATCACAGGGAGATATTGTAAATATAGAAATTTCTGGTGATAACCTTACAGGTTCTGAAATTGTCACAGATAACAGCGGTATTACAATAAGTAATGTAAGGACTTCTAAAATGTTCATCACAGCAACTTTTTCCATTTCCTACCAGGCTGTAACTGGAATCAGCACTGTGACAGTGAAGACCCCTATCGGTTTTGCAACTACAGAATTTATAGTCAATTCTACCCCTCCATCGATTATCTCCATTAGCCCCACAAGTGGCCCAGTCTCAAAGCTTGTAACAATAACTGGTACTGGCTTCAGCACAACTATATCAGAAAATGTAGTGAGCTTTAACGGCGCTCTTGCTGAGGTAATATCGGCAGATACAACGTCAATATTAACCAGTGTTCCTGCTGGTGCTACATCAGGGCCGGTGACAGTGACAGTAAATGGTCTTACATCAAACGGCATTTATTTCGATGTTACAACTTCTCAAACTCCACCGCTGATCAGCTTAGTCAATCCTAATGTTGGTTCTGTTGAAGGAAATGGTCTAATCACAATTGAAGGAAGTGGTTTTACCTCAGACACAGCTGTTTATATTGGAGGAAAATATCCATTAAGCCTGCAGATCGTTGACACATCAACAATCTTACTCAAAACACCACCGGGTTCTGAAGGATCAGTTGACGTTTTAGTTACAAATATTAATGGAGATGCTTTCTTGCCGGGAGGTTTTACATATTTATCAGGTACAAACGAATCAATACTGAGAATTAACCCACCTCTTGGCATGATCAACATTCCAATCAATACCAATGTATCGGTACTCTTTACGAGACCTGTCGAAAGGACTACCGTTACGACATCTTCCTTTGCAGTCATTGAAAATGATACGAATATACCTGTCTCAGGAAATATCTCTTTTGATTTTGGAGATAGTGCGATCTTTTTCACACCACTATCCCCATTAAATCAAAACACGACATACCGAATATCGATCAGTCAAGACATTATAAGTATTGATGGGGTTCCCCTTGATGCTCCATTTACCGGATTCTTTACTACTGGAGAGGTTTCTGATACCTTTGCTCCGAATGTAACAACAAGCCCTGCAGATGGTGAAACAGTGCCTTATAATTCTTCTATTATCTTTACATTCTCCGAACCTGTTAATCCAGTTACCATAAATAAATACACAATTTCTGTCACAAACAACGGTGAGCCAAAAAATGGGGAAATAATCATTAGCGAGGAAAATTCTGTTGTAACCTTTTCGCCGTATTCTCCGTTTTTACCCAATACGCCTGTTAATGTAACACTTTCTTCAAAAATAACAGACATCGCAGGTAATTCCATTGTAGGAAATAGCGGTCCTGGCACTGACTTGGTCTTTAGTTTCACTGCTGCGACGAATGCAGACTATATGCCCCCACGGGTTTTATATATTAATCCTTCACCAGGAGCAGCAGGGGTTAATCCAAATACCTCTATTTCAGTTATCTTTAACGAACCAATAAACCCCGTGACTGTAAATTCAGCCTCTTTCTTTGTATCGAGTGAAGGTATTGAGCTGCAGGGTACGATTCTTTTCTCAAACCGTAACACCACTGCCACTTTCATACCGGATCAGACCCTTCCATTATTTAAGGTGATTGACATTACTCTCACGACCGACATCATGGATGTTTCAGGAAATGCACTGACTTCACTATTCACGAGCACCTTTACAACAGCATCAAGTGTAGACAACTTTCAGCCGATGGTAGTGAGTGTAAGTCCTTATGATGGACAGGATGACGTTCCGCTGAACGCGAGGGTACAGGTAGTATTCAGCGAGAGGCTTGATCCTCTTACTGTAAGAGGTGGCACATTCTACGCAAGATATCGTCAACAAGGGTTATTGACGACCTTAGCTGGCGACATAACCTTATCGAATGATGGTATGGTAGCATTACTCACACCTGACAGCCCACTGTTGCCTAATACGAAATATACTATCTATGTAACCCAGGGCATCACAGATGTAGCAGGCAATCAGTTGTACCAGCAGTATACAGGGGACTTCACCACAGGGGAGACCCTGGCAGACAGTACAGGGCCATCTGTATTAAGCATAAGTCCGGTAAGCGGAATGACAGATGTTCCGGTGAATGCCCATGTGGTAGTAGAGTTCACAGAGCCGGTGGCAGGGACGACCGTCAATAACGAGACTGTAGTTGTTTCAGCGGGAGGTATAGCAGTACCTGGAGAGATCACACTTGAGCAGGGGAGGAAGGTACTGAGGTGGAGGCGGGCTAACCTTGAGCTTCTGGAGGCGAGTACTCTGTATGAGGTGACATTGACTACAGGGATAACCGATCTTGCAGGGAATACACTGCAGGGTCAGTATGGGAGCTTCTTTACCACAGGGACTCAAGAAGACACCATAGCACCGGAGATAGTATCCGTCAGTCCTGCACATTTCACTTACGATGTTTCATTGGATACATCTATAATAATAACCTTCTCAGAGCCGATAAGTCCTGCATCGATCAACGGGAGCTTTTCAGTGTCAGTGACCGGAAGTGGGTCAGACGGTCCTGTAGAAGGTACTCTTAGCCTTTCAGAAGACAGGATGACAGTGACCTTTACACCGACCTATCCATTATTTGCAGACCAGTGGCATTACATAAAATTGAATTACTGCCTGTACTCTTGGAATACCAACAGCATAGAGGACATAGCAGGCAACGAGATGGAATGTGTGACATCGATATTCAGGACAGTCCTGGCAGCAGGGACAGACACCAGCAGCCTACCAACAGGGGCAACAGTTACGGCAAATCCTTCGACTCTGTATGCAGACGGGATCAACACAGCGACCGTGATGATTACGAACATCAACAGAAGTGGGATACTGGTGCCGAATGGTACGAGGTTAGCAGTGACCGTAGAGCCTGCATATAAGAGTAACTCGGCAGGTGGTACGATTCTTGGTGGTTTACCAGCGCCTGATCCGAGGTTCAGGATATATACGACCCTTGGAGGGGAGATAACCCTGACATACCAGAGTCCTGAACTCAGTGAGCTTTTGCCTGGGCAGAGTGCCTATGCATACATACAGGTAGCGACAGTTGATGCAGAAGACAATCCGATAACATTAGAAGGCACGGGTAAAATAACGCTGGTAAGGGATAATACGGCTGATGTGACGGTAAACCCTGTAGACCTTCTGGTGGATACAGGCAGCTATGCAGATGTAAACGTCATTGTAAAAGACAACACAGGCAATCCAGTGACACCTGGGACAGAGGTAGGGATAACGGCAGAGCCAATCTATGATAGTGAATCTCTTGGAGGGATGATAGAAGGAGGGGTAGTTGGTACAGATCCGAGGGTGAAGGTTTTCAGCACCATATCAGGGGGTGTAGTGACGACGACGTACACACCGCCAGTCTTATCTCCAGATCAGAGTGGCAAGGCAGTGATTCAGGCAGTGAGCATAGATGAGGCAGGGCAGGTGAGCGGACTCCTTGGGAGTGCAACAATGAACTTGAGTACAGTAAGCGGATACACGACACCACAGCCAGAAGTACTAACCGTAAGCCCTTCAAATGGTTCAACAGAGATACCTTTAAATGCAGTAATAACAGCCACCTTTAGCGAGGCCCTTGACCCAGCGACTGTCAATAGTACGAACTTCAGTGTCAAGAAGGGCTCCAGTGCAGTAGCAGGCACATTGAGCCTGAGTGCAGATGAGAAGGTAGTGACCTTTACCCCTACGAACCTGCTTTCACCGAACTCTAGCTATTCCATATATATAGGCACTGGTATCCAGAGTGCAACGGGCAATCCGTTACTAAGCTACAAATACAGCACCTTCTCGACAGGGATGAGCGAGGATACAGTTGCACCATTTGTTAAATTGGTGAATCCGCCTGATGGTACAACAGGAGCAGGGATCAATGCGGTGATAACAGTACAGTTCAGCGAGCAGATGAACGCGGCAAGCATCAATGAGACGAGCTTTACCGTATCGCAGGGTGGAGTGAATATACCCGGCAGGATAGATATAAGTTCGACAAACACCAGAGCCATCTTTACACCGGATCAGCTTCTTGCTGGGGGGATGCAGTATACGGTTACCGTAGCAGGAACAGTCACAGACCTGGCAGGAAATGCCTTGGCGGCAGCTTTTGTTAGTACCTTTATAACAGCCCCTGGTGAAGACACAATACGTCCGGAAGTAGTGAGTGTAAACCCTGCAAATGGGTCGACTGATGTGCCTGATAATACAACTGTTACAATTACCTTCTCAGAGACAATGAATCCCGTTAGCATAAATTCATCGACATTCTACCTGAGCGGACCTGAAGGGACAGTAAGAGGGGTAATTACCCTTGGAAGCGGAAACACTACTGCGACTTTTACACCAGAATATCCGCTGTTCGCTGGAGCCTTATACAGGGTATATGTAACAAAAGGTACTGAGGATATCGCAGGTAATTATTTGACAACAAGATTCTCTAGCAGTTTCTGGGCTGCTGAGACGCCTAACCTAGAAATCGAGCCAACAAGTGCTACTATAATGATCAATCCGCAGTCGCTCTTTGCTGATGGCACCATCTCTACAACAGTTATTGTTAGCAATATAAACAATAGTGGGACTGCAGTCCCAAATGGTACGATTATAGCTGTAACAGCAGATCCAGCTTTTGTTCAAAATTCCGTTGGAGGTACTATATCAGGTGCAAGCATTGGCATCAGCCCTGATACACGATTCACACTCTTTGAGACGTACGGTGCAAAGGTTGAGTTTTCGTATACACCTCCAGACCTTACAGGTATACAACCGGATACACTTGCCTATGGGACAATCCAGGTAGCATCTGTAGATGCAGACAACAGGCCGGTGAGGCTCGTTGCCTCTGGAACAGCAATGTTGTTTCATATTAGAAGCGCAACGATAACTGCTGATCCAAACACTTTTAACATAGGGCAACAGGGCACATCTACGATAACAGTAATCGTAAAAGATAGGGATGGAAACATCGTTCCGGATGGCACGAAAGTCGGGCTTACTGTTGCGCCAATCTTTGTATCTTCCACGATGGGAGGCGCAATCGAAGGTGGAGTTACGAGCAGTGTTGACAGCCGTGTGCAGATATTTACTACTACAGGCGGGCAATTTACTGCTACGTATATAACTCCTTCTCAGACATCGTCAGCTGGAGATGAAACTATACAGGCAGTTACTGTAAATAACGATGGTTATGTAACGGGACTAATAACAACAGGGACAATTACATTCATAGAATGAATTTTTAGAAATATATAATTTACGGGAGGTCGTTATGAATAAACAGAGGATGAAAAAACTCTTGATAATTTTGGGAGTGATCCCGTTACTTTTCGGTATACTGTATGTTCATGTCGCTGCTGAAGATGACCTTGATAGAGGAATGATAGTCTATCAGGCAAACTGCCTTCACTGTCACGGGGAAAATGGTGACGGCAATGGGCCTGAGGCATCAAATTTTGTCCCGGGGCCTGCTGACCTTACCTCAATAGAGATGGCGTCAGTACCAGATTCTCATCTTGAGAAGGCTATTGTAGAAGGCGTATCTGAAGTAGAGATGCACTCGTGGGGTGGGATATTGAGTAAAGAAGATATATATGCCGTTATTAAGTTTGTCAGATCATTTCAGCAATAAGTGGTTGATAACCTGAAGGAGGTCAAAATTTGAAGTTATACGACGGTAATCCATATAGAAAAAATCCTAATGGCTTTAAACTGTGTCTGTCACTATTAACTTCATTAATAGTAATTTTCTTATGGAGTAACACGACATATGCGGTCTTCGGTACTCCGCACATTATTTACGGTAAAGTATTTAATTCAGACGGGACTCCTCCTCAGGAAGGGAACCTTGAGATTTATGCGTATATTCCTGAAAGGCCGCAGGAGATACTCGACAGATATTCAAATGGATGCGGATATGGATTGGATTCATACTCAGATGGCTGGTTATGGTTTGAAGCCGGTAATTTCATAACCATCTGGAGTGTTGGTGAGAGTTTAAGAATAATTGCAGTTGATCCATTTTCACAGGAAACAGGGGTAGTTGATCTTGTCCTTGATACCTCCGGAAGTCAGCATATTACAGACCTCTACCTTAGTGATGGTGATAATGTAGGCCCGATAACATACAATGCACTCGTTGATGGTACTGTTTATGCCTTTATTCCTGAGGGGACATCCAGTATTACCTTATCAGCAACCGTTGATGACTCATTAAGCGGAAACAGTAATATCCAGGAAGCCGAGTATTTTATAGATACCGACCCTGGATATGGTTTTGGTACACTTGTGGAGCCAGTCGATGGCTTATTTGATAGCCCCTTTGAAGAAGTAACTGCATCAGTAGATACTTCTTCATGGTCAGAAGGCTCTATACATACGATTCATGTTAGGGGGCAGGATTCTGCCGGAAATTGGGGGACAGCGCACCTTGTATCAATAGAAGTTATTCCTCCAACATATCAGTTTATGGGATTTCTGCCACCTATCGAGAATGACGGATCAAGCGTCTTTAAGCTTGGAAGAACAATTCCTGTGAAATTCCAGTTAAAAGATACAACAGGTAATTTTGGTTATAACGGTACTGCCTTGCTTACACTTCAGGAATATGTGGGAGATGTGCCAGCAGGACCGCCGGTTGATGCAACTTCCTCCGGTGATTCTAATATCGGGAATGAATTTCGTTATGATGAATACGATAACCTGTACATTTATAACTTAAAGACAAAGCCCCTTTCAGCAGGGAAATGGAAACTCATTGTTACCCTGGAGAATGGTGATATATATGAGGTGTTCATAGAACTCAGGTAGTATGGAGAATATTTTTTATGTTTTTTAGAGATGATATTAATAACAGAATTAATTCCGGAGGAGCAAGTTAATGAGTGAACATATAGGGCGAAAGCAGACAATACTTGGGATTTTTGTTCTCCTGTTCTCTCTTCTGTTTTTGATGACAAACCATACTCTGGCTGAAGAAATTACTTTTGATCTGGTTCAAGGGTTTAACGGAATATCCCTGCCCTTTGAAAATACTGGGATTACTGATGCTGAAGGACTTTGCCAGTCTGTCCCGTATTGCAGGTCTGTATCCTACTGGAATGCCGGGAACCAGGAATATATAACACACGATTTGGGTACTGCAGAAAACAACTTTCTTCTTACACCAGGCTATCCATATTTTATTCAGGTGACCCAGAATACAAGCTGGACAGTTTCAGGGGATATCCCTGAATCCGTTACATTTAATCTGGTAACCACTGCTTCCACCGACATAAATGCTATAGTTTTATCACCATACTTGTCAAATATAACTACGGCAGAACAATTAATCAGTAATATTCCTAACGTTGATACAGCATGGTACTGGGATGCAGGTAATATGGGCTATATCGGTCATCCTTATGGAACAGAGATCAATAATTTCCCTGTTTATCCCTATTATCCTTATTTCGTCAATGTTATGGCTGATACTGTCTGGACAGTTTCAGTCCTTAAGGCTACAGTCGGTGCTCTGCCAACAGAGGGGGATGTCCCACTTACTGTCCAGTTTTCAGTAACAGCTACAGGAGGTGCACCACCTTACAGCTACACATGGGATATCGATGGTGATGGTACAAACGACTATTTTGTAAAGGACTTTAACCATACATATCAGCAGGCTGGAGTATATACAGCTACCCTTACCATCAAAGATGAGGCTGACAATACAGACACTGATTCTGTGGTCATAACTGTAATACAGACCAACCAGAATCCTGTCGCCGATCCAGACGGACCTTATCCTGGCATTGTAGGAAAATCTGTACAGTTTGACGGTTCAGGCTCGTATGATCCAGACGGAGATCCTCTGACCTACACCTGGAATTTTGGAGATGGCAACTCCGGTTCGGGAGTTAGCCCNNNNGATGGAAACGGAGGGACTGATACTGCTCAGACATCCTCAGAAATTGTACCCCCCTTACCCACGATAACTGGATTCAGCCCTACTGAAGGAACAGTCGGGACGAAAGTAACAATCACCGGAACGAATTTTGATGTCGGCGGACTCAACGTAAAGTTTAATGGAGTTAATGCTATCGTTACAAGCTTCACTGAATCCTTGATCACAACGTATGTGCCATTAGGTGCAACTACAGGTCCGATTACCGTGACTACTATGGGAGGAAGCGCAGTCAGTACAGAACCTTTCTCTGTCCTTCTGAGACAGGACTTTGAACTGAATGTCACTCCTGCATCTGTATCTATACCATCTAATGGTAATGCATCCTTTGTAGTGACACTCACGAGCACTGGCATTGAGGAATTTACAGGTTTGGTTAGGCTGTCTGTTGATAGTGTCCCGGGCATCACAGTGAGTTTCGAACCAGAATATCTCTCAGCAAATCAAAATGCAGTCTTAAGGGTGAACGCAACCTCATTATCTACGCAGACTGTTTTAACGATATCCGGAACATCTCTCATAGATGGTACTGAGAAAACAAAGACTGCAGTAGTAACACTCAATCCGGTTCCACCCGGCACAACCACACTGACCGGTCGAGTACTCGCAACAAAAGATGGAAAACCTATCAAAGGGGTGACTTTTACCCTGGGTACAATCAGTGTAATCTCCGACGAGGCAGGGAATTTCATATTTGTCGACCCACCGGCAGGCGATCAGGTCATCATTGTTGACGGCCATACGGCAAATACAGAGACTGCCAATTACCCATCAATGATACCAGTACCTGTGGTAATTACAGGTGGGCTTGATAACAAACTTCCCTATCAGGTATACCTGCGGGAAGTCAATACAGAGACCTATACTGATATAGATACGACAAAGGACACTGTCGTTACAGACCCTGGAATACCTGATTTTCAGATGCTCATACCTGCAGGGACTGTAATTATGGGATATGATGGAGAACCTAACGAGAGGATATCTGTTGATCCAGTGCCTGTAGACAGGCTTCCGATAAAACCGCCACCTGAAGGAGTCTATGCACGGACGATCTTTATGTACTATTTCTTTAAGCCAGGCGGTGGTATACCCAACAGGCCAGTGCCTGTGATAATGCCGAATGAGGCAGGGGCGCTGCCAGGTGAGAGGGTGACCCTCTGGTACTATGATGAGTCTTTTGAGCCAGACCCTGATTCAAATCAGTGGAAGGTTTTTGGCATGGGTACTGTAAGCCCTGACGGTAAAACAATTATCCCTGATCCTGGCGTGGGTATACCTAAATTCTGTTGCGGTGCAAGCTTCCCGCAGCCACCGCCAGAACCACCTCCACCGCCACCACCTGATGGATGTGTTGAAGGATGTTGTGTAGAAGGTTCTGGTGAGGGAGCGGGAGGAGACGGTAGCTCGAACGGTCCTTCCGGCACAGCCGGAGACCCCTGTTCGCTTTCAACGGGGATCTACATATCGAGTGTTACTGATATGAGAGTTCCTGGTAGAATACCGATTAACATTCAAAGAACATACAGAACACTGGACGATGCTATAGGTCCTTTTGGAAGGGGAAGTAGCTCCAACTGGGGGGATTATCTTTTTATAATTCCCGGAAACTATCAGTCCCTAACAATGGTAAGCTGGGCCGGTGCCCAGTATATCTTCTCTCTCAATCCTGATGGAACGTATACCACCGAGAGAACCCCCCATATGGAGGGAATAAGGATAGTACGTAATCCTGATGGTACGCTGACAGAATACGGTAAGGATGGAATCATTAAGAAATACAGGATATACGGCGTGACAGAGGGCCATATCTTTCAGATTGTTGACAGAAATGGCAACATTATTAACTTGGACCTTAATAGCAACGGGGACCCCGTAAAAATAACAGATGAACATGGAAGGGGTTTCACCATAACTTACAGTACTTTCAATATGAGTCTTATAGCATCAATTACTGACCATACAGGAAGACAAGTGACCTATACGTATGATACCAACTCAAATCTCATAGCATACACGAATCCAGAAGGAGAAGTGACTCGTTATACTTATGATGCAGATAATCGTCTGGTATCAGTGATAAATCCAAGAGGAATTACCCAGTTAATCAATGAATACAATACTGATGGCAGGGTAATCAGACAAATCCATACAGATGGAGGTATTTACACATATGAATATCTTATAGCGGGTGATACAGTGGCAGTGGGAAAGGTGACAGACCCTAATGGCAATACAACATCATACAGATTCAGGAATTACTATGTCCAGAGTGTAACTGACCCCTATGGTCAAATAACATACTATGATAGGGACTACGCAACAAACTTCCTAATGGCAGT
>JABAOH010105847.1_pt3 | contig 10926 bp, 10 predicted proteins | sample 7062181 | NCBI WGS metagenome assembly JABAOH01 (sample SAMN14538630, study PRJNA623070) | marine sediment metagenome | biome: marine biome [ENVO:00000428]; feature: marine pelagic biome [ENVO:01000023]; material: deep marine sediment [ENVO:00002113]; isolation source: pool of 5 deep marine... | reverse complement strand
GCGTTCATCAACGAGGCGCGCGAGACCCCGGGGTTTACGCTCCGCGACTTGCTACATGGATATGTGTATGCGCGCTGGCCGTACCTGTACATCGGTATCGGTACAGGTGAACACTGGCTAGCGCGCATCTTGGGTCCCATCGTCCGCCTCATGCGTAAAATCTTGCCGCGAGCGAGAGTCACCTCCGATCAACCGGTCTACGCCGACACATACCATGGAAAGGTGGTTACGACGAGTGCTGCCCGACGCTTGGTCACGGTAAACGAAGAGGTTCGTTTGCCAGAGCTCGAACAAGTAGTCCCTTACAAGCTAGCGCGCGATCTTATTCTCAAGAACCCGGGGCACATCGTCGCACTCGAATGTCCTTGTCGTGCTGCTCGGTCAGAGCCGTGCACTCCCCTTGATGTCTGCTTGATTGTCGGGGAGCCTTTCGCCAGTTTCGTCACCGAGCATCATCCTCGAAGATCGCGTTGGATTTTACCTGAGCAGGCGATCGAAATCCTCGAGCAAGAACACAGCCGGGGTCACGTGCACCACGCCTTCTTCAAGGAGGCCATGTTTGGACGTTTCTATGCCATCTGCAATTGCTGTCCCTGTTGTTGTGGTGCGATGAGCGCATATCGAAATGGAACGCCCATGTTGACGAGCTCCGGTTATGTGAGTCGAGTGGACATCGACTGGTGCATCGGATGTGAGATCTGCGCCGAGGCTTGTCCGTTCAGTGCGATCGAGATAGGAGAGGGCTGCGCACGGGTCGACGAAGATCGCTGTATGGGCTGTGGTGTCTGCGTTTCAGTTTGTGATCAGCGAGCCATCTCCCTCGAGCTCGATTCGTCAAAGGGTGTACCATTGGAGATAGACAAGCTCATTGCCGAGGTGGAGGAGGCTGGGGAGGGGGCTTCGTATTTCTAGTATTAGGCGTGTCATAAGACGCGTTTAGAGTTATTCTTTGTCGTGCAAGGGGGAAACTATGGCCTCGATACAAAAAAAAGCCAATCGTCGTTCAAATCGCTTGAAAGGATACGATTACACCCAACCAGGTGCATATTTTGTTACGGTGTGTACGGTGGACCACCGTAATATCTTTGGTGAGATCATGGGTGGGGATATTCATCTAAATGTTTTTGGACGCATTGTTCGCGTATGTTGGTTGTGGTTGAGCAATCACTACAAGTATGTGGAGCTGGATCAGTGGATACTAATGCCAAACCACATTCATGGGATTCTCACCGTCTCTGGTCGTAGGGGCGGTTCGCGAACCGCCCCTACGAACCCTCCACGAAAACCGTTAGGGCGCCTAATAGGAGCCTTTAAAACGGTTTCCTCGAAATGGATCAATGAGATACGTGCTTCTCCAGGAATCCCTCTGTGGCAGCGAAATTATTACGATCGTGTGATACGGAACCAGGGTGAGTTGGATAGGATCCGGCAATATATCGACGATAATCCACAGAATTGGGAGTTGGACAAGTACTATCGGGTCTTCGAGAAGAGTGGTATGTGAAAGGCAATAATGGTGATGGAAGGGGCGTACGCCCGTGCGCCTCTACGACGTGCTCCGCGATCGGCGAGTCATGACGACTTCAGGCACGCTACTCAGGATCAACATACTCACAAAGGCCATCACGGTAGCGCCGGCGAACAACACGTTGTAGCCGAGGTATTGGCCCGGCTGTGCATTATTAACGACGTCGATGACCGGACCAGATAAGCGGCTTAAGGCGCCTGCGCCGGCAGTGGCCAGGTTTGTAAGGCCCAGAAACTTCCCCGCCTCGCCAGAAGGAGCCAAGTCGTTCGCCAGCGCCCAGTTGGCGCTGATGAAGACTCCCACACCCGCCCCCACAATGCTCCCGAATATCAAAACCAGCGTGGCACGATCGGCGAAGGCCATCAGAATGCTGCCGATCGAAACCAATACGGCAGCGAGATAGTGCATCGGTTTTCGTCCAAGGCGGTCGCAAAGATAGCCGGCGATGATCGAGAATGCGATCAGGGAGAGCACAATCACCGCCAACAGATCCCCGGTGAGCTTGATTGGGTTTTCGCTTTGTAAGGTGTCGCGAATGTAATATTGTGCAAAAACCTGGATCCCATAAACTCCCCAGAGGAAAAATAACCGGGCGAGGATCAGACGCCAGTATGGGGAATGCCTGTGAAAATCTATGCTCAGTGTGGAACGTAGCCATTCTTGAATTGGGGTTTTTTCCCTTTCCGATACCGTGCTGCGCTCGCGGACACCAAAGAGTGTAAAAGCTGCGCTACCTACGAGAACCACTGCGACCACACCGAGGGCTATCTCCGGCGAGGCCGGTAAGAAGATGCGACCCATGATCAGGGAGGACAGAACCAGGCCTCCCATATCGAAGAGATTCTTGATGCCGCTTGCAATCCCCATTCTCTCTTTGGGGATCTTATCGTGCATCAAACCTTGCGCTGGTCCATGAGCGATGTTGGAGGTGAATTGCAATCCAATATAACCTATGGCTAACAGCGGGATACCTCCTGCGGCAGCCATCAACCCAAGAAAAATAAGATCAGCAAGTGTTCCCAAGGCGATCGCGGGGCGCCGGCGACCAAAGCGTGAAGACCAACGGTCGCTGATTGCGCCGGCCAGGGGTTGAATAAGCATGGCGATGATCAAACCCGAGAAAGTTAGCATGCCAAGCGCTGTGTTCTTACGTTCATCGCTCACGTACTCCAGCAGGAGTGCCGGTAGGAGAATCACGTGCATGCTGTTCCAAAGGAACGCCAGACCAAGCCAGTAGGCGTTCAAATTGATGAGTTCGACTAGAGATCCTCTTCGCATGAAAGCCTCTTTTCATGGATAGGGTCCGCGCAGGCGTGTTGGGAGACAGTGGGCGATAGCGCGCATCGCGTACGTGCTCATCTCACATTCGCGCTGCTGTGGCGCAGTAGCTGGAGGCGGAAGGGGTTGGAGCCTTCCGATACGTAGACAAAGCTGTCCATGATCTTCAAAAACACCGATGGGCAGTAAGAGCAGTCCGCGCTTTGCAAAAAGGGCGATGAAACGCCCAACTCCGTTAGGAGGGCTCGTTAACTCGCCCGTGGGGGAATCTGCGCCCTCAGGCGCGAGTCCGATAATGGGGGTTTCGTGGTCGTCGGCGATGTGTAGTACTTCCCGAACTGCACGTGCACGCTGGTAGAGCTCTCTTGGTCGCTGTGGCATGGGAGGCATGACGGTGAGACCGTAGACTGCTGCTACACGTTTAAAGGCCCATCTTGATGCAGGGGTGACCAAGCGTGTGCGCAACCAATCCGAATACACCCAGGCTTCCGTCATGACCCAATGAACTTCTTTAGGGATATTTGCGGAAATCGCCAGCACGATCCACCATGCAGGGAAGCCTGGATGGCTGTAGTGGTTGGTCACGATCAACCAACCGGGTGGACGCGCCTCAGGAAACTCACCCTCGATGTGTAATGGTGGGTCGAGGAGCGAGGATAGGGCGATGGCATCCTTATGTAGGCTTCTTGAGCGGGAGAGAAGAATCGCCGCCAGGATATCGATTATTTTCCAGGTCAGCAGAGGATATCTTGGATAGGTGGGAGTCATTTTCCTAGTATATCCTTGCTCTTGATTAATGCACGCGGAGGTTAGGTGAAAGGCGTCTCTAAGCGTATCTGTTGTGTAGCCCGGCGGGAGTGGATGCGGCAGTCATTCACAACCCAAACCATGAGATTTTATCATCCTCAATGCACATGGTTTTCATTGCGTCCATGAGCAGCGCCAACCGAGAGGGGAGACAGCAACAAGCGATCAGAGGGGGGAAATGTACGGTATGATTACGGGGTCAGCGTGGGAATGCAGCGTTGTCAGGCAAGGGTCAGTCGCAAGGTCACTGATTGGGGTACAAAGTAACCTGGAGATTGATGCGATAGAGACCCAAATTGCATAACACATACTCGACCAATGTGAGATCGAGCTGGAGAATTTGAGTTGAAGCGACAAAGAAACATTGTAAAGGATAACGATGAGCGAATTGATTAGAGACCCGCAAACCTGGATCGCATTGCTAACCTTGACGGCTCTTGAAATCGTCTTGGGTATCGACAATATCATCTTCATCTCGATCCTGGCCGGGAAATTGCCCCCAGAGCAGGAGGAACGCGGACGCAAGCTGGGACTCGCAATGGCGATGATCAGCCGTATTGTGCTCTTGTTTTCAATCAAGTGGATGACGGAGCTCACGACACCGCTTTTTCCCGAGTTCTGTCAGACGACACCGCTTTTTCCCGACTTCTGTCAAAAGATCACAGGCCGAGGCATCATTCTTGTTGCGGGAGGTCTCTTCCTTTTAGGAAAGAGCACCTTCGAGATTCACGACAAGCTAGAAGCTCCAGAGGGGCATACCCGGGTGAGAGTGGCGGCTTCCTTCGCCGGCGTCGTCTTTCAAATCATGTTGCTGGACATCGTCTTTTCGCTGGACTCTGTCATCACCGCTGTGGGCATCGGCAATCATCTGGCTGTAATGGTCGTTGCAGTGGTGATCGCAGTGATCGTGATGATGTATGCCTCCGGCCCGATCAGCGAGTTCGTCAATCGCCACCCCACACTAAAGATCCTGGCGTTGAGTTTTCTCCTGCTAATCGGCGTTTCCCTGATTGCGGAAGGGCTTGACTTCCACATCCCCAAGGGCTACATCTATTTCGCTATGGCTTTTTCGTTCTTCGTCGAGATGCTGAACCTGCGGCTGCATGACAAAGAGCTGGATCCGATTCGCTTGCGTCAGCCTTTGGCGCCGGAGGACGACGAGCCTCTTCCGGATGAAGGATGAAGGAGGAAGTTTCAACTAGCAGAAGGAAGAGATCAGCGTTGCTCTCTGCGATATATGGACTGAGGGAATGTCGAAAGGATAAAACAGGATCTAAAACGAGAAGAGCCTGCCCGGTCGCTCTGTAGAACCAACCCTAAGGTTGCTCCGTCGCTGTAGCGGTCACCTCAAGCGGAGCTAACGTAGGTGGAACTGTCACGGTTCCTCCGCTCAAACCAAGAAATACGAAGTCGTAGCTTGAAGGCGCGGGTTTTACCAGTCCGATGAAGTCTATGGGCATGATGAGTTCTAAGATTTCGTCAGGCAAAATTGGAAAATTGCTGGGGTCCAATGTGACGACCCGTCCAGCGATCGGGTTATCGTCTTGGTCGTAAATATTCACGAAGAACAAGCCCAAGGCCTCTTTTGAACCTCTGTTCTCGACGATCAGGGCGATCTCGTTGCCCTCCTCTACCACCATCGTAAGTACGACGTCTTTATCATAGGTCACGTCATGGTCGACGAGCGGTCGACAATCTGCCAGGGTATGCATCTTCAACTCGGTGGTCATCCCGCTCTGTGCTTCCTCGAGAGACATGTCATGTGAGATCACGAAGCTCTCCCCTGGAGGTAGTAAAGAAAATTCCTGGTAGAGTGCCTGCTGATCGCTTTCGGTCTGCGTGCAAAACCCGTATTCCTGAGCGATCGTTGTTTCACCTTCCGCATTTTGCCTCGAAATCTCCCAAGAGATGGGGAGTGCCGTGTCATGAGGGTTTGATATGATCCAGATGTCCCGAAATTGACCAGGCCCTCCCTCAGGGGGCATCCACTCATCTTTACGTTGATCGTCGATTCGTAAGATCACCACATCTATGACCTCGATTTGCCGGGGTGGCACCTCCCCGGTGCTCCATTGAGAGAAACCAAGCGTCATAGATTGTATGGCGTCTCTTCCCAAACCGAGTTCGTCGTTGGGAAGTACCATTTCTTCCAATTGGACGGGTGTGAGTCGGTTGGTGGAGGGATTCTTGATCGTGATCCTGAATTTGACCAGATGTGATCGCTCAAATGAGATTCTCATTCTCACTTCGGCTTCGTACCAATCTTTGCGGCCATCCTCGGTCTTGAAGGCGAATTGATTGAATCCGTCAATTGATATGAGATCCCAGGCTGATTCTTGCTCAGCCGGGTCACCCGATTGAATGAAGAGTCTGCCCACATAATTCGGTTGGAGCTCAGGCACGATAACTTCAGGGGTGGGGGTGTTGGTGATTACCGTTGGCGATGGTGTGTCCTTGGAAGCAACACCCAATGGCGTGAAACCGGTAACCTCGCGTGCCTTGTTGAAGATCTGAAAACCAAGATAACCACCAGCAACGATCACAACGAGCAGGAGCACTATGCGAACGAGAGCCTTTAGCATCCCTTTGAAGGGAATCTTCCCTAACGGTGAAAACAAGCGGCTCAAGGTGCTTCGTTTCGGTAATGCTGCCTGAGCTCTGGCGGCGACAGCTTGTCGTGCTTCTCGCTGGGCTTGCACATGTTCGAGGGCTTCATGAGCGATGGGGTTGTAAGGATCGATTTCGAGAACACGTTGGTAGCATTGAATGGCATGCTCTCGCTTCTGGGCAACTTTCGCGAATACTAGAAAGATCTCAACATTGTTGGGATCGAGTTTTGAGGCTTCTCTGAGGATCGCACGCGCACGGGTGTAGTCTCCCCGCTGGGCGGCTGTTTTCGCTTGTTCAATGGCTATTTTCGCCTGGGTACTCATTCATCACCTGTTCGGAATATTATCCGCGAAAGTACAAGGTGGGGAAAGGTATACTCCGTTTCTGTTAGATCGCGCCTCTCCAAGGGGATGATAATGTCTACATCGCTCAGCGGGTATCGTCCTTATGGGCTATTCCTCTTCTTTGCTAGGTCGAAACGTTGAGAGACCTGCCAGGATTCGGGTGAGGAGGGGCAATTATATGACCGGCACTTTTAGTCACCAAGTGGTTACCCATCGCGACTGAGTGGCGGTTTAGGGAACTGAGATACACGCCTCAAAGTACTCCAGGAAACGCTTGAATTGGCGCTCCTTGTCGAATTTCTCTTCCACGAGGCGACGCGCGTTCTTCCTCATGCGGCGGTACGCTTTCTGGTCAGACCAGAGGTTCTGTATCGCCATAGCGAGGTGTTCACTATTCTCGGTTTCAACTTTATAACCTGTTTCACCATCGATCACGATCTCCGGAACCCCTCCGAGGTTGGTGGAAACAACGGGCGTGTGCATTGCCATCGATTCAAGCAGGATATTCGGGAGTCCTTCTTTATAGGTGCTGGAGAGCACGGTGATATCGGCGCGTTCGAATATGTACTTGGGTTCTCGAGTGAAAGGGAAGAAAGTCACGTTCGCCTCGATGCCCATGTCCCGAGTGTGATCTCTGAGCATGGCTTCGTCCGGACCGTCGCCCACCAACATGAGATGCACGTCCGATAAGGGTCCGGAGGCGAGTTCGAAGACGGCATCAAGTAAGACGGGAAGACCTTTGCGATGTTCAAAGGAGCCGGCATATGCAAGCACAGGTGTGGCGCTCTCAGGGAGCGGGTAGCGTTTGATTGCTTCTGCCTTACCTTTACGCGACGGGGTAAGCGTGTGGATGTCCGTTCCTTGGTAGATCAGGCTCACTAGGTCTTCCGGGATTTTGTAGGTTTCCACCAGGTACCTACGCGTGAAGTCGGCGATGGCGATGACGGAAGAGCGGATACTCTCGTCCGGAAGGTAAAATTCGCGCAGATAAGATGGAACGATCGTCCCGGTCTTCGGGATAAGGTGAGTCTTGAGATCGCCCAGCTTGATACAATGCGCCGCGAAGACCGAGCAGTGAAACCCTTCGCGTGGAGGGTGGACCGTGCAAATCGCTACGTCGCAAGGACGCAATGCCTCGGTCCAAATTCTGACGTGTTCTTCCTCTGCCCTCACCACTCCATCCCAATCATACGTCATCAGCCTAGCGTCTGTTTGCGCGCATTGTTGGATCACCCAGCTGTCCTCTGGTGCAAGGACGGTCACGTCTGCGCCACTTGCCAGAAAGGCGCGATTGGCCTCTGTAACCCAGATCTGGGTGCCACCGTGCAGGTGGGTGTCCTCGATAAAACAGATGTGCATGGCCTCCTCCTACACGCTCATTACATAGCGAGAAAGGGTAATATCGGGGATCGCGAGGGGTCGGGATGCGTGTTCCGGATTCAACATGCTGTATGCCCCATCCTTACAATGGATTGCGCTCTCATCGTATCACGTCCGCCCCGAGCGCTTCAACGAGCTTGACAAAGGTCTCCCTGAGTGCTGAGGTGCTATAACGGTGACGCACTACCGAGCGGTTGTGCTGCAACCTGGGTTGTATTTCTTCGGGGTGGAGAAGCACTGTTGTCACCTCGTCCAAGAAGGCAGGCGAGAAATCCCCTTCCGGGAAATGGGTGTAGCGAATTTGGTGTTCATCCGCCAGGTCCTCACCGACGACCGCGGAAAAAACTTCGAAGGGACGGTAACGACTACAGATAAGCGGAACCATGCTGGCACTGGCCTCAACGATGGGCAATCCGCGTCCTTCCGTTTCGCTTGGGAAAACGACAGCACTGGCCATGCGGTAGATATCTTCGATGGTCATGCGTTGCAGGCCGGCGTCATGGAAGGCAGGATGGTCTTCGTTCCCGACCGAAAAAGCCAGGAAGATGCGATCAGCCACGGTCTGCGGTGCCGATCGTACGACATCCTGATAGGCATGCAGTACTTCCTCCAAGTCGGCTTGATGTTCGATCGGTGTCGGCCCGGTGATGTGCAAGACGAGTTGTCGTCGCTCATCCTTTTCGAAGGTATTGAAAAAGGGTGAATGTTCGAGTAATGCGCGGATGAGGAATAGGTTGCGTTCGATACGCTTACGGGCGATGACCCGTGTAGGTTGAAGCAGATAGATGAGAGTTTCCGATGTAGGATCGAGGGACAGACCGGCTCGGGCGCCGAGGAAACAGGGTTTCTGTCCACCCATCCAATCGGCCAGGTTGGCGAGGTGGTCGTCGACGGGAATTGAATGCAAGATGGGCTCCCCATCGGAGAGAATGTAACCCATACGCAAGCGAGCCTGTTTCACGTCCTCCTGGGTGTAATCCTCGAAGAACTTGTCGCTGACCGAAGTAGAAAGCTCGAAGACCTTTTCTCGGGGGAAACCTAAGTCTTGGACAAGACGGTCAGATTGAAGTCGATTGATGTTAACCTGGAGCCAATGCCGGCCATTCCATGGGTAGAGCCTTTTAAAGAGGTGGAAGAAGCTCTGGTTGTCGACATTGCGGAAAAAGTGGTCGCGCACACCAGGCGGATCCTCGGATTTTCGCTCCGTCGGGGGCTTTCCGCCCTCCCAATAGAAATCGTGGTTGGAATTGATCACATATAGTCCTAGTGATTCTGTGACGAGAACGAACGCCACCGCCAACGCAAGGTTGCCCGGGTTGGATGCGATGTTGACGGGAATAAGCAGGGCGATGTCGTGCTTGATGAGATAATCCCCCAATCGTTCAGCGATTGAGACGGCTTGCCGAAAGATCTCACCTGAGAGCTCGGCAGAGCGGGTGCTATTTTCCGGCATATCTTCATAGAAGAGTTTGGCGAACCATCTCCCCTGGTGCCATTTAGACCAACCGTTGATTCCGTCGATTTGTAAGCGCCGCCAGTCCGCCTCGAGCACGGAGTCCGCTTGGGGATAGAAATCGCCGCCGATGAAGTGGAGTGGTTTTCCGTCAAAGGCTTCATAGAACCCTTCGAGTGCACGCGCATACTTTGATATCTCGATGGAGACACCGTCGATACCGTAATCGAACGTCAGGAAGGATGTACCCTGTGCAAATCGCCGCACGAACGCTTCTCGAGTAAGTTGTTCACTCGTTGACGCCCGATTCCGGACTTGAGTTAGCAGTTGGTTGATGTCGTCCCAAGAGGAGGGTGTTGTGGCGGAAAGCTTGTGTATCAGCTGCGTGAACTGCGTTTGCTTCTCGTTCGAGGTCATGCCCCCGCCTATCCGTGGTCATGTTCGTTCATCGAGAGGCTGTCAGCAACCCTCGATGGATTTCGGTACAAATCTTAACGTAAGGACTTTCTTTTTATTTTCCAATACAGCGGCAGAATGTCAAGCGTAGTTGGGAAATGTACATGTTTCAAAGTGTGAAATCGAGGCGGTCAGAGTATGCAATTGGAAAAATGACCTTGAGACGACCAAAGTGGTCATCCTTCGCTCGCCATGCATCCTGGAGAAAGCGATCCGCTAACCAGTTACAAGTTTCGCGTACCATAGGGAACAGACTTGATCCAAGACATTCTCACTCGCATAGCGATCCTTTCGATCAGGCTCCTGGAAGTTTATGTTGATAATCTCCTCGCAGTTGGTCGATCCAAATTCTTCTTCAAACCAGAGGATCAGCTCCACCCCCATTGACTGAGCATTCTCGCGCCCAGATTTCTCGGAAGGGGCGACATGCGATTCTCGTACCCCCATAATGGTCAATCCGCCAAGTAACGTACCGCAATTGCTTCCGAGATCGCATAGACCTCCAAAAAGCATTCTGCACACTTTTTGCACTTCATTTGAGAGATAACCCTCAACCTGCGCAAAGGCCATGAACACTGCTTCTGTGCAGGTGTAGCGTTGTATAAAAATCGGAAGCAGCTCGATCTGTGATCTGAGCCTTGGCTATGCCAATCAAGTGCGCTTCATTGTTTATGCTACCGATTCCTTTTTCCCCATCTTCTGGCGGAGAAATGCTGCTCCCTCGCTTGCCTCTGTCTCCAGGTCGTCCACTAAGGGATTCCATATCGAGAGTGTACGCCCAACTTCGCCCTCGTGACGCACAAAGGCTTCCATAACGATCCATCCCTCATACGATATTTCACGGAGAGCGCCGGCCACTGTATCCCAAGGGATGTGGCCGACGCCGGGTCTACGGCGGTTGTTTTCTGCGGCGTGAAAATATCGCAACTGTGGACCGGCAGCTTGGATGGCGACACCGATGTCTTCTTCTTCGATGTTGAGATGAAACGTATCGAGGTGCAGCTTGATGTTGGGGCTGTCAACTTCAGTCAACAACTCGAGACCAGCTTGAACGGTGTTGAAGAGGTAGC
>JABAOH010060847.1_pt1 | contig 10926 bp, 11 predicted proteins | sample 7062181 | NCBI WGS metagenome assembly JABAOH01 (sample SAMN14538630, study PRJNA623070) | marine sediment metagenome | biome: marine biome [ENVO:00000428]; feature: marine pelagic biome [ENVO:01000023]; material: deep marine sediment [ENVO:00002113]; isolation source: pool of 5 deep marine... | reverse complement strand
CTATTCCCAGTTCTGCGGCTCTTTGGAGGGTCTCTGGGTGTATCGCTCGCCAGATGTGGCACATTGATAGTCCAACTGTTGAGGCTACTCGGAAACAATAGAGCTCAAGCTCTTCTTGTGTGTGTATTTCTTGTCGGTAGATGTCCATGCGGACGCCTTCAAGTAATTCATAGAGATATCTAACAGGGATATCGTATTTCATCAAAGTGTCACCAAAGGCATGATATACCGGGTGATCAAAGGTTTCACCATTACTAAGTCGAGTAATAATCTTAGCCAAAACATTAAGTTCTTCGTCAATTTGTTTGGGTGTGAGATTTATTTCGTCTACAAAGTCGTCCGCGAGTCGGCAAAATCCATAGAGTGCAGCAATACTTCGGCGCTGTTGAGGTTCGAGATATCGCGCAGCGAATGAGAAGGATTTTGCATACTTATTGAATAATTTCATGCAGTAATCATAGGCGCGGTTGAGGTCACTTTGTGTACGCTTATCATTGATTCGGATTTGCGATGGAATAACATCTAGATGATAGCTTTCTCCCCTAATCATCATAATAACGCCCTAGTTACATATTTAACGAATATCACTTCTCTTTAGGTGAAGGGTTTTCCTTTTAAAAAGTTCTCTTTTCCTAAAATAATTATTTAATAAATTTGTTTTGTTGTTTAAAATACAAGAAGCATTTGAATTAACAGATAATCATTAAATATTGTAAGTAGAGACATCACCCTAAGTAGAGGGAAATTCCCTATGAAACCACAGAATGTAGTGATTATTGGTGCGGGTGTGGGTGGTTTATCTGCCGCTGCACTGCTTGCCAAAGAAGGCTACGAGGTTGAAGTGATTGAACAAAATTTGGAGCCGGGAGGTCGTGCTCGGGTTTGGGAAACAGAAGGTTTTGTATTCGATATGGGGCCCTCTTGGTATTTGATGCCCGAAATCTTTGAGAACTTCTTTAACGAATTTGGAAAGTCTGTTTCAGATTATTATGAATTGATCCGTCTTGATCCTAATTATCGGATTTTTTTTGGAGCCAATGATATTGTCGAGATCACAGCAGATCTTGAGCCCAATTTGCACACCTTTGAGGGTTTCGAAAAAGGTGGAGCCAAAAAGTTAGCACAGTATTTGTTGAAAGCAAAAGAAACCTATGACTTCATGATGGAGGGCATCATGTATAAAGATTTAGATAGTTTCTGGTCGATGTTTAGTCCCTCCTTGATGAAAGCAGGACGAAAATTACATATTTTGAGCAACATCGATGAATATGTGCAAAGATTTTTCAAGAGTGATCGTGCGCGAAAAATCCTCGAGTACCCCATTGTGTTTTTGGGTGGCAATCCAAAGAACACCCCCGCAATGTATTCGATCATTTCGCATATCGATTATAATCTGGGCGTTTGGTACCCCCGAGGTGGAATAGGAAAGATTCCTGAAAGTTTGATGAAATTAGCAAAACAACAGGGGGCTGAAATTCGATTTGGAATTGAAGCCTCTCGCATAGAAATTAAGAATCGAATGGCCTATCAGGTTCAAACGACACAAGGAACAATCGATGCAGATCTGATTGTTGTCAATGCTGATTATCCTTACAGTGAGCTAGAGTTGCTTGATAAGGAATATCAAACGTATTCAGAAAAATATTGGAAGAAAAAGATTATCGCTCCATCCGCTTTTGTAGTTTACTTAGGGGTCGATCTTAAGTTAGATCAGCTAACTCACCATAATGTCTTTTTAGAATATGATTGGGTCCAGCATTTCGATCAGATTTTTGAGAATCCGGCATGGCCTGATAAACCTGCTTATTATGTGTGTTGCCCTTCAAGATTCGATTCTTTAGTAGCTCCAAAAGGGAAGGAGAATATCTTCATAACGGTTCCCATATCACCTGGGATTGAGGATTCGCCTACGATTCGAGATACTTATCTTGAAAAAATTATTAGTCATATGGAGAAACTTATTGGAGAGTCTTTCCGTGATTTCATAAGTGTGAAGCGAATCTTTTCACTAAATGATTTCACTCAGGACTATCACGCATTTAAGGGAACCGCTGTGGGTCTTACTCACACCTTCCGTCAATCCGCATTCTTTCGTCCACGACACCGAAGTAAGAAGGTACGCAATCTCTATTACACTGGTCAATACACACATCCAGGGATCGGTGTTCCAATGGCTCTTGTCTCTTCGAAGATTGTGACTGACCAAATCAATAGACACTATGATAAATGAAGATGATAAATTTGATCGGCATTGCTAGGCTCGCGGTTAGAATTTCTCGACCACGATTTTGGCTCTATTTAGGAGGTACATACCTAATCGGGTATGCAATTGGAATCACTACACTCACGCAATTCCTTAGTCCCTTTTTTGTGCTTCAACTCTTTTTCTTCATGTTCCCCGCTAATGTTTTCCTATATGGTGTGAACGATTACTATGATGAAGATACCGATATCTTCAATCCAAAAAAAGACGATAAAGAGTATCGTGTGACTGCCAAAGATAAACGGAATTTGCTTGCCCTCATAGTCATCTCTTTTGTATTTGGCTTAATCTTAATGATATTTCAACCCGATATTATTGCCATCGCACTCTTTGGTATCTTCCTATTATTGTCGTTTCTATATAGTTCGAAACCTATCAGGTTTAAGGCTCGCCCATTCTTCGATTTTATGTCTAATTTTCTCTATGTAATCCCAGCAATTCTTGCTTTCTATCAACTGCGCTTCATCATTCCACCAATATTACCCCTCTTTGCGGCATTCATGTGGACTTCCGCAATGCATCTCTTTTCGGCTATTCCAGACATTGATGCAGATAGACAGGCTAATATAACAACAACCGCCGTCTTTATTGGAGCCATCCCTTCTCTAATTCTTTGCCTTACTTTCTGGTTTATCTTTGCAATCATCCTTGTAATTCTTATTCCTTGGAACGCTCCATGGAATCTTCTCATGTTCATCTATCCCGTCTTGCCCCTCTACCTGTTAGTTCGTCAGGCAGAAAATATCAACAGAATATATTGGCTTTTTCCATTCTGGAACGCCGTTTTTGGTTTAATCCTCTTCATTACAATAACTATACCAAAGATTGTGATTACCTAATGACGGCAAACCTTCGGGAATCCCGCGCCAACAGTGGTACACATCGGTTGCTCATTTTTCTTCTAGTAATTCTAGGTCCATATGTCTTGAGTTATATTTTCTTCGTTCTCCATCCATTAATTCCAATTAATCTGTTCAATTTATTCATTATTACCACAATCTTACCTTCTTTGTACTTCTTTTACAGATGGGCCGGTTCCCAAAACACCATTATTGTTGTCTTTATCCTCGCTTTTCTAATCCTTATCATTGAGAGCTTTGGAGTTTTAACAGGAATCCCATATGGTTCTTTCTTCTACTCCGATTCATTGGGAATCAAACTATTTGGGCTAGTTCCATGGGTTGTTCCATTTGCTTTCATTCCACTCTTATTAGGGACATTTACATTTGCTACTAAATATGTTCAAAAACCATGGAAGATTGTACTCCTTAGTGCACTCCTCTTAGTAATTATTGATCTAACTATCGATCCCATACTTGTTAATCTGGGTATTTGGATTTGGTTCACTCCTGGAATCTATTATGGTGTTCCCTTTTCTAATTTTATTGGATGGTTTCTTACAGGACTTGTTATGTCCTCAGTGTTGATTCTATGCATGAAATTTCGATACAGCAATACTCAACAGATACCGCTCTTTGTCGCGACAAGTCTCTTGTTTACTTTAGCTTTTTGGTCTGGATTTGCTCTTTGGACCATGTTCTATATTCCATTCATTAACAGTGTATTTCTTCTTGGGTTGTTGCTGGTTCCGTTTTTAAAATATTTCTCAAACGAATCATAAAACCAAAATACCTCGGTAGGAACAAGGGTCATCACGATTGTTTCAATATCCCCAAAAATGCTTCAATTGAATATTCCAATTAATTTTGTCGTATAAGCTAAAGCTCTTATCACGAACTGAAATTTTCGCATCGCCTCAATATATGAGCCATCGCAATTTTCTGAGTTTATCCATATATACATAGTTTCTAAGCATAAATTGAAGCCAAGATTGCGAAAGAAAAGAGGATTTAGTCAAGAATTACTTCAAGTTCGCCTATCTCGTGAGATATGTGATCTTTTTCGCACAATTGCATTATTTTAAACATAGAACGAACATCAGCGTAATGAACGGCATTTCCATCAACACATTTCATTGAAATAACGATCTGGGATGGATCTTCCTCTTTTACCATTGCTTGAATCTCACATGCATTTGGGCTTATGATATCTCTCATTAGTTTTGAAACCTTATTGACAATACCAATTGATTGCTTAGTTGATATGTGGTTTAATCTATATTCTCGGTATGCAGCTACCTCACTCATTCTATCACCTAGGTATACTTCCAGCACAGATGCAAGTGGTGGTGGATTTAACCCCGTCTATCTGCCGGAGTTCATTGAACACAAAGTCGTCTAGGTGTTCAGGTAATTTCACTTGGGTTTTCAGAATAAAATCGTATTCGCCGTAGACAATATCCGCTTCTGCTACTTGTTTCATTTCTTTAAGTTTCTCAAATATCTCCGATGTTTTTTCAGGAACCGCTTTGAGCAAAATGAACGCCTTAAACATCACCCTACACCTGCGGGGTGATAAAGCTCTCAATTCATAACATTTAAAATTTACTTGAAATTATTATCGAAAATTAATTAAAGAACAAATCATATATATTAAATAATGACCTCCACACAAGAAGATGATTGATTTTTGATTGAAAAAAAAATTCTTAGTAGTGAGTCCTTCGCTCAGCTTACTCATCATCGTTTAACTGCAGCCACGCTTGTTATAAAGTTCATTGCTGCCAACCCTAATTCAACGACTAGAGAAATTGCTGATGGAACGAATCTGAGCGATGCAGCAGTACGGTATGTTATTTCTGATCTTCTTGCCCAAGATGTTATAATAGCTCACAGCTCCTTAGAAAAGGCAGGTAAAAGAGGACGCGGACGTCCATCATCAAATTATGTTCTAAAAAAAGCACTTCTATTTTCCATTCCTCCCCGTAGGTATTGGCAACTATCTGATCGCATTATAATGACATTACTGGACGAAATTGGCACAGAGGCCACAGAACGCATATTTCAAACAATGGGAGTAAATTCTGCGATTGCTACTGCCGAAAACTGGAGTCAAACTTCTCGGTTTCCTATGAGCCTTGAATCTTTCCGCCAAAGGCTGCGACAAGAACTGAATATAATTGGATATAATGCACATGTGGCAATACAGAAAAAAAGGATAATCATCACAACAAAGAATTGTCTGTACAGCGAAGTAAGTAGAAAATATGAAGGTCTGTTGTGTAATTTTCACTTGATGTACTACCCGAAACTTCTTTCNNGTATGGCACGGGGCGATAGCCAGTGCGGCATTGAACTCCTAACCGCTTGACAATCGTATCGGCTCCAATACAAAATAGGCTCTTGAAATTCTAAGGAACATAACCTGTGAAACCATATATCCATGTGAAGAAGGGTGATGGATAGATTCCAATTAATAGGATAAGGATTCCTGCAATAATTAATGCAATTAAAATTCCACGAGGTTCTGTAATTTTAGTTGAAATAGTAGTTTCATCTAAATACATTCGTTTGATTATCCATGAATAGTAGCCCAATGAGAAGACGCTATTTAGAACCATAACTATACCAAGCCAAAGAGCGTTGGCTTCAACGGTGGCCATGAATAATACCGCCTTACTCCAAAATCCATTAAACGGTGGGATACCTGCAAGGGCAAAAAGCGTCAGAGTTAGTATAAAAGCAGTTTTTGGCATGATTTTGGCTAATCCGTCATATCCACTAACTGAAGTATATTTCAGGGTTAAAGAAACGCCTGCCGCCGCAATGAAAGCTGCTGCGGTCATAATGGCATGATTCAGGATATGGAAAAGGAGACCAGGTATACCATAAACGGTGTTTGGAAACGCAATTCCGATTAACATATACCCCGCTTGTGCAATTGAGGAATAAGCCAGCATGCGAGGAAAACTTTTCTGAGTCAAGGCAGCAATATTGCCCACTGTCATAGTAATTGCAGCTAGAAATGCAATAGCAAAGCTCCAACGCGCTAATATGATAACTGGTGCCGTGATAAGAGCGATTGTGAGAACTCGGAGGCTAGCTGCAAATCCTGCTTTTTTAGTTCCTGCTGCTAAAAAACCGCCAATGGGCGTTGGTGCGCCTTCATAGGCGTCAGGGATCCAAAATTGGAATGGTACGATTGCCATCTTAATACCAAAGCCTATGATCGTGAAAATAATCGCCAGTACTAATAGTGGTTGGAGCTCAACGGAAATGCTAGGAAGTGCAGCGGCTATTCCAATTAGGGAGGTGGTGCCCGCTATTCCTATGAAAAATGCGATGGCAAGGAATACAAAGGCTGTTGATAAGGCTCCTAGAATGTAATATTTGAATGCGGCTTCACTAGAAAGCCAATCTCCTTTCCGAATACCAGTAAGAACCAACGTAGTTACGAACATTAGATCCCAAGCAACATCGAGCATAACTAAATCAATTGAAAAAGCTACTAATAATGATCCAAGGACTGCAAGGATAATCAAGGCATAATACNNNNAGAATCCCTACTAAAAGAAATACTATTCCAAAAAAGATTCCAAACTCATCAGGAGAAATCAAATTTTCGAATGGAGTCGTAAGGGGAATTTTTGCTATTACAATCCAACCAAGAAGTAAAGCTGAGACTAATTGGGCAAGTACTGCAATGTATCCTGCAATATGCTTGCCTGAACGAGAATAGATTACTTGATCAAGGAGTGGAATAAGGATACCAGCGATTCCCAGTATTCCAAGAATTATATACAATTCGAATGCCATTTAGGTTCCTCCTATTGAACTGAGCAATACTGCTGTTGCTGGATAAACTAGGGTCATTATTAAAAACGGAAAGATTCCTAAAATTAGAATAGGCACAACAAATAATGCCAATGTACCAATTTCCCAGGCTGATGCTGATTTCATTTCTGTTAACGTTGGTTCTGCTCGTCGAAATATCCGTTGTAAAGTCCATAAGAAATAGGCAGAAGTAATTCCTGGGCCTAAAACAAGTATACCAAATATCCATTGAACACCAATTACTGCTTGTATGACACTAAATTCAGCTACAAAATTGCCAAAACCCGGTATCCCCATTGAAGCCAAGGACCCTAATATCAATAAAAGGCTTGTCAGGGGCATTCCTATTCCTAAAGCCTTTAGCTGGCTAATTTTTCGTGTCCCTGCTCCTTTTTGGATAACGCCTGTCAATAAAAACAAAAGACCAATTGCGAATCCGTGACAAAACATCTGTAATACGGCTCCTGCGATACCGAGAGATGTTACTGTAAATGCACCAGCTGCAACGAAACCCATGTGATTAATTGAAGTCAAAGCAACCATTCGTTTGAGGTCATCTTGAAACATGGCTGTGAACGCTGCAAATAAAACGGATCCTAAACTAAGGATAATAAGAAATGGACCATATACAATAGCGAATTCACGAAATAGTCCAATTACTATTCGAATAATTCCATACCCTCCCATTTTCAACATTACACCCGCTAGTAAGACGCTGATAGGAGATGGAGCTTCCACATGAGCGTCTGGTAACCAAGTGTGAAAGGGAATCACGGGAAGCTTAATTGCAAAACCAATAAAGCATAAGATAGCTGGAATAAGTTGTAATTCTTGTGGCAGGCGGTTAGCAAGAAGTATTGGTATATCAAATGTACTACCACCTGACCAGAGAAACACCACAATGAATCCAATGAGCATCAATAGACTACCTAGTGTAGTAAAAAGTAAGAACTTGATCGCTGCATACTTTCTTTTAGAACCTCCCCAAATGCCAATAAAAAAGAACATTGGAATAATCGCTAATTCCCAGAACACAAAGAATACAATTAGGTTAAGTGCTGTGAATACGCCGACCACAGCTCCTCCAAATATTAAAAGGAGTGAGTAGTATTGCCGTTCATTAGTTTTAACTAGCGTAAAGGAACCTGCAGTGGCTAACATGTTAAGGCTGGTTGATAATAGAAGAAGAGGTGCACTGATTCCATCAACACCAACCTCAAAAGGAATCTGAATGCCGAAGAAATCAATCCATGTAAAACTTTCTAGGAACTGAAAGGCGCTGGGATCGAGTGAAAACAACCCAAGATAAATTAGGAATGATGCAAAAAAGACAGTAATGTTGATTAGTAATGTAGTCCATCGAGCTGCTCGTGGACTAGGGCGCCCCAAAAGGTAAATCAATGGAGCGGCTATTAGTGGCAGAAAGATTATGATCAATAAAAGCATTTGATTCACCTCAGTGATAGAATTGCTGTGATAACGAGAACCACAATTATCACAAGTAATACTATTGGATTTAACAGAAGCAATGGTTCAAATAGTAGAATAACAACAACAAGACCTGCGACAAGAGCGAACACGTATTGGTGAGTAATACCTGTTTGGAGGCGTCGAATTTTTTGGGAGAGCCAACCTCCAGTTCCTTTGATTTTGTTAGCAATTGCATCGATAGCATTAACGTCAATCCAATCTGCTAAGCGTGATGTCTTAACTCCAAGTTTTGCAAACCCGGTATTCGTAGAGTCAAATCCTCGTTGTTCAACGGTACGGTTTAATGTCATAGATCCTCGGATGATGGCTGGTGCAACTTTGACATTGAGTTGGTCAATTCCTCCAACCTCAATTCGTCTATAAGCGCCCTTACTAGCTCGGATTGTTCCGTACACGAAGATTTTGTAGAACAAAGGATTCATGTACCATCGATTAACAAGGAATTTGTTGAATGCACGTAATACTCTATTCTGCTTGACTGCTCGATGAATATCAAACGAGGGGCGGATGTAAAGTAAGTATCCCAGCAAACCACCAATGGATAATGCAACCGCGGAGGCTGTCCAGGTTGAAGCTAATGCAAGACTCTGGTTTATTTCTCCTCCATGACTGGTTATTCCATGAAATAGTGGTTCAAAGAAAGTGTGAAGATTACTCTCAAGAAGTGGTCCTGCGAAACCAAGGATAAGGCTAACTAGGGCAAGAATTCCATATGGTACCCAGAAAAGTTTATTTGGAGTATGAAGATGGTGGCCTTCATCCTCTAAGTGCTTTAAATGGGCGCTCTTGGGTGAATGGAATATCATACCAATCATCCTAAAGCTATAGAGAATTGTCAGGCCTGCTGTTATCACTCCTAAACTGAACAGGATAGTGTTACCAGTTGACCATGTAGCGAGTAAAACAGCGTCCTTGGACCAAAATCCAGAGAATGGCGGAACACCAGAGAGCGAAAGAACTCCCAAGATCATTGATACGTAGGTTATTCGCATCACATTCTTGAGACCCCCCATATCATCAAGGAACCGAGATTCTACGGTGTGGATAACTGCCCCTGCAGCCATGAAAAGTGATGCCTTAAAAACGGCATGACTCATTAAATGAAAAAGACTAGCAACATACCCACCTGCAAATTCAGGTGCAAGTCCTGCTGCACCAAGGCCTAACATCATATAACCAATTTGAGAAACGGTGGAATAAGCGAGAACTTTCTTTATTTCACTTGAGACGAGTGCTTGTGAACCTGCAAGAAATGCCGTAAAAACTCCGATTCCGGCAACAGTATAGAAAAAGATCTCTACCCCACCATAGGTGCTCAAAAGAATATAGAAAAGGGGAGCCATCCTTGCTATTAAGTAAACACCCGCCTTCACCATAGTAGCGGCATGGATTAATGCGGAAACAGATGTTGGTCCAGCCATTGCATCTGGCAACCATTCATGTAAAGGAAATTGTGCGGATTTTCCAATTGCACCAATGAAGATGGAAAGAAAAACTGGAACTAATAATCCCATACTTGCCAGCTGAGCAGCCCATGGAGTATGTTCAGCTAGTTCAATAAAACTGAATGTTCCGGCTGTTAATCCAATAGAAAGTATTCCTGCGAGAAGAAAAACATCTCCAATCCTTGTAACGATAAATGCTTTCATTCCAGCATGACTTGGGGCATAAGCCATTTCGACGCCTAATGCTGTTTCTCCAGGTACACCAACCCATTTATCCCTGCGATCGGAAAAATAAAAACCAATCAGTTGATATGAGCAAAGTCCGACTCCCTCCCAGCCGAAGAACAATTGAAGCAAGTTATCCGACATCACAATGAGTAGCATACTACCGAGGAATAGGTTCATAAATACCCAATAGCGAGTGAGACTCGTCTCTCCCTTCATGTATCCTAAGCTGTAAACCATTATAAGAAAAGTAAGCCAAGTGACAATATTCGCCATGAACACACTAAGTGGATCGATTAGAACACCTAATGTAATACCAAGAGATGGGATCCAAGGTATTTGCCATTGTGGAAGAGGGAAAGGAAAACTTACACCCAAAACAATCGGTATGAGAGCTGTTGCTGCGAGTGCTGCTATGAAACTAGTTAGGACAGCAAAATAGTCTCTAAGTTTCGGATGTATTCTTGCTAAAATTGGGGTTAACAAAGCCCCTATAAAGGGGATTGGAAATATCCAGAAAACTAGAATTCCTAGTATTGCGAGAGGGTTGATGACCAGCAATTGTGCGCTTAATTCTGGGCTGAACCACATTGGATACTAGACTCCTGGAAATGGTATTACACTTTCAATGACGGCTTTTACAGGTGCAACGACGATCTCAGGATACAGGCCAAGAATAATAGTAATGACTGCCAAAATTATGAGGGGTACGGTTATCTTAAAACCTGGTCTAGGCACATTTGCTAGCTCTTCAGGTAATTCCCCAAAGAATACGCGTCGGATAGTCCAAAGGGAATATCCTGCCGTGAAGACAGTGGAAATAACACCC
>JABAOH010105323.1_pt2 | contig 10927 bp, 9 predicted proteins | sample 7062181 | NCBI WGS metagenome assembly JABAOH01 (sample SAMN14538630, study PRJNA623070) | marine sediment metagenome | biome: marine biome [ENVO:00000428]; feature: marine pelagic biome [ENVO:01000023]; material: deep marine sediment [ENVO:00002113]; isolation source: pool of 5 deep marine... | reverse complement strand
ACCCGGGCGCTGCCCTCTGCCGTCTCGACGTACCCCTTCTCCAGGCTCAGAGATCTGTAGTCCTCCAGGCCTCGACCGTCGAGGCGCTTGCCGGCGGCGGCCAGCTTCTGGATGTGGCTCCTCATCAGCTCGTGCACCACTTCACCCATCTCAGGCCTCCTCCTTCAGGGCCTCGTCTTCCACCTCAATCTCCTCCAGGCTGACCGCGTACCTACGCTTCAGGGCCTCCTTCTGTATCTGGTATATCTGCTTGCAGGCGTCAATGTTCATCTTGAGGCCCTGCTGGAACTCCTCCACGGTGAGGTGACCATCCATCTGCAGTAGGACGATCTCCTCGGTGCGGGGGATTATGGCCATGGGGACGTCTGCCTCCCCGAAGTTGTCCTCCTCCTTGTCCAGGTCCAGGACCATGACGCCCTCCACCTTCCCCACGGCGCAGGCCGAAACCAGGTCCCTCATGGGGATCCCGGCATCCGCCAGGGCCACGGCGGCTCCGGTGATACCGACGCATCTGGTTCCCGCATCCGCCTGGAGGATTTCGATGAAGACGTCCACGGTGGTCCGGGGGAACTGCTCCACAAAGACCACGGAGGAGAAGGCCTCTCCGATGACCTTGGATATCTCTATTGAGCGCCGATCCGGCCCAGGCCTCTTCCTGTCGCTAACGGAGAAGGAGGCCATGTTGTACCTGCACTGCACCAGGGCCTTGGCGGGGTCCTGAAGGTGTCTGGGATGGCACTCCCTGGGCCCATAGACCGCGGCCATGACCCTGTTCTTCCCCCACTCCACGTAGGCGCTACCGTCGGCCCGCTTCAGAACCCCCGCCTCAATCTTCAGGGGGCGGAGCTCGTCGGGCTTCCTTCCGTCCAGCCTCTTTCCTTTTGAGTTTATCAGCTTAGGCTTCTCTGCCATGGATTATCACCTAAAATTACTCCTTCCTACCGTACACACCCTCGAGAAACGCCTTCACGGCCTCCGTCAGGCCCATCACCTGGGCCTGCTCCTCAATCATCCTGACGGCCGCCACGGCGTGCATCATATCGTCTATATCACCATCAATCCAAATCCTTCCGTTCTGACCAACGAACATCCTGCACTTGGTATGGCCCTTGATGAGGCTTATCATGCTGCCCTTCTTACCGATGACCCTCGGGACCTTGGCGTGGGATATCTCCACGATCTGGCCCCCCGTCAGCTTCCTTGACGTGTGGTTCTTCATACTCAGGCTGACCCTCCGGGTCTCGTCCACGTTCAGGACCTTGGCCAGGATGGCATCCTCCACGTCCAAGTAGCGGACGGTGTCGCCGAACTCGACCCGCCAGGGGACCTCGTTCACGTGCAGGGGCGCGGGATAGGGGGAGTTTATGTCGACCAGCCAGAAGGACGGGCCCACATCCACAACTTTGCCGATTACAGCGTCCCCGGGCCGAGGAATGTACCTGCCCCCCAGGGGAATTACGTTGACGTAGCCCGAGCGCTCGTGCTTGATGCCAAGTAGGGCTGCGTAGATGTGCCCTCCCTCGCTGAACGTGCCGACACCGGGCTTCAGACCGCCAGCGTCCAGAACATCACCAGGAACTACAACCTCCCGTTTCGCAGGGGTACCCATGACTCTCACTCTTTTTTGCGTTGATAGGTGGGCGGCTTACTTAAGAATTTTCGTTTCGACGTTGCCGTGGGTTCTCTCGTTCAGACGGTCGAGAAACTCACCCTGAAGACCGGCCGGCACCTCGACGACGCCGACCCATGACCCGTCGGCCTGCCATTCCTCCTTCTCCACCGTGCCGTAGGAGCGGATCTCACCATAGCACCTTCCGACGTCCGTGGGGAGCAGCTTGATGGCCATCCTGGCCTTCTCGATCCTTATCGGTATCAGGGGTCGAAGGGCCTCCAGGACACGGCCCACTTGCTCCTCCACCGATCTGAACGGGTCGATGTGGAGCTTCGCCTCCTCCATGGCCACCTCTATACGTTGAGGTGGGTGGGGGGTCCCCGTCTGCGGGTTTATGGCGTTGGCCGCTATATGAGAGACGATCTGCTTCCTCTTAAGCTCCTGCAGGGCCCTCCTCTGTTCTGTGCTGAGGTGGATGTCCCCCTTCTTGATGATCGTCTCTGCCACCTTTATCGGGTCGTCTGTGCCGAAGAGCTCCTTCATCCTCTCCTCTGAGGCCCTAAGGCCCTTCTTCAAGTCCCGAAAGATGGCGTCGATGGCCAGGCTGTCCACGAGGTTTACCTGCTTGCCCTCCCTGATTCTCTCCACCGCCTGAGGCTTGACGAGGATCTCAAAGTTCTCCCCGCCCCGCTCCAGCCGGGCAGTCACCATCTCCTTGAAAATCTCGTCCCTTCGAACGGTACGAAGCTCCTTCGGCATAGCTGCCCCTAGGTCTCTCTAAGTCTGCGCAGGTAGGCGTCCACCTCCTCCAACGTGAGCATTCTGAACCTCTTACCAGACTCCATGAGGCCTACCTCCACCGAGTCGGACTTGAGCTTCTCCTCAGAGGCCTTCTGCAGGGCCTCCAGGCCCAAGAGGATGGCTGCATCCTCATCCATACCTTCCTCGTACTTCTCCTCGAAGACCTCCCGGACGGTGGTGCTTCCCGATCCTATGCTCCCGGCCTTGTAGGAGAGTAGAGCACCGCTGGGGTCTGTCTCGTACAGGTGCACTCCGTGGTCGTCCACACCACCGATTAGGAGGGCCGTCCCGAAGGGCCTCACCCCCCCGTACTGTGTGTAGTTCTGTTTGTAGTCGCACACCCTCTTCACCAGGGTGTCAACGGATATGGGCTCCCTGTACGTCACCTTGTTGATTTGGGCCACAATCCGCGCGTAGTCCACCAGGACGCGAGCGTCAGCCACGAGGCCTGAGGTGGCACAGCCGATGTGCTCATCAATCTGGAATATCTTCTCGATGGATGAAGCCTCCATCAGGCGGCTGCTCACCCCTTTGCCCGCCAGCAGGATGACACCATTCTTGAACTTCAGTCCAGCCGTGGTGGCGCCTCTGGTCACGGCTACCCTGGCGTACTCCACCTGAAACAGGCGGCCGTCCGGGGAAAACACTGTGATAGCGCGATCGTAGGCCATCTGACCTGGTTGCATTGTTCCACCTTGCCCCGACTAACAGTCCCGAAATAATAAACCTTCTGGGTGTCATTCTCACGAGTGGATTGGGAGTTTGGCGAAGTCAGTTTAGGCCTCTGCAGATCCCAATCCACAGCTTGAGGTAGTGACTCAAGGACATTTCCCTCCTCGGTCATTCAGATTCCACGTACTTCTCCCGGGCGCCGCGGATGGTCCCAGAAGTTCCCAAGGTTCGCACCCTGACTTCTCGGGTACCCACTCTCTGCACCGACAGGAGAAGCTGAATGACGGCCTCCTTCTCAGTGTGGGAGCACTTCACGATGCCAAGGCCCCTCTCAAAGGAAACCAGCCATGGCCGCGACCCCTCCGGGAAGGAGTGGGCAGCCTCCCTGAGAGAGCGTAACACCTCCCCCATCTCCAGGTCCTCTCCACCCTCCATCCGGAAGACAATGTAGCGTTGCCGTCCGACCCTGTCCTTGACTACCGTGACAATCCCGGGGCTAAAGGGGGCCTCACCTGATAAGGTCTATCTCTCCCTCCACGATGTGGGTGGTCTCCTTCCCCAGCAGGTGCTCTCCCTGCACGCCCGTGAGGACCACTAGGATGCGCACGTCATCCCTGAGGCTGGGATCCACCGAGCAGCCCCATATGATCCGGGCCATGGGGTTCACCATGTCACCGACCAGCTCCGCCGCCCTCTCCGCCTCCGAGACCGACAGGTCAGGGCCGCCGACGACCCTTACCAGGGCGCCCCCCACCTGGCTCAGCTCAATCTCCCCTAGCAGGGGCGACTGGAGGGCCTCCTCTATGGCCAGGTCGATCCTGTCGGGTTCACCGGCCCCCTCCCCCATGCCTATCATGGCCACTCCCCCGCCTTCGATGATGGTCATGAGGTCGCTGAAGTCTATGTTGACGAGCCCGGGCTTGGTGACGATCTCCGTCATCCCCTTGATGCTCTGCATGAGGATCTCGTCAGCGACCTTGAAGGCGGCATCGATGGGCAGCTTCGGCACCAGCTCCAGCAGCTTGTCGTTCTCGACGACGGCCGTGGTGTCGCAATAGCGACGCAGCCTCTCCAGCCCAGCGTCCGCGTTCTCACGCCGCATCTTACCCTCGGCGGCGAAGGGCATGGTTACCACGCCCATGACGAGGGCTCCCGTTTCCTTGGCCAGCCGGGCGACGATGTGGGCGCTGCCGGTTCCCGTGCCACCGCCCAGACCGGCGGTGATGAAGACGACGTTGGCGCCCTGGAGGAAAGTCCTGATCTCGCCCTCGCTCTCCCTGGCAGCCTTTTCGCCCACCTCCGGTATGGCCCCCGCTCCCAGGCCCCTGGTTATTCTCTGACCGATGAGAATCTTCTTGGGGGAGGTGATGTGGAGAAGGTGCTTGGCGTCAGTGTTGATGGCGCATGGATACGCACCGACGATCCCAGCTTCGCAGAGCCTGCTTATGGTGTTGGAACCACCGCCGCCGCAGCCCACGATCTTTATGCTGACGTTGAGGGAGGCAACGATCTTCTTGAGCTCCTCGTCCTCCTTCGCCTGGGGAAAGTCAACGGCCCCCCTAGGCTCTCCCCCTGCAGTCCCCTCAAACCTGGCGATGGCTCTGTTTACAATGGACCTCATTGTGCACCCATCCCTTGGGGAGGCCCGATTTATCTGGGCCTATTTAAAACTAGTGCGGCGGGGGACGTGGCTGCCAGCGGACCTCGGGCTATTATCCGACGGTTCAGGTCCCTCGATCTGTCCCATTCGCCCAAGAAACAGGCGTCCCCTCAATATATCGACCCTGGCCACCCAGACCGGGAACCTCACCACTCCCTCTTGGCCCTTCGGAGAAGCGCCACAGCTGCCAAGGCAGTGACCACCGCTCCCAAGACAACGTAAATGAGACTCTCAAGGGTGAGGGTCTTTATGAGGGCCTCCACCCCGATGGTGAGGGTCCTTATGGAGAGATCGGATAGGTAAACCAGCAAGAAAAGGCCATTCTCTCCCACGGCAGCGTAGTGTCCGGGAGTGGAGGGGGGTGATGCAACAAGTTCGTCCACGTTGCCCGTTCGCTCGACGCGAGTCCCGTCCAACTCCACTACGATCTCGTCGACGGCCGTGACGTTCAGGATAGCCTGGTGCATGTTGATTGCTACGAAGGTGCCAAACGCCGAGGCATCGGACTCCCGCGTGATCGTCACCAGTAGTCTGCCCTCAGCATCCAGCCTGGAACTCAGGGCTAGTTCTGAGTACAGGACCACGTCCTCCATAACAGCGCCCTCCAGACCCACAAGGAAGACTTCGGCACCTAGCCTCTCCCGTGCCATGGCCTTGAAAATGGCCGCCTGGGCCCACGAGCCGACGGCCCCCTCGCCATCTACCGGGTGGGCTCTGAAGAAGACCTTAGCACCCGGGGAAAGGGTCGCCGTAAGGGAGTTCTGATCCAGGCTGATGCTTCCAGGCCCGGACGCAGCCAGCTGGCCCCGAAAGCCGGTCCCAACAACGAGGACCGTGTTGTTCTGAAGGACCATGAAAACGCCTGGGGCCGCCTTGAACGTGACCTTAAGGGTACCCTCTGTAGAACGGTAGATGAGGGCCCTGCTGGGGTCGTTGTGGACGCTGACGGACATCTGAGGGCTCTCGAAAACGAGGGCGGGAAGCCCCCCATCTTCCAGACTCCACGTTCCCGTCTGCATCGCCCCCTCGACCTCCACCTCTGCGAAGATCTCGGTAGGCATTTCATCCCTCACAATGCGGAACGAGAACAGCCCCCCGTAGTTCACATCAACCTCAGCCTCCACAAAGGCCCCTCGAAGGATGGCATCCTCGAAGGATATAGGTCCAAACATCCCCATATTCTGAGCCATCTCCAAGGCTCGGTTCCTCCACTCCTCCCCAAAGGGAGGCTCCGGAGGCAGTTGACCGAGGCTAGAGCCCACCATAAGGAACACGAAGGCCATGACGGCCCAGAATTGGATGGTTCGGGGGAGAGATCCGATCTTCACGCTGAAGATATTGACTCGGGTCCTTTAAGTAAAGTTTGGCACAAGCCTCGAATGGGACGTTTGCCTTCGAGACTCTCTACACTTGAAGAGGCTCGTTCCCCTGGGTGAGTCCCCAACCGCAGTGGCTGTAATGAGGATCGTTTGGTCCATCGAGCTCGCGAGCCGTTTCCATGAGCGTCGTCTTTAGCTCGAGGATGGCGCTGGACGAATATGGGGCCCTAAGGATGGGTTTCCCTGAAGGACGAGAGCTAGAAGGGCGGTAACCACGGCCGCTGCGGCGGAGGTTCCCGAAACCTTCACATACTGGGCTAGAGGCCCGTGGTCACCAGATCGACGCCTGGAGCCACCACCTCTGGCTTCTTGTTGGGGTCTGTCCTACCCTGAAGGGCGCTGGGCGATGGTTGTCCAGGTGGGACTGACACGTAGAGTCTCAGGACTCCGGTGGCCTCGGGGGTTCCGGGGGCTCCGGTTGCCTTCCTCCGCCACGTCTCTTCCATCGGAAGACTAGGAAGCCCAGGACTGCTATCAGCCCGACGATCCCCAAGGTGACGGGGAAGAGAGTAGTCCCCGTGAATGGCGGAGCGAACTCGGCAAATCTTACCTCTACGGGCTGATCCGTGGGCAGGCTGAAGGAGACCTCCGCGGTCTGGTCGATATCCGACAATAGGTAAGTAGTGTCCAGCTTGGCCACGACGGTGTAGCTTCCCACAGGCTGTCTGAAGGTGTAGATGCCGTCAACACCCGTGATACCACCGTCCACGGGGACCCCTTCTCTGTAGAGGGTGAGAGACACACCAGCCAGGGGGTTCCCGTCCTTGTCAACGGCCTTGACGGGAATGTGGTAAACCTGGGTCTGGATGGTGTGGGCCACGCTACTAGAGGCAACCGTCTTGGACCCCTCGAACACCAGGACGTCCTTCCACCATACCTTCAGGGACACATCGCCGCCGGGCATCTGTAGGGACAACCGCCCAGAAGCGTCCGTCGTACCTCCCGCCTTGAAGCCCTCGAAGGTGACCTCCACCGTGGCCCCTTCCAAAGGAATTTCCTGCTGGTCCGTCATCGTGAGGCTCACTGCGAAGATGGCCAGACTTAGGTCCACGGTCTGGTTCGCCGTCAGAGCGATGGCATCAATAGAGCCTACACCGGCCCCCAACCAGTTGGCCTCGACCCGGTAGGTGGCTTTGGGCAGGCGCGAGACCATGGATCCCTCGGCGTCCGACAACTGAGAGTCGGCGATGAGAGCCCGGCTCACGTCGGTCACCGTGATGTGGACACCGGCCACTGCTCGACCGTCCTGGTCCAACGCCCTGAGACGGAGGTAGAAGACGTCTGCGACCACCAAGTGGACGTCGTTGGAAGCGACGACCACCGCCTTGACGCCCACAGTGACCCCGGACCAGATGATCCGCAGGGTGTAGGTACCCGTGGGTGCCCTGGTGAGAGCGATATCGCCCTGGGCGTCGGTGCTCACGGGTTCGGCCAGGACCGTCCCATTGGGATGAGTCAGAAAGACTGTGGCATCTCCCAGCGGGAGCCGCGCATCGTCCACCACCCGGAGGATGGGATCGTACACCCCCAGGGTCAAGGTGATGGCCTCGTCCTCATCGACGATGCCTGGCACGTTGACGGTCTGATCGAGGACTCGGACGTCCTCCCAGTAACCTCGAGCCGTGTAGTCACCAGGCCCTGGTACGCCAGTAAGGTTCAGCCGGCCGGTTTCGTTGGAGATGCCTGAGGCAGCCAGGATGGTGGCGTCCCATAGCTCCAACCGAGCGCCATCCAAGGGCCGGTTCCTTCCGTCCAAGAGGAGGAAATTCACCCAGATGATTTCGCCAACGGCCAAGAGCACTGTCAGGGACTCCAAGTGGTCACCGAACGTCTCGTCGCCGGGACGGTCGGGGAACCGGTAGTGGAAGCCAGTCTTGTCCACGGCCTGAACAGTCATGTTGTAGGTACCCTTGACCTTGGGTATATCGGGCCAGTTCAGCTCAAAGGTACTCGCATATGATGTGTCGTTGCCCGTGGTTCTCGCCATGGGCTCCCTGTCGAAGAGAAGGCTTCCATCGGGGGCCTCCAAGGTCATGTTCACCCAGACGATGTCATAGCCCCCGAAGGGGTCGACGATAGTGGCGTTGATGGTGATGTTATCGTTGGGGTCGAAGAAGGCTGGCAGGTCCCCCGTGGTGTTGAAGGCGCGAATCTGGTCAACGGCTATGCGAGTGGCCGCCGGGAACTGCACCCGGCTCCGGAAGTCGTCGCTCCCCCAGGCAATCCGCTTCGTGACGGCTTCGTTGCTATCGATAAGGAGGCGAACCTCCAGTCGGGCCCCGGCCGCCACCACGACTTCCGTAATCTGTCCCGAGACCTCATACTCCGAGAAGTGGGAGGTTACAAAGCCGTGGGTCTTCTTGTTGGCCACCGCCGTCTCGTCGAGGATGACGACTGTACTACCGTTGTGGTGGGAGTACAATCCCAGCCCCAAGGTGACCTGAGTCGTCCCCGCTCCCTTAGCGTCCAGCAATCGCATCCAAAGGTGTGCCGTGGCCGTCCCGTTCAGGACCAGATCGCCGGCCAAAGGCGGATCCAGGAACCAGCCGAAGGTGACGCTGGCGCTGGTGAACTGCTCCACGCGCTCATCCATCGTGGGGAGCATTGTGTTCATGATGAATTCGGAGCTTCCTCCGATGGTCTTTGTGGCGTTCTGGAAGTAGACCACCTTCTGCTTGGCAGGGGAGGCCGCGGCCGCTACGGTTCCCACCGGCGTGAGCCCCGTTACGAAGGCCGCCAAGAGCAGCAGGACAATGAGGGACAAGACTGTGAATCGCCGAACCATTAGATCACCTCCTTGAGCTTCAGAAGTACAAAAATAAGGCCCGCAGCGATGGCCACCACGCCAATGAGGACATAGAAGAGGACCGTGGCGTAAATCGGAGGCGGGAAGGACGAAATGGGGACGTCCAATGTTAGGTCCTGGGACAGATTGGCGGAGGCCTCGACGTCGGTGCTGACCTGCGTCAGCAGATATGTGGTCCGGTAAGAGACCTGGACCTGGTATGTGCCCGTGGGGAGTCGGAATTCAGCCTTCCCTTCCGCGTCAGTGGACCCCGCGCCAACAGTTTCCCCGGCCCGGAGGACTGTCACGAAGGCCCCTGTCAGAGGCGAGCCGCTGGCATCCCGCACCGTCAGGGTGAGGTAGAACACATCGGCCTGCAGCTGGATGGTTCGAGCAGTGCCGTCCACCGTCTGGACGGCATCGAAAACGGTCACTCCACGCCATACCACCGTCATGCTGTAGTCCCCGAGGGGGACTCGGAGGGTGGCAGAGCCTCCGGACAGGGTGTTGGCGATTCGGGTAAAGCCGCCGGCGGATATGCTGACAGCGGCGTCCTCCAAGGAGATCCCCCGAGAGTCCACGGGGACGAACTCCGTGGAGAAGATGGAGAGGCTTAGGGTCATATCGACGTCACCCGAAACGCTGAGGCTCTGGCCAGCTAGGACAGGGATGCCGAACCAGGAGACCTGGACCTCGTAGTTGCCGAAGGGGATCCTAGACACGAGCTTCCCCTGGAGGTTGGTGAGACGGGACTCGACAATGGTCCCGAAGGCAGGGTCTAAGACCGTGACTAGAGCGTTCTCCACAACCGCCCCGTCGGCATCCACCGCGGTGAAATCCACGTAGTAGACCGATGCGCTCACCAAGTAGTTTCCAGAGAGCTGTATGTCAAAGGTCTTCTCGGCCACCACCTTGCCCGTCCAGAGGATAGTGAGGTCGTAGCGACCACCAGGCATGTCCGGAAGGGTCACGTTGCCTCTGTCGTCTAGGACTAGGGGCGGGTCGCTCACGGTACCGTTGGGGTACTTCACCGCCAGGGCGGCCTTTGAAAGCCCCGCTCCTCTGGAGTCCACGGCGGAGAAGACCAGGTCATACACCGCCGCCTGGGCTAGGAGAGGGGCGTCAAAGGGGACGTCCTCAGTGGCATCCAGTGGAAAGGAGCCCACCAGGGTGTCTTTCCACCACACCTCCATTTCGTATATGCCCGGGGCGAGGTTCACCTCTAATCCGCCCGTGGCGTTCGTGGTCCCTTCGGCCTGAACTACATCTCCGAAGAGGATTAGGACCTGAGCCCCGGAGAGGTTGGTGCCGTCGCCATCCACGACTCGGATGTGCACCTCGATGGGCGGCGCCCCGATGAAGAAGACACCGGTCTCGACCTCGAGGTGCCCGCCGAAGCTACCCGTCTCCTCGAAAGCGATGCGGCCATTCTTGTCTAAGGCATATAGCGTGATGTTGTATCGACCCTCGGCATACCCACTGTAGTTCCAGCTCACCTCGTAGATGGACTCGAAGGAGTTGAAGAAACCTGAGACCTTAGGCATGGAGATGTTGTTAAGGTCTGGCACTACGTTCCCGTCGAGGTCCTCGACGGTAAGGTTTACCCAGTGGATGTCATAACCGCCGAAGGGGTCCGTTAACTTCGCCTGGAAATAGCTGGTCTTGTTCTGCGCTGCGGGATCGAAGTTGTTCTTCACGTTGCGGTCGGAGTCCAGGGTGACAATGCCCCCCTCTCCTTGGGGGACGATACGGATGTAGTCCTCGGCTGGGAGAAGGACTCGGCTGTCGCGTGTAGCATTCCCCCATTCTATAGTATAGAATACAAAGGCGTTCCCCAGGATGTCTATTTGGGCCTCGATGCTTGATCCCTTCTGGAAGGTACGTAAGATGGATGCGGACACTGAATCCTCCTCAAAGGAGGTGCTAATGTCGTTGTTGACCTGCGATGTGGCAACCACCTCGGAGGATCCATCCGAAAAGACCTCGCTCACTGTGAGGGTCCATGCGGGGTCACCGGC
>JABAOH010004653.1_pt1 | contig 10927 bp, 6 predicted proteins | sample 7062181 | NCBI WGS metagenome assembly JABAOH01 (sample SAMN14538630, study PRJNA623070) | marine sediment metagenome | biome: marine biome [ENVO:00000428]; feature: marine pelagic biome [ENVO:01000023]; material: deep marine sediment [ENVO:00002113]; isolation source: pool of 5 deep marine... | reverse complement strand
TCAAGCTGTTCGACGCGGCGTACCACGTCCCGGTAGCCACTGGGAAAAGCGAACTGCTGAAGAAACAAGAATACGACCGCCGCTGGATCAAGATCCGGCGACCGACGGTGGTGGTGGGTGGCGAATTGACGATGGACAACCTGGAAATTCGCTTCGACCCACGGGGCAATATCAACGAAGCTCCCCTTCAATTGAAAAGCAACTGCGGTTGCATGCTGATCGACGACTTTGGCCGCCAGCGAATCGACCCGGACCAGCTCCTCAACCGTTGGATCGTCCCCCTGGAAAACCGCCACGATTTCCTCACCTTGCCGACGGGCAAGAAAATCCAGGTGCCTTTCGAGCAATTGATCTTGTTTTCGACAAATCTGCAGCCAGCCGATCTGGTCGACGAAGCCTTTCTGCGACGCCTCCCCTACAAGATTGAAATCAACGACCCCAGCGAAGAAGAGTTCAAGCGACTCTTTCAAAGCTGTGCCGAACAAATCGGCTGCGAGTACCGTCAGGACGTGGTCGAGCACCTCCTGGAAAAACATTACCGGGCGGCCAACCGGCAGCTGCGCCGTTGCCACCCGCGCGACCTGCTGTACCAGGTCCGCAACTACTGCGGTTACCAGCGACTACCGCTGGAAATGAAGAACGACTATTTCGACCGGGCCGTGAAGACATATTTCACGGACGTCCTATGTAAAGGCGGCAAATCCGTCTAGAAACTTAACGAGCCAGCGTCCGTCCTGGGGGACGCCACAACTTTGGGAACAGGAATCTTCGACACGTCCCACCAGGGCGGACAACCAACCTGCTTAGCCACACACACACGCACCATGACCAACGAACTGGATAGTTTGTCGCCATCCCCCACTGCCTTGCAGACCGAGGAACCGATACCGGGCTACCGGCTGGTGGAACGCATCGGCATCGGCGGCTACGGCGAAGTCTGGAAAGTCGAAGCGCCCGGCGGCCTGACCAAGGCAGCCAAACTGGTCTACGGGCACATGGACGACGAACGGGCCGCCCGCGAATTGAAGGCGCTGAACCGGATCAAGCAGGTTCGCCATCCGTTTCTGCTTTCGCTGGAACGGATCGAGGTGGTCAACGGGCGGCTGATCGTCATCACGGAACTGGCAGAGACCAACCTCAAGGAAGTCTTGACCGAATGCCAGGAATCCGGCATGTCGGGCGTGCCGCGCGAACGGTTGCTGAAATATCTGAAGGATGCGGCCGAGGCCCTGGACTACATTCGCGACGACTACCACCTGCAGCACCTGGACGTCAAACCGGAAAATCTGCTTTTGGTTGGCGACCGCGTGAAAGTCGCTGACTTCGGGCTGGTCCGCGAACTGGTTAATACCAACGTCTCGATGATGGGCGGGCTCACCCCGACCTACGCACCCCCTGAAGTGTTCGACGGCCGCCCCGATCGGCAAAGCGATCAATACAGCCTGGCCATCGTTTACCAGGAGATGCTGACCGGCGCGGTGCCCTTTGACGGCCGCACCGCCGCGCAACTGGCCGCGCAACACATGCACAGCCAACCCAAACTGGAGACGCTGCCGCCGGCCGACCGCGTGGCCGTGGCACGAGCCCTTTCCAAGGATCCAGGCAAACGGTTCGCCGGTTGTCGCGCCTTCATCGAAACGTTGATGAAACCCGAAATGGCGGCCGCGGCGACGGTCATCCAAGCGAGCTCACGCTCGACCAATTTCTCAGGACCAAACCGCACGATCTCCCTGGACGAGATCAACCGCACCAACCAGACCCTGGAGAAATCTCCGCTGCCGAACCGCGATGTGGACATGGCCGACTTGGCGCCGCTGGAGTTGACCGGCAAACACGCCTGCCGTCCCACCCTCTTTCTGGGCGTGGGGGGAGCAGCCGTCGAGATCTTGCGGCTGCTCCGCCGTCGATTGCACGATCGGTTGGGAGATCTGAACGAAGTCCCCGCCATCCAGATCCTGGCTATCGACTCCGATCGCTCGGCACTGACCCTGGCCTGCACCGACAACAACACGGCGGCCCTGGCGACACGCGAGACGCTGGCTCTTCCCTTGCGGCGGACCCAAGACTACCGCAGCGAATCGGACAAATACCTCTCCTGGCTCAGCCGACGATGGCTCTACAACATTCCCCGCTCGCAACAAACAGAGGGGCTCCGGCCACTCGGCCGGCTGGTAATGATTGACCATGGGGAACAGCTGATGCAGCGGATCCGCGAGCTGATCGGCGTGCTTTCAGAGGAAGATGCGATCCACGCCTCCAGCAAGGCCAGCGGCACGCCCTTCGCCGTGGCGGCCCCACGCGTCTTCATCGTGACCTCAATTGCCGGCGGCAGCGGCAGCGGCATGGTCCTCGACATCGCTTACGCAGTCCGCCAGATTCTTACCGAATACGGACATCCCGACGACGGCGTTTGCGGTATCCTCACGCACCACACCGATCGTCGAGCGTCGGCAAAAGATCTGGCACTCGCCAATACCCTCGCCTGTCTGACAGAATTGAAACATTACAGCCAGCCGGCGGGACATTATCCCGGCGACGCGAACCTCGGACTGGCAAGCTTCAACGGATCGACATTCCATCACGGATATTTCGTCCATCTGGGCGATGATCTGGAAGCGGCGGAGTTGGGGGACCAGTTGGACCGCGTGGCAGAATACCTGTTTTGCAACGCCGTCACGCGGGCTGGCGAGTTTTTTGACCAGTCCCGTCAACACGAACACCAAGAACATCCGGTTCCGTGTCCGGAAACCACCCTCCGATCGTTCGGCCTCTACCAACTGGGGCTCTCCAACAGTGACGTCCCCACGGAACTGGCGGACGCCATCTGTAGCCGGCTGATGGAAGACTGGCGCGGCGGGCCTCAAACCGCCTCCGACAGCCAGCCGCTCAAGTTCTCCGACGTCACAGCCGGCAGCAAAACGGCGGCGGATAAATCATCCGCTTTCAACACCACCGTGGATCGGCTAGCAGAGGAGCAGGCCGAGAAATTGAAGCTGGATATCGAGCCGTTGTCGCAGGAGATCATGGCGCTGGCCGGGGAAGAGATGCGCTGCGATCCGAAAGACTATTTCAGCGAATTGGCAAAGCTTCGCAGCCAGCAGACACCCCACAAAGATGCGACCGCCATACAGGACTTGATGGATCTGACCGATCGCATGCTGGGAACCGACGCGACAGATGGCGCACCCGACGGGACTTTTCTTCCTCTCCAGGCGGTGATCAACGATCGCCTCAAGGAGGTGGCAGACCAGCGCGGTTCCATGTTGCGGGAATGGCTGTGGGAAATGGTAGACAATTCGCGTGGACGCATCCGCGGTGCCCGCCGCGCTACCGCCTGGCTGGCGAAATATCTGCAAAACATGGCTCGCCAGGCAAGCGATCTCGTAAAGACGCACTCGGAAGAAGCGCTGCACGTCCGAGGCCGGCTGCTGGCTACCGCCACCCAGGACGCCCCCAAAGACCTGGCAGACAACCCCTTGCTGTCCAGCTATTACCAATTGCGACTGAACCAGACGGTGATGCGCGCCGTAGCCAAGACCTTCCGCAGCATTGACGAGATCCATGTGGCCGCCGCGGCGGAACAGCTGCAGGGACTGCTGCGCGAACTGGACGCGTTGAACAGCAAATTCAAAACACCCCCGGCGCCGCAGCTGTCCCCCCCCTCTGCCCACAGTGACGCCGTGACGTTTCGTCAATACATCCGCTCTTCCTCGCAAACCGCCCTTTCCCACCGCCTGGCGGAATTCGCGGCCGATGTGGAAACGGGGCTCTTCGGCAACAACGGCGGCCTCCGTGTTTTGCTGGCTTCCAACACCGGTCTGCAAAGCGACCTGGCCGACGTCCTCCGCACCACCGCGTCTCAGGTCTTGCGCCGAGCGGTTCGGGAGGTGAACGTGGCCGAGCTTGTGTTGGCTGTTACCGCCAGCTCGAAAGACGCGACCCACTCGCCCCTGCAGACATGCGTCCAAATAGCACAACCCCGCATGACAAAGTGCGGTGGTGCGCGACGTCTGTTGAGCGTCGTGCCGGAGAGCAGTGCACGGGAACCGATTGCCGCCAGTCTGGAACACTATCTGAAAAAGTCGCTGAATCTTGTCTTCGACACCGACGGCGACCTCGTGTTCTGCTACGAAGCCGAAGGGCTGGAAATCACCGACCTGGCCTGGTCGCTGATCGGAGACCGCCCCGACCTGCTGCAGGTCGCCGCTCGGCTGCACACTCGCACCGATGTCGACTGGTTGTCACTGGTTTAGACAGTCCCGGCGATCGTCTTGACGACCCGTATCGTTCTGATCTACATTGGTCCGTTTCCCGCGGGGCCTTCAGGTCGCGGCCGACCAGACCCCAGCCCCGTCAAGCCAGACAGGCTTCAAGTCGGCCAGCTCCCACAGTCCGGTTCCAGCGATTTACTGCGAAGGCAGACATTTACGGCGACGGCAGACATTGAAGACCCTCTTCGGCTCGACCAGGCCGCCAGGCGGAACTCCAGCGGCCACCCACGGGTCCTCCCCTGCCCCACCCATTTCTCCCCCCACGTTCCAAGGAACATTTGATGGCCAAACGAGCAAAAAAACCTAAGCGGATCTACTACTTCGGCGCGTTGAAAACCGAGGGCAACAAAGAAATGCGTGAGCTGCTGGGCGGCAAGGGCGCCAACCTGGCCGAGATGACCAGCATTGGCCTGCCCGTGCCACCGGGGTTTACGATCACGACCCGGACATGCGCTGAGTACAACGACAGCGGCTGCAGGTTTCCCAAGGAACTCGCCAAGGAAATTGGTGCGAACGTGACACAGCTTCAGAGGGAGACCGGCAAGACATTCGGTTCGGCCGACAATCCGCTGCTGGTCTCCGTCCGTTCGGGTGCCGCGGTCAGCATGCCCGGCATGATGGACACCGTCCTGAACCTCGGCTTGAACGACAAGGCCTGCGAGGGGCTGGCGAAACTTTCCGGTAACCACCGTTTTGCCCTGGACGCTTACCGGCGGCTGATCAACATGTTCGGCGACGTGGTGATGGGCGTCGACCATCATCACTTTGAGGGGGAATTTGATCGCATTAAGAAAAAATATCGAGTCCAGGAAGATACAGACCTGGACGCCCGCGGCTTGGCCGAACTGGTGGAAGCTTACAAGAAAGTATATCACAAATACACCCAGGAGGCCTTTCCCCAGGACCCCATGCTGCAGCTGGAAAAAGCCATTCGCGCGGTGTTCGACAGCTGGAACGCGCCGCGCGCGATCGCGTACCGCCAAATCAATGAAATCACCGGCCTGCTGGGCACGGCTGTCAACGTACAGACCATGGTGTTTGGCAACATGGGGGATGATTCGGGGACCGGCGTGGCCTTCACCCGGGATCCCTCCACCGGCAAAAATGATTTCTACGGCGAATTCCTCATCAACGCCCAGGGCGAAGACGTGGTGGCCGGCATTCGGACGCCGCAACATGTCAGCCAGATGAAAGGCTGGAAGCCGAAGGTCTACAAGCAGCTGATTGGCATCAAAAACAAGCTGGAAAAACATTACAAGGATGTGCAAGACCTGGAGTTCACCATCGAGCGGGACAAGCTGTATATCCTGCAGACGCGCAACGGCAAGCGGACCGGCGCGGCGGCCGTCAAGATTGCCTGCGATATGGTCAAGGAAAAACTGCTGAGCGAAAAGGAGGCGATTCTGCGGGTTCCGGCCAATGACCTCACGCAACTGCTGCTGCCGTCGTTCGACCCCAAAGCCAAGCGGAATGTGCTGACCCGCGGCCTGCCAGCTTCGCCCGGAGCGGCGGTCGGCTGCCTGGCATTTACCGCCGAGGATGCCACCGATCGGGCACATGCCGGGGAACAGGTCATCCTCGTACGCAAGGAAACCAGCCCGGAAGACGTGGAGGGAATGCACGCCGCCGTCGGCATCCTCACCAGCACCGGCGGGATGACCAGCCACGCCGCCGTCGTCGCACGCGGCTGGGGTAAACCGTGCGTCTGCGGCGCAGGGGAAATTCATATTGACGAAAAGAAACAGACCATTGCCGTCCAGGGTCGCAAGCTGACCTCCCGCGATACGATTTCTATCGATGGTTCAACGGGGGAGGTGATGAGCGGCAACATCGCCACGCGGACGCCGAAGTTGAGCGGTGATTTCAGCACGCTCATGAAATGGTCCGACAAGTATCGCCGCCTGGGAATCCGCACCAACGCCGATACGCCCGAAGACGCGAAACGGGCCCGAGGTTTCGGCGCCGAAGGCATTGGCTTGTGCCGCACCGAACACATGTTCTTCGAAGGGGAACGAATTCTGGCGATGCGCGAAATGATCCTGGCAAATACCGAAACAGACCGCCGCGCTGCCCTGAAAAAACTCCTCCCGTATCAGCGGAGGGACTTTATCGGCATCTTTACCGCCATGAAAGGGTATCCGGTCACCGTGCGCCTCCTGGACCCGCCGCTGCACGAATTCCTGCCGCATGACGAAAAATCGCAAAAAGAACTCGCCAGACGACTGGCCATCAAAACCGCCGAAGTCAAAAACCGGGTCAGCCAACTGCACGAAATGAATCCCATGCTGGGACATCGCGGCTGCCGGCTGGCCGTAACCTATCCAGAAATCCTGGAAATGCAGGTCACGGCGATCGTGGAAGCCATGATCACCTGCAAAAAGAAAAAGATCGATGCCAGGCCGGAAATCATGATCCCCCTGGTCGGCACGGACACGGAATTGGCCACCCTGCGGGGCCGGACGCTGGAAACCATCGCCGCCGTTCGCAAGGCGAAGAAATACACCGGCAAGCTCCATGTTCCCGTCGGCACCATGATTGAAATTCCCCGCGCCGCGATCACCGCCAATCAAGTTGCCCGGCATGCCGATTTTTTCAGCTTTGGCACCAACGACCTCACCCAAATGACCTTCGGCTACAGCCGGGATGATATCAATACGTTCCTGCCCGATTACCTGGAACAAGAAATCCTGCCCAAGGACCCCTTCCAGTCGCTCGACCCCGAAGGCGTCGGACAACTGGTCGAACTGGGCGTACGTCTCGGCCGCGAAACGACCAGGCAGCTGAAGTGTGGCATCTGCGGCGAACATGGCGGGGACCCGGCCTCGATCTCCTTCTGCAACGGCGTGGGGCTCGATTACGTCAGCTGCTCGCCCTTTCGCGTCCCCATCGCCAGACTGGCTGCCGCTCAAGCGGCTGTCACCAACTCGGCGTAATCACGCTGCACCCAACCCGCCTGAAGAACACATTCGCCCCACGTCTTCTGCCAAGGTCCGCCGCGGATCCAAGCCGCACCATGGTCCCACCCCGGATAACCCGTACGATCCCTGAAAACGACCCGTCCCGCGGGAAATTGGCCTGCCGAGCCGGCTCGCCGAACCACCAGCTGCGGCCTATGATTGGAAGGAGACTCGAGCCCCACGCCTGCGCTCCGGTCCGTCTCGAGGAAAGATGCCCGTGAATACATTGATTTCCATCCTGCCATGGGTCATCGGTAGCGTCGCTGTCGGCCTGGGTATCGGCTTTTACCTGGGGATGTCGCGGTACGCCGACAAAGACAAGGACCGCATGGACGCCGAACGTGACTTGACGTTTCGCGTGCTGTCTGAGCTGCTTTCTGCCACCGAGCAACTTACCAGCGAGGTGAGCGAACGCAATGTGGAAATTAAAGAGGTGGGTGAAGACCTGATCGGCTTGGATCTTGAGGGCGATTTGCAGGTGATTCAGCATCGACTCATGAAACAGGTCAGCAGCGTGCTCGAATCCAATATGCGCCTGGAAGACGATCTCACGGTCACACGGTGCCAGGTCGAACAACAGGCAGAAATCATCGACGAAGCACGGCGCGAGGCGCGTACCGACGCGTTGTCCGGCGTGGGCAATCGCAAAGCGATGGACGAACGCCTGACGGCGATGCTGGCCCATTGCCGGCGCAGCGGCACCCCCTTCGCCCTGTTGCTGGCAGATGTCGATCATTTTAAATGGGTCAATGATACGCACGGGCACGCGGCTGGCGACGTGCTGGTTGCCCACATTGGCGAGTTTCTCAAGAAATGTGTCCGCACCAAGGATTTCGTGGCCCGCTATGGCGGAGATGAATTTGCACTGATGTTGACCGAGGCGGATGCGGACACGGCCCTGCGAGCGGCAGAACGGTTACGCAACAATGTTTGCGAGCAGACATTCGACCTGGGACGGGGCGCCGAGGAGGTGGCCGTGACCTTCAGCATCGGCGTTGCCTGTTCCTGGCGCGAAGGATCCGCCACCCAAATCCTCAAACGGGCCGACAACGCGCTCTACCAGGCCAAGGCCAATGGCCGCAACACCGCATGTTGTTACTGGGAGGGGAACGTGATTTCCGTGAACAAGGCCCTGGAACTGTCCCACCCCAAGACGGCGATTCCGCCGGCCGAAGGGGAAGCAGAAGTCAACGGTCCTGATCCGGCCGAAGCGTCCGCACAAAATGCCAGCTCCCAGCCGCCGGCGGCCGATGAGGCAGACCCCCTGCCCGCCTTACAGGAGCAAGACCTGACCCCGCCCCCCACCACGCAGCCCACCGGCTAAACCGGCCGCCAGGCCCTCCAGGCACCCGAAGCTTCCACGACGATCGTTTGCCAAACGAGCTTGTCACAAGGGCATGCTGCATCCTCCCGGCGAGCGGGACGAGCAGCGAGGTGCCGCAGCCAGCGGCCAATCCGAAAGCCCCGTCCCGGCCGCTGTGGGCCGAAAGTTGCCAACGACCTCCCGCACCATGCCGGTGACCCCCAAGGGCCGTTTGTGCACGGTGCCGGCGTTTCCTGCGGGGGAACAAGCCCCTGAGGCAATCCCCCGTTTTGTTTCGCGGCGATTTTTCGCGCGACACGCGGCCCACGCAAAACAACTTGATTTGGCTTGTCTGCCGTACCTGGGCAATTTACGATACGAACGGCCTTCCCATGACAACCCCAAGCAAACGCAGCACCATGTCGGCACAATCTGGGGACACCCTTCCCCGTTCCTCCACACCAGGCAGGTCCTGGCGGAATGATATTCTCTTCACCGCGGTCGTGCTCGTGGTGGCCACCGTGGTGCTCAGCTGGTGTGCCACGCAGACTGCCGACGTCTTGGACCAGGACTACAAAAACGTGGTCTCCACAATCACGCTTGGCGTGGCCGGCCTGCTACTGGCCGGCTGGTACTGGAGCCGCTCGTCGCTGCCCCGCCTCGCAAAGTGGCTGGTACCTCTGGTCGGCCTGGTGATACTGGTCGCTTGCATCCGCTTCGAGGACTTCACCGCGGACATGCGGTTTCAGTTAGCCTGGCGCTTCATGCCCCGACCTGACCAGCGGCTGCCCCAGGCAGAAACCGAGGTCGCCATGGAAGCGACCCGCGGGAACGTGGGCAGAGATCATGACTACCCACGGTTTCTGGGGGCCGACGGTCGAGCGACGGTGGAGAACGTCGCGCTGGCCACCGACTGGAAAAACAACCCGCCACGACTGCTGTGGCGGCAGCCAATCGGCGCCGGCTGGTCCGCATTCTCAATCGTCGGCGACTACGCGATAACCCAGGAACAGCGGGGGGCGGACGAGCTGGTGGTCTGTTATGAACGGAAAACCGGTCGGATTGTCTGGTCGCACCAGGATAAGACGCGCTTCCAGGAAGTGCTGGGTGGTATCGGACCTCGCGCCACGCCCACGGTCGACGACGACCGAGTGTATACGCAAGGGGCGACGGGGCTGTTGAATTGCCTGCAGCTGACCAGCGGCCGACCGATCTGGACGCGTGACATCCTCACCGACAATTCTGCAACGCAAATTCAATGGGGACGCAGCGGGTCCCCCTTGATCGTTGACGACAAGGTCGTCGTCAGTGCCGGGGGACCCAACGGAAGATCGCTGGTGGCCTACAACAAATGGACCGGCCAGCCGACATGGAGCGCCGGGAACGATCAATCCAGTTACGCGTCTCCGGTTCTCGCCACACTCGCCGGGCGACGGCAGGTGGTCACCGTCAATGAAGATCACGTCCGCGGCCACGATGTCGAAGATGGCCGGCCGCTGTGGAGCTTTCCCTGGCCCGGCGATAGTTCTGCGGATGCCAATACGTCCCAGCCCGTTCCCCTCGGCGACGACCGCGTATTTGTCTCCAAGGGCTATCTCCAGGGTTGTGCCCTGTTTGAAATTCGCACCAGCAACCACGACAACTTCACCGCTCACCTCCTGTGGCGATCGCACAAGTCGCTGAAGACCAAAATGACCAACGTGGTTGTTTACCAGGACCACCTCTACGGGCTGAGCGGCGGGATCCTGGAATGTGTGCAGATCGAGGGATTGAAGCGGAAATGGAAACGGGGACGCTACGGCCATGGCCAGCTGCTGCTGGTCGGTGGTCTGCTGTTGATTACCTCTGAACAGGGGGAACTGGTACTGGTCCGGGCAACTCCCCAGCGACACGAGGAACTGGCGAAATTTCAGGCCCTGGAGGGCAAAACCTGGAACAACCCCGCCCTGGCCGGGCCCTACCTTTTGGTCCGTAACCACTTGGAAGCCGCCTGCTACCAATTGCCGGTCCTCGCAAAAAAATCAGCCGCAAAAAAGACCACGAACAAAGACCACGGGGCAGGCACTGAATCCAAAGGACCGAACCCCTGGAAGTAAATCGCAGTAACCAGGGAAAAATCAGACGCGCTACTTGATGGAATAAATTGGCAAACTTGGATAGGAATCTGCGGCAGAAACTGCTTTGCTCAGCCCTCCAAGTTGCCCCAAACAGTAGCCGGTCTGATTTCAGCCTTTGGCTGGTGGCGGTTGTGTCAGCACCCCGGCTGCTGAGTGCCATCTTGGCGCGAAGGGACAGCGTTTCCGCCTGCGGTCGGGCTTGAGCAGCCGGGGTGCTTCTGGGATCACGGTTAGGGTCAGCACCCCGGCTGCTGAGGGCCAGCTTGGCGCACAGGGGCA
>JABAOH010153404.1_pt1 | contig 10929 bp, 9 predicted proteins | sample 7062181 | NCBI WGS metagenome assembly JABAOH01 (sample SAMN14538630, study PRJNA623070) | marine sediment metagenome | biome: marine biome [ENVO:00000428]; feature: marine pelagic biome [ENVO:01000023]; material: deep marine sediment [ENVO:00002113]; isolation source: pool of 5 deep marine... | reverse complement strand
CGTTCACCGCCATCCCGTACAGCCGTTCTGCGATACGCAGCTTGTCGGCGGCGTGCTTGGCCATGCCGTCCTCGTCGATGGTCAGCGCGATCACCGCGGCGCCGAATCTGCGCGCCAGCTCAAGCCGCGCGCGTGCCGCGTCATCGCCGTCCTCGAAGTTGATCGAGTTGATGACCGGCTTGCCGCCTATCAGCTTCAGCGCCGCCTCGAGCACCGGCAACTCGGTCGAGTCGACGACCAGCGGCGCGTCCGCCGCACCGCGCAGGCGGCTGACCACTTCGGTCATGTCGGCGGCCTCGTCGCGCCCGACATAGGCGGTGCACACGTCGAGCGCGTGGCTGCCCTCGCGCAGCTGGGCGCGGCCGACCTCGACGCATCCGTCCCAGTCCTCTGCCGCCTGGAGTTCGCGGAATTTCCGGCTGCCGTTCGCATTGCAGCGTTCACCGATCGACAGGATCGCATTCTCCTGGCGCAGCGGCACGGACGAGTACAGCGAGGCGAGCGCCGGCGTCCATTTGGCGTCTCGCGCCTGCGGCGGCGGCCGGTAGCCGTCATGCGCACGCTTGCGCAGCATCGCGTCGACCGCGGCGATGTGCTCGGGCGTCGAGCCGCAGCAGCCGCCGACGATGTTCACGCCGTCCTCGGCAATGAACCGGTCGGTCCATTCGGCGAGCTCGTGCGGCGTCAGCGGATAATGGGTATGGCCGTCGTGAAGCTCCGGCAGGCCTGCGTTCGGCTGCACCGTGATCAGTCCCGGCCAGTTGGCGCCGAGCCAGCGCACGTGCTCCGCCATCTCGTGCGGGCCGGTGGCGCAGTTCAGGCCCATTGCATCGACGCCGAGCGACTGCACGACCGTCGCCGCGGCGGCGATATCGGCCCCGACCAGCAGCGTCCCTGTCGTCTCTACCGTGACCTGTACGAAGATCGGAACCGTGCGGTTCACATCCGCCATGGCGCGCCGTGCGCCGTTCGCGGCGGCCTTGATCTGCAGCGGGTCCTGGCAGGTCTCGATCAGAAGCGCGTCTACACCGCCGACGATGAGGCCGGAACACTGGGTGAAGAATGCCTTTTCCAGCGAGTCGAAATCGACATGTCCGAGGCTGGGCAGGCGCGTGCCCGGCCCGACCGAACCAAGCACGAAGCGCTGGCGGCCATCCTTGGCGAATTTGCGCACCGCCGCGCGCGCCAGTTCGCCCGCAAGGTAGTTCAGCGCGAACGCCTCGTCGGCGATGCCGAACTCGGCAAGCGTCAGAGGTGAGCCGCCGAAACTGTTGGTCTGGATGATGTCGGATCCGGCCTCTAGATAGCCTTCGTGGATCGACTGGACGATCTTGGGACGACTGACGTTGAGGATTTCCGTGCAATTTTCGGCACCCTGGAAATCCCGTTCGGGATCCAGGTCCATCGCCTGGATGCGGCTGCCGAACGCGCCGTCGCACAGCAGCACGCGCTGGCCCAGCGCCTTGAGAAGTTGGCTCATGTCACGCCGCCTCCGAAATCGCGGGGTGGACGCCGAGGCGACGACACACCGCATAGCTCAGAGGCGCCTTGTTCATGGTGTAGAAATGGAATTGCCGGAATCCCTCCGCGCTCAGCGTGCGGCATTGGTCCACAGCGACGGATGCAGCGACCATGGCGCTGGTCTCGGCGTCGTCCTCGAGCCCTTCGAACTCGCTGATTAGCCAGTCGGGCACGCCCGCTCCGCAGCGACGGCTGAAGTCCATCATCCGCTTGAAATCGACAATGGGCAGGATGCCGGGAACGATCTCCATCGTCACGCCGGCCGCTGCGGCGCGGTCGCGGAACCGCAGAATGGTCTCGGTCTCGAAGCAGTACTGCGTGATCGCCGTGGTCGCGCCCGCATCCTGTTTGGCACGCAGGTTCTCGATGTCCGCTTCCGGAGACGGCGAATCGGGATGGCACTCCGGATACGCGGCAACTGCGATCTCGAAATTCGCGGTGCGGCGGAGCCCGGCGACGAGATCGGCCGCGCGCTGGTAGCCCTCCGCCAGCGGCCGCCACGGACCGCCGCCCGGCACGTCGCCGCGCAGCGCCACGATGCGCCGGATCCCCATATCGCGCCAGATGGCGGCGAGATTGTCGACCGCATCGCGCGTCGCGCCGACGCAGGTCAGGTGTGCGGCCAGCGGCAGTCCGGCGTCGTTCAACCGTTCGACAAGGCGTACGGTGCGCTCCTGGCCGGATCCGTCCGCGCCGTAAGTCACCGACAGATATTCCGGCCGCAACGGCGCAAGCTGGCCGAGTGTCGCATCGAGCGCAGCATCGCCCTGCGGCGTCTTCGGCGGGAATATCTCGAAACTGATCTTTGGCGCCGGTGCCATTGCTCACGCCCTCATCTTCCGCAGCTCGCGCGACGGCGACCCGGCGTCGTTGGCCGGGCGCGTCGCTGACCACAGGCAGACGGTCAGCGGATCGCCCTTCAGGACCACCGTTTTCCGCGGGACCAGACCACCCGCCCGGAACCAGCGCGCGACCTCCTTGTCGTCGAAGCCAAGGCGCCGGTGCGCGTGCTCTGTCCGCAACGCCTCCAACTCGTGCGGCGCGAAATCGACCACTGCGAGCCGCCCCCCCGGACGCAGGGCGCGGGCGGCCTCGGCGATCACGTCGGCGGCATCGTCGGCGAAGTGAAGCACCTGATGGATCACCGCGGCGTCGAAGGATTCCCCGTTGAAGGGAAGGTGATACATGTCGCCGTAACGGACCTGGCAGTGGCGCAGGTCCGCCCGTTGCAGGTTGGCCCGCGCGACCGACAGCATCTTGCGTGACAGATCGATGCCCACGCCACGCTCGACACGGGGCGAGAACAGCTCGAGAATACGGCCGGTCCCGGTGCCGATATCCAGGAAGTCGCGCAGTCCCGTCTCCGGGAACAGCCCGAGCAGCGCGGCCTCGACCTCGGCTTCGGCGATGTGGAGGGTGCGGATCTTGTCCCATTCGGCGGCGTTGCGGCTGAAATACTCGGCCGCGCGGTCCGCGTTCGCGCGTTTGACCGCTTCCAGCCGTCGCAGGTCCAACGTCAGTGTCTCGTCGTCATCCGGCATCAGGTCGATCAGGACGCGCGCAAGTTCGGCGCAATGGCCCCGTTCGGCCAGGCGGTAGAAGGCCCAGGTCCCCTCCGGAAACCGGTCCAGCAGACCGGCCTCGCACAGCAGTTTCAGGTGGCGGGACACGCGGGGCTGGCTTTGGCCAATGATTTGCGTCAGTTCGCTGACCGTCAGCTCCGCGTGCGCACAAAGTGCCAGGAGCCGCATCCGGCTGGGTTCGGCGGCGGCACGCAGGCCGCTCAACAAGACGTCCATCTCTTCCCCCAAGAACGTGAGCCTCAGTTTTCTTGCGAGGTGATATAACAACATAAAGATATCTTTATGTCATGTAAAGCATGCGTTTCGGCGCCCGGCACTATCGCCGCAGGCGCTGTGGTGTTTTCAGTGGCGGTGTGATAAGGGATGGCAGCCAATCGGATGGGCATCGGTCCGGGTTGCCCGAGCGGGCGGACCGGACATGTGATAACCAGTCTGCGGCGCCAACCCCCTGTTGGCGCCGCGGGAGTTTTGTGGCGGCGTGCACGGCGTCGGGACGCGCTGGTCAGGGAACGGGATTTCATGCGAAAGCCGGGCGCTGTCGGAGCAAGGGGAGTAATGACGGTGCTGGTGCTGGCCCTCGCGCTCGGCGCCTGCGCCACCCGGCCGACCGATCCGGAGGAACTGGCGCACTACAAGGAGCTCAACGACCCGCTTGAGCCGATGAACCGGGTCATCTTCCAGTTCAACGAGGCCGCCGACAAGTTGGTACTGCGGCCGCTCGCGATCGGCTACAGGGCCATCGTCCCGCGCGGCGTGCGCGGCGGCATCCGCAACTTCCTCAACAACCTCGAGGCGCCGTTGGTGCTGCTGAACGACCTGCTGCAGGGGGAAGGCCTGCGGGCGCGCGACACGATCGGCCGATTCATGACCAACACGATCCTCGGCCTCGGCGGCGTGATCGACGTGGCCCGCGACGCCGGCATCCCCTATCACGACGAGGATTTCGGGCAGACTTTGGCGGTCTGGGGCGCCGGCCCGGGACCGTATCTGGTGCTGCCGCTGTATGGTCCGTCCAACGTCCGCGACGGCATCGGCGACGGCGTCGACGCGCTTGTCGATCCGGTCGCGCTCTACATCCGCGAGGAATACGGGCTGGAGGGGTCCGCGGTGCGCTACACGGTGGACACCGTCGACTGGCGGGCCGCCAACCTCGAGATCATCGACGATCTGCGGCGCTCGTCGATCGACTTCTACGCGGCGACGCGCAGCGCCTACCGGCAGCAACGCAGCAACGAGATCCGCAACGGCCGTGCCGCTCCGGACAGTCCCGATGCGCTGCCGCCAATGATAGAGTTTGACGCGCCGGACAACATCGGCGAACGTGAGACCTATGACAAACCGCTCGGCCCGCCGGTCCCGCCGCGCTAGCGCGCCGCTGCCCCGTCTGCTGCATGCCTCGGGTGCCGCCCTGCTGCTGCTCGTGCTGCTGGCCGCGCCGGCGCGCGGCGCCGAGACCGCGGCCGCGTTTATCCGCGGGCTGGGCGATACGGCGATCCGCGAGCTGGCACCCAACGACCTGACGCCGGCCCAGCGCGAGGCCAGGTTCCGCGAGCTGCTGGAGGCGAATTTCGACATGCCCCGCATCACCCGCTTCGTCCTCGGCCGCTACGCGCGGCGCGCCTCCGACGCCGACCTCGCGGCGTTCCAGGCGCTGTATGAGGAGCTCGCGGTCCTCACCTACGCCCAGATGTTCGCCTCCTACGCCGGCCACGTCTTCAAGGTGACCAAGCAGCTCGGCGCGCCCGGCGACAAGTACGTCATGGTCGTCAGCGAGCTGAGCGAGGCCAACGGCAAGCTGGCGGCGCGGCTCGACTGGCAGCTCCTCATCGACCGCGACCGCTACGCCGTGGTCGACGTGCGGGTCGAGGGAGTCAGCATGGCGATCGCCCAGCGCGACGAGTTCACCGCATTCCTCGACAAGAACGGCGGCAACATGTCGGCGCTCATCAAGGAGCTCGACCGCAAGGTCAAGAAGCTGCGCGACGGCCGCGCCGCGGCCAAGTGACGACGGCGCGGCCGGCATTGCCGTGGTGACCGGCCCACCCGCCTGCCTCGTCGAGCCGGACTGGCTGGAGGCGCGGCTCGACGACCCCGGCCTCTGCATCGTCGAGATCCAGTGGATGAGCCCCGAATCCTACGCCGCGGGGCACATTCCGGGTGCCCGGGGCTGGGCCTGGAAGGACTGGCTGTGGGACCCGCTGCGCCGCGACTTCCCGACCCCCGAGGAGTTCGCGCGGCGCTGCAGCGCGGCCGGCATTGCCAACGAGACCACCGTCGTGTTCTACAGCGAGCAGGTGCAGTTCGGCACCTACGCCTGGTTCGTGTTCACCCTGCTGCAGCACCCGGATGTGCGGGTGCTCAACGGCTCGAAGCGCCGCTGGAGTCGCGAGGGCCGGAAGCTGACCACGGATCCGCCCGAGATCGCGCCCGCAAGCTACGCGCCGCCGCCGGGGCACCGCGACGGCATGCGGGTGCGCCGCGACGAGATGCTCGCCCTGTTGCCGGACTTCGCCGCCGCCGATGCGACGGTGCTGCTCGACCACCGCACGCCCGAGGAGTTCCGCGGCGAGCGCGTCAACACCACCGGCCAGTTCGACCACGGCGCCGAGCGCGCCGGCCGCATCCCGGGCGCCCGCCACCTCTACTACGAGGACCTGCTGGCCGACGACCACTCGTTCCTGCCGCCGGACGCGCTCGCCGCCCGCCTTGCCGCGCGCGGCGCGACGCCGGACAAGGACGTCGTCTCCTACTGCCGCCTCAGCCATCGCGCCACGCTGGCCTACTTCGCCATGACCCGCATCCTCGGCTGGGAGCGCGTGCGCGCCTACGACGGCTCGTGGACCGAATGGGGCAGCATGGTCGGCGTGCCGATCGAGAAGTAGCCGCGGCGCATACAGCCGGTCCGCCGTGATCCACCCTCACCCAACCCTCTCCCATCGAGGGAGAGGGCTTTGTCAGCGCGGGGCGGCACGCGTCTCCCTCTCCCTCGATGGGAGAGGGTCGGGGTGAGGGTGACCAACCGGCAAGCGGCCGCCGCGAGGCGGCGCATTCTTCCCTACCGCCGCAGCTTCTTGTACTTGATGCGGTGCGGCTGGTCGGCCTCGGCGCCGAGGCGGCGCTTGCGGTCGGCCTCGTAGTCCTGGTAGTTGCCCTCGAACCAGACCACCCGGCTGTCGCCCTCGAAGGCGAGGATGTGGGTGGCGATGCGGTCGAGGAACCAGCGGTCGTGGCTGATCACCAGGGCGCAGCCGGCGAACTCGAGCAGCGCCTCCTCGAGCGCGCGCAAGGTGTCGACGTCGAGGTCGTTGGTCGGCTCGTCGAGCAGCAGGACGTTGGCGCCGGAGCGCAGCATCTTGGCGAGGTGCACCCGGTTGCGCTCGCCGCCGGAGAGCTGGCCGACCTTCTTCTGCTGGTCGCCGCCCTTGAAGTTGAAGGCGCCGACATAGGCGCGGGACGGCATCCTGCGCTTGCCGAGGTCGATCTCCGCCTCGCCCTGGCTGATCTCCTCCCACACCGTCGCGTCGGCCTTCAGCGTATCGCGGCTCTGGTCGACATAGCCGAGCTGCACCGTCTCGCCGACCGTCAGCGTCCCCGAGTCCGGCTCTTCCTGCCCTGCGATCATGCGCACCAGCGTCGTCTTGCCGGCGCCGTTGGGGCCGATCACGCCGACGATGGCCCCCGGCGGCAGGCGGAAGTCGAGGTCCTCGATCAGCAGGCGGTTGCCGTAGCCCTTGCGGAGCTTTTCCGCGACGACGACGACGTCGCCCAGCCGCGGGCCCGGCGGGATGACGATCTGCGCCGTCTCCGGCGCGCGGTTCTGGCTTTCGGCGAGCAACGCCTCGTAAGCCTGGATGCGGGCCTTCGATTTCGCCTGCCGCGCCCGCGGGCTGGAGGCGATCCATTCGCGCTCGGCGGCCAGCGTGCGCATGCGCGCGGCCTCGGCCCGTCCCTCGTGCTCGAGCCGCTTCTGCTTCTGCTCGAGCCAGGCCGAATAGTTGCCCTCGTACGGGATGCCGCTGCCGCGGTCGAGCTCGAGGATCCAGCCCGTCACGTGGTCGAGGAAGTAGCGGTCGTGCGTCACCATGACGACGGTGCCGGCATAGTCGCTGAGGTGCCGCTCCAGCCAGGCGACGGATTCGGCGTCGAGATGGTTGGTCGGCTCGTCGAGCAGCAGGAGGTCCGGCTTGGCCAGCAGCAGCCGGCACAGGGCGACGCGGCGCCGCTCGCCGCCCGACAGCGTCTCGACGTCCGCTTCGCCCGGCGGGCAGCGCAGCGCGTCCATGGCGATCTCGACGGTGCGGTCGAGGTCCCAGGCGTCGGCGGCGTCGATCTGCTCCTGCAATTCCGCCTGGCGGTCGATCAGCCTCGTCATCTCGTCCGGGTCCTCGACCTCGCCGAGCTTCATCGACACCGCGTTGAATTCGTCGACCACCGCCTTGATCGGCGCCAACCCCTGCATGACGTTCTCGGCCACCGTCATAGACGCATCGAGCTGCGGCTCCTGCTCGAGGAACCCGACGGTCGCGCCTTCGGCCGCCCAGGCCTCGCCGACGAACTCCGTCTCGACGCCGGCCATGATGCGCAGCAGCGTCGACTTGCCGGCGCCGTTGTAGCCGAGCACGCCGATCTTGGCGCCGGGCAGGAAGGCGAGCGTGATGTTGTTCAGGACCGGCCGCCCGCCGCCATAGGCCTTGGAGAGGCCCTTCATTACATAGACGTACTGGTAGGCTGGCATGGGGTCTCCGTAACCGCTCCGATCGGGGGCCGCGGCTTATAGCGCAGCCGCGCCGGCCAGTCTATGGATTGACGGGTCTGCCTTCAAGCAACGGCGGCGCCCGGCGGGGCACGGACCGGGCATTCGCGAGGAACGACCCCATGCAAAGGCGATTTCTGCGGGTTTCCGGAGGGTGCCCGACCGGGCCGGAACGCGAGCGCGCAGCGGGATGGCAGCGGGGCAAGGGCGCGTCCCCGGGATCGGCCGCTCGTTATTGCGGGACCGCACTGCCCCGCCCCCGGCCGGCACCGACACCGCGCGACCTCATGCTTCGAGACGCGGCCTCGCCGCTCCTCAGCATGAGGGCACAGACGTTGGAGCCTCATGCTGGAGACCTTTGCGCGAAAGACATAACGGCGCCATCCCCCTCCCCAACCCCTCCCCCCAGGGTACGGCTATGCGTCCTCGCGGCCATCGACGCAAGGGAGAGGGGGTCGTTCATGCCGCATGCGCCGATACAGCCCCTCTCCCTCGCGTCGGCGCACGGCGGAACACTCAGCCCGTCCACGGGGGGAGGGGTTGGGGAGGGGGGGTGCCGCTCGGCTTTCAATTCGTGCAAAAATCTCCGTGCTGAGGAGGCTGCGTCCTTCCACGGGCTCAGGATGGGGGCAGCCGTCTCGAAGTATGAGGCGCCTCGGTACCGGTGCCCGTGAATCGTGATAAAGGCCTGTTCCCAGCCCGCCGCCGCCGGCCGGCTCACGGATCGTTAACCCGGCGTGGCCTATGCTGCGGGACGACCGATGCAACGCGACGAAAAGGGGAACGCCATGCCGAGGCTTCCGCTGACCGCCCTGCTGGCCGTGCCGCTGCTTGCCGCCGCGGCGGCCGCTTCCGGCCAGGGCCCGTATCCGGAGACCGAAGCGGCGCTGGCGGCGGAACGCGCCAGGCTGAACTGGATCGAGAGGCCGGGCAGCTACACCCTCGGGCGGTCCGGCGGCACGGTCACCCTTCCCGCCGGCCGCTCGCTGCTGCTGGGCGACGACGCCGCGCGCCACGCGTTCCTGACGGACGGCGCCGACTCCCCGAACGTCGAGGCGGTGCTCCGGGACCGGAGGGACGGCACCCTCGTCGTCTACGAGTACGTCGGCGACGGTTTCGTCAAGGCCGAGGACTGGGCCGGGCTCGACGCCGACGCGCTGCTGGAGAGCATCGGCGCGCGCCTGCGGGCGCAGGATAAGGAGCGCGCCGCACGCGGCCTTGCGCCGCGGACGGTGACCGGGTGGCGCGAGCCGCCGGGATACGCGGCCTCGTACGACGTGGCGCGCTGGGCCATCGAGTTCGACGAAGGGGGCGCGCCGGCGCTGGTCGCGCGCGCCCTGAAGCTCGGCCGTTACGGCTACCAGCAGTTCACCTGGATCGGCCCGGTCGCGCAGTTCAGCGAGACCGACAGCCTGCTCGATGCCGCCCTGGCCGGCCACGCGTTTCCCGAGGGCGCCGGCTACGCCGACTTCCGCGAGGGCGACGCGGTCGCACCCTACGGGCTCGGCGCGCTGGCCGCCGCGGCGATGGGCGCGGAGGCCGGCACGGGCGCGCCCGCGGCGGGCTTCGCCGACGCCGTCGCGTTCCTGGAGACGAACTGGATCGCCGTCGCCGCCGCCCTCGGCGCCATCGCCGTCGGCGTCGCGCTGGTCCGGACGTGGCGCGCCCGCCGGGCGTAGGCCCCGAGCCGGAACAGACCCGAAGGGAACTGGCGCGCCGCTCCTCAGGGCGGAAACCTTTGCACGGACCGAAAGAGGGCACCCCCTCCCCAACCCCTCCCCCCATGGCGGGTCCACGCTTTCCGGCAGTCAATGGCGCAAGGGAGAGGGGCTCGTTCCACGCGCATGCGCCGATAAAGCCCCTCTCCCTCGCGTCGGTGCTTGACGGTGTGCGCAATCCTCCGATGGGGGGAGGGGTTGGGGAGGGGGCGGCACGACCGGCGCAGCGGGGGAAATACATCCGTGCGAAGGTCTACAGGGTGAGGCTCCGGCCCCCGTCCTCCCGCCCCGGCGCTAGTTCACCGTCTGGCGCGGGCGGTAGCGCTCGCCGTCGAAGCCGCCGAACAGGTGGTCGACCAGCTCGTGCGCAATCGGCCGCGGCGGCTCGGCCGGCGCGAGGTGGCGCTCGGCGACGTAGGTCGTGTGCTGCGCGCCGTCGACCAGCACGTGGTACCAGGGCCGGTCCTTCGGCGGCCGCGAGCGCGCGACCGCCTCGTACCACTCGTCGGTGCCGGCAAAGATCGGGTCGATGTCGAAGATCACCCCGACATAGCCGAAGCGCAGGTGGCGGATCACCTGCCCGATGCGGAACCTGGCGGTGCGGGTCGGCATGGGGCGAGTTTAGCCCAAGTGGCCGGGCCGTGCAAAGCGCGGCGCCGGGCTGGCCCCGGGAGCACGGCGACGGAACTTCGATCCGGCGACCATGGCGGCGCGAGGCCCAGGTGGATCGTCGGGGGCATCAGTGGGACCTGACAGGGCCGCCCCGAGGAACAAGCCCATGCGTTGGGGTTTTCTGCGCCTTACGGCGGCCCGTGGCGCGCACCCCGCATGGCGGGATGGCGGCAGGGATCGGGCCTCTGATTTCACATCCGAAGCCCGTGGCGCCATGCGGACGGTGGAGAGGAGTCGCCCCGCATCCCGCGGCGCTGGCCGGCCGCCCGTGCGGAGCCGCGGCCTAACCTTGCGTCCCGCCGCCCGGCGGGTCGATCCCCGGGATCGGCGGCGGCACGTGCTCGTCGATGACCACCGTGCCCGCGATGATGTCGTGCAGCGCCTGCTTGCGCCGGGTGAACGCGATCATCAGCACGCCGATGCCGCCGGTCATCAGCGACAGGACGGCCGCCAGCGCCCGCGCCAGCGCCCGCCGCCGCGAGATGCGGTCGCCGGCGTAGTCGGTGACCCGCAACTTGAAGATCCGGCCGCCCAGGGTGTTGCGCCAGCGTGACGACCACATCGCTGCGAAGTAGGCGAGGAAGGCGAGGTAGATGGCGGCCACGGCATGCTGGGCGAACCGGCCGCCCCAGCCGGGGAATTACGGGGACATGGCCGTAATCGCGGCTGGTGGTCACGCTCC
>JABAOH010070615.1_pt1 | contig 10929 bp, 5 predicted proteins | sample 7062181 | NCBI WGS metagenome assembly JABAOH01 (sample SAMN14538630, study PRJNA623070) | marine sediment metagenome | biome: marine biome [ENVO:00000428]; feature: marine pelagic biome [ENVO:01000023]; material: deep marine sediment [ENVO:00002113]; isolation source: pool of 5 deep marine... | reverse complement strand
CATGAAAGGGCTCTCGAGATTCGATCCCATCCTCCGTGTCTCCACCTGCAAGGCATTGAGTTTAGCCTGAACCTCCTCGACCGGCCGATCGGACAGGAGTCCCGCCAACGGAAGAGCAAGGGCACTGCGAATCTGGCCCTGAGACACTGCGACAAGCCCCCCGCGCATTTTTGAGATTTCATTTACAGCTGAGGCCATATCCGCCTCGTTTGTGCCGACGACGATGATATTGTGGGAATCATGGGCTACCGAGGAGCCAATGGCCCCCTCCCTGAGGCCGAAGCCCCTTATGAATCCTCTGCCGATTCTGCCAGAGCCATGGTGCCTCTCGACGACAACGATTTTCAATATGTCTCTGTTGAGATCGGAGACGGCGAATCCATCGACCACGGGAATCGATTCGACTGACCCATTGGTGACGATCTGGTCTGGGACGAGCTCAATAACCCTCACCCGCCGCGACGTCGCTGAGAAGAGAAGATCACTTGACTCGATTCTTCTCACCTGGAATGAACTCGCGAGGTGGGGGCGCTGTGTGTGGAAGGTCGATTCCTGAACCATACCACTTTTGACGACTGCCTTTCCCCCATAGAAGACCCATTCCACACGAAAATGTTTCAGATCTCTGAGGACGGTCAGATCCGCCCGGTATCCGGGGGCGATGCCTCCCATGCCGTGGAGACCAAAATACTCGGCCGGGTTGAGCGTCACCATGCGGATGGCCGTTATTGGGTCAACGCCGTGGCGGATTGCCTTTCTGAGTATGCCATCCATATGGCCTTCATGCAGGAGGTCGTAAGGGTGCCGGTCATCAGAGACCAGAATAAACCGGTGTGAGTTTGTCGGATTCACCAGGGGGATCAAGTCAGCCAGGTTTCTGGCTGTGGATCCCTCGCGGATCATGATAAACATGCCATTGGCAAGCTTTTCCCGAGCCTCTTCAAGGGTCGTGCACTCATGATCCGATGAAATTCCAGCCGCGATGTACGCGCAGAGTTTCTTTCCCAAGACACCGGGGGCGTGACCATCGATACGCTTTCCCTTCGAAACGGTGAGCTTTTTGAGGACCTGCGGTGCACCAGAGATGACGCCCGGGAAGTTCATCATCTCACCGATTCCGAGGACCCATGGCTCCCTGAGGAGGGTTTCTATGTCGCTTTCCGAGAGAGTGCTGCCAGATGTTTCCATGGGGGTGGCTGGGACGCATGAGGGGACCATAACGAACAGGTGGAGCGGATTCTTTGCGACGGACCTGACCAACCAGTAGATGCCTTTTGCTCCCATGACATTGGCGATTTCATGGGGATCGATCACCACGGTCGTCGTTCCATGGGGAACAGCGGCTCGTGCGTATTGGGCGGGGGTCACCATACTGCTCTCGATATGGAGATGGCCATCGATGAAGCCGGGAGAAACAATGCATCCTGAGAGATCAATCTCCGTTTCGGCTTTGTAGCTCCCAAACCCCACAACCCGATCGCCGCTAATGGCAACATCAGCCTCGCGGAGGCAACCGGAGAAAACGTCGACAATTTGGCCTCCTTTCAGGAGAAGATCCGTTTTCTTCCGGCCCATGGCCGCATCAATCCGTTGTTTGAGATCTTTTACCTTGGGTCTCGTCGCCTCTCTCATGATTCTCTCGTCGACCGGCTTTCATTTCTTATCAGAGTTTCGAATCGTTATCAATAAGAGGTTGTCCGGCTTGTCAGGCGGTGCGCTCGCAAATATCCCTCGAGGAAGGGAGTGCCCCGGGCCTCAGGGAACGCCTCGCCCAAGAAAAAGTTGACAAGGACGGGGGACTTTGTTAAAAAAGGAACAAACTCCTCGATTCAATGTGGAGAGGAAGATGGTGGAGATCGTCAAAAATAAGGTAAAGATCAGGCCAATGACCGAAGCAGACCTGGATGGAATCGTCGCGATCGATGAGAAGGTTTTGGGGGAGAAGCGCTACGGCTACTGGCGAAGGAAGGTTAAATTTAGTGACCGGCAGTCGGAAGTGACGGGTCTCGTTGCGGAGATGGATGAGCAGATCGTGGGATTCATTCTGGGGGAATTGAGTGGACAGGAGTTTCGGGTACCCTATACGATTGGATGGATTGACACGATCGGGATTGATCCCGCCTATCAGCGAAAGGGTTTGGCCACGGCCCTTTTACATCGGGTCGTTGAGAACTTTCGCCAGATGGGGGTTGAGACGATTTATACGCTGGTGAACTGGTCGAGTTGGGATCTGCTCCAGTTTTTCAAGAATGCGGGGTTCACACGAGGGGATATGATCAATCTGGAATTCAAAATCCAGTAGGATCTTCTCCCAGCGTTGTTTATCGGTGCTTTGAGAGAAGGAGAGAGCTCGGTGAAGGCCGAGCTTTTCTTCATTTATGGATGAGAGGTGAGACGACTCCCGTGAGATCCACGTCGTGACCGCCGAGACTCGAGGGTCTTTTGACCCTCCAACAGGCCCCTATCAAAAATCCTGACCCCGACGCTTCTGAATGCGGCGGGGCTGATCTTCTCGATCGTTGACCTGATTTTGTCAGCCGAGAACGGTAGCCTGGGATGGGCGCATGCAAATCCAATCAGCGCTATATTTGCTGAGCGAATGGAGCCCAGCTGTCGGGCCAGTTCATCGGCCCCAAAGACGTGCATTTCGATTCCCTTCTCTCGGAGATAGTTCTGGACCTTTTTGTCCATCGAGCGAGGATCCGGGGCATTGACGAAACAGAGGCCCCCGTCCTTACCGTTGCCTCGTGGCCTGACGAAGGATACGGTCTTGTAGGCCTCGTTCCGTTCCAGAGAAAAGAGAATATCTGCACTTCCCTTTCTTACCAGGGGACTGTCGAACGCTCCGATCTTGAGATGAGTGATCACCGATCCCCCGCGTTGACTCATTCCGTGGGTCTCTGAGCCAATGAGGTGGTATCGCTCGGCAAGGGCCATTTCTGAGAAAATCCGGGTGGCAAACAGCACTCCCTGTCCTCCAACACCGGAGATAATCATTTGAATTCTCATCCTGACCCTTCTGACCGCGGCGCTTCTGGATAAGTTCACCGCAGGAGCGCCGCGTGCACCGAACGTGCATGTTTTCTTTGTCCGATTGGAAGAAACCCATCAGGAAAAGCTCAGCCCTTCAGATCTCTCCCTCCGCGAAGTCAGACAAAAAACCGCCGATTAGAACCTACGGAACCTATGTTTTTTGCCGAAGGCGGAGACCCTTTTCATTGGGCGGTATGTCCCGCCCAATGAAAGATATCCCTCCCTCTGTGTTCTCTGTGCCTCTGTGGTGAATTGCTTTCACTTATGGGGCCGATCAAATTCTGGCGAACAACCGAAAATCGACAACCGATCCCTGCACCTCAAAGCTGGTCAGCCCGGACGATAGCTTCTTGATTGCATGCCTCGACGCAGAGACCGCAGTCCACACAGGTCAGTCGGTTTATCTCCACCCTGCCGTCCTCTCCTCGGACAAGGGAGGGACACTCAAAACGCTTGAGACAGTAGCCACAAGCGATACAGGCTCCGACACCGGGCATATCGATGGCCGACGTGGGACACGCCTGGAAGCACAGCCGGCAACCCGTGCACTTCTCGTAGTCGATGCGATAACCCTCGTCTGTTTTCGAGATCGCGTCCTCAGGACACTGGATCAGGCACATATCACAGTGATGACAAGCACCGCAATGCAAGCATCTTTGCGCTTCTGCCATAATGTGTTCTTGGTCTGGCAAGAGATGAACCTCGCTGAAGTTCCTGGATCGTTCATCAACATGGAGAGAAGGTTCCTCGACTCTCGGCTGCTTTTCAACCTGGTCGATATTGACTTCAACGAGTTCCAGAGAAGTCCCCTCGGACTCCCGGTCTCTTCGCATGTCCTCTCCCCTCAGGAATCGATCGATCGAGATGGCAGCCTTCCTGCCTGCAGCCAGTGCCTCAATGAAGTTCTTTGGGCCCGTCACCGCATCTCCCGCAGCAAAAAGTCCGTCCACAGTCGTTGCCAGGGTTAGGGGATCCACTTTTATGGTTTTCCAGGGAGTCACCGGGATGGCCTCACCAAAGCCAGAAAGGTCTGGGATGTAGGTTGGACAGGTGATGACAAGATCAGCCTTCAGGCTTCGAGTTGGACCTCTTGCAGAAGAGACTCGGGTCCGACCGAGGCTCGTGGGTTTGTCAGCGACGGCGACTCTGAATTCGACCCCCTCCGCCCGGCCATTTGCTGTGGCGATCCTTATCGGAACCGCATGGAATTTGAAGCTGACCCCTTCTCGCTCTGCCTCTGTGATCTCTGATAATTCTGCGGGCAATTCTCTCCTGGAACGGTTGTACAGAATCGTCGCCTTCTTTGCGCCTCGCCTCAAAGCAGTTCGTGCTGCATCGAGAGCCCTGTCGTTTCCGCCGATCACAATCACACGAGAGCCGACAGGAATGTTCTCTCCCATGGCCGTCTTCTTCAGAAAAGAGAGGACGTCCATGACCCCTTTGACCTGATGGCCCGGAAGTGTCAGGCCGGCAGCCTTGTGAGCTCCCAGGGCCAAGAGGATGGCCCTATAACCCTGATCTCTGAGTTTACGGAGGGAGTTTCCATCCCCGAGCCTCAGATTTAAGCGGAATTGGACTCCGAGTTTTTGGATGTTTTCGATTTCCCGGCGTAACACCTCCTCCGGGAGCCGAAACCGACCCGTCCCGACTGCCATGGTTCCACCAGGCATCGGGAGCGCCTCAAACACGGTGACGGGGTAGCCTTGTCGTCTCAGGTCGTGGGCAGCCATCAGGCCCGTCGGACCCGATCCCACAATGGCGACCTTTTGTCTCTTCTTGGGCCCCACGGTGAAATCGATAGCGGGCATCGTTTCCCGGTCGGCAAGAAACCGCTTCAAAAGGTCAATGGCAATGGGTTGATCCACGTCTCCTCTTCGGCATACCTTTTCGCATGGTCTGGCGCAGAGCCGACCCGTTATGCCCGGAAAAGGGTTCTTTTTTCGCACGAGGGCAAGGGCCTCATCAAATCTTCCCTGAGATATGAGAGCGATGTAGCCTCGCGCATCGACCTGGATCGGGCAGGCTGCTGTACACGGTGCGATCTTGTCATGGTAAACAGGCAGAAGCCATCTGGGCATGGCACCGCTCTTCACTTGAGGAAGATCTTTGTCTGGAAGGGGCACTTGACGGATGTCAACCTTAATGGGGTGGACCTTGAGCTGCTCTCTCTCGTGGGTGATGCAAGGATAGCGGGCGATCAGGACGGCTACGCCGCCATCGGATTGCTGCGTGTATCTGCGAGCCCTTTTGGTCTCTCGAATGAGATCCTGGATATGATACGGATTGACAACCCGAATGTACTTCACGCCGCATCCCCTGATCAGTTCCTCCAAAGAGAGTGGAGCGCCGGGATGACCACCTGCCGTCACCCCGGATTCGGGTGTGGGTTGCATTCCAGTCATCGCCGTTATGGAATTGTCGAGGATTACGAGGATAAACCGGGCACCGTTATAGACCGAATTCAGCAGACCTTGAGCGCCGGAATGAAAAAAAGTTGAATCTCCAATCGTGGCAATGATCGGTATATCGATGCCGTCCTGGTGGTAGGCATGGTAGAGACCGCTGGCAAAGGTGATGCTTGCCCCCATGTCATGGACGGTGTCAACCGTATCCATATTCATCCCAAGAGTATAGCACCCGATATCGCTCGTGAAGATGGCATCTGGAAAGGCCCGTTTCAACGAGTAGAAGGACGCCCTGTGGGGACATCCTGAACAAAGCGAGGGGCTTCGGATGGGTAGACCGAGGTCGACCACGAGCTTTTCGAGTTTGTCCGGAACCGATTCCTCGGGGACGGGGATGGATAGCTCCCGGCATACATCGGACAGCTTTCGGGTGACGATTTCAGGCGTCATTTCACCCTCATTCGGGACGGTTCCGTCGAGTCGTCCCAGAATCTTCGACTTGTCTCGGATCTGTAGCTCGATGACCGGCTCCGTTTCTTCCAGGATCAACACCTTCTCGCATTTCTCGATGAAGCGCTCAACCATCTCAGTCGGTAGAGGGTAGGGGGTCCCGATCTTGAGAACAGGGACATCCTCTACGAGGTTCATCTCCGGAAGGAGGTCACGAACCATGGCGTGACAGATACCCCCAGCAATGATCCCCAGGACGGCCTCGTCTCGTTCATGTTCAACGAAATTGACAGAATCCATGGAATTGAATTCTCTCGCGATCTCCTTGAGCTTCATGTTGAGCTGCTTGTGGAGGAGGAAACGGAATCTCGGTGTTGCACTCCATCGCTGGGGATTCCGTTGGAAGTTAGCCTTTCTCTCGATCCGGCGAATCGGCTTAAACCGAATCGTCTGTCGGGCGTGGGAGACTCTCGTCACAGGCCGGAACAGGACCGGAATCTGGAATTTCTCCGACAGGTCGAAGGCGATCGGCATCATATGCTGGGCGTCCCTCGGACTGGAGGGGTCAAAAACGGGAATCTTTGCGAACATAGCCATGAATCGAGTGTCCTGCTCGGTTTGGGAAGAGTGGGGACCTGGATCATCACAGCTGATGACCACGAGTCCACCGATTGTTCCGATGTAAGCCGAACTCATGAGAGGATCTGTGGCCACATTCAAACCGACTTGTTTCATGGCCACGGCGGCTCGTTTTCCGGTGTAGGAGGCGACGAGCGCATTTTCCAGGGCGACCTTCTCGTTGGTCGACCACTCGATGTGGGTGTCGAGGTTGTTCTCCCTCTTGAATTGAACCACGCTCGGCAGGATTTCTGAACTGGGAGTTCCTGGATAGGATGCCATAAAGTGACATCCACTCTCGACCAATCCCCGCGCGACGGCTTCATTTCCCAGGAGTACCCGTTCCTCTGAGTTCGACATTGTTTATTTCTCCCTGGCCTTTGGTCCCGCTTGAAAAATCAGGGGAAAGCCTTCTCGGATCCACTGAGCAGTCTCGTTTGCCAAATTCGAAATCCGAATATGGAATAACAGAAAATCCATACGCATTATCCCGCCGCTCACCGCTTGCTTCGATCGTTGAACAGGATTTTTTTCATTTCATCCCATCGATTGCGAACAACTTCTCGAATCAGCTGGGCATCCTCAAAAGACAGTGTCGCGGTGGATTCTGCGCCTCCACTCCCCGCTCGGGCGGCCCACTCCGTGAGCCGGGTCGTAAGCCGAACGGCCTGTTGGGCAAACCAATCCTGAGCTAATTGACCGGAATAGAGTTTCGAGAGATCCTCAGGACGGTGGACCTCCATCATGACCAGCCATCCCCGGTCGTAGGGGGCCTTCCAGGCGAGTGCAGGGTCCTCCGCAATATCCTGATTCACGGTAGAAACGGTCCCCCTAAAGGGCGAAAGTAAGGCGAGTTTCTGCTTACCGACGACGACTTTCACCAGAACCTCATTTTTCTTCAGTACCCTTCCAACAGCAGGGAGTTCGAGTGCGTGCGCATCGGCGGCAAAGGGCGAAACGAGATCGTCCAGTCCGAGTCGGATGAGTTGGTCCATGGGCTTGGCCCAGACATGGCTATCACTGTAATAGAGATTCGGGTAAAAGGTGAATCCGCTTATCTGGAGGGGGCGTTTACTTTTTGCCGGTTTGATGGCGAATGCCGGATGGGTATCGAATCTGTCCTCCATCATCTGATCAAACTCACACCGCCAGCATTCAAAGCCATTGGAGCAAATCATGAAATCCACGAGTCCCAGGCGCATGTATCGACAATACCGATGTGTCCCCGTGTCCGAGCGCTTGATCTTCCGGACGCGTTCCATCTCCATCTTTATGGCTCCGGTCGGACAGATATACTCACAAGCTCCGCAGGCCACGCAACTCTCTGAATCGATATTGAATGGGGTTCCAACCTGTTTTTGAACCCCCCTATTGGAAAAGTCAATGGCCATGGCCCCGACAATTTCGTCGCAGGTTCGGACACAGAGACCGCAGAGAATACAGTCGTCGTGTGGATTTTCAGTCTTGAAGCGACGCTTCTTGATACCGAATTGTCGGGCGAGGCCCTGGACAAAAGGCGCCTCAGGACATCTCGCGAAGAGGAGCTCGATCAGGACCTGGCGGGCGCGAAGCACCCGCTTTGTATGGGTCCTGACCTCGATTCCTTTCCTCACCGGATAGTTGCAGGCTGTGACCAACCGAGATTTCCCGTCCTCCCTCACCTCCACAGTGCAAAGCCTGCAAGCGCCTTGGGGTGTGAGGTCCGGGTGGTAACAGAGTGTTGGAATCGGGAGGGACATCTTCCGGGTGACGTCCAGAAGGGTGGCATTCTCCTCTGCCTTTACCCGCTTTCCGTTAATGGTTAAAGTGATCATGAATCTGCTTCCCCGGTGCTGCTCAGAGGGGATTCCTCAATGATTGACTCACCACAGAGGCACGGAGGACACGGAGAAAACGCTCTTCTTTTGCCCGATCAAGAGATGTCGATCGGGCAAAAGAGCTCGGCCCTCCGGACGACTCCACACAGGCGTGATCGCATAAGGACAGCGTTGAGTTATCCTTTCACAGAATCGATTCTTTCTGTCGAAGACGGAGGCGTTTATCCCTGGGCGGCAACTCCCGCCCAGGGATAAATCTCCAGTCTCCATAAGTCTCTGAGTCTCCGTGGTGAGTCCTTTTTGGTCAAAGACTAAATCCTCTTTATTCGACCCGAACCGCATCAAACTTGCAGACTTCAAAGCAGGCTCCACATTTGACACAGGTGTCCCCATCGAGCCGGTGGAGCTGCTTTTTTTCCCCTGAGATCGCATCAACCGGGCAAGCCTTGAGACATGCGCCGCAGCCAGTACATTTGCCCGCCTCGATCGCAAAGGTGATCAGGTCCTTGCAAACCCTGGCAGGGCATCGTTTATCCTTGATGTGGGCCTCATATTCCTCCCTAAAATAGCGAATCGTTGATAGGACCGGATTCGGCGCAGTCCATCCGAGGGCGCAGAGCGAGGTACCCACCATCACGAGAGAGAGATCCTCCAGGAGTTCGATGTCCTCATCCGTGCCCTTTCCCTCACAGATGCGGCCCAGAATCTCCTCCATTTGCTGGAGTCCTTCCCGGCAGGGAGTGCACTTACCACAGGATTCCCCTTCGAGGAATCGCACAAAATACCGCGCCACATCCACCATGCAGGTGTCCTCATCCATGACAATCATGCCCCCAGAGCCCATCATCGAACCCACTTCCTGGAGGCGATCAAAATCGATGGGGATATCGAGAAGACTCTCAGGGACACAGCCCCCCGAGGGCCCTCCGGTCTGAACCGCCTTGAAGCGCTTGCCGCCCGGTATACCGCCGCCGATATCATATATGATCTGCCGAAGGGTCATCCCCATCGGCACCTCAACGAGGCCCGTGTTGTTGATCTTTCCGACCAGAGAAAAGATCTTTGTCCCCTTGGAATCCTGAGTTCCGATCGATGAATACCAGTCGGCCCCCTTATCGATGATGATCGGGACATTGGCCCAGGTCTCCACGTTGTTCAGGTTACTCGGCTGGTTCCAGAGGCCATGCTCGACCGTGTGAACGTATTTGGCCCGGGGCTCCCCCACCTTTCCCTCAAGTGAGGCCATGAGCGCTGTCGATTCGCCGCACACAAAGGCGCCCCCTCCCCGGTTAATCTTGATCGTGAAGTTGAGTGGGGACCCGAGGATGTTTTTCCCGAGCAGACCGTATGCCTTTGCCTGATCGATCGCACGGGTGAGGACTTTGACGGCGATCGGGTATTCGTTGCGAACATAGACATAGCCCTCCTGAGAGCCGATGGCGTGAGCACCGATGATCATCCCCTCAATCACACTGTGGGGGTTTCCCTCCAAGATGGCTCTATCCATGAAAGCGCCCGGATCCCCCTCGTCGGCGTTGCAGATGACGAACTTCTCTCTCCCCGGAGCTCGCCGACAGGCCTCCCATTTCGCCCCGCTCGGAAATCCTCCTCCCCCACGGCCCCGCAAGCCTGACCTCTTTATCGTGTCGATGACCTTTTCTGGGGTCATTCCCAAAAGCACCTTTTCCAGCGCCAGGTAACCGCCCGTTGCAATATAGTCATCGATTTGTGTGGGATCGATCTCTTCATTCCGCCCGGAAATGATCTTCTGTTGGAGCCCATAAAATGGAATATCCTGCTCGTGAACGATGGCTTCCTGGGTCAGGGGATCGTGGTAAAGGAGTCGATCGATGACCCTTTTCTCGAGGACGGTTTCGGTCATGATCTCGTCCACGTCAGTCGGTTTGACATCCGTGTAGCATAGCCTTTGAGGGTGGAGAACCACCATGGGTGCCCGTTCACAAAACCCGTGGCATCCACTGGCGCGAATTCGTATTCTGTCCACCAGATTGTGTTTTTCGATTCCCTTTTCAAAGGCCTTTACGATCTCGGTTGCGCCACGGGCGAGACAGCCCGGTCCCGCACAGATGGTGATGCACGGTCGGCCCCGGTCCCTTGATTTTTGAAGGGATCGACGAAGGTCTCTGAGTGCCGAAACGCTCGTGAGTCGTTGGGTCATCTCCCAGGCCCTCATCGATATTTTTTCAGCGTCGATTCGATCCGATTCATCCGCATCAAGCCATGGTATTTTTCATCCACGACCACGATCGGTCCCAGGGCGCAGGCCCCAATGCAGTTGACGCNNACCTCAGGTCTTTCGTGGTATGGCCGGCTTTCACGCCCAGACGGGTTTCGAGATAGTCGAGGATTCTCGCTCCACCTCGTACATGACAGGCGGTACCGAGGCAGACTTGTACAGCATGCCTTCCCCTGGGCTCGAGGCTGAAGGCCTTGTAAAAGGTGGCAATTCCGTAAATCCGACCCAGGGGGATGTCCAGGCTTTTTGCCACCTGAACCAGGGCTTTTCGGGGAAGGAAATTCATCTTTGCCTGGATGTCCTGGAGGATGCCAATAAGAGCGGACTCATGATAACCGTGGTTTTCGAT
>JABAOH010197333.1_pt1 | contig 10931 bp, 9 predicted proteins | sample 7062181 | NCBI WGS metagenome assembly JABAOH01 (sample SAMN14538630, study PRJNA623070) | marine sediment metagenome | biome: marine biome [ENVO:00000428]; feature: marine pelagic biome [ENVO:01000023]; material: deep marine sediment [ENVO:00002113]; isolation source: pool of 5 deep marine... | reverse complement strand
CCAAGGGGACTGATCGGAACTGGACTTAATGTAGGAATTTAAAAGGAAAAACCTGATCGAAAGTCGGGTGCCTCGGGAGGGCGGAGCAGGTAATCTGAACGAGACTGAACGTAGCCTACAATTATGAAAAAATCCGCCTATAACCTGACGCTGCTGGTTATGGCCTTGTTCTTGGTTTCCTGCGCCAGCGCACCACCGTCCGGAACCGCTACCGGTCCGGAAACTGCATCGGCCCAGGCTGCCGAGGCCGCCAGCGGAAAAGATCAGGACGAATCATCCGGTGCCGGCGATCCTTCGGGTCAGCCCGCATCGGCCTCCGAAGAAGAACCGCGGGGCGACACCATCCGTAAAGGCTCCGGCGTATTCGTGCAGGGCACCGGGACCGGTGCCGGGAACGGTTACGCCGAAGGCGACGGCGTCACGCTCAATTTCGAGAACGCCAGCCTGCCCGAGTTCCTGCGGGTCGTCTTCGAGTCGATCCTGAAGGAGAACTACCTCCTGGACCCGACCGTGAACGGAACCGTTACGCTGCACACGACGCGGCCGGTGACGGAGGACACGGTGCTGCCGATCGTCGAGGCCGTGCTGGAGCAGAACGGCGCCGCTCTGATCCGCGACGAGGGCATGTTCAAGGTCCTGCCTCTGGGCGATGCCGCCAGCGCTTCGAATGTTCCGGCGGTCGGCCGTTACCCGTCGTCGAAGCGCAAGGGATACGGCATCCAGGTGGTGCCCCTGCAGCATGTCGCGGCGAGCGAGCTGCAGGGCATCCTCACGCCGTTCGTGCCCGAGGGCAGCTCGCTCAGCATCGACACCACGCGTAACGTGCTGATCCTGTCCGGGCCGAAGTACCGGCTCGACGACCTGCTCGCCACCGTGCGCATGTTCGACGTCGACTGGCTGGCCGGCATGTCGTTCGCGATGTTCCGGCTGGAGTACGCCGACGCCGTGTCCGTGGTCGGCGAGATCGAGTCGATCATCGACACCGGGGGCGACACGCCGCTCGCCGGTATCGTGCGCGTGCTGCCGATCGAGCGCGTCAACGGCGTGCTGGTGATTACGCACCGGCCCGAGCACATCGAGGCCATGCAGGCCCTGATCGAGGAATTCGACTGGGGGCTCGAGGGTGCCTCGGGCCGCCGCCTGTTCGTCTACGAACTCGAGAACGGCAAGGCGGAAAACATCGCCAGCGTGCTGCAGCAGATCTTCGGCCAGAAGGAACTCGAGGACACCCGCAGCGGCGAACTCGCCGTGCCGGGCGCCGCGAGCAGCGTGTTCCGGCGGGCGGAAACCATTTCGCGCCCACCGCCGGCGCCAGGGCAATCGAGCGCGAACCGCGTCGCGCGGCCCGCAACGATTAGGGCGGCGCAGCCGGCCGCGAGCGGCGACGGGGATGCCGGTGAATCCGGTGACGGAATCTCCGCCGAAAGTCAGGNNCAGGTGAATCCGGTGACGGAATCTCTGCCGAAAGCCAGGGCGAGATCACGATCATCGCGGACCAGGACAACAACGCGATACTGGTCATGGCGACGCCGCAGGACTACCGCGCCATCGAGGCGACTATCCGCCGCCTCGACATCTCGCCGCGCCAGGTGCTGATCGAGGCGACGATCGCGGAAGTGACACTGTCGAATGGCTTGACCTACGGCGTCCGCTGGTTCCTCGAAAACACCGACTGGGAACTCGGCTTCAACGCGCCGGTTCCCGAGAATGCTTCAGGCGCGGGCCTCGCGTTCGCATTTTTCGACGAATCGAGCGACCTCACGGCCTTCTTCGACGTGCTGGCAACGCAATCCGACGTGAAGTTCCTGNNGCGTCGGCGACCAGATCCCGGTCACGACCCGCAGTTCGCAGAGCACCACCAACCCGGACGCGCCGATCGTGACCGAGGTGCAGTTCCGTGATACCGGCACACTGCTGACCGTGACGCCGCGGATCAACGCCGGTGGCCAGATCACGCTCGAAATCAGCCAGGAAGTGAGTATCCCCGGTGCCGAGCCCGCGGTCGGTGGTGGGGGCAACGTCTCGATCGCGCAGCGCACCATCAACAGCAGCGTGATCGTGCAAAGCGGGCAGACCGTCGTTCTGGGTGGCCTGATCCTGGAGACAACGACCAACGGCAAGTCGGGCATCCCGATCCTGATGAACATCCCGGGGCTCGGCGCGCTGTTCAGCACGAATTCGACAGATACGTTCCGGACGGAACTGATCATTACGGTAAGTCCGCGGGTCATCGAGGACCCGCGCGAGATGGAAAAAATTACCGAGGAACTGCGCTCGCGTATGGCGAAAGCGAACGAGCTCGAGGAGTCGGCACGATCGCCGAGCGGCGGTCCGTAATGTAATCTACGGCCAGGGACGTGCCGCATTTACGCCGGCGCATAGCCGGCGCCTGCACAGTTGCAGGAGGGGGTTGGCAGAATGACGAAGAAGCGGTGGATTGCAGCTTTGACTGGCATCTTTGCCGTCGCGTTGTTCGTGATGCTCATGCTGCCGATGCCGGTCGGATCCGCCGAGCGCATGATCGCCGTTGCGCTGCTCGTCGCGATGATTCTGCTGATGCTGCTTTTGGCCGGCGGCGATCGCCGGACGCAAAAAGAACTGAGCGACGCGCGGGACGACCGCGAAGCGAAGCTCGCAGGCCTGAAACGGCAGCTCGCTGATTCGAAGGCCTTCAATCAGTCCGTGCTCGACGGCGTGTCCGAGCCCGCAGTCATCATCGACAAGGATTTCGGCGTTACATTGATCAATCGCGCCGCGCGACAGGCGTTCGAATCGAACGGCGAAGACGGCGAGCAACTGACTTGCTTTCGCGCCCTGCACGGGCGCGACGAACCCTGCGACCCGGAAACGCATCCCTGCGTGCTGACGACCGGCGAATCCGTAAAGCACATCGAGAAGCTTACCGATGACGAAGACGAGACTCGGTTGGTCGAACTCCGTGCGACGCCGCTCTATGACGAAAACGGCGAGATCACCGGCGCTATCGAAGTGCTGCACAATCTGAATGAGCAGGAGCGCCTGGCGCTGCGACTGCAACGCGCGCGCGAAGATGCGGAAACGGCGCATGCGGCCAGGGCGGAATTCGTGGCGACGATGAGCCACGAGGTTCGCACGCCGCTGAACGCGGTGCTGGGCATGGCCGACCTCCTGCGCCTCACGTCGCTCACCCGCAAACAGAAGTCCTACGTGCAGATCATGGAGAGCAGCAGCAATATGCTGCTGAGCCTCGTCGACAATATGATCGACTTCGCCACGCTCGAATCGGGCCAGCTGCGCCTGAATGAGGACTCGTTCCACTTGAACGATCTACTCGAGCGTGTAATGGAGATAATGGGCTACCAGGCCTACGCGAAGGGCATCNNGCAGGTTGCCGGTGACCTGGATCGGCTGCAGCAGATCATGATCAATCTCGTTGGCAACGCCATCAAGTTCACCGATAGCGGCGAGGTCTTTGTCAGTGTCGGCGTCGAGACGAGCGACGATGGCGGAGCGCTGCTGTCGGTGTCGGTCGCGGATACCGGTATCGGCATGTCCGAGGAGTTCGGCGAGCACCTGTTCAAGCAAATCGGTTCGGTTGACAAAGAATCCGGCACTCAGGGCCAGGGCAGCGGCCTGGGCCTTGTGATCAGTAAGCAGTTGATTGACATGATGGGTGGCGAGATCGGTTTCGAAAGTGAAGTCGGCAAGGGCACGACCGTCTGGTTCACGGTACCCGTCAGACATCTTGCGGACGACGACCGATCCGTAATCGACGGCCGCCGCGCCCTGGGCAACCGCCGCCTGTTGCTCGTCAATGCCAAATCGAAGATATCCGAGTCGATCTACAGCTTCCTGACGGTATGGGACATGACCTGCGATGCCGAGCAGCATTACGACGAAGTGCCGCGCCGTCTCGAGGCGGCGGAGAAAGCCGGCTATCCCTACGACTGCATCGTGCTGGACGTTGATGATGCGGCTGCACACCGACTGGCCGCAGCGCGCGGGATTCGCGAGCACAGCGATTTGCCGATGGTGCTGCTCACGTCGATCGCTCAACCGTTGGAAATCGGCCAGGTATCGTCGATCGGCAGGATTCGCGTCGTCAACAAGCCGATCCTGCCCAGCATACTCCGCTATAACCTGTCGCGCCTGTTCGAAGTCGATCTCGGCGAGTCGGACTCGAGGGAACAAGCCTTCCAGTCGATGCGGATCCTCGTCGCCGAGGACAACCCCATCAACAGGAAACTCCTAAGCAGTATGTTGAAGTCCGTGGGGTTCGAGGTTGATACCGTGAACGACGGCCCGTCCGTTTTGACGATCCTGGAGAAAGACTCCTACGACCTGATATTGATGGATTGCCAGATGCCCGGCATGGATGGTGATGAAGTGACCCGCGTAATCCGGGAAGGCAAACATGGCGATGGCGGACAGCCGGTCATCGTGGCCATAACCGCGGATGTTTCGCTGAATCACAAGGACGCGTGCCTGAAGGCCGGCATGGATGACTTCCTCGCCAAGCCCATCCGGCTGGATGCGCTGAAGACTGGCCTGCGACGCTGGTCGTTGATGGCGAATTCCCGACGCCGTCAGCGGCCCGATTCAACAGAATCGGCTGTCAGTGCCGGCGAGGACATTATCGGCCGGCTGCAGACCCGCGCCGGCGTGATCGACAGCAATGCGCTTGACGAATTCATCGAGCTGTTTCTCAGCGACACCACCTCGCGACTCGAGATCATGAAAGACGCGCTCGGCAATGCCGACCTCAAGACGGTTCGGCGTGAGTGCCACGCGCTGAAAGGCGCGTGCCTGGAGNNTCGAGCGTGTCAGGCCGATCTTCGAGGCAGGGCGAAGCCGAGCGAACTAGCCGGCCGACGGCAGGGAAATCACGCCTTGCTGCACCGCCATCGATACGGCTTCGGTGCGATTACTGGCGTCGAGCTTGCTGAGGATTGCGTGTACGTGAAACTTGACCGTCGACTCTGAAATGAACAGGGCGGCACCGATATCGCGGTTGGTCTTTCCCCCGGCGAGCAATTCGAGCACCTGTTTTTCGCGCTTGCTGAATTCGACGACCGGCTGCCTGGCCTTCGCCGAGCGCTTGGTCATGTGGCTCATGAGCTTTGCAGCCACCGCCGACTCGATCGCGCTGCCGCCTTCACTGACGCTGCGCACGGCGCCGACGATCTCTTCTTTCGGGCTGCCCTTCAGCAAATAGCCGTCGACCCCGAGTTCCGCCGCCTGGATGATGTAGTCCTCTTCGTCGTGCGACGTATAGACGATTACCTTGAGGCTCGGGGCGATCTCACGAACCTGGCGCAGCGCCTCCACGCCGTCGATTTCTCCGAGTTCGAGGTCCAGCAGGATGACGTCGGGGTCGAGGCTGCTGAGGGCTTCTTCGATACCCTGCATACCATCGAGTTCGCCGACAACCTCTATATCCTCTTCCGCATCGAGAATATGCTTGACGCCGTAGCGAACGACGGGATGGTCGTCCACGAGCAGCGTGCGAATCGGATGTGTCGACGAATCTGACATGTCTACGTCCCTGCTGTACAGTGCATCCCGGTTATTGTCATGTGAATTCCATGACGCGCACCGGATTGTAACGGATGCTCGGCGAGAATTGCGCATCTGTCAATCAATTCGCGCTCAATATGGCGCCATAATCCTGCACGTCTGATCATGCTTGCACGCTGCATCGGCGTGCGAGGTCGTGCGTGCGGCACGCAGAATTTATATGGNNAATTTATATGGGCAGGAATACACATTTTTGTCATGTGCAACCGCTTCTGATACCGCTTGTAAGCGATTGATATCCTGTCGAAATTATTTACAGATTTCTCAGCAGTGCTTTGTATATGATTGATTTCCATAGAGGGAACAATCTTTGCATCAATCAAGATAATCAGAGGTAGTTCTGGCGACGATGGCCGCAGCACCGACGCCGTTCTGGCTGGTCACAACATAAAACAAACTATCAGATGCAGCTGAGCACACGCTCCTTTTCGCTGAAGTCTCTTGTGGTCGGCATTGTTGCCGTCGGCCTGGTGTCCATTGCAATTGTCGTTTACACGCAGCGGCTGGTCTCGAGGGATTTCCAGCGCAGTACCACCTTCATGCAGCTCATGCAGTCGGTGCAGCGGGAAGTGTCAACGGCACATCTCTGGTTCGAGGAAGCGCTCGGCGGCGATCGCTACATCAGCCTCGAAGAAGACGTGCGGAAAAAGATCCGGGTCGCGCAGCTGGCTGTCGAAACGGCGATCTACGGCGGTGATACCTCGTTCGGGCGTGTCCCGCCGCTGGCCGAAGCGAGCCACAATCTCCAACTCCTGCGCGAGCACATTGGCGAATTCGATCGCATCCTCGCGGATCGCTGGGCGGCTCGCGACACGGCCGGCGTGATCGGCGGCGATCTCGACCAGCAGTTCGACGCCGTGTTCGGTGAGATACTGGGGCTGTCGACGACGGTCTCCACGCAAATAGACGGCATTATTGCCGCAGACCAGAAACGGATTTTCCTGCTCAACACAATGATCATCGCGATCCTGGTTATTTCCTTCACGCTGATCGCGGTACTTGTTGTCAGCAATCGTAAGGAACTCGAGCAACGTGCCGTGGTTCTCGAGCGCATGGTCGAGGACCGGACCAGCGAGCTCGCAGCCAGGGAAGCGGAAGCGCAGCAACGCAGCCGGGAACTGGCGGTTGCACGTGACCAGGCGAACGCCGCGAGCGAGGCCAAGAGCCAGTTCCTCGCCAACATGAGCCACGAGATTCGCACGCCGATGAATGGCGTCATCGGCATGGCGAGCCTGTTGCTGCGCACGGACATGTCGCCCGAGCAGAAGGAATATGCGGAAATCATGCACTCATCGGGCATGTCGCTGCTGAAGATCATCAACTCGGTCCTCGATTTCTCCAAGATCGAGGCTGGCAAACTGGTGCTGGAGTCGGTCCTGTTTTCGGTGCACGAGAAACTCACCGACGTCGCCCAGCTCTTCTCGGCGGAGGCGAAACGCAAGAACCTGACGATCAGTTACGCCGTCTCCGATAGTGTGCCCAAATCCGTGCGCGGTGACCCCGTACGTCTTGGCCAGATCCTTGCAAACCTCGTTAGCAACGCGATCAAGTTTTCGCATGACGGTGACATCAGTGTCGTTTGCGACTGCATTGATTGCGACCAGGATGATTCGGGCTTTGTCCGGCTCAAATTTGTCGTCACGGACTGTGGCATCGGCATCGATTCGAAGGACCAGGAGAAGCTGTTCCGGAAATTCAGCCAGGTCGACGATTCCGATACGCGCAAGTACGGTGGCACGGGACTGGGGCTGGTGATCTCCAAGGAACTGGCGACGCTAATGGGCGGCACTGTCGGTGTCGACAGCGAGCCCGGCAAGGGCAGTCGCTTCTGGTTCACGATTGTCGTGGCCGACGGTTACGGCCAGGAAGACGAAATACCGGCGCTGCTGAGCGCTGGCGGCCCTGAGGCGCCGGCAACGGGCGCCCGGGATGAGCAGCCCGGCGCGGCCGGTAAGGTGCTGGTTGTTGACGACAACGAGGTCAACCTGCTGGTGGCGCAGCGCATGCTGGAGCAGCTCGGCTATGAAGTCATCACTATTGCAAGTGGCGAGGACGCGATCAAGGCGAACGAGAAGGAGAACTTCACCGCCATACTGCTCGACTCCCAGATGCCCGGCATGAGCGGCAACGAGGCGACGCGGATTATTCGCGAGCGCGAAGGGGACAAGAGGCATACACCTATCATCGCGTTGACCGCCAACGCAATGACGGAAGATCGCGAGCGGGCATTTGCCGCCGGTGTCGACGATTACCTGAGCAAGCCGGTCTTCGTCGACGAGCTGGACGCGTCGTTGCGCCGGGTGCTGAGCGGCAGCGTCGAGGTCGCCAATCTCTCGGCGAGTACACTGCAGGCCGGCCCGGCATCCTCGTCGTTGCCCGATCGCGTTCTCGATTCCTCCATCATCGACGAACTGAGCAAAATTCAGGGATCGGGCGACGCCGACCTGTTCAGCGAACTGGCGGACCAGTTCCTTCAGCAGATGCCCGCGTGGTTGCGCGAACTCGAGGCAGCGGCGCGTGACGGCGATACCATCCGGATCCGCCGCCAGGCGCACAGGTTGCTCGGACTGTGCCGCCAGATCGGCGCAGAGCGCATGGCTACTTTGTGCGCGCGACTCGAACAATTGCAGGACGAGGCCGAGGAGAACGAATTGCTCAACGAGGTTTCGCAACTGCAGCTGGAGTTCGAGGCCGCCTACCGCGCGCTCGACGACCGTCACCTGGGCGACTGACCGCCCGTCATCGACTTGAGTTAGTGATTGGCTGCGGCTGGATGACAGCTGTGCCGGCTGCGGCGTGTCTGAGCTACGCCGGAAAAAAGGAAGCCGACGACAGCGCCACTCTGGTCCTCCGCAGTTCCACAGACTTCATGGCACGTGCTGTCGCCGGCATACCTTGACTACACACTTATATAAACGGCTGCTTCAGGCCGCCCGTTGCACTGATTAGACATAATGTCTAATAAAGATTGCATCGAAATATCGGCGTTAATAAATTGAAAAATATAGATTTATTCTAAACGAGCCTGGCCGGGATGAAAGCATTCCCGGATGTAGGCGATGATCGAAACAATCTCCTGGGGCGCGAGGACGTTTTTCCACGCGGGCATCGACGTGCCCGGGATGCCGTGCAGGACCCTTTGCTCCATCGCCTTCGCGTCGTCGACAAGCCGGAATTCCGGGTCGGTGAAGTCGCGCGGCCGCGGCTCGAGGAAACTCCCGATCCAGTTGCGTCCGGTGCCGTCTGCCGCGTGGCAAAACGCGCAGTTCTCCTGGTACAGCGGCCGGCCGGCAAGCGCGAGGTCCGAGAGGCCTTCCGTGTCCGGCGGAATGTCGTGCTGCGCGTACGGCGATGCGGCGGAGATGAGGTCCGGGTTCGGTTCGCGATGGCTGAAATGATCCCGGGGGTAGGACACGGCCCGCAATTCCCATTCGACTTCCTCGCCCGAACCGGTATTCGGCTGGTCGTGACAGCTGACGCAGGCGGATTCGTACATCCGGCGGCCGCGCTGCTGGTCTTCGGTCAGCGACTCCCAGGACGCGGACAGCGGTACGGTTCCGTCGATGAACGGGAATGCAGCAGCGTAGCGCTCGTGGTCGGCCCAGCCGTTCTCCGGCGAGTGATAGCGGGCGTCGATGCGGTCCGTCGTCATGAAAGCCTGCCGGATGTACTCCGCGACGGCGCGAGCGTCAGCCTCGTCGAGCACCGACGCGAAGCTCACCATGCCCGTGCCTTCCCGCCCCTCGAGCACGGTCCTGACTATGCGGCCGACGGGGAATTCATCCACCGTTACGCTGGTAAAATCGCGGGGCGGCGGCGTGAGACTGGCGCTCGCAAGCGTCCGGGCGTCGCCTGCGTAGCCGTGGCACTGGTAGCAGTAATAGCGGTAGATTGCCTCGCCATCGGCGCCGGGTTCAGCCAGCGCGGCTCCCGGAAGCATCAGGGCAGCGGCCCCGATCATCGCGAAGCGCAGGACGCCCCGGTGGAAGCTGGAGTTTTCGGTGGGCTTGATCATAATGCGAACGACGGATTCTAGAGCCAATTGCCGGTCAGGCAAGCCCTTGGTGAGATTGGGGGCAGAAAGGACCAGGCACATCGGCGAATTGGACAACGAGACGGCAGATACGGTAATAGTGCCGCTCTTGAAGAACCTGCGAAGGGATAATTGAGATGTCGAGATTGCTGGTAGCCGGTGTCGTTCTCTCTGCCTTGCTGCTTGCGGGCCCCGTAACGGCCGACGACGCGGCGCAAACCTACGAGAAAGGTCTCGCGGCCTNNGAGGAGGACACCGAGGCGGTACGCTGGTATCGCGCCGCAGCGGAGCAAGGTCACGCAGAGGGATTGGCCGGACTGGCCGACATGTACGCGAAGGGCGAGGGCGTGGATAAGGACCCTGCAGAGGCCAGGTCGCTGTATGAAAAAGCCGCCGACGCCGGTCACGACCGCGCAGCACGGGTCCTGGTTCACGCTTACGAAAACGGCGGTCTCGACGTCGAGCCGGATGCCGGCAAGGCCGCCTACTGGAAGTCGCGGGAAGCAGAGCTCTCCAACGACAACACACAGGAATGACAATGAAATTCAGCCAAGCGCGGCTGCCGCTCGCAGCCATCGTAATTTCGTTCGTGGCCGTGGCTGCGCACGCTTCGGATATCTTCAACGGCAGGGAAGTCTACGAGATGCACTGCGAGACCTGTCACGGCATGGACGGACAGTCCATCGAGCCCGGTGTGCCGGATTTCAGTCGTGGCGAGTCCCTCTTTGTGCCCGACAGCGATCTGGTGCGCGTCCTCCGTGATGGTGACGGGCACCTGCCGACCTATCGCGGTTTGCTCAGTGACGAAGAGCTCCGCGATGTCGTCGCCTATATCCGGACGTTGCAGCGATGAGAGAAGCCATTCGGCGGCTGCCCGTCTGGGCAGTCGGGCTATTGCTCGTTGCATGCGGTGGCGAGCAGACCGGGCAGGAAAGCGGTCCTGTCTATGAAGTCGCCGAGCGATTCGAGGTAGGCAACGGTATCTACGTGCGTGCGCTGGCCATCGAGCCCGAGACCGACACGCTCTGGGTTGGCACGTCGATGGGCGTGATGGAGATTGGCCTCGAAACGCAGGAGCTAAGGAACACCTTCACGCGCCAGGACGGGCTCGCCAACGAGTACGTGTTCGCGATCGGCATCGACAGCCAGGGCTACAAGTGGTTCGGCACCAACGCCGGCGGCGCATCGCGCTACAAAGATGGTGAGTGGGACGTGTTTTTCCCGATGCACGGACTCGCGGACTACTGGATCTATGCGTTTGCGGAGCAACGCGACGGCGTTTACTGGATCGGCACCTGGGACGGTGCCAACCGTGTCGATCTGAATACGATGGAGTTCACCA